>Ga0156289_1104_pt1 | contig 47272 bp, 40 predicted proteins | sample RifCSPlowO2_12_FD_116157 | JGI IMG/M metagenome (GOLD analysis project Ga0156289, IMG submission 116157) | Omnitrophica bacterium RIFCSPLOWO2_12_FULL_50_11
AGCTTGGTCCTTGTCGGAGAAGTCTTTGGCGTACACGGTCACGTGAAAGAGGTCTTGGCCGTCAAACTCAGTCCCTGTCCCGGTTGTGAGCTTGGTCCTGAGCGCAGGGTCGTTTATCTTTCTCTGTTCAATCCAGGTTACGTCGAGTTGCAGGCTATTTGTCGGGTCGCCGTCGGCGTCTGCCGCGGTTCCGTTTTCGTAGCGGATGGATTGAATTCGGATCAAACTGCCATCACCGAAGACGTCGAGCTGGGTTGTTTCGCCCGTGGCGAAGTTGAAAGTGTTCGTATTGTAAGTGATGAGGTTTACTGCTTTCGCAAAAGGATCGAAGCCCACTGGGAGGTTGCCACGGAGATCCTCGAATTCAGCGATCTTAGTGAGATACGTTTGCTTAGCGAAGGTATGTTTTCCCGTTTCTTCGTGATTTTCGATCTCCCAACTTTTTATGTAAAAAACGTTGTCTTGGCCCTTCTCCGCAACTTGGAATGTATGACTTTGAAGTTCGGTGAAATTTGAATATTGTCGGGTGGTCTCGTCAAATACGGCGCTGTCGTAGACAAAAAGTTCCGTTCCTTTGGCTTCCAGATTGACACCGGCAGGATTGAGCTCGGAAACATTGTCCCTCCGAACTTGACGCGTATAGGTGTCGTCCGGCGTTCCTTCCTTGAAATCACTTCCGAAGTCGTGGATGACAAAGCTATCGTTGCCAATTTGCTGCTGGCGGAAGGAACTGATCTCGCGGTCTTCGGAACCCTCTTTCCTCTTTAAGTTAGAATCCAGTTCAATCTTGAACCGTCTCGTAAAATCGTAATCATTCGTCTCATTCGTCCCATCTTTCATGTACTGGAGCACATCATACGAGGTATGAATGACAGCGGTAAGCTGCGCCTCAGGTCGTGGATCCTTCTCGAAATAATTAATCTGCTTCACGCGATCTGCGCGAAAAAGACCGACTTCATAAACCGTCTCTTGCACTTTGATACAGGAGGTCGAATTCCCGGAACACTGAGATGTCGCAAGAGCTTCAGAATTTGTCTGAGTGTCAATCGGCGTCAAAAGTTCATAAGTGGTGACTTTGTCAATCCGGTGAGCGCCGAGGTAATCGTAAACGGACTCGGAAAGCAGTTTGCCGCCGTCATCGAAACTTTGGATAAAGTCGACAAGGCCGATTCCAAATACGTCGGCTCGGCCAGTCGTCCCGCGAGGAAAGTAATGAATCGAGGTCTCAAGCCAGCCACCGGCAGCAGGAGGGACCGCTTTCTCAGCCGAAACATTCCATTGCTCCAAGCGGGCGAGCAGCCGAAAGTCTTCATGGTTTGAATCGGTGCCGCGATAGAAATAATCGCTTCTCGTAATAATCTTAGCGCCCTCGAAGTCATATATATAGGAAGTCGAGGCGCGGCCATCGGCGTCATATTCGGTAACATTCACATTCAGACGCTCTGTACCTGAACCCAGTTTCGTTTCAAGGGTCTTACGAAGCCGGAAACCGGCCGGGTCTTGAGGATCGGAATACTCATACTGGACACGATTTCCATCCGGCCTTTCCACGCGGTCGATCACCGGAGGATTCTTTGTATCGGCGTGGGGCTTGTAATAGGTCCTCGTTCGAAGTTTGAATGTTGACATCGGGCCGTCGTCTCGGATCGCGTAGTCAAGGTCCGGATTCCAACGCTCCGTCTCTGGAACACCATCTCCGTTATCATCGTTGTAAACATATGTTTCCACAGCGCCATAAACATCTTTGACAGAGTCAATTTCGTACTCGCCGCCCTGCTGGGAATATTTAACTTCCCTGCCATCGCTAAATCGCACCGTTAACTTGCCATCGTTAGGATCCCTCACAATACTCTGAACAAAATCGGTTCCAATCACGCTTGTGACCGTGAAGTTGGTCACTTGATCTAGATTCTCATCCAACCAGTATTGGACAACGACGCCATTCGAATAGACGATCTCACGGTGGCGACAATTCGGAACGTCACTCAAGCAATTGACGACCGAGGTCAAAGCACTTTTGTCAAATCCGACATCGCTTAAACGTCGGGATCTCGGATCGATCACGTGCTGAAACTCCTGCAAAATGTTGCCGTCTTTGTCCACGACGGCCGCGATGGCACCATTCTTAAAAAAGGTGGTAACGCCATTTTCATCGGTCACCGAGGTCAGAGCGCCGCTCTGATCCCACCTTCTAAAAAGATCTTTTCGCCGCTCCTCAATTAAACGGGCAAAGTGCAAGTCTCCGGGATGAGCTTCATCGAACTGGTAGGTTTGCGAGACGTGTCCAAGACTCGAGGTAATCGTGACCGTTTTCTTCACATCATCGTAGGCGTAGTGCAGGGTATCCCCGGTTCCCAAGTTACGGTACACACTGACACGACCTTGTTCGTCGTACACTTCCTCAACAAACACCTTTTTGACGGCATCGTAGACAAGCGCATTCAATATACGGTCATCGAAGGGTCCAAATACACCATCTGTACCTAATGAATAGGTAAACCGAGAAATTGGGTCAATGCTAAGGTGGCCCGCCTGATCATAACGAAACGCGGTGACGGTTATCGTCCCGCGGTTCGGATCTTGTGCGTAGCGAGTTAATTGGCGCACGAAATCAAACGCGGCCTCTCGTTCGGTCAATGCGTACGAACCGTCCGCTCGAAGCAAACGTCCCATGTCATCTCGCCGGAACACCTTGGCGTACCCATCGTAGGTCAAAAGATTTCCAGCGGAGTCAAAGGTTTCAACAAAAGATCGACCCTGCTCAAAGCCGAATACGGAACGGAACACGTCATCTCTTGCTCCGATTTTTCCGTCAGCACCCAACGCAAGTTCTGTCGTACTCAAAAGAGGGCCAGCAACGAGATCGGCGCTGATCGTGCGAACTTCAACGGTGACATCCCCGGCACCGTTATATTGATACGTGGTCATCGTTCCTGCGACAGGATCCACAATTTCCTTGATCCGATTGAAGCTGTCGAAACGCTTGACCAACTCACTCGCCAGCCTGTCATTTCCACCGCCCAACACGCCATCGACTCCCATGTCGATCGTAACCGCGGCCTGAACGGTATCGGTACTGTCTCGGAGAATAAGGGCTGCCTGATTGGTACCGACACCGAAATCGTACTGGATGGTTTCCCCAGTCGCCGTATTGCGGGAAGAAATCAATACGCCGCTCTGATACGTATGAATGATTTCTTCGCCATCCGCGTTGACTCTCGTTACGATCACCGTGCCACTGCCTGGAACATTCGCCCGCGGCATTTCGCCAAAGATTGCTAACGCTTGAGCAACGTCAAAGGTACTAGCAGTCGCTCCAACCAGAAAGTCGTCCGCATTACCGAACTCTCGGTCGCCGCCCATGCTGATCACACGGGCCGCCCCGCCAGGTAACGTGACGGTCACCACATTTTGAGCCGTGTCGTACGAATAGGAAGTAAGCTGTGCGAGCGTTTCATTGTAAGAGGAGACGATCTGGCCGTTTTGGTACGTTTCGACAATTCGGTAACTGCGATCGTCCAAGTAGGAAAATTGAACCAGCTCAGGTTCGTCAAAGGGATTTTCCTCTGAGCGGTATCGGTACGTGTAAATCGAACCGTTCCTCGCGTGAACCGTAAACGTGCGATCTTGATGAAAGGTATAGGTGGCAAGCGTCTCGCCGGTGGTTAAATTCTTCGCTTCGATCGGCCGCCTTGTAAAAGGACCATAAATAAATTCGACGATTTCGTTCGCTTGATTGGTTTGCTGCAAGGCCAAAAGCGTATCGCTGCCTTCCCCTAATGACTTTCCTTCCTCCGGCCTCCAGAGCTGACGCATGCCGTTGAGCTCGATCCAAAACGTGCCGTCCCGATTGTCGAGGACGACCGCGCCTTCGACGCCGACCGGCGCACCTCCAAAACCAGCTATCTCCGGCATCAAAGCCGGCGCCGGCGGCGGATTGTGAAAGTTGGTGTCGCGGATGTCGAGACGTTCTTCTCCGCCCGTAGCGCCGCTAGCACCTTCGATAACGCCGCGGCCGCTCATGCTTGCGTTTTCAATTTTCCGCTGAAGGTCTTCGATATTTTTCCGGATTCTTTCGCAGTCCTCCGGATCCTCGGTACTCTCTGTCGCGCATTGAATGAAGGAACGAATCATCCGTTTCAAAAGTTTGATTTCATTTTCAAGATCCGGCGCACCGCCCCCGCGTACGCGCAATGAAGAAAAGGCGGAACCGGCCGAACCCGGAGCGCCTTGCGGCACCTGATCTGGAGAAGGTTCCGGACACGTGATTTCCTGATCGTCCGATGTCAAGAGATTGCTGTCGGTGCCAAAGTTAAAGCATGTGATTTTCTCGCTCCCAGCCGCTTGCTTGGAATAATAGGTCTCGGAAAAATTGACGTAGCCTTCGAAAAGAAGTTCCTCGGGTGTCACGCCGTCTTCATTCAACCGATGAATCGCAATCGTATTCGTCACGTAATTGATCCGCGTAATTTGATGCGCGGTATCGTCATAACGAATCTCGTAGTTGTCGAAGGCGTTAGGATCAGGATCATCCGCCTTGGGAGCCCGATGGCGAAGCAAACGTCCGACGCTCCCGTCCGAAAGCTGCTCGTACTCAAGAAGAATGGATGTTTGCTCTGTACCAGCAGCGTCAAAAATTCGATATCTGCCGTCGGCCGCAACAAACTTTAGATTCGGTTGGTTGGATAACGTGGAGACGGCGACCGATACGGTGGAAAGAGGAGTTCCTGCTGGTGCGAGTCCCGCATAAATGGAAATGGTCCTGTCGATGTAGTTCAAAAAGGCAACGGTTGGTGGAGTAGTATCGGTAGCAGCGTTGTAAATGAGGGCATAATCTGAGAGTCCTAAACTGAGGGGGTCGCCTTCAGGAGGACCACGGTACCGGAGCAAGCGGCCGAAATCTCCCGCTGGTAGCGCTTCGTATTCTGTGAGAACCTCTGGGTGGTCCGGATCGAGGATTTGGTAGACGTCGCCGGCTCGTTTCAGGGTGACTTTGAACTCTTTTGTGCCCACAGCCGTAAAGGTGCCGCTCTCGATGAGGTCGCCCGTCGATTCGTAAAATCCGGAGGTTTCATTGAGGCGAAGCTGGGTCCGGTAAAAGGTTCCCTGATCGTAATCAAGATAAGTTAGGATTCCATCTTCATCATCGTAGACGTATTCGACGTGGATCCATCGGGCGGCGTCTTCCGGGTCGGGACCTTGATATTCGAGAAGTCTTCCGACCCCGCCTTCCGCCAGCCGTTCCGTTACTTGGAGGTACTGCGCATTCGCAATATCATAAAAGCGTTACGTATCACCATCTACTTCCGCGAGCACTTTAACTGTGACAGCGCCTGCACCGTCATGCACGAGAACGCCGGAGGCGATGAACTGGCCGTCTAAACGCCGCATGACAAACGTTTTGTCGGCATAGTCATAGTACGTAACGCGATCCTCTTCATATTGAAATTGGACATCGATTTGAATATCGGGCGTCAAGGGATTGTGGTCCTGGTCATAAAAACCCTGAAAGGCAAGCAGCCAACCTGTTCCGTTCTCCGTCAGCTGCCACACCTGCGTCGCAGCCGTGGCGGGGTCGAGAACAAGGAGCTCACGATTCTCCCAGTCGTAGATCCTGAGGTCAATTCCAACGAGCTCGCCGTTCTTCTCGATGATGATACCGGACCTGAGGAGCCTCCCTGGATCTGAAGTTCCCGGCATAACTTCGTATACCTGAAAGGAATCGACTTCATCGGGAGCATGTGCCCGTGTAATGATCTGGACCTCGCCACTCGAATCATCATAGGAAAATTCTCGAACCACGAGCTGGTCGGGATGTTCTGGATCCGTGAAATCCCCTATCTCCAGAATTCGATTGGTCAAAAGATCCATCTGAAAGTAAGCACAGGCAGCATCCGCACGAGAGCAATCAGGGTGATCTCGATTCGGTGCTGTACACGTTTGAATTTGGCCGCTGCTTTCACAACTCATTTCCGTACTGGCAAAATCCAACGACTTGCCAAATTCAACAAAATCCGAAACTGTTTCCGCAGGCGGTTCCGCCCTCTCCGGCTCTTCGAAATCTTTGACTCCGATTTCAGGGTGATCGACACGCGTACGCGTCGAAAAATCCCGTGAATAGCGGACGTCACCGAATAGCTTTTCCTTGTTCAGGACGTCACTCACGTCATCCATCCAATCAGGTCGTTCCGTGAGAGGGACCTGCGGAATGGAATATCCCATCGCGATCGGCAAGTCGAGTTGTGTGGTGATAAACGTCACGATCACGGCCACCGAAATCATTCTCATCAGCGGCCAATAAGTCGGCGTTCTGAGCGGCGTGAAGATTTTTTGTCGATCCATCGTTCTACAGGTTTTGATAAGTCTTGGAAATCCTTTCAGCCCCAAGACATAAAAAAATGCTAGCCGCCCAGCATACGCTCGCCTCCGCTAGCATTAATCTGATCCAGAAAGACTCATGTTTGTGTTTGTCACAAAGTTAATCTATTTATAAAAACATCAACTACAAGTGATATAAGTATACCCGAACTTCTTAAATGATGCAATATTCTAACAAGGAAAATATCCTGCATTCGGATAACATACGATTCCGCTCCAAACTACCAGGGAGGGATAAGTAGACTGTAGCAAAAAGATACAATATTTACAGGTAGGCTTACTGAAACTACCCCTCCATAGGGAACGCTCACACACTAATAAGGGTTTGAACGTAGAAAAACTCGGCCGCGTCATGAACGCCCGTGTCTTTGACGAAAGGGCCCGCGTGAAAGTGAGAATAGCCGATTAAAAACCCAATGTGCTTAGTCACCTCCCACCTGGCCAGCAGATCCAATTCTTGACCTACAGTCGTACTCGCGCCTGATCGGGCGGGACGGATGACATTCTGCCCTGCACCAAACCAGGCACTGCGATTTGTATCCAAGAAAAACCAATGATAATCACAACTCAATTTAATCTTTCTGTGCGGCTTCAAGTCTGTCCCTATTGTTACATCGTTCATATTCCTGAGACTGGCAAAATCCATATAGCCATAGAAAAAGTGATTGGTCGGAAACAAATTGTCAAAATTTTTAAAGTCCCCATCTCGCGGATCATCATCTCCCGAACCATGATTATATTCGAAGTGAAATCTTGGTTCCCACGGCAGGACCACAAAGGTATAACCAACTTCATTGTGCCAAGCCCACGCTTTGATGTCATCGTGCGAGCGCGATCCAAACTGCCACGCCCACTCAATTCCGTAGTCAAAATTCCACTTCTTCCCTTTGAACCGGTTTCCAGCCGTATACTCTTTGAGCTGCCCAAACGCTCCCGCTTTTTCCCCCACAATTTCATTATTCCGGTTGTGCCGGATGAAAAGAAACGTGTCAAAAACATGATCAAGAAGGGGTCTCAAACTTGTATAAACGCCGTATAAATTGTCCTCATGCGCTCCTGAGTCTGCTCGATTGCGCCTCACACGAGTGACTTGGCTGAACCAAGCATCCGCTTGAAGCCAAGGAACAGGATCATAAATTACCTTGGCGGCATCAAAAACCCGCCCGACGTTCGACCAACCAAAAGGGCCAACGAACCGTTGGTCCCCATAGCTTAATTCTTGTCGTCCTGCTTTAAGGGTCAGAGGAACCTTCTTCCACGGACTTTTCAGCTCCCCATAAAGCTGGCGGAGATCCATCCGATCAACGAAAGCAGTGGTGCGATTAAGACTGCTGTCCGCAAAACTTTCCGCATCTTGACCTTCAATAAAAACTCTGAAATATGGGTCGAAAGCAAGATCGGCATTCAGGCGATTCCTAAAAAGATGGACAGCATCATCCTCATTCGCAGCGTCATTAAAATTGAAATCGTCACGAAGTTCAAGACGGTAACGGAACTCGCCTCCGAATTTAACTCTCACTCGATCTCCATGCAGCGGAACCGGTCTCGTCAGACCATCCAGGAAGCCATCTGATACGCTTAACATCTGAGAAGCAGGGTGAAGTGTTCGTGTAGGCTCTTCAGCAAAACTTGAACCTGCTGAAAGGGCGAAAACAACAATCACTAAAACGGCCCTCCTTATATTTTGAACGAGGGAGTCCATGATTTCATGTCCTCTTTGGTATTGATATTAAAGAAAAAGTTGGAACTAAATTCGGACCGAATCAGCTTCTTTTCGGGCACCGTCGATAGAAAATCATGCATCGAAAATTTATTCTTTTCAATCGCCTCTTTTTTTATGGAACCAGACAGCCGAGATTCATACAGGCCGGGAAACGGCTGCGTTTGATTCCCACTCGTGCAAAACAATGTGACCAGACTTTGCCGGTCATGCTGATTCAAAAGCGTCTCAAGCACAAATGTCGTGAGCGCGGGCATATCGCAAGTCAGAACCAAGAGTGAAGTGTTTGGAAAAGTGAGACACGCCGTGTACAAACCGCCAATGGGCCCACAGTTTGGAATCAGATCTTTTTCGATGCGGCAATTTAAAAATGAGTGTTCCCGCTCGCGGCTGGTCATCACAACCGGCTCAAGATTGAGTTTCCTTAAAAGTTTGACCGCTCGCTCAAGAAGGGTCACCCCGTCGAGGCGAGCCAGTGCCTTATCCTGCCCAAAACGGGTGCTTTTTCCACCCGCAAGCACAATTCCTTTAATGCCGTCGCGCCTCATGAATCAACTCCGCTGGATCATCGCAACGCATCCACTCCGAAGTTCCATCTGCATAAACTTCCTTTTTCCAAATGGGTACGCGCTCTTTAATTTGATCGACCACGGCTCTCACCGCGGCGAAAGCCTCATTCCGATGAGGGGCAGTGACCGTAATGGCCACCGCTACCTCGCCCACCTCAAGCCATCCGACACGATGCAGGACCCTAATCTCGTGTGCTTCGTACCGCCCTTTAACTTCATCGATGATGGAACGAATTGCCTTCTCTGCCATCGAAGAGTAAGAGTCATAATAAAGTCCTTTGACGCGACATTCTTCCTCGTGACTACGCACGACGCCGATGAACGAAGCGACGGCTCCGCAGGATTCATCAGGCTGTCGGCTTAAGAAATCGGAAGCAGAAATAGGTTGATCGGTAAGATACATCAATTAACCACCCGACATGGGGGGCAAAATAGCCAAGACATCTTGATCTTTCAACTTTGTATCCGGCGCTACGAATTCCTCGTTCACCGCATATCGAAGAGACATTAATTTCCATGGATCTCGATCGACGCCGCTAAATAATGACTGTGCAAGTTCCCCTACAGTCGTACACGCTTCGACTTGAAGCATTCGCTCTCCAGTGCCAAACACGTCCTTCAATTGAGCAAAGAAAAGAACCTTGACGGTCATCCCACCACCTGTTTTTCTGCCGTTTCCATCACCTATCCGCCTGCCAGAAACGGCAGAACATGCGTCACCACCTTCTCACCCTTTTTTACCCCTCTGCCATTCGGAGGAATCAGGACTAAAGCATTGGTGTCACACAAGGAAGAGATCATGTGAGAACCCTGATGAGGCAAAGGGGTTACTGCTCTTCCATTTTGCGAGGGTTGAACCTTCGCCTTCAAAAAAACAAGTTTCTGGCGATCAGATGCAACCGCTTTTGAAAGCTTTTGCTTTTCCGTGCGTAGACCAGGATTCACAAATCCAGACATGGAGCGAATTGCTAAATAAACGTATTCATAAAAACAGGTGAACACACTCGCAGGATTCCCTGGGAGGCCAAAGACGATGACGTTTCTCCTCTTCCCAAAATAAATGGGTTTGCCTGGTTTTTGATTCACCTTCCAAAAAATTTGACGAACCCCTAATCCCCGTAGAATGTCTTTCACATAGTCATAATCACCAACTGAAATTCCCCCGATGAGAATCACAAGATCGCTTGAACGAAGCGCCTTGCGGACGATTTTCCTCAAAATTCCTGGTCTGTCCTGAACGGTCTTAACCAAGAAAGGCTCTACCCCAAGCAATCTGAGCGCAGAAGAAATCATCACGGAATTGCTGTCATAAATTTTCCCACGCGTTAATTTCGTCCCCGCCTGAATCAATTCACTCCCTGTCGCAATCACCGAAACTCTTGGGCGTGCAAAAACTTGTACCTTTCCTTTTCCGAGTGACGCGAGGATCGCCGCGACCGCTGGATGAATGACGGTGCCGTTAAAGACCACTTGGGCTCCTTTTTTTAATTCCTCACCTCGCAAACGAATATGCGCACCGGGTGCCACCCGTTTTGTGATAACCAGATCCTTGCCTTCTACTGTAGCTTCCTCTTTCAGAAGGACGGCATTGCCCCCGCGAGGAATCAATGCGCCTGTCATAATTCTGTAGGCCTTTTTGGGAGGTAAGAATTTAGGAGGATCCCCTGCTTTAAGAGCGCCCGCGATTTTAAGAAAAATTGGATTCTTCTTCGAAGCAGAATTTATATCCCGCGATCTCAACACATACCCATCCATTGCTGAATGATCATATTGAGGCAGCGGAAAAGGCGTCTTAACGTCCTCCGCAATGACATAACCTAAAGAATCCGCTACCCGAATCGTCTGTCTCTTTGGCCCTGGGGTATTTTTTTCGATCAATCGTTGCGCTTGTTGAAAGGAAATCACAAGAGACCCAAAAGTAATCTCACAGAAACATATAAAATGAGAACCGCGAACATTTGCTGGAGCCGTATTTTTGGCAAATGATACGCCCCGAGTCGAGAACCAATTTGCCCTCCAATGAAAACAGCCAATCCCAGGGGCAGCATCGAACCCACCTCCACTGTCCCTTTGTGAATTTGTCCAAAGAGACCCGCAAGCGAATTCGCCGCAATAAATAAACTAGCCGCGGCGGCTGCTTCCTTTACGTTCACCCATTTCATCAGAAGCAGTAAGGGACTTAAAAAAATTCCGCCGCCGATTCCAACAAGTCCTGAAAGAAATCCAATGAAGCCACCTAAAGGTAAGCCAATCGTCCACGCTTCTTTCGCTGAGACCTGCCTTGAAACCTCAAACAACTTTTCAGGGAGCAGCATTCTTAAAGCAACAACAAAAAGCGAAAGTCCTAAAAGAAGTGAGAACACATCCTTGCCGATCGACGTCCGTCCGCCAAGATACGCCATCGGAATGGATAAAACAAGATAGGGCAGCACCCGTTCAAACTTAAGGTACCCTCCGCGGTAAAAGTGCCAAAGCCCGCCTCCTGTCACAATGATATTACAAATCAATGCGATCGGAGGAATGTTTTGATACGGAAGACCCGCGAGCGCAAGAAACGCAAGATAGGACGATCCTCCGCCAAATCCCATCATGGAATAAATGAGCGCAATCGCAAAGAAGACAGGCAGCAGCCAAAATGGAATTGTCATATCTAAAACACCTCAAGAAATCCCTGTCATCCTGAGCCCTTCGCCGTCATCCTGAGCGGAGCAGCGGCTCAGGACAGGCTCCGCGAAGGATCTCACGTTCCGAGATCCTTCGGCCTACGGCCTCAGGATGACGTCTTGTTAATTCTTAATGTCCCAATCCATCCATCATCTGATACGCGTGCAGGATGGACGGAAACATCGCGTCCAGTGACTCACGAACGCCACGAGATGAACCCGGAAGGTTAACGATCAACGTATTTCCTTTTTGAGCGGCAACTCCCCGTGAGAGCATCGCGTAGGGTGTCCGTCTCTGCCCATAGGCGCGGCAGGCTTCTGTAATGCCTGGAATTTCGCGGTCCATAATTTCCTGAGTTGCTTCAACGGTTACATCACGTGGTCCGAGACCGGTTCCCCCCGTAGTCAAAATCAAAAGCACACCTCTTTCACAAAGCTCCTTGAGTTTGGCTGCGATCACGTGTTTGTCGTCCGGCAATACGTCAACGCTGGGATGAATCCCGTACGCCTCAAACCTTTCCTTTATCATTTTTCCCGATTGATCCTCGCGCGTGCCTCGAAATGTGCCATCCGAGGTAACGATGACAGCGGCAGAAAAATTCTTTGGAATCCACTCCTTCTCGCCGGATTTTCCACCTTTTTTCTTGATCAATTTCGTAGAAACGATCTCCATCCCCTCGTCCACGGGTTTCAACATATCATAAATCGTGAGCGCCGCTACCGAGGCGGCCGTTAAAGCTTCCATTTCAATTCCGGTTTTCCAAACCGTTTCAACGGAAGAGGTGATCACCACACGATCCGCTTGAACGTCAAAGTTAATTTCAACGGAATCAATTGGAATCGGATGACAATAAGGAATGAGCTCACTCGTCTTCTTGGCCGCCATCACCCCCGCTGCTTTCGCGATTGCTAATACATCTTTCTTAGGAAGATCATTTGCTTTTAAGCGTTCCAACGTTTCTGGTTTCACGAGGACGGTACTCGCTGCGACTGCCTTCCTCAATGTGTCTGTTTTATCCGTAACCGATTTCACGGTCATGCCCTCCTATTTATCCGCCCACTTGGCACATATAAGCAACAGCTTCGTCTTCCACGGAACCCGTAAACTGATGTCCCTTTGGTTTCAACTGGGCTGCCTCACGAATCAACTGGACAAGTTCCGCTTTCGATTTTCCTCCGCGGAGCGGCGTTCTCAAATCGAACGTCTCTTCCCCATGAAGACAAAGTTTGAGCGTTCCATCTACACGCAGGCGGATGCGGTTGCACTCGGAACAAAACGGATGAGAAATGGAACTGATGAAGCCAATTTTTCCGACGCCATGGGCCGGCCGATAAACTTCTGATACATCTCCTGGAAGCCGCGGCTCTGGCAGGAGAACTGCCCATTTTGCGATTTCATTCTTCACCCAGTCATTCGAAACGAAGTATTTTTTCTTTGCGACGAAAGAATTATGAGTCGGCATGAGTTCGATAAAGCGCACTTCCACAGGATGCTCCATGGCGAAAGCGACGAAGCTTTCAATTTCATCGTCGTTGATTTCCTTCATGATGACCGCATTGATTTTAACCGGATGAAATCCAACCTGAATTGCTTTTTCGATTCCCGTTACCACCCGATGGTGCACATCCCAACCGGCAATCTGTCGGAATTTTGCGGAGCTGAACGTGTCCAAACTGATATTGATCCTCTTAAGCCCTGCCTCGAAAAGGTCTTCTGCCTGGTCGGCAAGGAAAATTCCGTTGGTCGAAAGAGAAAGGTCTTTAATTCCTGGGATTTGACTTAAAGCGTTGACCAAAGAAGAAAGATTTCGACGCGCAAGCGGTTCCCCGCCCGTCAGCCGAATCTTATCAATACCCAAGTCCACGAAACATTCACTCAGGCGGAGAATCTCTTCATAACTCAAAATGTCTGTGCGACAGGTGAATGGAAATCCGCCAGGCGGGATGCAATAGCAGCAACGCAAATTGCAGCGATCCGTTACGGAAATTCTCAGGTAGGAAATTCCGCGGCCGAAAGAATCGACGAAGTCGTCCTGAATCACTTCTGCTCTCCTTTCCAATTCTCCCACCACCTGCTGGAGCGCCTACGCCACCAAAAACGGCGGATCCGCCCCGCTGTTTGGCGGAGAAGCCACCTCGGCTTTGAGCCGAGATGCCGCTCTGCAGCAAAACACGAGGTGGTGGGATCGGGAGGCGTACGTCATTTCTAACGTCGCCCTAACGTTTTAGAAACCCTAGCACCGGCCGTCATCCTGAGTCCCGCCTTCGGCGGGACGAAGGATCTCGAGATTCTTCGCCGATCCGACCGATCGGTGCCAAATGACCGAGCGGCCGTCCGCCGCTTGACCGACTGGCGCTCCTCTCAGAATGACAAAGGCTAAGCCTTAGGCATCTAAAATCGGAGATCGTTTTTGCTCAACTATCGTGCTTGGTAAGCTCCGAAAGTGATTTTTTAAATTCCTTGATTCCTTGCCCTAGCCCCTTCGCTATTTCTGGTATTCTCTTAGCACCAAATAAGAGAACCACAACAAGGAAAATAAGCAGGAGCTCCATAGGACCCGGCATACTCATAGCACTTCCTCCGCTTGAGCCGTCGTTTTGGACTCGCTCGACTTCGATAAAACCATCTCAATAGCAGGAAAATTATTAACGGTTCGGCAGGCGGCTTCACACATGGCACAACCGTCACAAGCAAAAGAATGAACGACCGGCTTTTGATCGCACATTTCTATTGCCCGATCCCGCAAAGGACACGCAAGATAACACAGTTGACAATTAGCTCCTCCCCACGCAAGGCAGCGAGAAATGTCAAGACGTGCGATCCGCGGCCCTGTATCCAAGCAATCGTCAATGCGAGGGTACGAACCTAACGTAGGGGCGCCATTTTCCGCCATACAGCGCGGCGGATGCGCCGAGATTTTTTCCGCCAAAAGACGCGGCGGACCCGCCACGTTTTCTGGCGGGGGCGGAATGGCGCCCGACGAGACGGGCGCGATGAATCGCGCCCCTACGTCGTATGGCTTGCTGTCTCGTCCGCCAAAGGACGGACCCGCCTTCTTTGTGGCGGGCAATGACGTCGCTGTTAGGATTTGCCGAAACCCATCAAGCAACCGCTGAGGAAAGCTTTTTACAAACTCTCGCCGATTCATGTGATTTACCTTTTGTGCAACGCTCATACAGAAACGTTCACCCTTGAACGATAAAGTTCAAAACACTGGCGGCAAATTCCTCTCGATCGCTCCCAGCCTGGATGATCCCTTTCAATTTTCCGGAAAACGGCTGCCTCTCTCCCCTGCCCATCAGAAATCTGCTCGTAAGAATGAAATCTGCACAGAGGGCACTCAAATCCGCCTTGAGCCGACATTTCCGAAGCCCGCCCATTTTTTGCGAGCTCAAGAAGCTGTCCCTGAGTCCAGTGCCTCCGCTTTCCAATTTCTTGAAACGCTTTTGAGGCGGGGAGATTTTGTACGAGGCGGCGATCGATGTAAAGGTCCCAGAGAAAACGGAACCGGTCGCGGATCAAATTCTCTTCCGCGGGAGAGTCTCCTCCTAAAGGAGTCTTTGGGGAATACTCGAAGCCGGGATCGAGCATGTCCGAAATCCTTAGGAGTTCATGCCGCACGAAAGCATGAAGAAAGGGACGCTCCAGAACGCGCTTAGTCTGGAGGCTTAAAAACACAGTTTTTAAATCACCCTCCCAATAAAGTTCAGATCCTTCTTCTTTTTTTCCAAAAGCGCGTCTGATCAGAACCATCGTGTTAAGATCTAAACGTGTAAACTCCGCGAGGAGTTCCTCAAAAAGAGCGCGAAGACCCAGCGTTACAAAAAAACTCGCAGCCAATTCCTGAAAAGCTTCCTCGCTCCTCGCGCCCTCATAAATTGAATTTCTCTCGGTATGATAAGCGCTCGCGATCGAACGGTCTCCCGCGGCTTCAAGAGACCTCACGGTCCAGAACACTGCTTCTTCCACAAAAGAAGGTTCAAATTCTAAGCGATACGTCACGAAAACTCCATTGAAGCAACCGGCCGGGCAAACTCGCAAGAGACACAAGCGGCCTCAATTTTCTCTTGGACCGCACGAAGCGGAAGATCCTGGGAGCCCGGTTTGATGTTTTGGGCAAGACAATCCTGAACGACAAATTCAAAGGCGAAATCAGCAATTCCTTTCAAAAGTCCTTTCGAATATTTGGACACGCGAAGGCTAAAAGCGGGAAACCAGTAACTTAAATGCTCCGAGAGGAAATGGCGGCTCGCCTCCATCGAAATTTGAGCTTTTTCTTCTTTGCCGTCCTCCAAAGCAAGTATTTCTTTATAGAGAAGGAAGTACATGAATTCTAATTCAACCGAGGCATGATCGGCCCGCTCATGAGAACGGTTTGAAAGCTTAAGCCCGAAGGCGCTGTAGAACGCTGTGATATCCGCCAATTGGTGAGGCTCGCGGTGGGTATGCTCCTCACCATATTCCAATTCATAAGCTGAGGCGACTCCTTTTACCGTATGGCCTAAAAGTTTTTCGTACTCCTCCGCCCATTCTTTGGGCGTTGTGTTTTTTAACCTCCCGAGAAGCGCGTCCAAAAGCCCTCTTAATCTGTCTCGGTTGTGGAAAGGAAGTGTATCGACTGCCGCTTGCCAGATGCCCCTCGTCTTATCGACGAGAGAAAGGTCTTGAGCAAGATCAGGACGTCTGAAGAAGAACGAAAGCGCCTGATAGAGAATGCTTCGTGACAGGAGTACGGCTACGTCAACGTCATTCTGAGCGCAGCGAAGAATCTCGAAACACGGAGATCCTTCGGCCCGGAGCCTGTCCTGAGCCAGAGATCCTTCGCCCCTTCGGGGCTCAGGATGACTGGCGAAGGAGGCCTCCGGATGACGGGAACTCCTGCCGGCGTTCCCGTCAAATTGAGTTTTGGTGAATGTTCGGTCTGACATGAAAAGGTTCTTCCACTTGGGTTCGAATCACTTCTGTTCCTAGGTCATCATAGCCGATCACGGTGTCGTTATAAAGCGTAAAAGGCTTGCCGTGAATCTCGGTTTCAAACACTTTTGGGCCTTCCTTGATTTCATAGCGGAAGATCACACGGGTCGTTTTTCTAAAAAGTTGAAGCACTGCTAAAAGTTCCCGTTCCGGCACCATGTAGGTCTCAATGGCATGATCCACTCCCGGACCAAACATCTGCTTCAAATAAGCACGCGGAACCCAACGCGGAGGGATGTAATAGCCGTTTGGCTCTGTCCCAAATTGCGGATAAAGAGGAAGGGCTACTTTCGCAATTTTTACAAGATAATAAATAGGATGGTAACGATCTTCCGCCCACCCGCCGTCCTTTCCAATCTTGACTAAGCCCTGAAGACGAATCTGCCCAATACATTCGACCATGCAGCGGGTCTCCATCGGTCGTCCCCCTGTTTCCGGATCCCTTCCTTCAAGCCGCGGATAGCAGGCAATGCATTTTTCCATAATGCGGGTGGTCGGCCGGTACATTGTCTTTTTATAAGGGCAGCCTTCCATACATTTCCGGTAGCCGCGGCAGCGTTCCTGATCCACAAGGACAACGCCATCTTCAGGCCGCTTGTAAATCGCGTTACGCGGACAGGCGGCGAGACAACCGGGGTAGGTGCAGTGATTGCAAATTCGGGCGAGATAAAAAAACCAAGTCCTGTGTTCTGGCAGCTTCACTCCCTCTTTGTCATAAGCATCGGGCACGCCTTTTCTACTCAGAGCGGTATCTTCGTAAATATTCGGGAAGCGCCACTCTTCATCGGTTGGAAGATAGCCGAGAACGCGCTGCGGTTCTTCGCCGATATGTTTTTGGGCTGCCTCAAAAATCGTTTTTCCTTCAAAGGTCTTTCCATTCCACTTCTGTCCGCCTGGATTTGTTTCTTCCAGCATATTCAACAATTTGACATCCCAGAATTGGGGATAGCCTCCGTAGGGCTTGGTTTCGACATTGTTCCACCACATGTACTCCTGACCTTTTGAAAAGGTCCACGTGGACTTACACGCAAAGGTACACGTTTGACAGGCAATGCAGCGATTCAAATTAAACACAAAAGCAAATTGCCTCTGGGGATGATGCTCCGCATGGGGATATTCCATCCTTCGATGAATCTGCCAGTTATAGACTTGTGCCATTAAATTCTCCCCTCATCTGGGCGCCACATCCTGATGGCGTCACCAATCACCGAGCGAATGAACTCATCTCCTTTTTGCTTCCAAGCAAGATAAGGACCCTGATAAAATGGATTCCGAAAGACGGCGAAAATTTTTTCCTCATCCCAGCCTTCACGAACAAATTCTTCGGCAAAGCAAAGGGTCATGTCACGAAGCGCTGCTTCGCTTTGACCTCGCAACTGAACACCAATAAATTCAATGGGGTCTTCTGGATCAAATTCGCTCTTTGGCATTTGCTTACTGAACAAATCCTCCGCTCAGATACTTTTTCATTACCTCATTCTCGCTCGCCGGTGTAAAGCCGGTGGTAGCGGGCGCCCAAATTCCTTTTCCTCCCAAGCCGCCGTCTTCAGCCTTACTCACCCGTACCAGTGTTTCTTTGGGAACCGTGTTCACGGCATGATTGTCTGCTTCACCGCCGAAGATAAACGACATAGATACCTTTGCCTTATGAAAGAGCGTATCGGTTTGGTGCATCGGCATATGCCAATTGCGCGTGACACTCTGTTGGGAACCGTAGCGGAAATTCGCTTGGTATGCGCCGCCTTCGGACAATGCCCTTTTATCCGGGCGCGTTTCATGAGCCTTCACGGTTTTCTCCGTTGCGATGTTGGTTCCATGTTTCATCATCACCGTGTTGTAAGGAAACGCGGGATTATATTTCACTCTGAGCATGAGACGCGTTACCTTGTAGAAAGGATCATCCGGTTTTGCTCCGATATAGGGGCGGTCCGCTGGATTGGCGTCCACGTAGACATAATCCCCGTCATTAATCCCAAAATCCTTCGCTGCTTGGGGATTCATGTGAAGTTGTTGCTCGCCCACTCCGGGCGTGCGTTTATCCATCCGATAGGGATCACCGAAATTGGAATCCCAAATCTCATGCCAATCGACATTGCTCCACATAGAATGAACCCGATGCCGGCTTTTGGGTGTAAGGCAAAAAAATTGAAACCCTCGTTCCCAGAGAAAATTCTTCGTCTTCTTCACTTCGGCCCACGGCAATTTGACGTTGCGAACGGTTCGCGCGTCCCAGTGCTCCGCCTCGAGAGGAAGTCCGTAATCATTCGGACGAACGTAAGGATTGGACGTCACAATCACATTCGGTAGATAGGGTGTCGCTTCAGGTCCCTCACGGTGTACAATGAAGTTCTCGCCGTATTCGATCGCTTCAGAGACATCCGTATAAGCTTGGAGGCGCCCCGTTTCGGTATAGAAGGGATAATCCTCATGAATCTGTTCCCAAAAGGGGATGCGCGGATAGGTTCTAAAAAGCATCAGGGCGCCGCCTGAAGGCCCGTATTTACCAGCCATGATGTCTTCCAGTTTGTAGCCTGCTGTCGTCGTCGAAGTGTCAAGAAGCCGTTGGATATAAACCTCGCGTTTACCTTCTAAGGCAAATTTCCAGTAGTCGTAGAATCGTTGGTCGCCGGTGATCTCGCCCAGCTTCTGCGCGATGCCGGCGATAATCAGGAGGTCATCTCGGCTGTCAAAAACGGAGGGAATTCCACCTTTCCAAATCTGAAGAAAGGGGTTTGAACACGAGGCTGTCACCTCAAGCCCTTCAGACTCAACCCAGCTATTCGCGGGAAGTCCAATGTCTGCATACTCAATGGAGGCGGTCATTTGAATATCAATGGAGACAATCATCTCCACATTCGGATTGACGTTCTTGATCATGTCGTAGACATGTTTGGCATTGTTGATGAGATTCACATTCGTAAACACCATTGCTTTTGTAGGAGTCGGCATGTGGGTTTTGCCCGTGAACACCCTCCTTCCCTCCTTTGGCGTCTCAACGATGAGCGGCCGATCCCCGTGATTCCAATAGGCGGGTTCCTCATCTTTGAAAAACGCTTTCACATGCACGTCCTTCCCGTGTGCGTTCGGATCGAGCAACGGATGAAAAGGATCTTCAGCCACCCAACCTTTAAATCCGTGTCCTGTCCAAGGAGACCCCTGGAAGAGGGCGGCTTTATAATTGCCGGCCCACGTATGACAGCCGGCACCTGGCTTTCCAATGTTCCCCGTGAGAATTAAAGGCAGATAGGCAGCGCGGTTCATTTCTGTCGCATGAAAATAGTGATTGATTCCTTCTCCTTGGTGGATCGCCGCCGGTTTAATCGTCGCGATGTCTTTGGCAAGCTGCACAATTAATTCCTTAGGGGCATGGGTCATCTCAGCAACGGTTTCGAGGTCGTAGTCCATAAGATGAATCCGGTAAAGAGAAAAGAGCGTCATCACCTCGATTTCTTTTCCATCAGTTGTTTTCACCTTGAACGTTCCGTGAAGAGCCAGCTTGATTCCTTTCTCGGCGAATCGCCTGCCAATTTCATCCCGCGTGAGGGCGACGGGTTCATTGTTCCCTTCGTCCCACGCCACAAAATCACCGAGTTTCTCATACTGCTCATCTTTCAACCCTTGATACTGATAACTTGGACCCTCTTTAGAAAGACCGTGCCGATAGTTGGGGAAAATCTCCTGAGCCCTGAGGCGTTTTAGATTATCGGTTCTGACGAGGAGCGGAAAATCGGTGAACCGGGTCACAAAATCCCGGTCATACCAATGGTTCTCGATCAGGAGGCGCGCAAGGCCTAGGAATAAAGCTGCGTCGGTAGCGGGACGAATGGGAAGCCAATAATCCGATTTCGTGGCCGGCGGACTGTACTCGGGAGTGATCGTAACAAGTTTTGCACCGCGCTCCATACATTCGATGAACCAGTGGCTGTCGGTCAGCTTATTCTCAACTAGATTTTTGCCATCTTGAATAATCAGTTTTGTGAAGCGGAGATCGTTGAAATCACAATCTGAAGCTTGGAGCCCATGAACCCATGGATGCCCCGGTGCTTGATCTCCATGCCACGTATAATTGGACCAGGCTCTGCCCGCTTTTGCTTCCTCCTCACCAACGCCCCGGATACGAGTGTCGAGCAGCGCCATCGTATTCGCAAGCCGGTACATCCCATATTTCCCAAAAACCCCTAACAGTCCCATCCCGCCTCGGAATTTCATCGTACGAATGCCTGAACCTTCCATCGGCGCGAGCATTTCCTCAGGATATCCTTCGGCGAGAAGTTTCCTTTTCCCTTCTTCACCACTGTAGCGCTTTCCAATCGCGATCAAGGCTTTCGCAATGTACGTATTGGCCTCGTCCCACGAAATTTTTTCGAACTGATCCGTGCCGCGCGAATCGAATTTGTATTTCGCTTTATTCTCCGACGTCAACTCCGGAAAGCCGGCGTCCGCCCACTCGCGCCAACCCCGCCGGACAATGGGATACTTCAAGCGATACGGTCCGTAGAGCAACCGATGAAAACTAAGACCCTTCTCACATTGACGCGGATTCCAGTTCGGAGTGGCTTTGTTTCCATAAAGGTCGGCATAATTCTGGTAGTCATATTGGGAACCGATGCGGACCACGATCCCATTCCGCACATAAGCCTGAACGCGACAGGCATGAGTATCATTGGGAGAACACACCCAGGAAAAGGCGCGGTCGTAACGGTATTGGTCCCGGTAAATCTTTTCCCAATTCCGATTGGGATAATAAGCGAGTGGGTTTTCAATCTCTTCGACGGGCTCAAGCGCCCAAAGGGGAAGGCCTTTCGAAAGAAGGGCAAGACCCATCCCCGTCAGCCCTGAAAGTTTCAAGAATTCACGACGTGTCATCCCACCACTTGCTTGACAAGACTCCCCCTTTAAAGGCGGAGTCTTGTCTTCCTTAGGTGATCCGCCGCCCTCGGGCGGCGGCCAAGCAGGTGGTGGGATCATCCCCATCGTAGCGCCCTGTTCATTTTTCGAGTGTCAGCTCATCCCAAATGGAAACCATCTTTTGACCATTTCGATCCTTTTCAAACCCATCCCACACGGCAAAAGCGATGTTCATGGGTTTGCCGACTGCAAACTGCAAAGCATCTTTCTCCGATGCGTTCATAGATCGGAGGAAAACCACTCGCCAACCTTCATCCTGCCAAACGCCTTTGGCATCCGCCTTTCCAACTTTTGGAATCTGAATCGTTAAGGAACCAAACCCTTTTGCTCGAGCTTCTTCGGCTGGCCTTCTTTTTTTAGGGTTTGAAAGTGGATTTCCCGCACCCCAACCGGTTATAAAAAGCGGATCGTGAAACTCGGTTTTCGAATCCCGCGTTTCAAAAGGACTGCCAGGCTCGTAATTCGTCTGATCCGGGTACCAATCGATGGCCGTGTTGGGGTATGCCGTTTCAACGTCCACATGTTCGGCAACATCCTTCTGCCAAGATGCCTTCCAATGCCAAATATAAACGGGCGATGTGCTGCTCCCCATCGCAAAGAAAGGCGGATCTTCTTCCATGGAAAACTGTAACGCGGCCCCATCGGAAAAGGATTGTGGCGCTATGATCGAATCATCCTGCGCTGCATCCCTCCAACTCAGGAGAATCGCAATCTGGGTTCCATTATGGAGTGCCCTTACCTCGATACCTTCAATCCGATCGTTTCTCCACCAAAGAGGCGTGACCGATACAAATACGGGTTCAATGTTTGACCAGTAACCTGCCAATGGATCAACCGTCAAAGTCTCTTGTGCTCGGTGCGCCACGATTTTAACACGGCGCAGACGAGCTCGCTCTTCAGCACCCGGTTTTGGAAGTGTCCGAACGTAATGAATCAAATCCCAAATTTGCTCTTCCGTAAACGCACCGTGATAACTCGGCATCGGAGAACCGGGCAGCCCGCCGACAATCCGGCAATACAATTCTTCCGGACTCGACGCTCCTTTAAAAATTCCTGCTGTCAAATCGCGGGGTTTTAAGGGAACTCCCAAACTATCCTTCATAATTTGTCGGCCATCTCCGCGTCCCATGTTTCCATGGCAAGCAGCGCACGCCTTCACAAACAACTCACGCCCGAGCGTAAGACCCTCTTCTTTAACGGACGGTTCTTGAGAAGCCTTGATGATTGCCTCCGGATCTATTTGCGCCGTTGCCAGTTTCTTCTTTTGATCCCACAGAAGACCTTTCTCAATCCTTTCGTTTGTCATCTCGCCTTTTTCTTCACTCATACCCAGCTCGATCAAATATCGAACATAATAAACGAGACCCCAGCGATCTCTCTCATTTAGAAATTCCCACGGGGGCATGACCGAGCCTGGCATTCCGCGTGTGATCGTTTTAAATAAATCCTCATCTCTCACGGTCATGTCCGTGGTCGAAACCAGGCGAAACTCACCGCGCGTGAAATCCCTCGGTTTCGGATACAAAAGATAAGCAGCTTCGCCGTCTCCCGCTCCCAAGGCTCCGTGGCAGCTCACACAGTGCTTTTGATAGAGAGCCTCTCCCTTTGAAAAAAGCGCTTCGGTCAAAGGAGGCTTTCCCAGAAATGGGACTTGGGATTGTGCAATTGACGTCCGAGGAGACAAATCAAAAAAGAAAAACAGAATTAATATGAGGCAGGCACCAACCAGAAAAAGTTTTACCGGATCGAACTTCTTTATCGTAAGGTCATTCATGTCCTTCGGTATCCATCTCGCTCATCGACCGAAAGAGTAAATGAACCGACAAAAATATGCCGTGACGGACGTCACATGCGCTTCTAAGAAAACCGTCATCCTGAGGAAGCGCCCTAAATAGGGGGACACAATACTTAATTCACCCCGCTCCACGGCTTGACAGCCGTGGCCTCAAGGTCATTACCCTTCTGGCGAGCGGTACCATTCCTCCCCGCCTTGACAGGCGGGACTTCCTATGGAGCGGGGTGAATTAAGTATTGTGTCCCCTTTTACCTCCCGTTCATAAATGCTCACCGCCTCGCGGAGTTTTTCTGAACACGCCTCACCGGCACTTGCTCGAGTGACTTCAGGAGGTAGGTCGCGTTGTAACCGGCATTATGATTGTGCCTGAAATGTGATTCATCTTCATAACTTCAAAGACCCTAAAATGATTTCTGCGTTATGCTGTCTGCCCATGTCCGTAACTTCAAGCTCAAGCGTAGACAGAAGGGCCATTCTAATTGGTGGCAGATTGCTCACCGGAGCATTCTGAGGAACGGTGATATGAAAGATAGGAACGTCCTCTTTTAAAACGCTAAAGGTATTATCTGGATTCAAAATGGCCGCTTCCGATAAAAACAATTTTTAAGAATCATTTTTCTGACTCCTTCTTTGCCTTGATTGGTTTTATCTCGGACAGGGGTTTTGCCGACAACTCAAACCATTCAAAGACATTTTCTTGTGAAATTTCATTTCGGGCAATTTGTTTAATGATATGGTAATAACCGTCCAAATCAGATACGTCATGGGCATTCAATCGAAGAAAAACCCTTCCGCACACAAAGGATGTCCGCTTGTTTCCCGCTAGCCCCCTGATATAATTGGACCGCCGATAGCAGAAAGTCAGCGGGCGGGAAAGGGGCTAAGAAATGCCGAAACGGAAATGGAGTGAGGATGAAAAAAAGCTTGTGGTTTTGGAGCTTTTGAAAGGGGGCAAAAGCGCGAGCCAGATTTCAAAAGAACGCGGAATCAGCGACGCTTTAATCTATCACTGGCGTGATCAAGTCTTGAAAGCGATCGATGGCGCTTTCAGGGGGGAACGGACGCAATGGCGGATCTGATTTTTCTGCGGAGCGCGACCGGCTCTTGAGGATCATCGGCGAACAGGCTTGCCTCATTGAAACGCTAAAAAAAATCTCGGCGATGCGTTCACCATTGGTTTAAAACGCAAGATCATTACCGAACTGAGGAAATCGATGACCTTGAGTGCGGCTCTGGAATACATGGACTTAAACAAAAGCAGTTATTGCTATGAAGGCCGGCCGAGATCAGAGGACAAGCGGGTTTTCCCTCTGGATTCCGAGCTGGAGACGGCGCTGAAAGAAATGGCCGGTTATGAACTGACCTTAGGCTATGACAAGGCAACGGATTATCTGCGGGCCAAACACGACAAGATCTGGAACCGCAAGAAAGTCTATCGGCACATGAAGATCTTGAGATTATTGCAGCCTCGCCACATCAAGTGCTTATGGAGGAAAAACAAGCGCCTGGCAACCTTCTGTCCGCTCCAAAGCAATGTACGCTGGGAAGCCGATCTGACATGGGTCGCGACACGGATGGGCATGATGTATCTCGTTGTGATCGAAGATGTCTATGACCGGGAAGCGCTTTCCGGGCACATGAACATTCGTGCCGGTGCCGAAGAGGCGATTGAATGTCTGAAGGAGGCCTTGAGAAAGCGATTCGGCCGGGAACAGGCTCTGGGATTGCGCCTGACTGTCCGTGTCGATCGCGGCTGTCAATTCACCGCAGAAGCGTTTGCCGAGTTTGCGCACTTGGCCGGCATTGAGCTTGAATTTTGCGGTGTTCAGACGCCTAATGACAAGCCGTACATCGAAAGTTTCATCGGCTGCTACAAACTTGAAGAGGTGTACCGCAACGATTACCAAGCATTCTTTGAAGCTTACGAAGGTTGGAACAATTACATGACCTGGTACAACACGGCCCGGCCGCACGGAAGCTTGGATAACCTATCGCCGGCAGCGTTCCGGGAACAGAAAAAAGTGTCTGCTAAAACCGGCTGATTTTGGTCCAAAAATATGGGGGTTGACACGAGAAGGATGAGCAGACGGGTGATGCGGAGGCCAAAAGGCGCTGTCCGTGTTGCGGCGGGATCGGCAAGAGCCGAGAAGAGGCGAAAGAGCATCGGGATTTGATCGGCGAACGCGGCTCGGTTGGTTTTGAGCGGGAAGGCTATTATTGCGGCCGCTGCCGGAAAGTTTTTTTTCCCTCTGGAACGGCGCATGGAAATCGGGGCGGAAGGATATAGTCCAAGCGTGCTCGAGAAGATTGAATATGCGGGAGCCAAGGCAGGATCGTTTCAGGAAGCGGCTGAACATATGAAGGTATTGGCGGAGATAAAAATCAGCGATCGGCATATCGGAAGGCTGACGGAACGGATTGGAGCTGAAAGGCAGAAGAAGTGTAATCTGGAAGTGGAGTTGATGAAGCAAGACAAACTTGAAGTCAAAGTGCTCAATAAGCCTGAAGTCTGTGCGGTTTATGTGGATGCTGGTAAGGTACAGACGAGAGCTGATGACGGCGGGGGACCCGGAGTGCGCGGACAGGCTTGGGCGGATACGAAAGTGGCATGTCTTGTAACGTATCAAGCTAAGGAACACTTAGAAGATCCGCAGCCTGAGGTGCCTTCGAAACTTATGGATCGCCAGACGGTCAAAGAAATCTGCCGTCAGATGGCGATGATTCACGGCAAGACCCAAGAGCCGTCGGCCGAATCCAAAGTGGCATCGACGAAGGTGAAGGATAACAAAGAGCCCGAAGAAAACAAGCAGGACTTTGAAAAGCCAGAGCCCTTGGTGCGCACGGCGGTAGCAACCCAGCAGAAGGTCGATGAATTTGGCTACATGGTGGCAGCAGAGGCCCAGAAGCGAGGCTTTTATGAAGCCAAACGCAAGGCCTTTGTTGGGGACGGAGGCAATTCCCGACTTTGACACTTGTCTGAGCGTTTTCACCTTATAATTTTTGGAAAAATCGGTTTGTGATACCACGCTTTCAAGTCTCTTTCAGCACTTTGGGCGGCAGCCGCATTCCGATGGCTGTAAACAGCTGAGCTGCGTTTCCATTAATATCGGTTCTCACCCAAAGGGTTTTTTCCGCTCCGAATCGAACCGGGACAACCCTGACTTCGCATAATTCTTTCATGATTTCTGATACCGTTAAAGGCCGTTCCTTGATGATTCCGTCTTCGATTGATTTGGAAGTCAACCGCTTTGCTTTTTGGCGCAGCACCTTTGTCATGTGTGCTTCGCAGAGATAAGCCAGAAAACATAAGGTTAAATGTCCAACAATCCGGCGGTCTTTCCAATGAAATACGGGTCTGGTTTTCAGCGTACTCCCTTTGAATTCTCCAAACGCATCTTCGATCTTCCATAAATCCTTATAATGCATCACAATCTCATCCGCCTTTAAATCTTTTACACTCGTGACCACTCCGAAGAATCCGTCCTTTTTCTCATCTTCTTGAATCGCTTCTTCATTTAAAACAGGTTTGCTCTTTCCGTCCAAACGCACAAACCGCCGGTAACTCCGGTTGGATATAAACGTTTCGGCCTTTACTTTTTTTGACCCGAGTTTTTTGAGAATCTTTTCCAGGATATCTCCGCGCGCTTTCTGATCCCGCTCGTATCGAGCGCGAGACCATGTCACGATCAGCCGATCTCCTTCATATTCGGTCTCATAGACATAAAGCGATTCGTTAATGGGACGGAATCGATTCAGATCATAAAATTCTTCGTGTCTTTTGCGGACCACACCCAGCTTCATCCCCACGATGAATTCCGTTCCGTCTTGGCTTAATAAATCCAGGTTCTTCTTGGAGAAGATTCCCCTATCTCCGACAAAGATAAACCGGCGCACCTCGAATTTAGCTCTCATTTTCTCGACGATATCCTTCAAGGTCTCTCCCTCGAAGGTATTTCCGGGATACACCTCAAATCCCAAAGGAATTCCATCCGTATCTACCAATAAGCCAAACACCACTTGGGTGCAGTCGGTCCGCATCTCTTTGGAGTATCCAAACTGCCTCAAGCGTCCCAAATCAGTGCGCGTGCTTTCAAACCTCAAGGTCGTCAGATCATACAGCACCACATCTACCGGCATATTTAAGAGATCGCGCCCGTGCCGGTACAGCTTCTTTTCGATTTCCTCTTTATGAGCGGCCAACAAATCCATGGTCCGATAAAGTGTATGGACTTCGATTTTATCCTTTATCATTTCGGGATAAAATTTCTCAATCCAATGGTCATACACCTTTAATTTTGAGCTCGACCGGACGAACCGCGAGGCAACCAGTGCGAACAACTGCGTCATTAAGTTGAACCCTAATCTCGGATGTTGATCCTGAATGTGGTTCATGACTGTACGGATTCCCAGCTTCTCAAATAAATGCTCCAGCACGAGCAAAGGCCCCAGAATGAATGTTTCATCCACCGACACCTGCTTGGCTAAATCGCAAGCGGTGAGTTGTTTTCGATGGCGGCTGATTGCGCCGGCAAGATCTTCGATTTTGTGATCTTCAATCCGTCCCAAGGTAAGCAGCACTCGTTTCCTGACTTGGCCGTTATAACGGAAGGATTCCACCAGCTGATAATATGCCTGCCCGGAATTATTTTTAACGGTTCGGATATACATGCTCGTAGTGTACCCATATATTAATAGAGAGTCAAGATAAATAACAAATAATATTCAAATATTATGCTCTATTTCGTGTACCCACATTTTCAATTTTTATGGAAATTATAAGGTGTAAAGCTTTCCCAATCGCGATTTAAGTGTCAAAGTCGGGACGGAGGCAATTGGATCGATTCCTTTGGAGCGCTGCATTTTCCCGCTCCGGATTGGATGCATGTTTTGGATTTCATGCACGGGATGACCCATTTGTGTGGCGCAGCCTCTGCTGCTTACGGCAAAGACACGAAAGAAGCCTGGGAGTTTTACAAACGGCTTGTCACGAAAGCTTGGCAGGGAGAGACTGGGAGCGTGATTCGGATGTTGGAGAATCAGGTGAAGCAAGTCGGCAAGCCGCCTGAAGGCACCGCTCCAAGTGATTCACGAAAGATTGTTTCCTTGACGCTGGATTATGTGCGCCGGAATGCGCACCGGATGGATGATCCGGCTTGCAGGAAATTAGGGTTACCGATCTCAAGCGCCCCCGTCGAATCTTTAATCAAGCAATTCAACCAGCGGGTCAAAGGGACGGAGAAGTTTTGGCATCGGGACAGGGTGGAAGCTGTGTTGCAGAGCCGAGCCGCGCATTTAAGCCAAGACGGCCGTGCTTAGAAATTCTGGTTTGAGCGAAAACCGGCTGGCAGAGCGGCTGGTAAAAAACGTTTCTGTCAGGGTGCCATCCCCGTTATATGACTTAACAATTCCGGTCTTGCACCCCCTTATCATTGCGCAGTTGACCTGACCAAATCAATGTGTTGCAACGCCTTACAAGAGGTGCCCTTATGGAATCTAGCCTTACCATTCGGATTTCCCGCAAGCTCAAGCAAAAGCTCTTGGCAGTCAGCAAAGCTCATCACATTCCTATTAGCGACCTGGTGCGAAGCTCGATTGAAGGGATGGTGGCAGTCCGTCAGTTCCGGACTTTAAGAGGAGAAATCTTACCTCATGCTGAAGCGCAAGGCATTTTGACCGATGAGGACGTGTTTGACAAGCTTCAATGAAAGTGGTCTTAGATGCAAACGTGCTGATCGCAGCTTTTGCAACCAGAGGTTTCTGCCAGAGCGTTTTTGAACTTTGCGTCGCACCGCACGAAATTGTCCTGAGCGATGGCATTTTGGATGAGGCAGAACACAACCTCAGGACCAAAATGAAGCTGCCGGAAACCAAAGTTCAAAGCGTACTCGCTTATCTACGAGAATATACCCAAATCACCAATCCAAAAGAGATTGCCATTCCCGAATGTCGTGATCCCAAAGATGTTAAGATTCTGGGTGTTGCTGTTGGCTCACAAGCGCGTGCGCTTGTCACCGGCGATCACGATCTCCTAATACTCAAGAAAATTGGCTCCACTCCTATTTACTCGCCAAGACAGTTTTGGGAGAAAGTTCGCAGAAGAATTTGATTGATTCCGAACGCGAGATACGATCACTCACCCATTGATCAACAACTGCGGCGAGAGGGAGTTGAACCCCCACCCCTTTCGGGACAAGATCCTAAGTCTTGCGCGTCTGCCAATTCCGCCATCGCCGCAGAAAAGAAATGAAAAAAAATTTAAAATGCGAAATTAATGAAGGTTTGCGGAATCCTTTGGTTTCCTCGTCCTCGTGAGCCTTCACCGCTGTTTGCCGCGCCGACCTCGTATTCGCCGAGCGGTCCAAGTATAAACAACGGTCATCGTCAAGCCAATCGCGAATATTGAAACTGCGAGCGTCGAAACACTCAAGGCTCGGTGTTCCTGGTAGAACTCTTGGCGCAAATAGAGCCCGAGAAATAAAACGACGATCGCAAGAATCGTAATCCCTTCCCCGTGGCCCCCAACCCGATGCAACGCGAACCGTGCGTTCTGACGTCCCGGATAAGGAGTTACACGCGGAAGAAATCGAGGAACTGCCGCGGCATAATCCGAGTAAGGCTTCCCGAATCTGAAAGCTAAACGCTCCTCTTCCCCTTTCACCGTAACCCAATAAACCAAAAAGAAACCGACTACAAAAAAGGTGAAGATCAGCGGATTCCAAATGACGGCGCAGAACCCAAGTCCAAGCAGAAAATTTCCTAAATAAAGCGGATTTCGTACGTAGGCATAAGGACCGTTCGTAGCAAGCGCTCTGATTTTCCTGAGGTAGCCGTGAGACCAAAGCCGCAACGCTTCGCCAAGCACGATCGGAGGGATTCCGATCCAAAAGCCCTGTGCTGAACTCTCCGCATAAATCGCAAGAATGATGGCAAATGGCCACCCCAACCAAAGGCGTAGTTTTCGCAAGCGGTAAAAAACGGTTTTAGGAAGGTGGTCGCCGATCTTCCGGTAAAATCGGCCTTGAGCGTCCTCGATCACCGGGGTCCGAGGGTCATGAGTCGTAAGAACTCGCAGTTTTTATGTACACCAGTTCCGGCAATTCTTCTTCGGCGGATTTCCGATAAATGATAGTAGCCATCGACCCACTTACGAGATCGCGGACCGACTGCATACGATCTCCGCCTTGAACAGTCGCCCGATGGGAGTCGGCCGATAGTCGAAGGACTTTCTCGGAAAGAACATCTCGAACGTTGAGGATGAGCTTGCCATCCGGTTCATCCAATTCTTCGATATCCATAATCTTCCCCTCCAAGACCAAAAATTCGCCACGCTCAAGATTCGTCTCCTCCTGAGCGGATCCAGTCGTAGGGAGGGTGAAACAGAAAGAGAACACAATCACAAAAAAAAAGAATTGTTTATTCATACACATTTTTCGCTGCCTCTGATCATCCCCCACCACTTTAAGTTTCATCCCAAGGGACATCCCTTAAAGTGGTGGGGGATCAACCGGGCGGCCACCACATACGCCTGCCGCCAAGCAGATGGAGATGAATGTGAAAAACGGACTGGCCGGCTTCCGGTCCGTTGTTAAAAACGAGACGATAACCTTCTTCCAAACCTTTTCGACGCGCGAGATCTCTCGCGCAGAGAATGAGATCTCCGATCAACAAAGCGTCCTTCCCATCCGTATCGCTGATTCTACCAATGTGCTTTTTGGGTATCACGAGCACATGCGTCGGCGCCTGAGGATTGACGTCCTGAATGGCAATCATCGCATCATTTTCAAACTCCACTTTTGAAGAGATTTTCCTCGTGATAATTTGGCAAAAAAGGCATTCGCTCATGCTCCCGCTCCCATGGAAGCGACCTTAGAATAATTCATTGTAACATATCCGATTCGCTCGATCACCTCCTGTTTACCGAGGATCGCCATCACTTCGAACAAATTAGGTGTCACTGCGCGTCCGCTAATCGCTACACGCGTCGGATGGATCAAGTCACGGGCTTCAATCCCCATCTCGTGCGCCGTCTTCCGCAAGATCTCTTCCAGCGCTTTCGGATCTTTAAAATCTCCTTCTTCTTGCAAGACATTCTTCCACTGCTCAAGATGGACTCGCGTCTTGTCGCCTGTTAAATATTTCCGAACTGCTGCAGGATCAAACTGAACCCGATCCGTGAAGAAAAAAGCGCATTGCTCTTTCAACTCACCGAACGTTCGAAAACGCTCTTTGTAGAGCAACGCGATGGCGGTCATTTTCTTGGGATCCTCAAAAGCGACCGGCTCCATAAACTTTTTAACTTCCGCGTTATAATGGTCAGGCGGCAAATGCCGGATGTGTTCGCCATTGAGCCACTTGAGTTTCTCCGAATCGAAGCAAGCGTTCGTCTTGTGAACGTCTTCGAGCCGAAACGCCCGGAGAAGTTCCGCACGAGTCATGAACTCTTGGTTTCCACCGGGCGACCATCCCAGGAGGGCCAAGTAATTTAAAAGTGCTTCTGGAAGATAGCCTTCTTCCCGATAACTAGCAAGTGACACTGCAGTATGCCGTTTTGAAAGCGGGGTGCGGTCAGGCCCGAACACAAGAGGCAAATGAGCAAATTCAGGCGGTTTCCAGCCCATCACGTCATAAATGGCGAGATGCCTGGGTGTATTGGAGATGTGGTCATCTCCGCGGATCACATGCGTAATTCCCATTTCGTGGTCGTCTACCACGCAAGCTAGATGATACGTCGGAAAGCCATTCGATTTCTGGATCACGAAGTCACCAAGTTCCTCACCTTCAAATTCAACCGCCCCATGTACAAGATCCCGATAGCCAATCTTAGCTTTTGGCATTTTCAGCTTGACCGCTCTTCCACCACCGGCGACGGAAGCTTGAGACACGTCTACCGCGGGCTCCTCACTCCAGTAAGCGAGCCCTTGTTGGATGAGACCCTTTGCAATCTGTTGATAAAGGTCAAGATGTTCACTTTGCCGTCTCACCTCCCCATCCCAGTCGAGACCAAGCCAGTGCAAAGAGTCTAAAATTTCCTCCTCGTACTTCTTCTGCGAACGTTCCCGATCCGTATCTTCGATTCGAATTAAAAAAGCGCCTTGTTCCTTCCGGGCAAAGAGATAATTAAAAAGGGCGGTTCGGACGCCGCCGATATGAAGGGTGCCTGTGGGAGACGGAGCGAAACGAACTCGAACCATTTGAAATGGTTACGTAGTGGCGCCATTTCCGCCACACAACGCGGCGGATCCGCCGCGGCTTTTGGCGGACATGGCGCCCGAGGGCGCGATAAATCGCGCCCCTGCGCCCGTATGGTGTGTTTCCTTAACGGCGGAGGTGGTCAAGGCGCTGGCTGCCTGCAACGTGCGCTTCGAGAGACAGGGAAGATAATAACTGTTCCGCCTTTTGTCTCGCAGCTTCCATCTTGGGATAACGAACGTCCCGGTACCCGTTGACCGCGTCAGGAACTCTGAGTGCCTCCACATAAGAATCATAGGAGTCGCGATCTTCGTAGTGAAAATTCTTGACCAGTTCAATATACCAATCGCGGAATGCCTTCTCACGTGCATGCCAGCCAGGCAACAAGCGGCGCAAGAATTTCATCCGTTTCATCACGTTGAGCTGCCAATCTCTCGTCACCATATCGAATCGAATACGACAGCCAAACAGGACAAATTCAGGTCGTGTCATATGGCGATACGTCACCCGGTCACCCCGATTCGGATCAATACGATACCGTTTAAAATCGCGCTTCCGCTTCTCAACACTTGTCAAAAGATGAGCAACAAAAACCTCGTCCTTAATGGCCATCACCTTGTAGAGAAGATGAATCACCGCTTGAGTCGCTTGAAAACCGTAGTCCGACCGGTCCACGCGCTTCACCTCTCGCACCAAACGAGCGTAAGATCGGGCGTAGCTCAAATTTTCGTACTGGATGAGATCGTAAATACGAAGAGCAAGGTGCATATTCGTCTCATCGTCCATTTGCAGTGCCGCAACCGTCCGCACCACAAAATTTCGATACGCACGAGATAGGGGTTTCCCACGCCAGCCCTTGTGGGCCAAGATTTCCTCCTTTTCCGCCAGTACCGACTCATACGTGTCGGCTTCTCCGATGCTGACGCGCCCCGGGTTTTGGACATAGAGACGCCCTAAATGGAATGCATCCATGTTTTCCTTGATCGCATCTTTTGGAACGGATTTCTCAATCGCCCAAAGGAGGTGCTCGAGGTGGATCGGCAGCATTCCCCTCTGATAAGTTATGCCGAGCATCACCAGGTTGACAAAGACCTTGTTCTGGAAATACCGTTCCGCAACTTCCGAAAGGTCAGCACTGAAATAGCATCCTGGCTGGCTCACACGGCGAATCAAATCTTCTAGATCTTCCAGTTTGACATCTTCTTTGCCAAGCAACATCGTGACGGTCGGCGTCTTATGTGTGTTCACAACCGCCGTCGTCCATCGCGGACTGGCAACACGCAAGTTCACCTTCGGGTCCACGCTTCGCGCCGCTTCTAGAAGATCGAGTCCGATTAAGAGGTTCGCTTTTCCATAAGGCGTGATCGGTGAAATCGGTCTTCCGTCCTTCGAGAAAAAAATGTGAGAGTAAACCCCGCCGTTCCGGATCGCCAGACCTTTTTTGTCTGCGAAGCAAACTTGATAACCCTGTTTCATCCCGGCTTGAACGAGAATCGCCGTCACAACTCCGATTCCCATTCCGCCCACCCCAGCGATATACGCGCTCCAAGTACCTTCAAAGCTGGGGACTTCCGGTTTTGCGAGCGATTCGCCCCGAACATCGGCAAACGATTTATCGGGAGGTCGGCTGCGCTCAAGCACAATCTCTTCAAATGAGGGACACGCGTGAACTTTGGTGCAAGCACCGTCCGATTTACACCAACTCAAATCCGTGACCAATTTAGGACCATAATGGGTTTTTTGAACCGTCAAGCCGGGACAACCAGTTGCCTTCGTGCATTCGAGGCAATATTCGCAGACTTCAGGTGTGATGTTGATGTACCTTTTTTTCGGAAGGAATCCTCGCTCCCGGATGACCTTCTTTTCTTCACGTTGTACCTTTCGGTCGTAGGTAATGCCACACTCCTTATCCGCAATAATGACCTTCACGCCGTCCTTTAAGAGTGTGTCTTCGATCAGATTGCGATACGCTTCTCGATACGCAGGATTGATCCGCTCGACGGGAATTCCGGCCCCTTGGGCCATCCCACGGATGATTTCTTCTATCTTCTGAACCACCGTGGGATTCCCCATCAGGTCTAACTCTTGAGCGGGCGTTGGTTGGTGGCCCGTCATCGCGGTGGTCCCGTTATCCAAAATAATGAAGGTAATGTCTTGATTGTGTTTGATTGCATCGGAGATCGCAATCATGCCGCTGTGAAAAAACGTCGAATCGCCCATGAAGACCGCTTGTTTATTCGTAATGAACGGGTCGATGCCGGCTCCTGTTCCGCCGCCAAGACCCATTCCCGAATAGTTGTGCATGAGCTCGCTGTTCGGTTCGAACATGAGCATCGTGTAGCAGCCGGTATCCCCATGAAAGACCAAATCCACCGGCTCACGCCGATGCCGTTTGCTCATGTACGTCGCATCTCGAAATTTTCGCTTCACTTCCAAGAGTACGCTTGATGAATCCCGATGGGGGCAGCCGGGACAAAACGTGGGCGTCCGCTGGGCGAGTGAAACGTCAAGCGTCCCAGTCTCGCGAATCAGAGCCAATTCTCTTTCCAAAACTTCCAAGTTGAGATCAGATGAACCCAGGCACCGCTCTTTGAACAAGGGGACCAGACGCTCGATCAAAAGCGAAGGATTGAGACCGCGTGTGGACGGGATACCCTGACAGCCGTTGGGAAATCGCTTGCCCCACAGAGGAACAAAGCGTTTCGACTTCCCTTCTTGATAGGCACGAGTGATGATCGTTCTAATCTGCGATTCAAGAAAATCGCGCTTCTCCTCGATCACGAACACCTCTTCTAGCCCATCGCAAAATTGTAAAACGAGTTCTTCGTCCAAAGGATAAGTAATCCCCAGCTTCAAAATTGAAAACTGACCCTGAAGCCCTAGTTCGCGCAAAGCATGTTCCAGGTAACTGTACGCAAGTCCGGAGGTGATAAAACCAATTTTTGCTCGGCTGCTTTTATAGAGCATTTGATTGACCTCGTGAAGCTGGCTAAAACGGATGAGCGCTTGATATCGATCCGCCAGACCCTCTTCACGCGCGGCAGTCCTCGGCGACAGCACTACGGTTTCCTCAACCGGAATTGACTGTGTATCGATTTCAACCGGACGCTTCGTATTGATTCTCGGGTATTGATTCGGATACACCCTGACGGTCCCGCCACCGTCTGCAAGATTCGTCGTGATGAGGTACGCAACGTACAAACTGGATTTTGCGGACAGGTCGAGTCCGACGGAAACCCAATCCTTCAATTCCTGAAACGTAGCGGGTTCCATGACCGGCATGTGAAGATGTTTTGCAAGGAACCGCGAATCGCTTGGAACCTGCGTGCTTTCGGACCAAGGATCATCGCCGATCACAACGAGGGCACCTCCTCGATGAGAAGACTTTGATAAATTCCCTAAAGCAAGTCCGTCGCTCGCCACATGCGCTCCCACACTCTTCATGGCAGCGATCGCTTTGATATCTTCCATCTGAGAGCCGTTCAAACGCGCGGCACTCAGTGCTTCGTTGTTCGCAACCTGAAGCACAATACCCTTTTCTTTGAGTAAGTCTCTCACGCTGCGCGCCACATTGAAGAAATCAGCGATGGGAGAACCCGGATAGCCGGTGAGGAGACTCACTCCGCTTTCTAGTGCCCCCTTTAAAAGAAGCTCCATGCCCGTGTAAACCTGAATACCGCGTTCCTGCACAAAGCGTGGGTCCATATCTTAGTTAAGCCGGGAAATCAAACTTCTCTCGTAAGGTTCCAAAGTACGTGCGCTTTGAACTTTTCACGAGCTTGAAACGATTCTCCGATCGAGTCACCTCAACCGTGGACTGCTCGTCAATTTGCGCGTCCATTTGCCCATCGGCCGTGAGCAGTGCCTTTTCCTGATTGCCTGCACATTTGATTTGGATTCGAATGGACTCTCGTCCGGGAACGACAAGCGGCCGAAGTGCTGACGCATGAGGACAAATTGGCGTGATCACGATACTGTCTAATGACGGATGAACGATGGGTCCCCCAGCAGAAAGTGAATAGGCTGTTGAGCCGGTCGGCGTTGCGCAGATCACACCGTCCCCAAAAAAACGGGTGGCACACTCACCGCCTACGTCGATTTTGATCGTCATGTAACGCGTCAGTCCCTCACGGTTAATCACAATGTCATTGAGAGCCTGAAATCTTTGCTCCGACCTTTTCTTGCCCTCTCCAAACGACCAAACGCGCGCACTTAAAAGCATCCGTTCCTCCACGTCAATTTCACCCGCGAAAATCAACTTCAACTCCTCATAAAGTTCCTCGCTTCGCACCTCGGTCAAAAATCCGAGACCCCCTAGATTCACTCCGAGCACCGGAACCTGACGGTCGATCATCCTGCCTGCCAAATGCAGAATCGTTCCGTCCCCACCAAGGCAGACAAAGAGATCCGCATGGGGAACCGTTTTTTCAAGCGGCGTTTCGATCGAATCAAACACCTCGACATTGCGTTTGCGAAGCCACTCGAGCAGCTCCTCGCGCACCTGATTCGCATTCGGCTTTCGCGAATTCGTAATAATTCCAATCCGATGGATCGAGGTCGTGGTCATCGACTGGGTCACGTCGTCTGGTGATGCAGCTGCGTTTCGTGCTTGAGCGTTTGGTGAATCGTCTGCGCGATTTTTTCGCCAGAGAGACCATTCGCTTCCAACAACTTCTCACGCGAGCCATGTTCAATAAACTCATCCGGAAGTGCGAGGCGCCTCACGTGGCAACCTTCGACTCCCTTTCGTTCCATAAATTCAAGTACTTTCGAACCAAATCCGCCGGTGAAGACATGCTCCTCAACCGTAAACACAAATGGTGTTTTGGTCATCGCCTCTAGGATCAACCCTTCGTCAAGAGGTTGTGCAAACCGGAGGTTACAAACCATTGCTTCTACCCCGTCAGCAGCCAGCAATTCTGCTGCTTCGAGCGAAGGCGAAACCATACTTCCCAACGTGAAAATGGCAAGATCCACTCCTTCACGCAACACCTCCCCCTCGCCGATCTGAAACAGTTTCGGCGGCGTTTTCATGTCCGCTGGAATTGTCGCTCGCGGATAGCGTAGAGCAAAAATGTGCGGATAGGCAATCCCTAGTTTTAGCATGTGGTACAGTTCTACGTCATCCTTCGGTGCGGCAATCACGGTTCTCGGGATATGTCCGAGATAACTGATGTCGAAGACGCCGTTGTGTGTTGCACCGTCGGCACCCACGAGACCTGCCCGATCCAAACACAAAGTGATATTCAGACGTTGGAGCGAAACATCATGAATCAACTGATCCTGAGCCCGTTGAAGAAACGTTGAGTAAATCGCACAAACCGGTTTCATGCCTCCTTTAGCGAGTGCCCCGGCAAATGTGACGGCATGTTGTTCCGCTATGCCGACGTCAAAAAAACGATCTGGGAATTTTTTCGAGAATTCAACCAAACCAGTGCCGGAGGCCATGGCAGCTGTGATTGCGATGACCTTTTCGTCCTCCCGAGCGATTTGAAGCATCGCCTTTGTAAACGCTTCTGTGTACGTCATCGTATTTTTCTTCTTCAACTCTGAAGGATTTTCGATCTTTTCTCCTGTGATAATGTTAAACGGTGTCACCCCATGGAATCTTTCCTCATCTTTCTCCGCAAAGTCATAACCTTTTCCCTTACGCGTGACAATATGGAGCAAGCAAAGTTGATCCAATTCCAGGACATTCTGAATCGTTTTAACGAGCGCCATTACATTGTGTCCATCTACAGGGCCAAAGTAGCGAAATCCCAACTCCTCAAACATCAGGCCAGGGACGATCAGGTGTTTCAAGCTCTCAAGGGTGTAATCTGCCAGTTTTCTGATTCGCGGGAACCGCCGAAGTTGTCGCTCCACCTCCGCACGAATTCGATTGTACAAAGGATTCGTGATTACCTTGTTCAAATATTTGCTGATCGCACCCACGTTCCTTGAAATAGACATCTCATTATCGTTTAAAATAATGAGCATTCGTTTTCCAAGATGGCCGGCATTATTCAAGGCTTCATAAGCCAGCCCGCCGGTCAGTCCGCCATCGCCGATCACGACCACGATTTTTTCACTCCGGTTCCGTAAATCGCGCGCTACCGCCAGACCTAATCCTTGGGAAATCGCCGTACACGCATGTGCGACGATAAATTGATCATGAGAACTTTCAAACGGCGACGGAAAGCCGCTCAAGCCGCCGGCTTGGCGAATCGTCGGCATTCGGTCGCGCCTGCCTGTGATCATCTTGTGGACATAGGCTTGATGGCCGACGTCCCAACAAATCTTATCTTTCGGGGAATCCAAAACGTAATGGAGCGCGACGTTGAGTTCCACCGCACCCAGGCTCGCTCCCAAATGCCCGCCCGTCTTCGAGACAGCTTCAATTAAGGATGTACGGTATTCCTCGCACACGTTCGGCAGCTGGGATAAAGGGATTTTTTTAAGGTCTCTGGGGGAATCAATTTGTGAGATATACATTTAGCCCATATGTTGCTGCTGTCCAGTCCCCCACCCCTTTTAAGTTTGGTAGTTTGAACAGCTTATTTGATGACTCATCCGAAAAGTGGTGGGGGGGACTAGGTCGTCCGATTTCCAATCCAGTCTGCCATTTCCAGTAACCTTTGGTTCATCTTAAAGCTACTCAGTTCTTTCTTCGCTTTCGTGATCAGATCACTGGCTTTTTCCCTCGCCTTATGTGCACTCATAAAGTGCAGGTAACCATTCCTGTCCAGTATATCATCTACGATTTGGAACGCGAATCCCAAATATTCTCCAAACTTGAGAATCCGTGTTTCGGCATCCTGATTCGCACCGCCCATAATCGCCCCAACCATACCGCTGACTCGAATCATTTGTCCTGTTTTATTGATATGAATCGCATCGAGCGTTGGCAGATTCATCTCAAGACTTCCTGAAATCAAATCCATCGCCTGCCCGCCTACCATCCCAAAAGTCCCGGCAGCTTGAGCGAGCTCGCGCGTGAGCCGCTGTCCCTTCCTTTCATCTTGAAGCTTTCCAAGCAGATGAAATGCAAGGGTCAAAAGACCGTCTCCCGCGAGCAGCGCCATCGCCTCACCATATTTCTTGTGGCACGTCAGCTGTCCCCGTCGCCATTCATCGTTATCCATGCACGGTAAATCGTCATGAATCAATGAATAGGAATGAATCAACTCAATCGAACATGCAGGAATCAAAATCTGCTCTGAGTCTCCCCCAAACATGTCGCAAACCGCCATCGCAAGCAGTGGACGGATCCGTTTTCCGCCATCTAAAACTGAATAGCGCATCGCTTCATGGAGCACCGCCGGATTCTGGTCCGCGGGAGGTAAAACTCGATCGAGCGCGGCTTCCAGCCGAGCCATCTGCGCCTTCACGTATTGATTTAGAGAGTCTGACTTTAAGGATTTCTGGGCCAAATTGTGCACCTCACAACGTTTCCGCCATATCTGACGGGCGTGATCAGTCTCGCCTCTGCGATTACAATAATAAATTGTCGTCGGTTTGCTCAAATGATGGCTGAACCTTTTTTGGTTTTTTGGGTCCTCCTTTTCTTAGGCTGTTCTCACGATCGGCGGATTCGGGCTCAAGGGCACTGTTTAAGGTACGCGTCAACTCCTCGATTTTCGTTTGCGCCTGTTCGAGTTTTTTGCTGCAGTCCCTGGAAAGCCTTACCCCTTCTTCGTACTTTTTAAGCGCGTCCTCAAGAGGCATATTGCCGCTTTCCAAATCCTCCACAATCTTCTCAAGCCGTTCCAACGCCTTTTCAAACTTGATTTCCTGCTCCATGGCTACGCTCCTAGTTCCAGCACTTTTGACTCAATCGTCCCCTTCCTCAGCCTTGTCCGGATCACCTCTCCTATTTCGGTTTGTTTCGCATCTTTCAACAAACGACCCTCCGCATCAAAAGTAAGACTGTATCCCCGCTCTAAACTTGCCAATGGACTTAACGCATTTAATTTGCCCATAAGATTTTGAAACTGCTGCCTTTTCGTTTCGACAAACCCCCTCAGATAATTTTGCAGTTGTCTTGCCAGTTCGTCGACACGCTGAGCAAGTTGCTGGAGGTAAGCTTTCGGCTGCCGAAATGCATAGCTATCCTTCAGGCGCGCCAATGCTTCGCGTTTCATGTCAAAAATAACCTTCATTTGATTCCGCATCCGCTCCCGCAGCTGGCGAAGTCGCATCTCAAGCTCGTCCCAGTGGGAAACAACCTGTTCGGCAGCTGCTGTTGGTGTATGAGCTCGGAAGTCAGCAACGAAATCTGCAATCGTCCAGTCTACCTCATGACCCACTGCAGAAATAACGGGGATCCTGGAACGCGCAATAGCGCGCGCGACCACTTCCTCATTAAACGCCCACAAGTCTTCGAGACTCCCTCCACCCCTGCCCACAATCAAGAGATCGAGTGGTTCAAATCGACCGAACCAATCAATCGCGTCGCTGATTTCCTGTGCAGCACCGTCACCTTGAACCCGGACCGGAAGTAAGAACACATGCAAGCCGAACGTTCGCTTGCGAAAGATCTTGAGCATGTCTTGAATCGCCGCACCCGTTGGTGACGTGATGAGCCCGATTCGTCTGGGATACAAAGGAATGGGTTTCTTTCGTTCGGGAGCAAAAAGGCCTTCTTTTTCAAGCCGTTCCTTTAATTGCAAAAAGGCAAGCTGAAGCGCGCCCAGCCCTTTAGGTTCCATCCTCTGAACATATATCTGGTATTGGCCTCGTTTGTCGTAGACCGAAACACGGCCGATGCAAATCACCTGGAGCCCGTCCTTCAACTCAAATTTCAAATGACGATTGTCACCTGCAAAAAAGACTGCGTTGATTTGAGCCAATTCATCTTTTAAGGTGAAATAAATATGGCCAGAACTGTGGCGTTTGAAATTGGAAACTTCTCCTTCGATCCAGACCACCGAATACTTGGATTCCAAAAGAGCGCGAATTTGGCGGGTGATCTCACTGACCTTGAAGATCTTTTGCGTACCCACCTGTTCACTTGCGATCTGATTCACGGGAGCCTCTCATGAATCCGCCGAATGGCTCGGGCGCGGCCGCTTTCTGCTTCTATTTCGATCAGAGCCCCTGAAATTCTGGCGTCTTCCTCAGCCACGTCCATAGGACCTGGCATCTGAGTCCGAAACCGGTGAACGACTTGATCGATCCGGCGGCCAATCACGGATCGATAGGGCCCGCACATGCCGAGTTCCGTGATGTATGCTGTCCCTTCGGGAAGAATCGTTTCGTCTGCCGTCTGGATGTGGGTATGCGTTCCGTAAACGGCGCTCACTCGGCCATCCAGAAACCAACCCATCGCCACTTTTTCGCTCGTTGCCTCTGCATGGAAATCCACGAGGATGATTTTCGCTTGCGAACGAATCAATGTCAAGACAGACTCCATCGTTTCAAAGGGACAGTCGAGCGCTTGGAGAAAGACGCGGCCCAGCACGTTGATGACCGCTATTTTGATTCCGTTACGGGTGGTACACAAAGCAAATCCACGTCCAGGCGTTCCTTTAGGATAATTGATCGGCCGGAGGACGTTCGGATGATTTTCGATGACAGGCAATGCCTCTTTTTTCCGAAAGACATGATCGCCGGTCGTGATGACATCCACGCCATGAGAAAAAAGCTCTGCGGCCGTATCTTTCGTGAGCGAAGAACCGTGAGCCAGGTTTTCTCCATTGACCACCACGAAATCAACTTCGTTTTCATCTCGTAGCTTCGGAATGAGCGCACAACATGCTTTCCTTCCTGGACTTCCGACGGTATCTCCAAAAACTAAAACCTTAACCAGTTCTACCATGACGTTCACGCATTGGTGATCACGCGATTGACTGTTTCATCGTCTTTGGCAAACGGAATTGAATCAAACAGCTGAAAATCAAACGCGAGTCCGATCCGTTTCACGTGAGGAAGCAACGACTTAAGAAACCGATCGTAATAACCTTCTCCCCGCCCCAGACGGTGACCCGCTCGATCAAATGCAAGGCCAGGTACGAGCACAAGACCGAGACGGCTCACATCAAAACGATGCCTTCGATCGAGCCGCGGTTCACGAATGCCGTACGTTCCCGGGATAAGGTCCTTGTCCGGATTGCGGATTTGAACGGCATCAATAGACCCCGTCATCCGCTGAACAACCGGAACGGCCACGCAACAACCCCTTTGAAGCACCTCCTTCACCAGCGGCAAGGTATCTACTTCTATCTCCGTCGCCACATAAAACATGAAAGCGCGGCTGCTTGAAAATGACGGGGCTTCGCGCAACCGAGACATAATGATTTCGCTTTTCTTTTTTCGTGCAAGCTGGGATTGCTGCCTCAACTGCTCCAGCACCAACTTCCTCAGCTTCGCTTTCTTATCCTGAATCGACATGATCACTCGGATTCCTGCCCCTGACTGGACTCGAACCAGTCTCCCCGGCTTAGGAGTCCGGTGCTCTATCCGCCTGAGCTACAGGGGCGATAATCTTAAGCTGTTTCATATAAACGACTTACGATTTCATCAAATTTGTCGTTTTGCTCAACCACCGGCTTGGTGTCCATATAGGTGTCCATCAAATTCCCTATACGTTGCACTGCCGACGCTTTGTGATCGCCTGATAGATGAGCATATCGCTGGGTCATCTGAATCGTTTTGTGTCCCAAAAGGTCCTTTATCGTCATCAGATCCACACCAGACATTGCCAGATGACTCGCAAAGGTGTGCCTTAAATCGTGGAAGCGGAACTTATGGATCTTGGCTGCTTTGAGGGCCGTTTCAAACGACTTTCGAATATTATACGGAGAGCCGTCCTTTTTGCACAAGATATATTCGCTCTCAGGACAGGGCAATCGCATCTAAATTATCTGAATAATATTCTCTCCAGGTATTCATGACTCCATCCTGCCCTTAGCCTTCTTGTTTTAACTCCCAGCTTTGCAGCCTTATCTCGTTTCAGCAGATTCAAGGCAAGACGCCTGAGAAGTGCAAAATTCTGAGCTGCATGCCTTTGGCGGACCCGGCACTCATCCTCTCGGAAACTGATATCCAACACATAATGCAGTCCATTTTCCACACCCCAATGTCCGCGTACAGCTCTGGCAAATTCTTTAGCATTGGCATCCAAACTGGTTAAGTAGCAACGCTGCTCTACACGTGATTCTTCTCCAATGGTCCGCTCTGACTCCACCATCCCAATGCTTTTAAGTTTTGCCCATTCTGGTTTTGCATCCATCCACTCAGTGTCTGAAGTAATCCAGTAGCCACGCTTCTCAATCCGGCCATGGTCCTTTTCTACGGTTTCATAGTGATCCGCTTCTTGCTTGAGTGTTTCGTCCTGCCAGTAGAGCTTTACCTCTTCATGGATCGTCTCTTGATTGCCCTTCAGTGAAAATACATAATCGCCACCTTGCTCTGTGATCTCCTTGGCAATTGTCTTCTGGCAGCCCATCGCATCGATGGTCACAATCGAGCCTTTTAGGTCGAGCATCTTCAGGAGCTTGGGGATGGCTGTAATCTCATTGGACTTGGTATCTGTTTCCACCTGGCCTAAGAGCATGTGATTCTCACTGGCCCAGGCATGGACCAGATGCAATGCCTCCTTAGCATTTTTGCGGTCATGGGATCTCCTTGCTGTCTTGCCATCCAGGGCAATCACTTCCCCTTGCGTTTTCTTGTGGATGGAACGAACCCAGCTTAAGAAACCCTTGTCAAACTCCCTTGGACTCAGAAGCGCAAAGAAACGGCCATAGGTGTCGTGGGAAGGAATCCCATTTGGAAAGTCAACGTACTCGGAAAACCACGTCTGTTTGTCTTTTGCAAACTGCGCGACTTCCGTCCAATGCTCTGCGCCTGCAATGACGGCACAGATAGCCGTAAAGACAATGGTATTGAGGGGATGCCGCTGGGTCCGATCCATTCTTGGGTCTCGGATGATACTGAAATGACTGATAAAATCACTTGCTTCTCCTTGCATCGCGAAACTTCCTCCTTTCTTTCCGCTTTTTCTCATTATCGGAAAGAACTGCTGGAAGTTTCCTATCTACCTGGCCTAACTGGATTTAAGATGCGATTGCCCTGATTATCGTAGCCATAGATTGTGACTACTCCACTAAAGTGCGTGAGGCTTACGAGTCTTCCGGCTTCATCGTATCGATAAGCGGCCCTTTGGTTGAGCCAGTTGGTGCATGCCCGCCACCCAGAGTAACGGTACCGTCCCTATGGCACCGTCTGTACCCTTGCGGTGCCTGGCACCTTCACGTTTCAGAGCGTCCTTAAGTAGAACGTCTACTGTTTAATGCATGCTTGGTGTTTGCCATCTCTCTTTCAATTCTCGATACATATCGGGATACTTCGCTAAGCAAGAGCGTGTAACCCTTGCACTTATTTTTTCTTTTCCGATACTTTTTGATCAGTTGTCGTGCCCTCTCAATCTCCTTAGGCGTTGTCATAAACTTCTGTTCACTGAGTATAATTAGAGCATGACATTGGACTTCATAATCGCCATACAATGCGAGCTTTACCATCGGAAAAAACAAATGATTACAGTTGTGAGTCTCTAATGCATAAACGAGAGTACCATTAAAGTGACGGTTTTTAGGATTCCTAACAGCCTCCATCAAAGACGCAGCTGCGCGACTGTCACCAATCTCACGCAGTGCAAGAGCCACTGAATTTCTCACGCTAGGCCTTCTGCTCTTCAACATAGGAATCAACACATTCAAGACTTCGTCACCGCCCATGGCTGCAAGCCTATCTGAAGCGGCTAAACTTACGTCCCAGTTTCTAGACAGTAACTGCTTCTTTAACCTGGCCAGTTGTCTCATCAATCCTCCCTTCTCATCTTTTTAGGAAGATCCACCACGGGAGCCGAACCGTTGATACTCCTCGTAATAAGACTGTGCTTCTTCTGTGCTGCTAATGTTCGGCGACCCAGCCTTTTGTTTGTACCGATGCCGCCACTTCCAAAATCCCAAATCTTTTATACCCCAGTCTCTATCACGCCGCCCACGCTTACCGCCCTTGAACTTCCCTCCACCTTTTCCACCACCTCTCGTTAGTACACCACTTCCTGGCAGACCAGTTATTCCAGGTCCAGGTGTGGGAACTGGAACTGCAACACCAGGCCCACCCGCTCCCGGAACAGGGACAGGTGTTCCAAATGGAGGTATGCCAGGCGGTATCTCGATACAGCGACCGCCGAGAAAGCAGGCTATTCCGCCGCCTTGTGGTCCCTGTGCTTCGAGCCCCAAAGGATCGATCCAATTGATGGGGTCATTGGATACATAAGCATATAAGTTCACATCGCCTGCAGCAAAGTGAATAGGGTCTTCTGAAATGAACCTTCCGATGATGGGATCGTAGTAACGGGCACGCATGTAATAGAGGCCGTTTGGTTCTTGGGTGACGCCATATTCTCCTGAAAAGGTAAAGGGCTGATCAAAGGTTTCATTCTCGGTTGTGATCCCGAATGGGGTGTAGGCATAGGTGTTTTGGATGTTTCTTGCTTGATCCGTGATGGCGATCGTGTTGCCGGTGCCGTCATAGTGATAGGTGAAGGTTTCATCTTGAGGTGTGACCATGGCAAGGAGGCCGAGACCATAGACATAATAGGTGAAGATTTCATTATTTGCATTTGCTTCGGCTAAGAGGTTTCCTTCAAGGTCATAGATGTATCTGGTTTCAATGCCAAAATGGATTGAGCGCAAACGTGTGCCAACGCCATCGTATTCATACGTTGAAATTCCAACACTGGTAAGCCTGTGCTCATAATCAAAGGCATGAGTGAGGCCACCCATTGTGTGTAACTGTCCTTCATCGTCATAGGTCAATGTGACTCCTCCGACCTCGATGAGTCTATTCTTCTGGGGATTATAGGTGTAGGGCACATTCATTGTCTCGATCGTGGGCACAAGAGGCGCAAGCATGTCGATAGAGGTGCGGTTGCCGTTACCGTCTAAGGCATAGGTATAACGGGCGATGATGTTATTGGTTGCAGCATCTTTATGCTCAAGACTGGTCAGGCGATTTGCATCGTTGAAAACAGGCAAAAAAACAGCTGCCCAGCACTTGTTGTTGTCATGAAGACTCGCATACGGCGTTAGTGTTTAGCTAACGCACTCCTAGTATAGGAATTTAATCGGGTTAATAAACGATGGACAGCGCGCCTTGATTTGTACCGTTGCACCGTTCTATCCAACTCCATACCGTCTTCCACCTTTCGGTAAATCGGGATTATGTCATCGATGCCCGCAAATTCGGCAATAGATGACGGTTTGCCATCTCTCCTGATCTTGATCACCATTTTCTTTGTCTTCTCTTGAACAGCGAGGCGATAAGCATTTTCTATGGCTTGGTGTCTGTTTGTAGCCTTTACTATGCATTCACAAGTTGTAACTTTTCCAAATTTGGATTCTAAACGAGGTCGCACAAAATAAACTAGTTTTACGCGACACAAATTTTCAGATGATGGCTTTCTCTTCCATTCAAACATACTCAACTCAAATTTTGATTCCGGCGCCACAAATCGAAGCGCATCCTGCCATGTTTTTCCGAAATCCTTGAAGCAGCCAAGCATTCCTCCAGCGACAGGTGGTGTAAAACACTCATAAACATGGATTGGCCCGACATATTCCCATTTTGCATTGGGAACTCGACCATGAGGATGTGACGCGTGCTTCCAAAGCCTTACTGCTTTACGTAAGGCACGCTGAGGAGAATTTTCTTTCACTAGTGTTTCGATTCTAAAAGCGGTATGTTGATTTCTTTTTGTTTCAAGAAATAAAATTTTCACGCCATACCACTTTCTAAATCGTTTTAACCTTCTCATCCGATATACCTCCCTCCGATCGCTCAAGCACTTGGTCCGCCTCCAGCTCTCTTTTTAGGAAGCCACTTCATCCGTGGATCCTTTTTCTCCCCACCTTGATCTCTTCGTCTTCTTTCATCCCCTTTCTCATGCTTTTCTTTTGTGCTCGGACGCTCACCCGTCGTATGTCCACCTCCTTTGGTAAGCACTCCACCACCTGGCAGACCAGTTATTCCAGGTCCAGGTGTGGGAACTGGAACTGCAACACCAGGCCCACCCGCTCCCGGAAC
>Ga0156289_1036_pt1 | contig 46664 bp, 53 predicted proteins | sample RifCSPlowO2_12_FD_116157 | JGI IMG/M metagenome (GOLD analysis project Ga0156289, IMG submission 116157) | Omnitrophica bacterium RIFCSPLOWO2_12_FULL_50_11
CCATTGATACGAACTATGCCCGTTTCATTGATCATGGGGAGCTTACCCTTTATGATGACAGCTACACCCCCATTACTACTGTTCATTTCTCCAAACCCCTTCCTTCTCAGTACACAGTTCCTCTTTCCACGATCCTCAACCACCCTAAGACACTTCACTACCAACTCTCTGTCTACGACAAGGAAGGCAGGGAGGATAGGACGGGCATTGGGAGATTGGACTTATGATATAATCCCGCCTTATGGTGACTCCGTCGTTTAACGCCCGCCGATGGGTGCTCATCACTGGTGCCTCCGCTGGCATTGGAGAAGCATTCGCAAGACGGTTTGCACGTGAAGGTTGGAATACCGTGCTCGTTGCCCGTTCCCGAGATAAACTAGAATCTTTGGCACGGAGTCTGGGTCAGCAACATGGTGCGGAAACTCTCGTGATTGCCTGCGACCTAAGCCAACACGACGCAACGGACGAGATCTATCGAAAAGTAAAAGAAGCTGGGATTAGGCTCGAAGGACTCGTCAATAACGCCGCCATCGGAGCACATGGAAAATTTCATGAGGTTGTGCTTGACCGTTACCTATCTATGATTGATTTAAATGTGCGCTCACTTGTCCAATTAACCCATTTGTTTCTTCACGAAATGATGGATCGCAGTCGCGGAATGATTATTAACGTCTCATCCACCGCTTGTTATCAACCTTTATCTTACTCGTCGGTTTATGCGGCAACGAAATCCTTCGTCACTTCTTTTACGGAGGCGCTCTGGCTCGAAACGAAGGGGACCGGGGTTCGCGTCCTCAATCTGTGTCCTGGCGTGACGAAAACGGATTTTGGCACGGCTGCAGGTATGAGAAATTTTCGACAAGATCCTCTTGCTGAGGAACCGGAAGCGGTTGTGGAGACTGCCTTTCGAGCATTGAAACACGATCAGCCCACCGCCGTTTCAGGATGGCAGAATCGGCTTCGCTTATTTTTGGAGCGCTTGATGCCGCATCGAGTCCTCCTCGCTGCCGTAGACGTGTATCAAAAAACAGTGCACCGAGAGGAACGTTGATGGTCTTCTTGCGTCGATTGGTATTGGTCCTTCTTCTCACAGTCGTTGTGTCGCTTGTCGCTCTGCAAGTTGCCTCCGGTTTTTTTCTCACGCCTGTATTGGAGCGCGAAGGAAGGCGACTTTTTGGGGTTCCTGTTCATATGGACGCTGCGGGCGCCAATATCTTTACCGGTGTCATCTGGATGAAACGGGTTCGGGTGAAAAACGCCCCCGGTTTTGCCGAGCCTCAGGCGTTGTTTGCACGAACCGTTGCGGTTGACATTAGTTTGTTGAGTCTGCTCACGAGCGAATTTGTGATTGAACGAATCCTTTTAAAGGATCCCGTCATTACGTTTGAGGTCAATCAGGAGGGCGAATTGAATATGTCGCCACTGGCGGAACATGTGACGGCTCGGCTGCAACAGTTGGTGCATGGGAGAAGAAAGTTTATTCAATTGGTCACACGATACGAGCTTGAGAAATTTTCCATCCGGCGCGGAACGGTTCAATTGGTCGACGACCGACAGGAGGAACGGGACTGGACATGGGGTTCTATTACGTTTTCGCTCACCCGCGTTGTGTATCCTCACGATCCGCAGGAAGCCTTGCCCGTTGCGGTTTATTTGAATGCAACCGTCGAGGGACGCAAGGAAGGTCAGATGCTTGTGATCGGCAGATTCAATCCATTTGCAGGGAAAACCAGTTTTGATATTACCGGTTCAATGAAAGATATTGTACTTGCCGAGTACAATTACTTTTTACCGGAGTTTCCGCTCAGCTTCGCCGACGGCCTCTTAGAGGTGAAGATCAAGGCATTGTGCCATGATGATCAGATCGACCTCGATCATCAGATTCGGGTAGGTCAACTGGCGCTAGCGGTCAAACAGGAAGGACCGGCTAAAGGGGTCGGTACCGGAAGAGCACAGCCTCTTGCTTTTGGACTGCCGCCGGAGACGGTGGCGCATTACTTTAATCAACTCTGGCCGAAGGGCGAACCATTTGAATTCAATTTTAGAGTAACGGGGGATTTAAGCCAGCCTACCTTTAGCACGGTTTCAGCGATCAAAGAGGAAATCCAGCAAGCGATTTATGAACGAATCACCAAAAAAATGAACGAACTCGTAAAAGCGACTAAGGAAATCGCTGAAGGAGTGATCCTACAAATAGAACTCCCGCCTCCTGAACCTGCGTCGAACGGTCCGATAGATTGAAATGCATTCCGGTTTTGTTTCGATTATTGGAAAGCCGAATGTTGGGAAATCTACCTTACTGAATCGTCTCGTGGGTATGAAGCTCGCTGGTGTTTCCAAAAAACCCCAGACAACCTGTATCGTCATTCGAGGGATTCTTTCAGAATCCCGCGGTCAGATTGTCTTCCTAGACACACCAGGTTTTCACGAACCGAAGGACGCGATCGGCCGGTTCATGATGAGGCAGGCGACCCAAACATTTCTCGATGCGGATTTATTTTATGTATTGGCCGATCCAGTTCCGCCGGATGAGGGGATGGGTGCGCTTCTGGACCGGATTGAGGCAGAACAGTTAGAGGACAAAATGAGGAAACCCGTTTTTTGTCTTATCAATAAAATTGACACGATTTCAAAGCCGGAACTCTTGCCTGTTCTGGATCAATATCAGAAAAGATTTTCGTTTGACGAAATGATACCGATCTCCGCACAGCGGGGCGATCAAGTTGACCTTCTTGTGGATCAGACGTATGCCCGCCTGCCGGAACATGAACCCTATTTTCCGCCTGATATCACGAGCGATCAAGCGGAACGGGTTTTGGTTGTGGAGTTCATTCGTGAAAAGATTTTCCGCTTTACAGGAGAGGAAATTCCGTACGCTGCCGCAGTGCAAATTGAGGCCTTTGAAGAAGAAGATAAACTTATTCGCGTTCATGCCGTCATTTTTACTGAAAAAGATTCTCAAAAGGCGATTTTGATCGGCGCGGCCGGCCAAAAGTTGAAACAGATCGGTACTGCCGCGCGAAAGGACTTGGAACAGTTTCTGGGTAAGCACGTTTTCCTTAAACTTTGGGTGAAAACGCTCAAAAATTGGAAAAAAGACGAGCGGTATTTAAAGCGTTTGGGATTTAAATGAGAAACTCGAGTTTGGCACTTTCCCGCAACATCCCTTCTCCCCCCCCTTGGGGGAGAAGGTTAGGTTGAGGGGGTAGAGTGGCCGCTTACCCCTCACCCTGCCCTCTCCCCAGAGGGGAGAGGGGAAAAGTGCCAAACTCGACTGAGAAAGAGAAGGGGCATGTCCCTCCGGGAACCGGCCCCAGTCTGCCCGATGATTAAAGCCATCTTGTTTGATATGGGGAATGTGCTCATCCATTTTGACGCGACGAAATCCGCCAAGGCTTTTTCAGAGCTTTTAGGCGTTCCAGAAAAGGAGCTGTGGGAGGTTTTTTTTACTTCGGCGCTTGAGCGTTCGTATACGAGAGGCGAAATTTCCTCAAAAGAGTTCTACGGTAAAATCGTTGAGCGCTTTCCGTCCAAAAAATTGGATTATGCTACCTTCGTCTATCTTTGGAACGACATTTTTACAGAGAATTCTGAGATGGAAGAACTCCTCGTTAAACTGAAAAGGAAGTATCCGCTTTATCTCATTTCGAATACGAACGAACTTCATTTCGAGTACGTGCGGAAACGATTTCGTCTGATGGGCCACTTTACCCAATGCTTTCCGTCGCACGGCGTGGGCCATCGGAAGCCGGATCCTGCTATGTTTGAACACGTCCTTCGGGAAATTCAGCTCAAACCGGACGAAACCATTTTTATTGATGATGTAGCTGAATTCGTAGAGGCAGCAAAACGCTTTGGGATCCACGGCATCCAATTTACCTCTCGGCGGGCGCTTGAAACTGAGCTCAGAAAACGAGGCGTTGAAGTATAAAGAAGTCAATAAAGTGTTATTTATGCCGTAGATCATTACGAGGTCCTATGACACGAAGCATTGCCATTGGGTTTCTCGTCCTATTTCTTTTCCTCTCCGTGCCGGCGTTTGTTCATGCTCAAGCAGATACGAATCGGTTCACTCATGGTTTTCAACGCGTTCTCTTAGCTCCGTTTCAGTTACCTGTTCAGACGTTCGAAGGAGCAGTGTACGGACCACCCCTGCTGGGCATCGTCGGTGGGGTTCTGACCGGTACGGTCAGGACCTTGACCGATCTTGTCGGCGGTGTCTTTGAAATGGCAGGCGCAGCAGCGCCGCTTGCCAAATACGGCCTTTTTTTCCTCTGATCCCCCACTACTTTAAGGAATGTCACAGGGGACGAACCTTAAAGTGGCGGGGGATTACCCTGCGTCTCGTTAGGTACGCTTAAGAAAACGGGGAAGGAGACGAGCGCCCACCAATTGGCCCAAAACAGCAACAAAAATAATGAGCGGTACGAATTTCAGGCCAATGTGCCACGAGATTCTAAGAGGAACGATGAACGGAATTGATAAATGAATGTAAAGGAACCAAAGGAAGGAGAATTTTTTCTTATTTCGCCTCAAGTAGCCGAACCAGACATTGAGAAAAAATGCGAACAAGTGAATCAGAATTAATTCTCGCATGAGTGTCTCCTATTTCGTTCTATTCCTCAAGCGGAACAAAGGCATGTTTTTCTCTGAGGAGGTAAATGGCGACTCCACAGCTCATAATGATCACGCTGCCAAGGATGGCTTGAGGTCGTAAAAATTCCTTCCAAAAAATAAACCCGAAAAAGGCGGCGAATACAGGTGTTAAGTAAGCAAAGGCAGACACGATTGAAACCGGCGCTGTCTGGATCGAACGGGTCATAAACACCTGTCCAAAAAAAGCGCCGGTGGTCACACCCAGAAGCCCTCCCCATTCTCGCACGGTCGGCCACTCGAAACCAAGTTGAAGCAGCGGAAAAGACGCGATGGTGGAAATCGCAGTGAAGTAAAAAATAATTGTGTCAGGAGATTCGTCTTCCTTGCTCAACCGAATCAAAATGGCGGCGATGGCAGCAAAGACACCCGACAGAATACCCAAAAGAATCGGAATAGTTTTTGCCTCGAACTGAGGTGCTGCCAGAAGATAAATCCCTACAAATGAGAGCAAGATGGCGGCGAGCAGACGGGGCGCTGTCTTTTCCTTTAAGAGCACGTGTGCGAGGATGACTACGAAAAACGGACCTGTAAAATTAAGCATCACCGCCGTTCCTAAGTCGAGTTTTGAAATCGTGTAGAAAAAAAGGGAAACAGCACCAAAGCCAAAAAGCCCGCGAAGTTCGAGGATCATCGGATTATTTCCAATCCATGAGCCGCGTTCTTTGGCGATGAGCACGGCGATCGCAGCGGTTCCGAACAGACTTCGGAAGAAAACGACTTCGATCGGTGGAAGGGTCGTGCAGGCATATTTGACAAAGGCCGCCATGACGCTAAATGAAAAAGCGGCAAGCACCATTTTAATAATACTCCGTGCAATTTGGTCTTGCGGCCCTCGCAATTTCGCATTTATCATGACCATAAATTTTGGTATTATACTGAGTTTTACATCAGAAGCCCATGATAATTGGTCTTACAGGTAAAAACGGTGCCGGCAAAGGCGCGGTCGCAATCTTTTTAAAAAAGCGCGGCTTCGGCTGTTGTTCGCTTTCCGATGTGATCCGCGACGAAGTTGCGAAGCGAAGGAAACCGCTCACGCGTGACAGCCTTTTCGCAGCCGGAAATGAACTTCGCAGGAAGTTCGGCCCCGGCGTTTTAGCGGAGCGGATTATCAGCCGTCTTGATTTTGACAAACCGTATGTGATCGATTCCATACGCCACCCGGCAGAAACCGAAGTGTTGAGATCGGCGGGTCCTTTTGTGCTTCTCAATGTTGAAGCACCTGCCAAGGTTCGGTTCGAGCGGTTAAAAAAAAGGCGCCGCGAACAAGATCCGAAAACGTTTCAGGAATTTAAGCAGCTGGAGCAAGCAGAGGGGAAAAGCGGCGTTGCAAGCGATCAGCAGTTAGAGAAAACGTTAAAACTTGCGGATTATACGGTCCGTAACTCGGGAACGCTTCGCGAGCTTCACAACGAGATTACACGAATTGTCATGGCCATTGCTCGTAAAAAAAAACGCCCGGACTGGGACGAATACTTTATGGGGATCGCGAAGGTTGTCGCGCTTCGCTCCAACTGCGTCAAAAGGCAAGTGGCCGCCGTCCTTGTTAAAGACCGGCGGATCATCTCTACGGGTTACAACGGAACTCCCCGAGGTGTCCTCAATTGCAATGAAGGCGGCTGTCCGCGTTGCAATCAACTTACGAGATCCGGTGCCAAACTAGAAGAATGTTATTGTTCGCATGGCGAGGAAAATGCCATCACGCAGGCAGCTTATCACGGTGTGAACATCAAAGATTCCACAATCTACTCCACTTATTCACCGTGTCTGCTTTGCACGAAAATGATTATCAATAGTGGAATCAAGGAAGTGGTGTTCAACGAAGATTATCCGCTGGCGGAAATATCGGTCGACCTCTTGCGCGAAGCCGGCGTCGAGGTGAGGAAGATAAAAGTGACGTAGAGTACCTAGCAAAAATACGTCATTCTGAGACGGCGGTACAGAGCGAGGTCGAAGTCGCCATAAGTCATTGGCGACCCGCCAGCGCCTTATGGCGGGAATCTCGGCTGGGATCCTTCGGCAACCCTAGGGAGCGCCGCCTCAGGATGACGGTTTTGTCAGGTACGCTCAATGCCATTGCCAGATCGAGGGACAAAATGATTCAAAAGACGAGTCTCGACCTTAAAGAAATTTACCAGCCTATCGAGGCGTGGCTTCCCAAAGTCGAAGAGCGGATCTACGATATTTTATCCACGCCGAATGAACTTTCTGCCGAGGTCATTGAGCATTTTTTCAGAGCCAAGGGAAAATTCTTGCGGCCTGCCTTGACATTATTTGGCGTAAGTTTTAGTTCAGAGCGTATGGAAGCGGCGGTTGTGACGGCGGCCGCACTTGAAATTTTTCATTCGGCTACATTGATCCATGACGACATTGTCGATTCCGCCTGCCTTCGGCGCAGCCTGCCGACGATCAACGTGAAATGGGACCCACAAGTTGCCGTTCTGGTAGGAGATTATTTGCACGACAGGGCCATTAGCGCTATTTTCTCGACGAGGAACGATCGTGTCATTGCAGCGTTTCTTGAGACGGCAGGAATCGTCTGCGACGGCGAGATTCTGGAGCTCAAGGAGAAAAATAATTTTAGTTTAACGGAGGAAACGTACTTCACCATTATTGAACGCAAAACCGCGGCGCTGCTCGGTACGTGTATCGAATCGGGAGCGATTCTCGGCCATCTTTCTTCTGAGGAGGTAATCGCGCTTCGGCGTTACGGACTTTATTTTGGCATGGCGTTTCAGATCGTGGATGATTGTCTTGATTTTATGGGGAAGGAAAATGAGTTTGGAAAGACGTTGGGCGCAGATCTGAAGGCGGGTGTTCTAACGCTTCCCCTGATTCGACTGATTGCGCTTTTGGATGAGCCGCAGAAAGCGGAAATTTTTTCACAGGTTAAAAACGGACTGGGACATTCCCAGCTCAGCGATTTGTTACGCTTGCTAGAAGAATATGACGCGTTGTCGTACGCCTATGATCGGGCCCGGGAGTATGCGGATCGGGCGCAGCTTGAGCTCACGATTTTCCCCGACTCTCCTTCTCGTGTGAGCCTTGAAATGCTCCTACACTACGTCATTGAGCGCCACCGGTAAGTCATGCCTCGAAATATTTTGTACGCTGCTTTGACTCTTGCTGCTTTGGGCACCCTTGCTTTTGGATTTTCAGGAAAGCCCGAGCTCGCAGCCGGCTGGTGGCTTGGGATCGGCGCCGGCTTGCTTAATTATTCTTGGCTGCTTTCCAGCGTGCGCCGCGTTCAGGCAGGACTCGAACAAGAAGCCGCAAAAAGTAAGCGTCGATTGACAGGCGCATTTTTGATCCGCTACTTTGCGCTCGCCCTTGTCTTTTTTCTCGCTTTGAAACTGGGCCGGCCGCAGCTCGGCAGTTGTTTTGTTGGGTTCGGTTCCCTCTACATTGTTTTATTTATCGATTATTTCATGCGTGTGCGGAAACAAAGGACGTAACGGATGTATGACGAATTCGCCGGGAACGCTTTACCTCGTCGGAACGCCGATTGGAAACTTAGGGGACATGACGCTTCGTGCGATCGAGATCTTGCGCGAAGCAGACTTTGTGATTTGTGAGGATACAAGACGAAGCGGTGCGTTACTTAAGCATCTTCAGATTAGGAAGCCTCTAAGATCCCTCCACGATCACACTCCCAAAGCGAAGCAGCAGGCGATGTTAGAAGAGCTCAAAAAAGGTGCGCAAGCGGCACTCATCTCCGATGCTGGAACACCGCTCATCTCGGATCCGGGCTTACCCCTTGTTCGTGAAGCGATCCGAGAGCGCCTTCGGGTCGAGGCGATTCCTGGCCCTACGGCTTTTGTCAACGCCTTGATTGTGAGCGGACTTCCGGTGCACGCCTTTACGTTTCTAGGTTATCTGCCACAAAAAGAGAAGGCGAGGCGCGATGCACTTCACGCGGTTGAGAAAGAGTCACGGACCTTGATCTTTTATGAGTCGCCTCACCGAATTGCGAAAACATTAAAGGATATGAGTGAAATCCTGGGCGATCGGGAGGCTTCTATTTCCCGTGAAATGACCAAAAAATTTGAAGAAACCGTGCGCGGGAAAATCCCGGACCTCTTGGCGCATTTTATGGAGAGGAGGATCCGGGGTGAATTGACGGTCGTCGTCGGCGGAGCAAATCAGTAAAATGAGGCAAGACCTGATCTTTTAAAACAATCAGCGTGATTGACGATGGCTCAGAAACGTGTTGCGATCTTTGTGTCTGGTTCTGGCACAAATATGGAAAATATCGCGCGGCGCGTCCAGGCAGGCGAACTGGATTGTGAGCTTGCCCTCGTCGTTTGCGACAACCCCAATGCGTTCGCCCTAAAACGGGCGGCGAAACTCGGGCTTGAAACATTCCTTATTGATTCAAAGCAATTTAAATCGAAGGGCGAATTTGACGCCAGAATCGATCAAGAATTAAACCGAAAAAGCGTGGACTTCGTTTTGCTGGCTGGTTTCATGCGTATTTTTGGATCTGAATTTGTGCGTAAGTGGCGGTGGAGGGTTTTGAACATTCATCCGGCGCTGCTTCCCAAATATCCCGGTGCCCATGCGATCAAAGACGCCTTTCGCGCGAAGGAAAAGGAAACAGGCGTAACGATCCACTTTGTAGACGAAGGCGTGGACACGGGCCCCATCATTTTACAGCGCGCGGTTCCGATCCATCTGGATGACACGCTCGAGTTGCTTGAGGCTCGTGTGCACGCTGTAGAGTACGAACTTTACCCAGAAGCAATCCGATTGTTTCTTGCCGGCAAACTGAGTGTGACAAGCAATCAAGTGGTCATCCGGAGATAAGTTTGGTAAATTTTAACGGACGGAGGAAATTTCATGTCGACTAAGATTAAGGACGTCAGGGCGCGTGAAATTCTTGATTCACGCGGCAACCCGACTATCGAAACCGATGTGGTTCTTCATGACGGCACCCTTGGCCGCACTGCGGTTCCGAGCGGTGCGTCAACAGGCGGCCACGAAGCACATGAATTGCGCGACGGCGACAAGAACCGTTATGGAGGAAAGGGTGTCCGACAGGCGGTTCGAAATGTCAACGAACAAATCCGCAATGAGGTTGTGGGTAAAGACGCTTCGAACCAAGACGCGATTGATCGGTTGCTCATTGAACTGGACGGCACAGAAAATAAAGCCGCCCTTGGCGCTAACGCCATTCTCTCTGTTTCACTTGCCAGTGCCCGCGCGGTCGCAAATTCTAAGAAGATGTCGCTCTTTCGCCATTTAGGTGGCGAACAAGCTCATCTCTTGCCGGTCCCGATGATGAACATCATTAATGGAGGTGTTCACGCGGACAACAATGTAGATCTTCAAGAATTTATGATCATGCCGTTTGGCGCCGAGCGGTTCTCTGATGCGCTTCGAATGGGCGTGGAGGTGTTCCGCAGTTTGAAAAAGATTCTTAGATCAAAAGGTCTTTCTACCTCGGTCGGTGATGAAGGTGGCTTCGCTCCGAATTTGGGGTCCAATGAAGAAGCACTTGACGCAATAATGGCGGCAATCAATGAAGCTGGTTACGAGCCTGGTTCCGATGTCATGATTGCGCTCGATGCAGCGAGCTCGAGTTTTTTTGGTCGCGACAAGATGAGCCGAAACGAACATACTGGAAAATACGTGCTGTGTGCCGATGCCCATCCTGTCAAGACCGCGGATGAGATGATCGAATTTTACGTCCAACTGTGCGAGCGTTATCCCATTTTTTCAATTGAGGACGGACTCAGTGAGGATGACTGGAAAGGTTGGCGTCGTTTAACGGACCGGCTTGGCAAAGACTTTCAGCTCGTAGGCGATGATTTGTTTGTCACGGATGTGAGACGGCTTCAGAGAGGGATTGACGAGAAAGTGGCTAATTCGATCCTCATCAAAGTGAATCAGATTGGCACGCTGACGGAGACGATTCAAGCCGTGTCTCTTGCCCACGAACATTCCTATACAGCGATCGTGAGCCACCGGAGTGGTGAAACGGAAGACACTACGATTGCAGATCTTAGTGTGGCGCTCGCGACGGGACAAATTAAAACCGGTTCCGTTTCTCGCACGGATCGGGTCGCCAAGTATAATCAGCTGCTTCGAATCGAAGAAGAGTTGGGTCCGAAAGCCGTTTACGCGGGCACCGTTTTGAGGGCGAAGCCCGCATCTTGACGATGACGAGTGCCCCATCGAAATGAAACGTTTCATACCATTGGTTGTCCTGTTGCTGATTGGCATCGCCGCCCTCATCTATTTGCCGGGAATTTCGAAGTATTTAAAACTGAAGCATAGAGAAGCAGGGCTTGATCGGGAGATCGAGCGCCTGGAGCGTCAAATAGAGAATTTGAAAGAGGAAGAGCATCTTCTTAAAACCGATCTGGCCCGCCTTGAGGAAGTGGTGCGCGATGAGCTCGGCCTCGTCAAACCAGGTGAAATTGTGTACAAGGTGGTGGAAGAAGAAGTGGTAACAGGAGCGAAACAATAAGGTCAGTAGTCCCTGTATAAAAAAGATCTTCGCTACATGGCTTGCAATTTCTAACTGCTTCTGTATAATAATGATACGTTTTTTGTAGCAATCCATCGCGGGGTGGAGCAGTCTGGTAGCTCGCAAGGCTCAAATGGACACAAAACTCATAGTGGTTGTGTCCGATGGGCTCCTCGACCGGAAACGGTCGATGGATATTCTGTCAAACTCGGTGGAACCCTTGGCGGAAGCCAGAGGTAATACCGAGCCAAGCCCGTCATTAACTTTGGCGGGAAGGTGTAGAGACTAGTTGGCAGAAACCCGAAGCATGAAGAATGCGAAGGGTTAAGGTATAGTCCAGACCACAAATCCGCCGGTCATTACGGCGGAGCAGTGAAAACTGAAGTGGTACGCATAACCTTGAGGACGGAGGTTCAAATCCTCCCCCCGCTACCATACTTACTGCCTGACGGGCAGGCAGGGAGACTTAGGCCTTGGAATCCGCCTCCGGCGGATTCCAAGGCCTTTTTCTCTTGCGGGATCACTTTGACGCGCCAATGTAACGGCGGATAAACGCTTTCTTTTCGCTTACTGGCGCTTCTTCGGTGAAGACAGGTTCAAAAAGTCCTCAAGACCAGCCAGGATCTCTTTGGAGGCCTTTTCGAAATCAAACCCGGAGCGAGAGTTTGCTTTGAGCCGGTCGATCTCCGTTTCAAGACGTTTCTTTTCTGCACTTAGTTCGCTGAACTTGCGGTTCAGAAGCTCCTTATGAGCCGGATCAACAGCGTCTAAGAGCGCGTCGATTTTCTTGTTGATGGTTTTGAGGTTTTGTTCGAGAGCTTTGACTTCCTCAGTCGGGTTTTTAAAACGCTCCTTCAACTCTGACCGAATCTCGGCCAGGACATTTGCGTAAGGGTTTCCTTGTGATAACCGATTTCTGATTCCTTTCACAGTAGAGTCTTCAAGCCGGTGGTTTGCGAAAGAAAAGTTTTCGCAAACCGTATTGCCACGGGTCCAATAGCCGCCGCAGGTGTATGAGAAGGTCTTGGTCCCATTGCGGAAGTCAGGTGGGGAAATAAGGGCAGAGAGAACGGAAGTATCTGAAGGTGTCTCTCTGGAAATTTATTTTTAAGGCGGGGAAGTACCCCGGAAAGTAAGGGCATTGAAATAAGGGCAGATTTTGTGAGTCGAAAAACCTTGGGGATAATTAGGGATGTTTTCAGTGTAAAGGACCAATGACTTCCCTGCCGAGTTCTTCTGACTCGGCCATATTGCTCCTTGGATGTTTGTACCTCGTAGCTGATGTATGCCCAGAGTTCCAGATGTCATCCCAGCATAGAAAGTAGTTTCTGAAATACCACTCGTTTCGCAATAAGCTTCAGCATCGAATATGGAGATGGAATTTTCGAAACGGATCATGTACGTAACAGGATTGGTTAAGTAATCTTTCGTTTCAAACCGCGGCGTCTGTTCATCAAGGGAACAGTAAAGACCGGCGGTATTCGTCCACGTAGCTCTTCGCGCTCCCTGTGATGGGATTAATGGGTCACGGCCCTTCTCTACTGTCCGATATGCTCGGATTTGCATCGTCAGAGAAAATTTTTCCAGATCTGCCTTAGTGATTTTTTTCATAACTTAAGCCTTTCCGAGGATACCAGTTTCTATAAAAATTTCGAGTGAAGAGTTCTTTCACGTTCGCGACTAAAAAAGAGTTGGTTGCAAAAGCAATGCACTAACTTGGTTGGGTCGTTATTTTCATATCCAGGCTTATAAGCCGGCCCAACACGAAAGAACGCATAATTCGTCGTGGCATGAAAAAAATCAATGGCAGCCTCGCCATTGCTTTCATCCCCGCTATTTGGCTTCACATCGATTGAAGCGACGAAATCAGGTCTTTCAACTCCGTTAACTGTACTCTCAATTTCTTTGACATGTTCATGGCTATTGAGTTCCAGGGCAAGAAAAAGATGCGGGCCAGGGCTATCACCTTCGAACAGAAAGAAATACCTTGAAATGAAGCTGCCCCTTAGCCCATCAACAATTTTCTTAACGTAAGACACAAACTCCTTGTATGACCCGGTGGGTGGATCTTGCTTCAAATCATCGTGGAGTTTGTTTGAGGTAACTGGGTAATCTTCGAATGAGAAATTCAGATGAATCCAATTCGGCATTTATTAATTCTCCTCGTTGACGGATTTTTTGACGTATGATTATTTCAATAACGCCGATGCCGTCGCGCTCGATGATTTTAACAGAAATGATCGATCGACGCGACGGCATCAGTATACCCACACGACACGGCTCAGAACCAGCTGCGGGAACCGCGTCTGCCTGTAAACGGATTTACATTCCCGCGTGAACTCCAGTTGTTCCAACGGATGCCATCAGGAGACGAACTCCGGTAAGTCTGAACATACGTACCGTTGCTACGGTAATGACCTCGTGTGTAGCGATAGGCAAACGCTTCGGTCGAGAAGACCGTCAAAAACGCGAGCGCCAGAACTGCGAATATGAGCTTTTTCACGTGACCCTCCTTTCTCATCATCTCGTAAGACCGGTCCAAGGAACGCCGTTTGACCGCATTACAGTTCTGACTCTCCAGTTGCCACCAGTGCAAGGCCTGTAATAAGCGAAGGCCTCTGAAGCATAGGTCAACAAACCCACTGCCAGTATCCCAAGAGCAATTAGCTTTTTCATTTTTGGTCCCCTTTCGTTTTTCAATCCAAATACGTTCCGAGGTAACCACCGCCATAAGTCGGCGTGAAAAACGTGGTTCCACCGGTGTTAAGATTGGTTGAGAGCACCGTGCCCCCATACCCCTCTCGGATGTAGTAGTCAGCCGCAAAAGCTGTCCCGCTTAACATCCCAAGAATCACCAAAACGCCCGTTATCCCCTTCTTCATTTCGTCGCCTCCTTTTTCTCTTTGGGTTTTTCTCTTCATTCCTCATTCCCTCCGTGCTATAACCTTCGTGCTTCTACTCTGTCTAACGCCAAAAGGCTCTAAAAGCGGACACTCCAAGAAATATTTGTTGTAACCATAAGATTTCTATGAAGTTAGACTCAGAGACTCAAAGCTTAATCGTCAGTGCCAAGCTAGGGAATGAAGGGGCGATCAACAACCTCTTTGCCCGATACCAATCCAGGATCCTTCGGATTGTCCGCTTAAGGCTTCACTCGGGACTCCGCCAAAAGCTCAGGCTCCAATCCATGGATACGGTCCAAGAGGTGTTTGTATATGCCTTCCAGCATTTGAAGGATTTTGAACCCAAAAGCCAGGGTCATTTTCTAAATTGGCTGGCCAAAAAGGTGGAGCATTATATCTGCGACCGACTGGATTATGTGGGAAGAGCCAAAAGAGAAGCGCCGGCGGGCGAGATATCAATGGATCAGGAGGTCGAGCCAAGCACTGACACGAGTCAGAGGAAATTACAAATTAAGGATGACGGGACGACTCCGAGCCAATTTGCCGTTAAACAAGAAAGGGAGCAATTGATCGATTCCCTATTAGATCTTTTAGACCCTGAACAGAAAGAACTGATAATCAAGAGGGATTTGGAAGAGCTCACTTTCGCAGAGATGGGTGAACTTCTGGGAAAGACCGAAGACGCCGTAAGGAAGCAATACTGCAGGGCTTTTAAGAAACTGCTAGAGCTCTCGGAGGAAAAATTAAAACCTGTCCTGGCGGAAGAAACGTTTCGGAGATTTAAAGATGGATTTTGACAGTCTTCTACTAGAAATATTGGATGAATTTATCGACGGAAGAAAAGTCGATATCGAAAAGTATTGCAAAAGATATCCTGAGCATAGAGATGCCGTCCTCTCAAAATTTAAAACCGCCGAATTTCTCAAGAAAAATTTCCACGAGGAGGAATTAAACGGCAAGCAATTAGGCGAATATATTATTTTGCAAGAACTGGGCCGCGGCGGCATGGGCATTGTATTCCTGGGGATTCAACCCGCCCTTTCACGCTTAAGCGCCATAAAAATCCTCTCGCCCAGCTTTTCTCACGACCGAGAAGCTCTGAAAAATTTTGAAGAAGAAGCGAAGACCATAGCAACATTCAGCCATCCCAACGTAGTCCCCATTTATTCCTTCAGCGATGAAAAAGGTGTGCGTTATATCGCTATGGGATACATCTCTGGACGGTCGCTTAAGAACATAATCGAAGCACTGAAGCCAAACAAACAGCCCGATAAGTTAAAGGCCGTTACGATCAGAGAAATCTTACAAGAGCCTCTTGCCAAAGATCATGACATATCGCAAAAAAACATTACGGTAAAGCGAGACCCCAAATTCTGGGAGAAGTCCTACTTCCAATTTGTGGCAACCATTGGCGCGGAAATCGCTGACGCTTTAAGCTACGCTCATCAAAACGGCATCGTTCACGGCGATTTAAAACCCTCCAATATCCTATTAACAATTGAGGCCATCCCGATGGTCGCGGATTTCGGTCTATCAAGAAATATCAAGGAGCTCGCCTCATCAAAAAATAATGAATTTGCCGGAACATTGATTTACGCGGCCCCGGAGCAAATCAGAGAGAATCTTCTGAATGAAAAAACTGACATTTGGTCTTTGGGCGTTACCCTTTATGAGTTGTTGACCTTTAAAAATCCATTTGCAGATAAGACGATTAAGAAAACGGCGGACAAAATCTTGAAGGGCAACCCAATTCTATTGAGAAGTTATAACAAGAAAATACCTCTTGAATTGGAGGCGATTGTTCTCAAATGCCTGGAGCTTAGCCCAAAAAATAGGTACGAATCCTTATCGGAACTTTCCAAGGATCTGAAAAACTATCTTGAATCAAGACCCATAAAAGCTAAACCGATTGGGGCCGTTGGAAGGGTCAGTAAATGGATAAGAAGACAGCCGGTTCTGGCGAGTTTTTCAGCCAGTCTTTCCCTTTCCACAGTCATCGCCTCAATAGTAATTTATGTTTTAATGGTTGAAACGTTGATCAATTCGGCCGGCAAATTGCAATCAAGAGGTTTGCTTGAAGAAGCAGAAAAAACATATAAGCAAGCCCTCGCATTGTCTTTAAGAGGTCCTTTTATGAAATCTATACGTGGAAGAGCGCTGCTTAGTCTTGGCGATATCTACAGTTCATACGAAAATGATAAGGAGTTGCCAGAGAAAAGAGAATTTTTGGAGAAAGCTTTAGGCTATTACAATGAATCCCTTCAGATAGACCACCCACTCTATATGGCTGCATTAAATTCTGCGGCTGGTTGCTACGAACAGCTTGGTAATAACACTGAGGCTTTAAACTATTACAAGCGCATGCTAGATCTAAGCGCACCTCCTCAAAGCGTTCTCGCTATTTGGAAATATGCTGAATTATTGGCTCAACTTGATCGGTCAGAGGAAGCTCTCGTGTTTCTTGCGAAACACTACAAAGAGGGAAAAGAATTCTCGATGGTAAAATTTCAAATTAGTGACTTCCTGGACAGTTTGATTAAATCTTCAGCGTATAAGTTAGTACCGATTACCACCTACGATCAAATAAGGGAAATTCTATCCAAATATGGCTTTGAAGCAAAAGACATAGAAGATTTCATCAAATCGTATCGAAGCACTCATCCCTGGTTTGACGAGCCCGATTTTGCGACCCTCCGCTCGTCAACATAAGAGTCGGTGGAACACTCGTTATGGGGGGCAAGCAGGGGGAAGCATGGGAACAATTCCCATCGAGGGTGATAAGTCACAACGACAATGCGTAAATTCAAAATCTTCGTAGCGCGATTCAGAATCGCGGTTCCCTTATGAACTATGAATGCATCGACATACATGGCTGGCATCAGCTGAAAGAAGCGACAAAAGGATCGCGGGAGAAACAATGGGTTCTAAAGCCGTTAACAAAACAATCTCCCGATGAAGTTGAAATTTTTTTGTTTAAGGAATCCAGCAAAAGATATCCCGCGGAGTTTTGGGCGGAGATTATTGCCTCCGAAGTAGGTAAGATCGTTGGCGTCCCAACACCAGAAACCCATTGCGCGAAATGGGGCGACAAGTACGCCGCCCTGATCAAATTTTTCCTTAAAATGGAGTGGAATGACAAAGACAAACGTTTTCAGCAGGTCGAAGTTCTTTTTGAAGGCGGCGATATTATAACTGGAATGGATCCAACCTTTGACCGGAAAGAGGGAGAACGGCACAACATATTTCAAGTAGAACGTATTTTTTCGATGATCAAGAAGGAGCAATTATTTAAGGAGTTTCTAAGGATGCTTATCTTTGATGCGCTTATAGGAAATACCGATCGCCATCAAGATAACTGGGGATTTGTCGGGGATAACGAAACTCACAAGCTTCATCTCGCCCCGGCTTTTGACAACAGCACAAGCTTGGGCAGCGAATTGGTCGAGGAAAAGCTGTCTGGCTATTTGGTTCAAAACGAGGTACGATTACGGCAGTACATCTCCAAAGGAAAGGCGCACGTACGCTGGTCAGTTAACGGTACTGATCTTATCCGGCTTAATCATTTTGAACTACTCAAAAATATTGCTCAGCAAAAGCTCTTTCTCGCCGATGACATCAAAGAGATGACGCGATTTACCGATGAGCAGATCGAGGCCCTTCTAGACGGGGTGGCGAAAATAGAAATTGAAAATCCAAAATACCGTTTAAGCGAAACAAGAAGAAATTTGATCAAGAAGATTATTTGTCTGAGACGAGATTTATTGAAAGAAGAATTCCAATTACAATGAACAATACTAAGCTTGAAGAACGAACCATTTATTTGTCCTGGCAGGCAACCGATCATGGGAAGCGCCACATTGTGGCGGAGCTCGTCGAGAAGGCGCCCGGCCAGTATTCTTTCCGCTACATTCCGGGAAAGGATTTGGAGGAGGCCAAGAAGTTGGGATTCAATGGCTACCCTGCCTTTCCAAATTTGGATCAGGAATATACGGGCAATGCCATTGATCCCTTTGTGATGCGGCTTCCGGCGAGGGCAAGGGCAGACTTTAATGATTTACTCAAGTATTGGGAAATTCATAATCCTAGCCTCAGCGACTTTGATCTCTTGGCGATTACCGGCGGCAAGTTGCGCACGGATAATTTTGAATTTATTGATCCGCACAAGACCAAGCGGCCAAATCAATTCTTAACAGAGTTAGCCGGATTCGTTTATCACGCCGACGACAAGAAGTTAAGGAACATCCCCGCCGGTTCCGAACTTCAGCTTGAACGCGAACCTAAGAATCAGTCGGATTCTTATGCGGTCAAGGTTCTCTACCGCGGTGAACCGATCGGTTCTATCAAGAGGGTTCATTCTCAGACGATTTGTGAGGAACTGGCCAAGGGAAAGACCGTCAAGGCTGAAGTGAAGGATTTCGCTGTCAACGGTGTTGTCAATTCCATTCTGCTCAAGGTAACCATTTCAGGCTAAGTCCGTACCCTCCGTCTTGAATTGTTTCGCCAGTTCGACAGTTTCAAATTCGAGGGCTTCGGGTTGCCAATAATGCTCAAATCCTCCCCCCCGCTACCATACTTACGGCCTGCCCGACGGGCAGGCAGGGAGACTTAGGCCTTGGAATCCGCCTCCGGCGGACCAAGGCCTTTTTTTCTTGCGGGATCATGCGGGTGGCGCCGACACAGCGGCGCATGGGATCATCTCCTACGCGTCTTTGCGCACGGCAAGGCCCTGGTCGAGCAGGTGCTGGTTGAGCCAAACGCCGCTTTTGGCGATATCTTCGAAGCTGGCTGTGCGGTCTTCCCGGAAAAAAATATCGGCCACAAAACGGCCGTGAAGGTCGGTCTTTGAGGACTTGACCACAAGGCGACTGCCCCGGGGAAGCAGTTTTTCCACGTAGCGCTTGGCTTCCTTTCCTTCGGCTGTGGCAAGTTCGGGGCAATCGATCCCGCGCAAGCGCATCCGCCACTGCACGACGTTACCGAAGCCCGCGTTGATGACAGCCACAAGCGTGTCTCCGTCCACGATCCGCTCCACAACCGCAGCGTAGGTGTAGGCGGGTTTGTCCGTGAGCGTGACGTTTTTGAGTCTCGATTCTGGAACGAGCCGCCTGAGATAAAATCCGCAGTCGATCCATGCGCCGTTGCCGATTCCAAATTTGGCCGCCTCAGGGAGCAAGTCTGCCTTCCGATACGTGTAGAGCCGGAGGTTCTGCGGGCGTTTGAGAGGAGAAAAACCCGGTGTAGCTCTCATTTTGGAGGCAGTTTTGAATCTTCTTTCCTTTCGGACAAGCATCCGGATCTGGCGGGTCGTAAGGCCATCACGGGCCGCCTTTTTTTCAAGGACAAGGCGCTGTTTCTGGTCTTTGATGGGCAGGAGCTCCACCTGCTGGGTCCAGTCCAAAACGCTCGGCGCCGAGCGTTTTCTACTTTCGAGGTAAACGCTCCTCATCTTTCTGAGATTTTGAACGGAAAAGCCAGAGCCAACGCGGCGCGTCAAGTCTTTGGAGAGCTCCTTGAGTAGGGAAGTGCTGTGGGGCGCGCGTACCTTGCCCTCCTGTTCCACTTCCACAATCCTCCGGCCCGTTCCCCAGTAGAACGCGGCAAGATGCCTGCGGGCGTTTTCGTAAAGCTCGATGATGTCCTCAACTAATTTTTCGTACTTCCGTGAAGTGAGTTTTCGATCCATGATTTTCGATCCTCCATCAGAATTTCCTTTTGACGGGATTTTACACCACCCCTTTTCTTTTCGGTATTTAATTTTAATCTGCGATTGCCCTGCGCTGAAAGGCTTTCAGGTTGACAAGTCTTGCACCCTGAGCAAATATAAGTGACGAGTGGCCATTTCCTGGATCCATGGAAACCAAAATGCGTGTAAAGCCTGAAGAATCTTCCAAGCCGGCCGCCGCCGCTCAAATGCTCGTGGCAGCGGTTCTTGATTCCGGACGAGTTGCGTTTGAGTTTTACGAGACCGAAGAGGCGGTGGGTCGAGGACGCCGAGAAATTGAAAAATATCTTTATGAAATCTACCAACAAGACCCCGCCCGTGCTCTGCTCGCACTGGGTCTCGCAGAACCCTCTTTTGGTTTTTCTCCTCCCATGGAATTCTGGCGCGGTTTCTCGGCTTTATTTGCCCATGCTCTTTTAGTCGCGCCGGAAACAGAGAAACGCCGTCAACGAATGCGTGTCGAGCTCTCCCATGAGAAAACAACAGAACTGCTTGCCCGCATCCCGCCCATGACGGGCGGCGAACGGGTAGGCACTGTTTTGCTTGAAGAACTTTGGGGAGAACTCCATAACGTGTTTAGCCGGGCGGTGGCCGGCCGCAAAGAACCGGTAGAAGAAATTTTCCGCGAGCTTTCACCAGGTCATCGTGTGCTCACTGCGCGGGTCCATTTTCATCTCGTAGAAAATAAAAATAACCCGGATGCTCCTTTTGCTTTTTTGGCCACTTATTCGACGCATGCAGAAAAATCCGGCGCCATGACTCATGTGCCGCTCGAGCAGGCTTTGCGCGAGTATGGAAACGATGACAAACACCTCCTTGACCTGCTCGCCGCCGTTTACCGGGTAGCGCGGGAAAGCCCGCTTGTGCGGTCCCTGCTTGATACGGGGGAAATTTTCCATCCGCTTGCCTTTTCATCCGCTGAAGCATTGCAATTCCTGCGGGAAGTCCCCCGGTATGAAGAAGCCGGTATTTTATGCCGGATTCCCCGCTGGTGGAACGGAGCACCGCGATCCGTTTCTTTGACTCTGGCGATTGGCGATAAAGCAACTTCGACGCTGGGCAAAGATGCCCTGTTGTCCTGCCGCCCTGTACTGCGTGTCGGCGGCGAACCGCTTACGCTTGAAGAGGCGAGAGCGATTCTTGACCGCTTTGAAGGCCTGGCGCTCATTAAGGGAAAGTGGGTCGAGGTCGACCGTGAAAAGCTTCAAAAAGATATCGAACTTTTTGAACAGGCACAGGCGCTTTCGGATGGAGAGCAGTTGACCATCGGAGAAGCCATGAGGTTTTTAATTGGCACGAACCAGGAAGCCGGAGGCCGTTTTCATTGGGAAGGAGAAGTCAGTTGCGGGGCATGGCTTGAATCGGTTTTTGAGAAACTCCGCGCGCCTGCGAAGCTCACCAATGAGCCGCTTCCCCGCGGATTGCGTGCAGTCCTCAGGCCCTATCAGCTGGCCGGCCTCAACTGGCTCGTCTTTTTTTACAGGCTCGGGCTTGGAAGCTGCCTCGCTGATGATATGGGACTTGGAAAAACAGTGCAGGTGCTGGCTCTTTTGCAAGGTTTCAAAGAGCGAGGCGTTAAGGATTACGGTCCGTCACTCGTAACTCTTCCCGCAACTTTGATCGGTAACTGGCTGGATGAAACGGCTCGGTTCACGCCCGGGCTTCGGGTCAAGGTGGCCCATCCGCAGGCGGCAGGATGTGAACATTTTGCCCAGTCTGAATCCGATGCCGATGATTGTGATATCGTGCTCACAACTTATGGCATGGCACGCCAATTAGACTGGCTCGCAAAGCGCAAATGGTTTTATGTGATTCTAGATGAAGCGCAGGCCATTAAGAATCCGGCCTCGGAACAGACACGGGCTGTCAAGGCGCTCATAGAAAACGCCAGTCACCGCCTGGTCTTGACCGGCACCCCGATTGAAAACCGTCTTGGCGATCTCTGGTCTCTCTTTGATTTTCTTAACCGAGGCCTTCTTGGGTCAGCGCAGACGTTTAAGCGGTTCGCCGATTCGCTTGAAAAAAATCCCGAAGGTTATGAACGGCTTCGCCGGGTGGTACAGCCCTGCATTTTGCGCCGGATGAAAACCGATAAAACCGTGATTGCCGACCTGCCGGAAAAGGTGGAAATAAAAGCCTACGCCTCGCTCGGGCGCACGCAGGCAACGCTTTATCAAAAACTTCAGGAACGGTTTAGCCGGGAACTGGACGCCGTGGAAGGGATGAAACGCCGCGGGCTTGTTCTTTCTTATCTCATGAAATTTAAGCAGCTTTGCAATCATCCGGATCACTATGCAGGCAGCGGATCTTATCTTGAAAAAGAAAGCGGCAAATTTCTGCGCCTTCGGGAATTGTGCGACACGATCGGTGAAAAACGGGAACGGGTTCTTGTCTTTACGCAATTCTCTGAAATTATCCCCGCGCTGGACCGGTTTTTGTCTTCTGTTTTCGGCCGTCACGGTGTAACCTTGCACGGAGGAACACCTGTGGCCCGCCGACGGGAGATTGTCGCCGAGTTTCAGAGTGCCGATTACGTCCCCTACTTTATTTTGTCCGTCAAAGCGGGCGGCACCGGCCTGAACCTTACGGCCGCACGGCACGTGATTCATTTTGACCGCTGGTGGAATCCGGCGGTAGAAAAACAGGCCGAGGACCGCGCTTACCGTATCGGCCAGACCCACCGTGTCATGGTTCACAAGTTCATCTGCCGTGGAACTGTAGAGGAACGGATTGATGAGATGATCGAACGCAAGAAAGATCTGGCCGAGCGTATTCTATCTTCTCGAGAAAGCGGCGAGGGCTGGATCACGGAACTTTCCAATAAAGAATTGCGCGAAATCTTCACCTTAAAACCGACGGGCCGGGAGGAATAATCATGTCTTATTGGGGAGGGGGATTTTTCCACCGATATGTGACGGTCGAGGAACGCAAAAAAAAGACAAAAAAACAGATCGCGGCGTTGCTTAAAAAGGGCATTGCGCTCGACCCCGTAACGATTGAAGGGAAAATCATTGCCAAATCCTGGTGGGGAGCACACTGGAACCAAAATCTTGAGCGTTACGCCGATTATGCCTACCGCCTGGACCGCGGCCGGTCCTATGTCCGCAGCGGAGCGGTGCTCGACCTGAAAATCAAAGAGGGTCTCATTGACGCCACGGTGGCCGGTTCGGGCAGGAAGCCTTACGACGTCAAAATCACGATCAAACGTCTTGATCCCGGAAAATGGAAAACGCTAGTTGAACGAACCTCCGGACGAATAGAGACAGTGTCCGGTCTGCTTGAGGGCGTTTTTCCGCATGAACTTGTTGATTTATTTTTTGCTGAAAATAAAGGACTTTTCCCGGCTCCGAAGGAAATCCGCTTTACGTGCTCCTGCCCGGATTACGCATCCTTGTGCAAACATACAGCCGCCGCCTTGTACGGAACCGGGGCACGTCTGGATAAACAACCGGCGCTGTTTTTTACGTTGCGAAAAGTGGACATGCAAGAGCTGGTCGGAAAAGCTGCGGCTCATGCTGCCGGTCGGCTTCTGTCAAAAGTGGACGCTGTGAACAGTGAAAAGGGCCGCCTTCTTAATTTGAGCGAAACGCACGGCGACCTTTCCAGAATGTTTGGAATCGCAATGGACAAGAACGTGTCGGGCTCGAAGCAAACATCAAGCTTGATACAGGCCGTCGGCCAGGTTCCAAAACATCCTCGCCGTTCGCAAAAACATAGAAAGAAAAGACGCACGGTCTCCAAAGGTTTTTCCCGGCCTTCATGTGCCCTCCAGGAAGTGACCCCTCATGTGCCGATTTTGTCTGGACAAGGACACGGAAAATCATAAAATTGGAACGTCCTCGTACTGTCCGGTCTTGTTTTCAGTCACGGCAGCCTGAAAGCGTTTCGGCCACGGACTGCCTCGAGGTTTACGAAGCAAACCCTTTTCTGGGCGGCGTAGCTCAGTTGGCAGAGCGGGGGACTCATAAGCCCTAGGTCAGAGGTTCGATTCCTCTCGCCGCCACGACTTCTTCTTCCTGTGTGGAAGTTATTCTCTCGAAGTTGCGTTCATCTATGAAATATGTTCATTTGTTCATTGAAGAACACGTGAACATATGATAGACTTAAAGAGTCGCTGGAGAAAGGAGGCGGCTTTAAATGACTCACACATTAAAGGTAAACGCTCGGAACGACATTCACTTGCCAGCTGAACTCCTTCGGCACTTGAATTTGGGCGAGGATAAGATGCTGAAGGCACAGTTTAAGGGTAATGTATTAATCCTCGTTCCGGTGGATCTCGAGCCCCGGTATTCAGCCGAAGCGCTCGAAGGTTTGGACCGCCTCCATGAAGAGGAAAAGAAAAAAGGCTGGATCCGTCTGGAAACAAACAAGGATCTTGACGGCCTTCTCAAGTAAGTGGAGTTCGATTGAAGCGGCTCGCTGCCTCAAAACATTTTCAGAAACAGCTCAAGAAACTTCCCCGCAAAGATCAAGAAAAAGCCCTTCATGTTCTCAAGGAGTTCCTTGAAAGTTTGAAGGCTGGAACGATTGCTCAAGGATTCGGATTCAAAAAGCTCAACGGCGATAAGTACGAAATTCGAGTAGATATCCGGAAAAGAATTGTCATGAAAACCGATGGGGGTACCCTCGTGTGTCATGTGATCGGCGATCATGACGAAGTCAAAAGGTATCTCAGAAGCTATCGGAATAAATGATCGCGGTAAAACGCTCATTCGTGATCCAAGGCGACAAGCGCTCTCGCGACGCCGCGAGTCACCTTCACCATAAAGTCCAGATTGAGAGTTTCTAGCGTGTCGGCCGGTCCGTGGTAATAAGGATTTCGGTAGAAAGAAGTATCCGTAATCATCAGTGCCGGATAACCGGCGTCCCAAAATGGCGACTGGTCACTCCAGCGTGTCGGAGGAAGGAGAATACCATTAAAGGGAATGAGCAGGGATTCTACAGGGAGACCGTCAACTTTTTTCATGTCTTGTTTGAATGAGGCGAGCAAATTCCACGATCTCGCATTTCCTACGAGACCGATGAAATTTCCAACGTCAGGATAAAATGCGCCGAATCCGGGCGGCATCCTCTGGCTTTTTGGCGCATCGCTCGCAAAGCCCACCATTTCGAGAGAAACCATGCCGCGCACTTTCACACGTTCCCGCTTGAGCTTTTTTACGTAGGCGCTTGAGCCGAGCATATTCCATTCTTCCAAATGAAAGCCGATAAATTCGACTGTTTTTTTCCACGGATGATCTTTCAGGATCCTGGCGAGCTCCAGCATTACAGCCACACCGCTTGCGTTATCGTCCGCCCCTGGTGTACCGGCCACGGAATCAAAATGAGCACCCACGATGATTCGTGTGTTCCGATCAGGCCCGGATCTTCGCGCGATCACGTTTTGAAACGTGGATCCCTCGACTCCAAAGTCATGAAGCTCGATTTCGTAACCGAGATCGGACAAAGTTTGCTTCACGTAGGTAAATACTTCGGCCAGGTGCTCGTCACTTAAGCCTGCGAAGCGTTCACCTACGATGGCTTTGAGATGGCGCTGGAGCAATTCTTGATCAGAGTTCGGCATTTCAGTGGATCCCTTTGCAAGTGTTGCGGACGCACCAATGATGAAGAAACCGAAGATGACCGAGCACGTACACTGGTGTATAATTGCACTCCTTATGATTCGCGAACAGTTCCTCAAGACGATTCAAAAATTCCGAATGATTGAAAAAGGAGAAACGATTTTCGTTGCCGTCTCAGGCGGCGCGGATTCCGTCACACTCCTTCGTTTATTAAATGAACTTCGGACGCCTTGGAAGTTACAACTGGCAGTCCTTCATGTCAACCATAAGCTTCGCGGCAAAGCTTCCGATCAAGACGAAGCGTTTGTCCGGCGTCTGGCGCGCGAATGGAAGATTCCGATCTTTGTCGAACATGTTCAGGTAAAGAAAATCGCAAAAGATGAAAAGCTATCTCTTGAAGAAGCGGCACGCGCGGCACGTTATCACTTCTTTGAGAAAATGGCGGAGGCGAAAGCAGCGCACAAAGTGGCGCTCGCCCATACTCAGGATGACCAGGCCGAAACCGTGCTGATGCGCGTCATCACGGGTACCGGTCTTCAAGGGCTTCAAGCGATTCGTCCCAAGCGGAAATTAAATGGTGCCTTTTTAGTCCGCCCCTTGATTGAAATTTCTCACAGTGAAATTCGGCAATTTGTGAAGGACCAGGCGATTCGTTTTCGAGAAGATCCGACGAACCGTTCGCTCGAGTTTCTAAGAAATCGGATCCGGTTGAAACTCATTCCGCTCCTAGAGCGTTCGTTCAACCCACAGGTGAAACGAGTGCTCGCACGCCTGCCCCATCTTCTGGATGTAGACTTAACCTTCCTTGAAGAAACGTCCGGGCTTTTTTACAAGCGGCTTGCGTTGCAAAAACGTGCGGACGAAATCGTATTTCCGAAACAATCGTTTCTTCAGCTTCGGCCTTAGATTCAATACCGGCTGCTTGGGCGTGCCATGCGGGTTTTGGCAGAGGCCGAACTCGATTTTGACCATTGGAATTTGTTTCTTGAGCGTTTGACCACCGAGCGGCGCTTCCGGCTTCAATTGCCGAAAGGACTTCTTGCATCTGTTTCCCCTGAGCTCGTACGGGTTCAGCGGAGTAAGGCTCTCACCGCTTCGTTTTCTTATTTCCTCTCTCCGGGCGAGGAGCTCGTCATTCCGGAAGTTGATGTGACCCTTTCCTGCGAAGAATTAAGCGAGCGGCCCCGTGTCGTGCGGAAATCCGATCCGAGTTTTGAGCTGTTTGATGGTGCGAAACTGAGTTTTCCGCTCGTGGTCCGAAATCGAAAGGCTGGAGACAGATTCCAGCCCCTGGGGCAATCGAAACCCTTAAAGCTTAAAGGTTTCTTGATCAACAAGCGGATTCCGACCGAAGAGCGTGATCGAATTCCGCTGATTGTGTCGGGCGATACGATTGCTTGGGTAGGAGGAGTAACACTGGGCGATCTCTTTCGGGTTGGCCCCAGGACGAATAAATTAATTCGAATTTCTCTTAGACGCGGGAATTTGCGCTGAGGGTAAGTGTGCCTAACAAAACCGTCATCCTGAGTCCCGCCCTTGGCGGGACGAAGGATCCCGTTCGGGATTCTTCGACGTTGCTCTGTACCGCTGTCTCAGAATGACGTACGTTTGTTAGGTGTTGTAAGACCGTTTCCATTCGATTTATGTGACACTCAATGGAAGTATGAAAATTCGAGGAGGGAGAAAAAATGAGGACGAAAACATGGCAGATTGGATTATTAGCCGTATCAATACTTATCTTAGGTGGAAGTTTAGCATCCGCTGAGGTTTTAGAGACCGGATCCAAAATCACGGAGGTGGTCGTCTTTCAGGATCGGGCGTTGGTGACGCGACAGGCAGAGGTAGAACTTGAGCCGGGTGTAGCGTCCATTCGATTAAGTGGATTGCCGGGAACGATTGAGGAGCAATCCATTACGGCGAGGGGGGAAGGAACAGCGGAAGTCGTGTTGTTTGGGGCGAGCCTCAAGACCACGCAGCTTACAGATTCTCCGTCGCCCAGAGTGAAGGACCTTGAAGATAAGATAGAAGCCCTACGAGATACGAGGCAAGAAATTGAAGACCGAAAAAAGGTGTTTGCGGATAAACACGAGTTTTTGAAATCCATTCGAGCGGCTTCGCTTGATCAACTGGGGAAGGACCTCGTTACGAAACAACCTTCCGTATCGGATGTGGCCTCGCTTGCCGCTTTTCTTGAAGATGAGCTCGCGAAAATGTATCAAAGTTTGCATCAAGCGGATCTTGAGCTTCGTGACATTGACGAAGAGCTAAATCGTCTTGAGCGTGAGTTGGGTGAGCTGCGCGTGTCATTTCACGAACGGGAGACGGAGACCTCAATTGAAGTGGATCTGGAAGCACACACCAGCGGAACGTTTGTTTTGGAGGTTTCCTACCGGCTTCCGGGCGCCAAGTGGGCTCCGACTTATGAAGCGCGTGCGATGTCGAGCGGTGGAGACGTACAATTGACTTCTTACGGTCAAGTGCGTCAAAGGACAGGAGAGGATTGGAACGACGTTGCGATTCATTTGTCCACTGCTAAACCCGCTGTCGGTGCTCGGATGCCGGAAGTGGAGCCTTGGTATCTAAGCATACGGCCACCGGTTCACCTCGTTGCAAAGCTGCTGGACGCTGCAGCGCCAATGAGACAAGAACAATATGAACGAGAGGATAAAGCTCGTGCCTTTGAGTCGCGGTACGATGTTCAGGCGGGTCGGGCAGCCATGGCACCTGCCGCGGTGGCACAGGCAGCAGTAAGCGCACAAGGTCCTGCCGTTCATTTTACTCTGCCAAAGCGTGAAACCATTCTTTCAGACTGGCAGCCGCGGAAGGTGGCCATACAAAGTTATGAATTTTCTGCGGCGTTTGCGTATGAAATCAGTCCGAAGCTTTCGCCACGTGCCTATTTACGGGCAAAGGTGACAAACGAGGGCGATAGCATTTTGCTGCAAGGTCCCGTTCAGGTTTTTTTAGACGGCGCGTTTGTGGGAACGTCCTCGATTGACGTCATCGGTCCGAAAGAAGAATTTGATCTCTCGCTCGGAATCGATGAGCGCATTCGTGTGGAACGGAAACAGCTCAGTGCCAAGGTGGACGTGAGCGTTCTGCCTGGTTTTCACGGCCGGATCAAAACCATTGATTATCAATATCTGACAACTGTTGAGAACTACGGACAGATCGATGCGGACATTATCGTCATCGATCAACTTCCTGTTTCGCAATATGATGAAATTAAGATCGAAAATGTTCAACTGAATCCGGAGCCCACGGAGGAAGTGAAGGACAAACCCGGCGTCAAACGCTGGGCTTTTAAGCTCCCATCGGCCGGTAAGAAAGAAATCACACTTTCCTATCGCGTGAGGCATCCTGTCGGCATGTCAGTCGCCGGTTTGGACGTGGAAGTAGTGAGCACGATGGATTTTTAATCTACCCTCTTGCGCCTGCGTTCGTGTGTGTTTTATTTAACTGAGCCGTCGGGGAGTTTTTTCAGATAAAGACGGGTTCATCCCACCACCTATTCATGCGCCGAAGGCGCATTGGCCCTCTGGGCCAAGAATAGGTGGTGGGATCATCCTGAGGCCCCCTTCGGACGTCATCCTGAGTCCCGCCTTTGGCGGGACGAAGGATCCCGTCCTCAGGGCAGGCTCCGGGCCGAAAGGATCTCATTGATGAGATCCCTCGCTTCGCTCGGGATGAGGGGTCGGGGTGTTTTCCCGACCCCTCATTTAACTCCAAGCCCCGCAAAAGGTTACAAACTGCTTGCCCGCATATGTTTTTGCTGTTAAAATTTAAAGTTATGGGACAGATAGATTCAGAACCAAGAAAAAGTAATTTTAAGCAGGCTGTTCCGCGGCGCACACCTCAGGGCTCAAAGAGGCCCCTTCCACCTGGCAAAGGTCCTGACCAAGATCGCCGCAGGTTGATTGCATTCCTTGTGATTCCGCTCATTTTCTTTGTCATCCTCCAACTCTTTGTACTGCCCAAAATGGAAATGAAGCAGCTTTCCTACAGTGAATTCTATGATCTGGTTTCTAACAATGCGGTATCGGGCGAAATTGAGTCTGCCGAACTCGTCGAAAATACGGTGCGTGGGAAACTTCGCGACGGTTCTTTTTTTCAAGTGAATACACCTCTTAACGATCCGGAACTGATTCCACTTTTGCGGAGAAACGTTGCAAGTTTTCACGTGAATCCGCCGCAGATATTCTGGCGTAATTTAATTTATTCGGTCCTTCCCGTGCTGCTTTTGATCGGTTTCTTCTGGTTCTTTGTGTATCGCGGCGTTCAACAAGGGGGCGGCAGGATCTTTTCTTTTGGCAAGTCGCGCGCGAAATTAGCCGGAGGCGATGGAGAACAGATCACATTTAAGGACGTTGCCGGCGTGGATGAAGCGAAAGAGGAACTTCAGGAAATCATTGAGTTTTTGAAAGATCCCGCCAAGTTTCAATCGCTTGGCGGAAAAATTCCGAGAGGGGTTTTGCTTCTCGGACCTCCAGGAACGGGGAAAACGCTCTTGGCGAGAGCGATTGCAGGGGAAGCGAACGTCCCGTTTTATTCCATCAGCGGATCCGATTTTGTGGAGATGTTTGTCGGCGTCGGTGCTGCGCGCGTTCGTGATTTGTTCGAGCAAGGAAAGCGCGCTGCAAAAACAAATGCTCGAGGATCCATTATCTTTATTGATGAAATCGATGCGGTGGGCCGCCAGCGGTTTGCTGGAATTGGAGGCGGACATGACGAACGGGAGCAAACCTTAAATGCGCTCCTCGTTGAGATGGATGGTTTCGATTCCCATTCCAGCATCATTTTGATGGGTGCAACGAACCGGCCTGATGTGCTGGATCCGGCACTGCTTCGTCCCGGGCGCTTTGACCGGCAGATTGTGATCGATCGGCCCGACATCAAAGGCCGGGAGGAGATTCTTAGGATTCATACCAAAAAGATAAAATTGGCAAAGGATGCCGATCTTAAAAAAATTGCGCAGCAGACACCCGGATTTTCAGGCGCTGATTTGGCTAACTTAGCCAATGAAAGTGCACTGCTTGCCGCGCGGCGGAACCTAAAAGAGGTGGGGCAGGCGGAGCTCGGCGAGTCCATTGAACGCGTGATGGCAGGACCGGAACGGAAATCCCGCGTTATTTCCAGACAGGAGAAAGAAATCGTTGCCGTTCACGAATCAGGGCACGCCTTGTTGACCTTGCTGGTCACGGGCACAACCGATCAGTTACATAAAGTATCCATCATTCCGCGAGGGCATGCGGCGCTTGGATACACGCTGCAGCTTCCGATTGAGGATCGGTATCTCATTCGCGAGCAGGAGATATTGGATAAGATTACGGTGCTCTTGGGCGGGCGCGTTGCGGAAGAGCTTGTGTTTGAGCAGATTACGAGCGGTGCGCACAATGATTTAGAAGTGGCAACGAATTACGCGCAGCGGATGGTGTGTGAATACGGCATGAGTAAACGCCTTGGGAATTTGACCTTTGGAAAGAAAAATCATGAGGTGTTTCTGGGCCGCGATCTCATGCGCGAGAAGGATTATTCAGAACATACCGCGGTGGTGATCGACGAAGAGGTCCGTCGGATCGTCGACGAGTGTCATGAGCGGGCAACCAAAATCCTGAAAGAAAACTTAGGAAAGCTCAAAAAACTTTCCGAAAGATTGCTTGAGAAGGAGGTGCTCGAAAGCGAAGAAGTCAAACAAGTCGTCGGCTTAAATAGCCGCCCGGATTCAAATCAGCCTGCTCCATCCAATTCAGCGGATCAAGCGAAGCAACCAAAACAAGATTCTTAACGGCAGTTTTTCTCTCCAAAATTGATGATCTGGAAAATCAGATCTAGAACCCTCACCTGTACGCGACCGCTCCTCATGGGGATTTTGAATGTTACACCCGATTCATTTTATGACGGCGGACGTTTTTTGAAACCGGACGAAGCAACGAATCAAGCTCGGCAGTTGGCGGACCAAGGCGCGGACATTCTTGATTTAGGGGCTGAGTCAACACGTCCTGATGCAGATCCCGTTTCTGAAGAAGAGGAATGGGACCGTCTCGCGCCCGTTCTGGGTGAGCTTCTCGAAAATATTCAGATTCCGATTTCGATTGACACGACAAAGTCAGGCGTCGCACGACGTGCACTTGGACGAGGGGCGGATATTGTTAATGACGTGAGCGGGTTACGCGGTGATCCGAAGATGGCTGGTGTGGTCAAAGACTTTGAGGCAGGTGTCGTTTTAATGCACAGGCGTGGAACGCCGAAAACAATGCAATCCCTTGCGCAGTACGACGATGTCGTGACCGAGGTCATTGACGAATTAAGACAGGGCATCGAAGCCGCCGAGTCGAGCGGGATTTCGCCTGAGCAGATTGTCGTTGATCCGGGTATTGGTTTTTCCAAGACGGCCGGTCAAAACTTAGAGGTGATCAACCGGTTGGACGAATTTGAGCAAATCGGACGGCCGATTTTGATCGGACCCTCGCGGAAGTCATTTATTGGCGCTGTAATCAAGCAGGAACCTAACCAAGGGTGCAAGACCGGAATTGCGAACCCCAAAATCTTCTCCTCTCCCCCGTCGGGGGAGAGGATTAAGGTGAGGGGGACGAGTGAAAATAACTTGAACATCCACCCTCACCCAGCCCTCTCCCTCCAATGGAGGGAGAGGGGAAAAGACTACAGCTACGGTCTTGCACTCCCTAACCAAAGGCTTTTTGGAACCGTTGCGGCATGTGTGTTAGCGTTCGAACGGGGCGCCCGGATTTTTCGCGTGCATGATGTTGCTCACGTGAGAGAAGCGCTTTTGGTGGCGGAAGGAATTCTAAGAGGCCGTCATCCTGAGGCCACGAAGTGGCCGAAGGATCCCGTACGGGATCCTTCGTCGGCCGAACTTCGCTCGGCCTCCTCAGGATGACAATGCAATAAGCAAATATGAGTGGTCATTCGAAGTGGGCGAGTATCAAACATAAAAAAGCGCTGGTGGACGCAAAGCGCGGCAAGATGTTTACGAAGGTGATTCGCGAAATCAGTGTCGCAGCGCGGCTCGGCGGCGGTGATGTGGATACGAATCCGAGACTGAGGCTTGCCGTTCACTCCGCAAAAGACGTTAACATGCCGGCGGAGAATATTGAACGGGCGATCAAAAAAGGGACCGGCAGCCTCGAAGGTGTTCACTATGAAGAAGCGGTCTACGAAGGTTATGGTCCTTCGGGGGTTGCGATCTACGTTCAATGTCTGACCGATAATAAGAATCGGACGGCCGGCGAAATCCGCAATATCTTTTCTAAGAAATACGGCAACATGGCGGGACACGGTTCCGTGGCCTGGCTTTTTGAAAAAAAGGGTTTCCTGGTTGTCCGGGACGATCAAGCGGGTGAAGATCAATTAATGGAACCCGTGCTCAATGCGGGCGCGGAGGATTTGTCCAGGTCCGGAAATCGGTTTGAGATTTTGACGGCTCCCAACGACTTCGAAGCGGTGAAAAAAGCGCTCGACCAAGCGGAAATTACTTATGAATCCGCAGATCTTCAAATGATCCCAAAAAAAATGGTGTCGGTCAGTTCCAAAGAGGCCAGGAATGTGATTGCCTTAATCGAAGCGCTTGAGTATCACGATGACGTCCAGCATGTGTACACGAATTGCGACATTCCGGATGAGGTGATGAAAGAAGTGGCGTGATTCATGCGAATCGCGGGGGTTGATCCGGGCACGATTCATGCGGGGGTCGGGATCATAGACGGATCCGGCCGCGAGCCAAAGTTAATTTTTAGCGGAACCATTCATACGACCGGAAATAAGCTGATTTCCGTTCGACTTGAACTCATCTACACGGAGTTGAAAACTGTCTTTGAAAGATGGAAACCGGATGTGGTCGCTTTGGAAAATGTTTTTTACAACAAAAATTTTCAATCCGCCGTGCGCGTGGGCGAAGCACGGGCAGCTGCGATGATTGCAGCTCGCGCGTGTGCTATTTCCGTTGTGGAATATGCGCCGGCTCGTGTGAAGCAAGCCGTCTGCGGCAATGGGCGTGCTTCAAAAGAGCAGGTTCAATATATGGTCAGGCATATCTTAAATGTGCGCCGGCCGCTTGATCCTGACTCTGCAGATGCGCTTGCGGTTGCTTTGTGCCATTTAAATACGAGAGGTAGGGGCGTATTGCAATACGCCCCTACCATCTCCGCGGGGAGAGGAATAAGGTCGAGGGTATTGTGAAGAAAGTGAATACATGTATCGTTACCTGAACGGAACCTTAACTGAGAAGACACCTACGTGGGTGACGGTCGATGTGAACGGTATCGGCTTTCACGTGATGGTTCCGCTCTCCACTTCACAGAAATTGCCTGCGGTGGGGGAACGCACAAAGCTGCTCGTTCACCATATCGTGCGCGAAGACGCTCAGCTTTTAATCGGATTTGCGACCGAGGAAGAGCGAACGCTGTTTAAGCTTTTGATCAGCGTCTCGGGAATCGGCGCCAAACTTGCGGTTACGATTCTTTCGGGATTGGGAATTCCTGACTTGAAACGTGCGATCGTTCAAGGGTCTGTCCCGACGCTCACTTCGATTGCGGGCATAGGGCGTAAAACGGCGGAGCGGCTCGTGGTGGAGCTGCGTGAGAAAATTGTAGTGGAAGCGTACGCCGAAGAAGCGAAATCGACGGATAAGTTTAGGAAAAATGACGTGCTCATCGAAGATTCCCTTCAAGCTTTGGTATCCCTTGGTTACAGCAAGCAGTCTGCCAAGACGGCGATTCAAAAAGTGCTTGCCGGCGGCGAAGGAAGTGAACTGAATCCGGAAACGTTGATCCGGGAATCGCTGAAACACATTTGAGGGGTCGGGGGGTTTCCCGACCCCTCATCCTGAAGGAGGCCGTAGGCCGACTGAAGGATCTCGGTCAGAGATTCCCGCCATAAGACTCTGGCGGGTCGCCCACGCCGTTTGGCGACTTCGGCCATGGGGCCTGTTCTGAGGACGGGATCCTTCGCCCCTTCGGGGCTCAGGATGACGGCGAAAGGGAGCCTCAGGATGATGCACTTGTGCTAGGTACTCTTAAGGCATATGACAGAAGAACGTTTGACTGCACAAACACTTAAGGAAGAAGACACTGAATTTGAAGCTACCTTGCGGCCCACTCGTTTGGATGAGTTTGTGGGCCAAAAGAAGATCAAAGACAATTTAGCAGTTTACATCGAAGCCGCGCAGAAACGAAAGGAGCCGCTCGATCACTCGCTTCTTTTCGGACCGCCGGGACTTGGAAAAACGACGTTGGCTTACATCCTTGCCAAAGAGATGAACGCCAATATCCGTGCGACCTCGGGTCCGGTGCTGGAACGGCCTGGTGATTTAGCCGGAATCATCACCAATCTCGAAGAAGGGGATATTTTCTTTATCGATGAAATTCATCGCCTGTCGCACGTGGTGGAAGAATATTTGTATTCGGCAATGGAAGAGTTTTGCTTGGACATTATGCTCGACAAGGGTCCCAGCGCTCGTTCCGTACGAATCAATTTACCGCGATTTACATTAATCGGAGCGACGACGCGGAGCGGGCTGTTAACGTCACCGCTGCGTTCCCGTTTTGGAATCGTGGAACGGCTGAATTATTATTTGGATGAGGAGCTTTCGGCGATTGTCATGCGCTCGGCGAGGTTATTGGGCGTCGTGACGGAAACAAGCGGGGCGTATTAGATTGCGCGTAGGTCGCGCGGAACTCCGAGGATTGCCAATCGTCTTCTGCGGCGCGTTCGAGATTTTGCTCAAGTGAAATCGGATGGGAAGGTGACTGCCCATGTTGCCGATGAAGCGCTTAAGATGCTCGAAGTTGACACGTACGGGTTAGACCAGATGGATCACAAAATCTTGCGCTTTATCCTGAAGGAATGTGGCGGCGGTCCGGTCGGACTGAATACGCTTGCGGTCGCCGTCGGCGAATCGAGCGAAACGATCGAAGAAATTTACGAACCTTATTTGATTCAGAAGGGTTTTTTAAGGCGTACACCCTCAGGGAGGGTGCTCACGAAATTCACGTACGATCATTTTGGCGTCGAACCGAACAAACGGCAGAAGGAATTGTGGTGACGGATGGCTCCGATGGGGAAATTGCTGATTCTTTTTGGTGCGATTTTTATTGTGGCGGGCATCGCGGTCCAATTGTTGGAGAAACTTCCAGGCGTTGGCCGGCTCCCCGGAGATATTCTTATTAAAAGAGGACCAGTCACTTTTTATTTCCCGTTTGTGACTTGTCTCCTGATTAGTCTGGTATTGTCGATTCTTGCTTCGCTATTTTGGAGAAGGTAAACGAATCACAACGTGACCGTTTTTTAGACCATCGCATGATCCCTTCTCCCCCTTTTTTTAGGGGGAGAAGGAAAGGATGAGGGGGTTTGGTCGTTCCCTCGTTTTTAAACCCTCATCCTATCCCTCTCCCTTTAAAAAAGGGAGAGGGGATGACGCTTTGGGTCAAAAGCGGTCAACTTGAGTTCGGTAAAAGAATGCATTTTTGGATTCTGTGGAAATCGGTGCTTGAAATTGGATTCATTTGGATCCTGATTTATTCGATGATCCGTTTCCTACAGGGGACACGCGCGGTTCAGGTGTTGACCGGCCTTCTCATCCTGGTTGTTTTATTTAACGTCGCCAAAATTCTGGAACTGAGCACGATCAATTGGGTTTTGACCAAACTCTTTGCGGTGGGCGTTCTTGCCTTCCTGATTTTATTCCAGCCGGAACTGCGCCGTGCGCTCGCTCGAATCGGTCAGAACACCGTGTTTAATCCCTTTCTCAAAAAAGGCGGAACGGTCGATGAAGTAGTGGAAGCGTGTGCGCGGATGTCGCGGATGAAAAGGGGCGCCCTGATCGCGATCCAGCGCGATGTGGGGCTTAAAAATTATGTCGAAAGCGGCATCCCGCTCGATGCGAGAATCAGTTCCGAGCTGCTCATTACCATTTTTGCCGCGAACGTTCCCACGCACGATGGTGCGGTCATCATCGAGGGGAATCGTCTTGCCTCGGCCAGTTCGCTTTTTCCGTTGAGCCAGAACCAAGAGCTCGCCCGCGATTTGGGAACGCGTCATCGGGCAGCGATCGGCCTCACGGAGGAAACCGACGCCGTTTGTGTTGTTGTGTCGGAAGAAACAGGCGGCATTTCTGTTTCCGTTTATGGGAAGTTGACACGGGATCTGGATGAAGATGGTCTTCGCCGCGTTCTCAAAAGCTTGTTTCGTCCGGAGGAGCGGGGGAAAGTTTTTTTGGATTACGTTCAGCAGCGGTTTCGTTTCCGGTATCCTAGAAAGCAGAGGGGGAAAGCGGATCCGTCATGACGCTTCTCGTCAAGTGGTTCACTGAAAATCTGGCTTCGAAATTGATTTCGCTGCTGCTCGCGATCGGCTTTTGGTTTTATGTGGTGGGGGAAGAGAGTATTGAAATTACGAAAACCATTCCCCTCGCAGTCCGTACGCCGAGCGAAAAGATCAGTTTGGTGAAAAGTTCCACCTCTTTTTTAGAAGCCACCTTTAAAATGCCTCGTCATCTGCTTTCCGTGATATCGTCGGAGGATATTAAAGCCAACCATGACGTGGCATCCGTCCAAAAGGCAGGTGATTATACCTTTAACGTGAGCGAGAAAGACTTTTCGCTTCCTTCGCCGGAAATCAGGGTGACCAAGATTTTTCCGTCCTCTGTAACGGTGACGCTCGACGAGGTGATCGTCAAGAAACTTCCGATTCGGGTGGATTTAGTTGGAGAACCTGCGTACGGCTACCGAGTCGATCAAGGAGCGGTCGAACTGGATCCGAATGCCGTTTTGGTGGAAGGGCCGAAAGCAATCCTTGAAAAAATGGATGCCGTTGAAACAGAACCTATTCAGCTGGTGGGACGAGTTCGTGCGTTTCGCCGGAAAGTCGCGATTCGGAAGGTGGCTGAAGTCAAAGTGGTCGGGGAAGGAGTGAGCGACGTGCAAATTCCAGTGCACGCGGAATTCGCGGAAAAAGAGCTCACGGATGTTCCCGTCAAACCACTTGGAATTCCATGGGAAGGCCATTATGTGAAACTCGGTATCGAACGGCTTTCTCTTGTACTCAAAGGGCCGCGCGTGATTTTGGATCCGCTTGAGCTGAAAGATATCTTGGCTTATGTCGATGTGGAAGGCTTAAAATCGGGAGCGCACGAAGTTCCTCTCCAGCTTATTCTGCCCCCGGATCTTTCGCTCAGAGACGAGGCTCCGCTCGTGTCCGTTCAAGTCAGCAAAGCAAAATCCTGAACTTCTCCCAGATCTTCATGCCTACGAGATCCATCGTAAAACTCGGCGTGAACATTGACCATGTCGCCACGTTGCGCCAAGCGCGCGGCGGGGAGTATCCCGATGTGATTCGGGCGGCTTCGGAAGCGGTTTCCGCCCGTGCCGACGGCATCACGGTTCATCTGCGTGAGGACAGACGGCACATTCAAGATCGTGATGTGTTTCATCTCAAGGAGTCGATTTCCGTTCCGCTCAATCTTGAGATGTCGGTTGCAGAAGAGATTGTCCGGATCGCATGTCGATTGAGGCCGGAAAAGGTATGTTTGGTTCCGGAACGCCGTCAGGAACTCACCACCGAAGGCGGGTTGGATGTGGTTTCCGCTAAGAAGCGGCTTGCTTGGGCGGTCGCGCGTCTCCAAGACCAAGGAATCCTGGTTAGTCTTTTCGTCGATCCGATTCCAAAACAGATTGAGGCTGTTTACGACATCGATGCCGATTTCGTTGAGCTTCACACAGGCCGCTATGCGAATCGGACAGGAAAAGATCGTGTCCGGGAACTGGAACGTTTGCGCGAAGGGGCGGTGCTGGCCCATGAACTTGGTCTCGGCGTGAATGCGGGGCATGGTTTAGACTATGAGAATGTCCAACCCGTGGCTCGCCTTCCGCACATTCGTGAGCTCAACATTGGTCATTCGATCATTGCCCGCTCTGTTTTAGTCGGACTTCGAAATGCGGTCAAAGAAATGCGTGCTTTGATCCGAAGAGCGTCGCGGTAATGGAAATTAGAAAAGAGATTCAAAAATACCTCGGCCGCCGCCCCCTGAGAGCTCACAAAGGCGATTTTGGCCGTATTTTAATTTTGGCTGGATCCCGTGGTATGAGCGGTGCTTGTTTTCTCGCCAGTATGGCGGCGCTTCGTTCGGGTGCGGGACTTGTGACAGTAGGGGTCCCGAAAAGTCTTGTTCCTTCACTAGCGCGCCGTTTCACGGAAGCCATGATGCTGCCGCTTCCCGAAACAGAAAAGGGAACGGTGAGTGAGCGTGCCCATCAGACGATTCAAGATTTCTTGAAGAAGCAGGATGTCCTCGCGATTGGTCCAGGTCTTTCCGCCCATTCCTCGACACGGCGACTTGTGCGTCAAACGATCCTCCAGTCAAAAAAACGAATGGTGATTGATGCAGATGGACTCAATGCGTTGGCAGGGGTTGTAAAATCGTTAAAAAAATTAAAGGCACCGGTGATCCTAACACCGCACGCAGGTGAGTTTGTGCGTCTGTTTGGAGGTAAGGTTCCAAAGAGCGATCGTGAACGGTGCAGAATCGCTTCTCGTACAGCAAGAAAGTTTGGCGTGACGATTGTCTTGAAAGGTTATCGAACTGTCGTTGCTTCTCCGAACGGAAAAGTTTATGTGAATCGCACAGGGAATCCTGGAATGGCGACAGGCGGATCGGGGGATGTTTTGACGGGCGTGATTGCAGCGATGTTGGGACAAAAAGTAGAGCCCTATCTCGCGGCGTGTTCCGGGGTTTATATCCACGGTCTTGCCGGTGACTTGATGGCGAAAGAGAAAGGACAAGTGTCGCTCGTTGCGGGAGACCTCTTGAGCGCGTTGCCGAATGCGTTTAAGCGGGTTCTTGGGCGTGCCGGGTCAACACGGAAATAAATAGCCGGAAATAAGTCTTGTTTTCTATCCAATGTCTTAAATTTTTTTTCAATGCCAGATCTTTTTCCGTATACTGTCGTACGATTAAAGATGGGCCAAGCTGGCGTAGCTCCCGCCACACAGCTTGGCGGGCAGGCAGTCGGTAGAGCAGCTGTTTTGTAAACACTCCGGGCGGTTTTGAGCAATCCTCTGTCATTCCTTGAAACTCGTTGCGGCACAAGCATTCCGAGATTCTGCGGCGTACTTTTGATTGCCCTCAATTCCGATCACTTTTGACCCCGTTTTGGCACCCGATGCTTTTTGAAAGAGAAGACCCAATAAATCCTCGCCAAACCCTGCCCTAGCTCCTATAATTTGACTTAAAATCATCATCTCTAGCGGGAATCAAAATGTCGAAGCATAAAATATTTATCAGCAGCGTACAAAAAGAATTTAAGACCGAGCGGATTGCTTTGCGGGATTTTATTACCCGGGACCCGCTATGCCGCCGATATTTTGAAGTGTTTCTATTCGAAGATATTCCGGCTCGGGACAGGAATCCTGATTCCGTATATCTTGACGAAGTAGGACAATGCGATGTGTATCTTTGCCTGCTGGGCAATGAGTACGGGGCTGCAGATGCGCGCGGGTTGTCCGCCACCGAACATGAATTTCAGGAAGCCACAAAAACGGGGAAGACCCGGCTTTTGTTTATCAAAGACGGCGCGGATTCTGGCAGGCATCCTAAAATGGCGAAACTGATACGGAAAGCCAGCGGAGAAACGGTCCGTCGAAAATTTTTGAATACACCTGAATTAGTGACGCAGGTGTACGCAGCTTTGGTGCAGTATCTGGAAGACAGCGGTAATTTGCAGACGGTTCCCTTTGATGCGTCCGTTTGCCGGGGCGCGGAATTAAGCGATATTGATGACGAATATATCGTAAATTTTCTTGAAACCGCTCGTGCGGAGCGCAAATTCCCATTACTTGCCAATACCTCGGCAAAAAAATTATTCACGCATTTGAATCTTTTTACGAACAGAAAGCTGACCCATGCCGCAGTATTATTGTTCTGCCGTAAGCCTCAAAAATTTCGGCCGCTCTTATGTGCGGAAATCAAATGTATGCATTTTCACGGGACTCAAGTGGCCAAGCCCATTCCCTCCTATCAGATTTACCGGGGGACATTGTTTGAACAAGTTGATGACGCGGTGGATTTTGTCCTGGGAAAACTCGACCGCACGGTAACGCCCAGTAAGACGAAAATTGCCAGCGATGTGTCCTATGAAATTCCAAAGATGGTGATCCGCGAAGCCATTGTTAACGCGGTGGCGCACCGGGACTATATCTCTAACGCCGGTGTTCAGGTGATGCTGTTTTCCGACCGGCTTGAAGTATGGAACCCGGGCGCATTGCCGTCAGGGATGACGCTTAAATCATTACGGACAGCGCATTCATCGGTTCCGCATAACCCGCTTATCAGCGAACCGCTTTTTTGGGCGCGTTATATCGAGCGTGCCGGGACCGGGACGCTTGACATGATCGCATTGTGTAAAGAAATGGATATCCCAGAGCCGGTGTTCGAACTGAGGAACGGGCAGTTCGTGCTGACGATCCGGCGCAAACAAACCGTCGTGCGGGCCTCCGCTCAAAACATGATGCCAGCGACCCAGTCGCCGACCCAGTCAACCGACCCAGTGGTTCGCCTGTTGCTCGTCCTACAGCAAGGCGAATTATCGGCTGGAGAATTGCGGTTGGCATTGCAAATTAAGCATCGACCGACTTTCAGAACCAACTATCTGCATCCGGCATTGGAGGCAGGATTCATCAAATACACCATCCCTGACAAACCCAACAGCCGCCTGCAAAAATACCGCCTCACGAAAAAAGGCGAGGCGTATTTGAAAAAACAGGGCGTAAAAAAAGGCCCGCAAAAGCGTCGTAAACCATAAGTCGGGAGAACCTGATCACCAGTGGTGTTCTCAAAACCTTCAATTGGTTTTGATCTCAGACGGTAAATTCGGGCTGAAAAGCTGCCGGTTTTGCTGTAGAATCAAAACAATTTTCATTGGTATGCTTGCAAGGGAGAAGAAATTAGAAAGGAAACGGCATGATTGGTCAGACTAAAAAAATCTTACTTACCGTTTTGATCGCAACTCTAGTTTTGACTCCGATTGCATTTGTTTCACTGATTTATTGGATGGTAGCAACCGCTTCAACGGAAGGAAGCGATTGGCTTGTTACAAAGCATTTTGATCCCAGTAGCGCTGGTTTCCTAATGTCTGTGCAGGATGATTCTTGGGCAGTGACACTTGCGACTCCAGAATTTGCGACCTTAAGTGAGAAAGAGCGGCTCGCTTTGGCCAAGGATACATTTAATGGAGTCTGGAGCATGGCAGAAGGATACGGATATGTGAAATCTGAACTTGAGCAGTGGTTCATGGACACAGCCAAAAATTTCTCATCTTACCCAATCAAGAAGGCAAAGCTCATGAATAATTCTTTTATGACTTTTCTGGAATTTACTTCTGGAAGTATACCGAAACCAAATATCCTTGCCACCGTGCTCAAGATGTTTACCTCGAATTCTGTCAGTGCCATCCTGCCTATTTTTCTTTGGGTGGCCATTCCAGCCATTGTCCTTTTGTTTCTGTTAGTGGGCGTTGCGAGTGTTTTTTTGACAAAAGAATTGCCGGTGCTATATAAAATAATCGTAGCAGGCCTTATTGTTGCGATGGTATTTGAAGGGTGGCTAATTAAGGTCGTAAGTAGTAAAAAGATCATCCCATCTGGATTCTTTAATGTCTTCACGTTCGGCGACAATTATGTTTCTGCTACAGGAACTTGGCGAGGGGTAAATCAGAAAATCGCTTACCCAGTGAATGCCGCAAAAATCGAATGCTTTAAGGATCAAAGAATCTGTCGTGAGGCTAACGCGGAACTGGCAGACTCAGCGTTGATGGTGAATACTACAGAATGGCAGATTACCTCTTGGGACGATAAAGAAATCACTATCGATCATCAAAGCAAGTGTAATACGACCAAGATGGTTATCAATTTCAAGGATAAGGCAGTAACCCAGATTCGGACGCCGATAGACCCCCAACCAGAAGATTGTATGGCAGGCAAGGAAGGAAAGTTTATCACCGAAATGGTAGACGGGTTTGAGGCAATTTATGGGAAGAAATTTGGCGTAAAGAAATAATTTCACAAAAATGCGGGAGACTTTCGGAACTTTTGGTGGCTATGAACAAAATTCCTCAGGAAGACATTGAAAATTTTTCTGTAACGATGAACCTCCAGGCCCATCGGACAGTGGAGCGAAGCAGGGACCCGTTAATCCCATCACGGGAAGCACGAAGAGCCACGTGGGTCAATACGGCCGGTCTTTACTGTTCACTTGATGAAAACACTTCTCAGTGTGAAACGAAAGATTTTTTAAATCAGCCCGTTACTTATTTGATCATTTCGGAAAACCCGCTTTCCATATTCGATGTCGAAACTTACTGCCAAGCAAAAGGTGTTCTGGAATCAACATTTTATGCTGGAATGACCTCGGGGACTTTAGGTATACATCAACTGCATGGCATGAAAATTCACGGTGCGATGTGGCCAAGCCAGAAAAACCGGGAAGGCAAGTCGTTAGTCTTATACACTGAAAATATCCCTGGTTTTCCAAAAGGGTTTACAGCGCAATGAATAAAGTATTATACGTGCTATGGCCCGTCACGATCTTTCTTGGTGGAGTCGCTCTTTGTTTTGTTAAACCGGCAGACGTTTCGTGGGCCAAACTTGGTATTTCTGTGCTCCTTGTTTTAGGTGTATCTGCCCTTACAGCAGCTGTGCTTCTACCTTTTCGAGAGACAAAATTTCTCTCGGATAATTTTTACGCAGCGGTTGTTTCAGGCGCACTTTCAGGAGGCTTAATAGGGCTTACGCTTCTCCTGCTCGCTAGGGCCTGGCAGAGCACGGGAAACTAAAGGCAGCACTCCTGAAAAATCATATACTTCATCATATGGTCGCCAGAAATTTTTTCGAACAAATTTTGGGCCGAATTTACTCTAACCCTATGACGAAGTATATGAATGGGTATGTGATTTCAAATCATAGGGTTCGATAAAACCAGATTTCCACCAATTTTTATAACACCTTCATTTTCAAAAACTTGCATCGCTCGCTCTACTCTCGCTTTGCTCGACTAGCTTCCTGACCACCGCCCGCGCCCGCTTCGCGTCTTGTCGTTACGGCCGGTGGTCAGGAAGACGCTCACGATGCGTGTTTTTATGTTTTGGAGTTTTCATATATTTGAGAGACTGTAATTTTTTAAGTTTTTAAGAATTTTAAGAATTTAGGTAATGAGAACAGGAGTAAATTCTGGTATAATACACATACTTTTCAGAAATCTGGAGATCCCCGATTAAGACATTCGGGGATGACATTTTTTAGGCTCCCTAAGACTCCTGGATTTCTGCTTCCGCTTAAAGACCCGTTTTACCTACCTGATTTTTTGCCGCTTCTAACGAAACCGTTGGGGTTCTTTTCCGACTTGTGTGGTTCCGGTAGGTTTTTTGCCGCTTAAATTGCAAGCCATGGAAAGCAGAGGTGATGCGGAAGTGGCCTATGAAGAATTAAACAAATTCCCGCTGATCGATATTCAGGAAGCGGCTTCCCGTCTTGGAATCAGCGTAAAGACGCTTTATGCGTGGGTTCATCTGCGAAAGGTGCCTTATGTCAAAGTCGGGCGGCTCGTCCGGTTTGACGCAAGGGACATCAACACTTGGATCGAAAAGCAGAAAGTCCCTGAAATGGAATATTAAGGTTGACAATGTTTAATAATGTTGCTAGTCTGCCCTTGCTTATGGAGAAACGCTATTATCTGGATGAACTTGTCAAAATTTTGGGCATTCCCCGAAGCACTTACTACAATTGGGAGCGTGAAGGCAAAATTCCAAAACCGAAACGCGATCCTATGAGCCATTACCGTTACTGGACAGACTCGGACGTTAAGAAGCTCAAGAAAATCACGGGGAGGGGTTGACCATGCAAGGACGCGTTTACCAGAAGATAAAAGGCGGGAACTGGTATATCGACTATTTTTACAATGGCCGCCGCGTCCGGCAGATGATTGGTCCAAGTAAGAAGCTGGCTCAGGCCGTTTTAAACAAGCGGCTGTCTGAAGTCGCCGAAAATAAGCATCTGGACGTCAAGAAAGACCGGAAGATCAAATTTAAAGACTTCGCGCATACCTACCTTGAAACTCACGCCAAGCCCAATAAGCGGTCATGGCAAACAAGCGACGCGAAATATCTGAAAAACCTTATCCCCTGCTTTGGAGAAAGCTATCTTTATGAAATCACGCCGGAAATTGTGGAACGTTATAAAGCCCAACGAAAAGAAAAGGTATCGGTTGCTTCCGTGAACCGTGATTTGGCTTTGCTCAAGTGCATGTTCAACAAGGCTATTGCGTGGGGATATGCAAGCGATAATCCTGTTAGAAAAGTAAAACTCTACAAAGAAAATAACTGGAGAACTCGTTATTTGGAAAAAGAGGAAATCGATAAGCTACTAGCTGCTAGCCCTTTCATGCTTCGTGCGATACTAATTTTGGCTCTTAATACGGGAATGCGTAAATCTGAAATCCAAAACCTCAAATGGAATGATGTTAATTACGAGCGAGGTTACATTACGCTCTTTCAGACCAAAAACGGGGAGAAGCGCTTCATTCCCATAAATCGAGCTGTCAGGGAAACATTAGTCAGCATCAGGAAGCATCCTGAGAGTGCCTATATCTTTTGTGGTAAAGACGGCTTCCCTTACAACTTTAGGAAATCCTTCGAGACAGCCTTAAAGAAATCTGGTATAAAAGACTTCCGTTTCCACGATTGCCGTCATAGTTTTGCGTCGCATTTGGTTATGGCAGGAGTCGATTTAAATACGGTGAGGGATTTATTAGGACACAAAACCCTCGGAATGACCTTGCGTTATTCGCATCTTTCTCCCGACCATCGAGCTAGGGCAGTTGAGATTTTGGGGAACAAAATTGGCACCGTATTGGCACCCGATGCTACTCAGCACGAAGCGGGAAAAGTGGATGAAATTATAACTGGTTTGTTTACAGTAGCTTAAAGTATCATGCTGGCGTAGCTCAGTTGGTAGAGCAGCTGTTTTGTAAACAGCGGGTCGGGGGTTCAAGTCCCTCCGCCAGCTGACGCTTGTCTCATGGGATGAACTTGAACAAACAAGAAGTCATTGGAAAATGTAAAAGCGTCGAGGATGAAGACGAAGAGGTAAAAGGTTCATGAAAGAAGTCGCAGAATTATGGAACAAAATGCGGGAGTCCGGTGTGATTCTGAACTACGCGCTCTTTGGCGCTGCTGCTCAGATGCGTTACACGGAGCCCGTATCGACGTTGCATGTCGATGTGCTCATTGCGGCGGCATCCTCAGAGGGACTCGATATTCGCAGCGCCGTTTATGAATTTTGTGCTGCTCGAGGATACCATGCCGAGGGTGAAGCCATCCGCGTCGGTGCCTGACCTGTTCCGTTCATACCGGTATTTAGTCCCCTCACACAGGAGGCTGTTGATCAGGCGGATACAGCAGACTATGAAGGGACCCCTCATCCCGAGCGAAGCGAGGGATCTCATCAATGAGATCCTTTCGGCCCTTTCCGCCAGACAGAGCGGCGGACCCGCTGCGTTTTGTGGCGGGCGGGCCTCAGGATGATCCCACCACCTATTCTTGGCCCAGAGGGCCAATGCGCCTTCGGCGCATGAATAGGTGGTGGGATGAGCCGTCTTTATCTGAAAAAAACTCCCCGACGGCTCACTTAGCTATGATTGCGCTTCGTGTGGGCAGACCTAGGGATTTTGCGCGGATCTTGGCGGTACTTGAATCCGGCAGTGTCAGCCGGCAAGAAATGGCTGAGCTTGCGGCGAAACACCACCTGTCGGAAGCTTGGGCGCGATTTGAAAGCAGGTTTTTCAATGAATGACATCCGGCGGCTTCTAAAACGGCAAGCCCAATGGCAAAAAGAGCGGAAGGCGCTTTCGTGGCCTGAAAAGATCCGACTGGCCGAGTCCGTCCGGGAGTCGGTCTTGAAATTTCGCAGGACCGGACCGCTTCCGAAATCAGACCCATCCGGATCCAAATAGATTTCAGCACTTGGAAAGTCCATGGCGCAATCGGCAATCGATGTCGAATTCCACGCATCCGTACATCCAGAACGGCGGTCATTGAAGTTCGATTCAGCAATGTTCCATTTCTTATCGGGGAGTTACCCAAGCGGACAAAGGGGACAGACTGTAAATCTGTTGGCTTCGGCCTTCGAAGGTTCGAATCCTTCACTCCCCAGCATTTTTTGTGATTCCTTGCGCCTGGTGACCGGCGTTTTCGTGGCAGGGCAGACATTCCCCAACTGATATGAATTTGGGGTGCAGGAAGTAACGACAGAACCCCCCCCATATGTTTCAAACTCTCCTGTTTCAAATTGTG
>Ga0156289_1062_pt1 | contig 44037 bp, 25 predicted proteins | sample RifCSPlowO2_12_FD_116157 | JGI IMG/M metagenome (GOLD analysis project Ga0156289, IMG submission 116157) | Omnitrophica bacterium RIFCSPLOWO2_12_FULL_50_11
GTAGGTTTGAGGTGCAGCCCTGAACTGATAAAAGAGCACAGTGACAATAAGGACAACCCAAGCTGTGCTATTAGCAAAATCAAAGAATCCGAACCAGAGCCCCGTGAAAATTACCGAGATCACTTCGATCATAATGGCCCAAAAAGCGAAACGCCTGTCCTTCGCGCCCGTCGTCGGCAGCAAAACATACTTAATCCGCTCAAGCCTCTCGCGGCCGCCTCCCTTAATCCTTTTTCCCGTGTCCGGGTCATGTTCCCATTGCGCATGAAGACTCTTTCGGTAAATCTGGACACTGTGCCAAAGGTTTCGAGCGAGATTGATCGCCACGCCGTAAAATGCGACCTTTCCGGCAAGCTCGATCGTTTCCTCTAGATGGACCGCTTGCCAGTTTTTCTCTCGAATACTTGTGATTTCGGCGATGCGGGCTTGACGTTCTTGAGCATTGGCGGGCCGTGAACGTCCTGTCGCCCGAAGAACGTTTTCGTTGTACAAGAAAAGACGATAGAAGTTTTGATCTTCGGCAAGCCTAACTCCGTTAAAGGCGCCGTGGCCGTTCATTTCCTCCACGATTCGTTTGGGTTCACCCGTTGCAGGAAGAGTTACCTTGCTCACGATTTCATTCGACTGAAGACCCATCTGAAATACATTGTCAATCATTCTTAAGAGTCCCTCCGCGACGGACGGTGTCACTTCGGCGGGGATCCACTTCATTCGATGCTGCGGATCCTGAAAAATCTCGATTACGGTTTTAAGACGACTCAGAAACCGCTTGGCCGATCTCCGACTAAGTTTTCCTTCTTGGATCTTGGAGGCCAGCGTCTGCTTCCACTCCTCGCTCACAAATGACCCAAGTCCCATTTCGGTGATCCAATTTCCCACCACGACGGCGGGAAGACGTTCTCCCCTTTCGGCTTTGCTCAATTCGATTTTAGAGGGTGTTTGGAGTTCACCCAGGAAATAACGAACCAGCGCAAATATCATCGCTCTCATTTGAACCACATTGCCATTCAGCCGTTCTTCTTTGACGGCCCGCAAAAGCGTCTTATCCGGAATTTTTGTTTTGTAGGTCGCCTTGATGACGTACCGAAGGGAAGCGAGATCACTAAAGAGGGCCAGCATTTCTTGTCGTGTCATCTGACCGTCTTTAAGAAGCCGTACGTACTCCGCTTGATCGATTCCGGTGGCATCGAAACGGTCAGCGAGATCAGCCACGAATTTTTCGTCAGACATTTGAACCCGTTCTTGAGTGAGCGGTCTCTGATGGGGCCTTTGCGCTAAGGTGCTGATCACAAATTCTCGAAGGCCATGTTCTGTATGAAGTTCCGCCGGAGATAAAACATACGGCCGGCCAAAAATAACGGTTCGAAGGTCAACGGGTACGGAGGTAACGGCTTCGGTAAACTCCAGGTAATCACGCCGGTCTGCCCCGCGGCCGTCACCTAACAGAGAGAGAAGCAAAGCCTGGAAATCGGGGCCGTTGTAATTTGTCCTGAAATCAAAATCATCTGGGACGAGCTGCAGCCGCTGTCCGAAATTCCACAAGGCAAACTTGAGCCGCTCGTGGAACTGATAAGGGTCATTCGTCTCGTCCATCTTCTCGCCCACATCGACGTTGAGCATCCCAATTTGGTCAACGGTGCCGTGCTGCGGTTTCAACATGTGTTGAAGTAGGGAACGATCCGTTTGATTCATCCGTTTGAATCGGTTCCTCATCCGCCACTCGGCGAGCAAATCACCTCTTCCACCGATCCCATAGGAAAGGTAGCGCCGCCACCAAAAGTTCACATCATAAGTGTAATCCCTGATATAAGGTTGAAGTGAGTCGAGGAGAAGATCCACGCCTAAGTACTGACGCAAAATCCCGTTGACCGTCTGACCGTATACAAAGAAGTCCTCGCCGACCCCTCGTTCGGCCAAATTCGAAACTTGACCGGTGGTCAAGGTCATGCCGCTGGGTTCCCAGTGCATTTTGTACCATCCCCACACTTTTTTTCTGGCCTCGATTTTTTCTTGGACATCAGATAGAGAAAGCGGCCCGTCCGGGTCGAAATCCATTTTCGTCACCATCCGCTCGCACCATTGGCTCGCCGTCATTTGAAGGCCGCTGTAAATAAAGAAGTCTCGTAGCTGGACCCGAATAAATTCATCGTTTTCACTCATCGCATCTGGAACGAGACCTTCCTCCCTCAGCTCCTGAACGAAATCGGCAAAGTTGGTACGCTGCCGAACGTGAAACTCATTTTCGATCGGGTAATCGGTCAAAAGGCCGAAAACCGCGTGGTGCATCCGAATCCAATCTTCAACTTCCATGCCGCGGGACTGGTAGCGGTCAAGCATGTTTTTCATCGTTGTCATCTGCATTTCAAGGAAAAAGGCATGAAAAAGTTCCCGCTCGCGGTCCTCGGCTTGTCCATTCCACCTGCGGCGTTCTTCCCCGTAACGGGCTTGCCGTCTAAGGAGGTACAAGGCTTCGTGGAGATCATACAAGTTGTCTGTTTCATAACGCCCTAGCTTAACCGTTTTCGCAAAGGTCATGCGGCGGAACAAATTCTCCATCGCGACCCCCGCACGAACACCAGTCACCCTGCTGATCTCATCTAAAAGCTCGAGGCGCTTTTTCAACTCATCTTGGAGTTCTGAAAACTCCTCATACTGCATCGCGTAATAGGATGGCCGTCCGACGAGATCCAAATACTCCCCCCTCGCTTCAAGATCCGTATCAGACTTTAAAAAGGACTCTCTCAGTCTCGTCCTGAAATCATAGCCCGGAATATGTTCGTGCAATTTATTGATGTACTGATTGAAAACGTCTGACTGGATGACTTGAACGAATCGGCGGGCAGCCTCTTCGCCTAACTCCGCCCACGCCATGAGGAGGCCGTAGTGCTCGGAGGTCAACGTGTCGAACGCCGGAACCTCAGGATGTTGATCCCGCATCGTGATCCCATCGTAAATTTGCTCGATGACGGATTTGGGTCTTTGCGCCCTTTGCGTCATGTCCCTTGCAACACGAAGTACCCCAAATCTCCTGTTCACCCTTTCTTTCGCCTCCAGAGCGACCCACTCTGCTTTCTCTTTCTTCCGGGCCGGTGTATCATCCCAACCAATGAACCCCGCGATGTAAGCGATTTCGCCGTCGAGCCAGCCCGCTGCTTGCGGATCATCGCGATCAAATTCCACGCCCATTAATTCTTGATACTTCTCGCTTGCAATTGAACCTTGAAACGGGCGCGCGGGATCGGTCGATTCCGGACGCTTGTCCTTGTCAATACCCCAAACGAAAAGCGGCGCGATTTGGGCCATGTCGCGAAGAGCACGCAAAACTTCCTGGACATCCTCGGCGCTCAGCGTGTCTTTTTCTTTCATCTTCGTTTTAGCAACAGCTGCCGCAAGACCGAATAAAGTTCCCTCTCGATCTGCGGGTTTCATCCGGCTTGCGGTAGGACCAAACAACGCTTTGACGTAATCCAGTGCAGCCTTTTGAAATCCTGGAATCAATAGAACGGTTGCTACTTTTTTGGCAAGTCCATTTGAGTCTTTCCATTCTTGTTCCGCTTCCGGAATCGTCTTGCTCTTCGCAATCCGTGTTCGTCCCCATCCGTTCCAGACACCGGAAAGTTTCGGATTTTGGCTCATAGCCGTTGAATATTGGTCCCGTCTTAAGCGGATGGCGCGAATTTGTTCATCCGTAAGTTGTGTACCGGACGACGCGTAATACAGCCCGTATGCTTCTTCCAAGAGCTCGGTCTTCTTGGCGTCATCCTTTTCTAAAAGTTCAGTGAGCAACTCGCTCGGATAGCGGTGGAGTTGAACTGGAGGCACCGCTTGAGCCGCTCTGAAAGTAGACCTTACGACGTTGAGTCCTACCGAAGGCGCGTTTTGCGGCACGGGCGGAAGTGGATCATGAGTCGTTGGGAAATTCAAAGATGTTCCCTGCTTGCCACTTATTTCTTGAGCCTCAATCCTCGTTGAAACCGCGCCCAGCCCAGCCGCTAACGTGCCCAACGCGGTAAGTTTCAGAAGAGTCCTCCGACTGAATCGTGCATCCAACTGACGCAGTTCGCTCCTCTGAGCTGCTCTTGCTTTTCTTTCCATTTCTTTCCTATGCGCTTCTTCATCCTTAATGCGCTGATTGAGCCACGCGTTGAAGGTGCCTTGCGCCACGGTCTTCTCCAAAACAAGCTGGCGGGTTAATCCAGATTGGTAAAACTCGGTTCCTGGTTCATATTGTGCACGATACTGCTGCGTCGCTTGAGCGAGGTGGTCGTCCAAAAGTTTCGGCTCGGTTGCGTACTTCTGATAATACGCTTCTATTGGAGCGAGTTCTTTCTGCCAAGTTTCTAATCCTTTCTCGGCAACGTTTTGGATGTAATACATGAGTCGGCCGCGGCTTTTGGAGTCAAGGGCTTCATATGAAACACCCGCGGCGGGAGGAAATCTTCCGCCAAAGGCACGGGCCAAAAGCTGCCAGTGCTTGTCTGATTCGACTTTTAGTTTGTCGATGCCAACTTTTCTGAGCAAGCTCGTCCATTGTTTTAACTTCGTCGAGTCTCCATAGCGGGCCCACCAGCGGAGAAAACTCATATGAATGGGTCCGATTTCTGGATCTTCCAAATCGAATCGGGCGAGCTTCTTGCCAGAGAGCAAGTACCAGAGGCCTAGCGCTTCCTGCTGCGTTTCAGGGTAGGATGCTATTGCCGATTCAGCAGCGTAAATGCGCGGCGGGATTTCACGGTGAACGAGGTCGTTGACGACCGCGCTGAGGCGGCCTCCGTCCATTGGATTCCTCAGAAGACGGAACCGGCGGGCGTAGAGACGCTGCTCAAACGGGCGAATCGTTTTCTTAAGCTCAACGCGATACACAATCTTTTCTGGGTCCTTGATGCCCTCCCCATAAGCCTCTGTCACCTCACCCATCAAAGCGGCGAAATAAAGGTTGATGAACTCTTCCCGAACGTAGCGATAGAGCGTGCTTCTCGTGGACCTAAGCGTTTTTTCACTGTACTCAATGGCCCGGTCGAGATATGGATCTTGTTCCCCCTGACGCTCTTTACCCCTCAGGAAAAACTCGTGCTTTTTCTTGCGGAGGGTCCCGTGATAGGCGAGCTGCGCGAGATGCGTCCCCAAAGGCGCTCCCAGGCGGGATTGAAGAAGCGGCGGCAAATCGTCCATATGAACCAAAAGTTCTGAGGCCAATTGATCGACATGCTCTGCAGTAGGTTCGCTCCCATCGATCAATCCGTATTCGTCCACTTTGACAAATTTAGAGATCTTGCCGCTAAAATGGTTGTCGATAAACTCCGTGAGAAACGAACCGAGATCATCCTCTAAAAGCCCCAGGACGGCCTTCGACACATGGAGTGAAAAAACATCCGAGCTAAATTTTTCGATGAGGCCTTCAGTGAGAAACTCATCATTCACGTTTCTTGAGTCGGGATCGCTTTGCCACTCTGCGTGCGTCAAAAGATGGAGGAGACCGCTCAGTGCCAATCGGTTTGGGATCGCGTCCTCTGCCTTCATGACGTCGAGCGCCCTGCCGAAGTTCTGCTCCGCCTTGGCAATCATCTCCGCAGTTCTCATATTCTGCTTTTGCCACTCCTGCCAAAAACTCTTAATACCCCGATCGATATGGTCCATCCGCCGGCTGAGCGACCAGTTGAGCACTTGAATCTTATTGTCCATTTCTTGACGTAACAGTGCCAGATCCCGATCATGACGTGCCCCAAGCCGGCCAAGATTAAGCTCCAAACGGTTAAGGCGCTCGTCGATACCATGAAAGACAATACTTTCAGCTCCGCCGTAATAGATGGGTGGAGTCGGCGGAAGAACCGGCTGCTGATACGGTAGCCGGCCGGACCCGAACGGCTTCAGACGCTCGGGCGCAAGCTCGGGCACGGGAAAGTAAAGTTCCAACGGCGGCAGTTTGTAATCCGGGGCAAATTCAAAGAGGGGCAACGTCAGATTGACATTATGCCGGCGCATTCCGTCTTTCATTGCTGTGTGGAATTTATCCCAAAGCCCCGTCGGACGCATCGGGTTCTCGGCATCCAAGTGTGCAGGAAACATATCGATGGAAGACAACTGGCCCGGCAGGCCTGGGACATGGGTGGCCCTCCAGTAATTGCCGCTCGCGCCGCGGACATCTCGCACCTCTTCGAGGCCAGGAGTCGTTACGTCCCGGTGCCACTGCATCGCGCGTATTTTATAGAGCTCCGCGCGCTCTAACTGCTGGGTGACGACCTCGTCTGTTGCATGACCATATTTGGCCTTGCGCCGAGGCCCCTCCGTGAGTTCGTATACGTAAGCCAATGCAGTGCCGAGGTGCTGTTTCAGTGAGATTTTCGGCAGGCCATGACGGTCACGGTACGCCTCCCAAATTTGCTCGTGAATCTTCCACTCTTCATGCGACATCAAAAGCGAAGCAGCCCACTGCCAGCTGTCAGGCGCAAGTTCATCTTCGTGTGCCACATGCTTATCCGCGTAGAAGTCGAGTCGTGCGCTGATCTGCTCATTCAAAAGCTTAAAAAATTTCCCCGCCATGTCTTCACCCCTCATGTGCCAGCGGCCGTCATAGATTCGCGCAAAACGCGCGTACCAGTCCATCGGCGTGAGGCCTTTATATTTTGGATTGGAAACAATTTCGGAGTTGTGGCCGATTTTCCACAAGATCTGACTTAGATCGCCTTGAACAACACTAAATTCGAGGGCCCAATCTTTTTTGTACTCTTCTGAGACATGCTTGACCTCTACTTCTTCCCTCTCGAAATGCCGAAAGAGCTGCTCGTAGCCCGGGTCGTCGTGCAACATGGACCTCAGCTGATCACGAGTAAAACGCTCGGCGCCGAGCGTTATCGAAACTTTTGGTTCAGCCGAGAAAGCTAGGCCTGGAATGCCGGCGATACCAAGCGCGACTGCTGTCGCTGCGTGCAGAAACACCCGTCGGGTTACTTCTCCACCACCCCTCCGAAGTTCACTTCTCCGCAAGCGATCGAACCGGGCGCGGTCCGCTTCTGAGTACGGGACCCAATACCATTTGCCTTCCCACTTAAAGGGCATCCAGAGACCGTCTTTGCCCGGCCGCCGGGCCGGTTCGAAAATCCTTGGCTTTTCCGGATCGCCGTTGCCGCCGTACATCTTTTGGGTCCCATCGTATCCATCGTAAACGCCCGCAGCCGCTAGCCTCCGGTGGATTTCCTTGTCAAACGCGAGCGGCGGAATCAGCGATGTGCCTCTTCTCGTATTTAATCTTTTGTATTCATTCCTTATTTCCTCCTTGATCCACTGTCTAAAGGCCCAGATCGCATCCTGATCCAGAGGCTGTTCCACTTGCGGCAAATCAGTCCCGTCATCCTGAGTCCCGCCAACGGCGGGGCGAAGGATCTCGCTTTTTGAGATTCCTCGTCCGGGGGCCGTCCTCATGACGGGATCCTTCGGCTTCTCTTGGAGAGCGGCCTCAGGATGACGAACGCCTGTTTCCGGCGCAAGACGAACTGTAGGAAGTCCGCGCAAGAGATCTTCCGGCGTTAAGTCTTTTAGGTTCTTGACCTTGCTCGGATCGCCCCAAACTCGTTTTGCCTCTTCCTCGTCCACAGGGGGAACGTAAGATGATTCATCCAATTGAGGCAGTTTTGGCTGGAGCTCGTCAAGCAGCTCCTTTAAGGTACTTGGCTCAATTCCCTTTTGCAGAAGTGATTCGAGGACTTTGACGAGCTCTTCTTGAGCGCGTGCTTCGACGAGCGCTTCAATCGTTTTGGAATCAAGAACTTCCGTTTCGCTCTTTTCTTTTGGCTCGTCTTGTTCTTGGCGGGCTTTTTCGGCAAGGATGGATTCGAGCTGTTTTTTGACCTTTTGTTCGAGGATTCGGTCGAGCAATTTTTGATCAATTTCGCCTCCTTTTAGGAGATCGAGGAGGATCGACTTAAGATCAATTTCTTTCCCTTCTTCCTTCTCGATTTGCTCGAGGTTTACTGGAGGAGCACGACCCAAACTTCGACCCCCCATCCAGCTCATGAGAGAAGGCAAGTAAACGTACGCGAAGCCAATCACGAGCCCAAGGGCCAACATGCCCGCATAAAGCGCGGGTCTCCAGATTTTCTCTTTTTTCTTAGGAATCCTCTCTGCCTTCGCCTGAGCCACTTCTATTTGAGGCTGCGGTTCCTTCACGTCTCCAGCTGGTTTTGTTTCCTCTTTAACCCCAACGTCACCTAGATTGCTTCGGCCATGCTCTGGTTCACTGCCTCGCAATGACGATTTCCGCCGCTCGACCCTCGCTTTTACTTTCTGAACAATGCCGCTTACCCTCGCGGCCACGTTTCTGTCAATGGCACGAAGCAAGTCGAGAACTTCCTGATCCTCAAGGGTTACCTGTTGAAAGCCGTCAAAAGCCCGATGGAGCTCTTGTTTCACTTTTTGATAATGCTCACCAAATAACTTTCCCTTGTCGCCAATCTCCTTGGACTTCTTTCTGTCATCAGTCCTATCTAAAATACCCTCAAGTTCATCCCAAAAGTCCATGAGCTTTTTCTCATAGATAATTAGAGCATCAGTTGCGCCAACCCAGTCCTTCAAACGATCGACCTCGCGATCTAAAGCCTGGTCTTCCTCGAGGACCTTGTCCAAATCTCTGAGCGCTTCTTCCAATTCGCGATCGGAATCCGAACGCAATTCCGAGCGGGCGCTCGAAATGAAGCGCAGCGGCATTGCGTCCGGCCAATCAGTCTCGTCATCCTGAGCGAAGCGAAGGATCTCGCCTTTTGAGATTCTTCCGCCATCAACCATGGCGGACAAGTCGGCCTTCTCGCCCGCCAATGTATTTTGGCGGGCGGCCTCAGAATGACGTTGCAGGGGTAACCGAACGCTTAACTTCGTCTCGAGCTCGCTGAGTGTCAGAGCTTGACCCGTGTCGATACGGACCTCGCTCCGCTCAAGGATTTTCTTGATCCCTGTAAGCGTGTCCAAAATAACGTCTAAGCTTCCTTCGCGGTGGTCAAAGACAGCTGAAAGTTCGTCGTTCGTGATCAGGCCGCGGAAGCCATAAATGACCGCCACGTGCTGTAACATCGCCTCCGCTGGTTTCTCGCGATAAGTGAATCCCTTGCTCAAAGCAACGTGCGCTTTGTAGATGTCAGATAAGATACGTCCGTAAACTTCTGGGTTTTTGAAGTTGGGATTGCGCTCGACGACTCTATTGAAAATCACACGGTCCAGGGATATCTCTTGGCTGTCATGTTTGACCGTTACACGGGAGAAGGTTTTCGAAAAAGCGCCTAAAAGATCAAGCAGGATGAAACTTCGTTCCTCGTCTGCGTTAAATTGATCGTGGAACAGTTTCTTTCTGATGATCATCACGGTCGACGGTTTCAGCGTAAACATCTCGCCTGCGAGTATCCTTCTTTGCGCTTCCTCGTCGAGCACAAGGAAGCTGGTCCCCTCGGTACGATCCGTCACGTTCCAACCGTCCAGTCGATCCCGAAGGATCGGCAAAAGCGAGACGTGACCGCTTCCTCTTACGATGGCAATCCCTCCATCCGTATCCCGGGCGATTGCGCCAACAAGGGCAGAGAAGCTTTCTTCGCGCTCCGTGAGCGCGTTTTCGAACTCGTCGACGATCTGTGTTTCTCGATCGACCACTCTTTGAATGTGTCTTCTCGCCGCCTCATCCGACGTGAGCGTTTTTAAATCACCCTCGCCATATTGAAAAATAAGTGGCGTTCTGCTTCCCATAAAGTTAGCGTTGAAACTCAGCTCGTGGTGGAGCCAGTCATAAAAGTTGTTAAAATTCTCAACTTTCACTTCCAAGGAACCATCCAGGATCCGGTTTAAATATTTGTCATTGAGGAACCGAAGAATCGCGCCTCTTTGATCGGCGCCCTTGCGCGACCGCTCAATGTAGACCGGATTATTTACCGTATTCTCAAGGCCTTCGTTCTGACCTCTGAGGAGCGCGCTCCAAATAGCCCCATACTTCGGTTCGAGTTCATCCCAATGGCGAAGGACATACACAAGGAATTGATCCGGCGTCTTGATCTCGCCGGCTACGGATTCATTGCCGGGAAGACTCAGAAAATTTTCCATGACCAGCCGGAGGCCATCCTCTAACTCAGTGACATTCTCCAAAACAAGTTTTGCATCCTCCGGATGGCGATCCAAAAAGCCTGCTAATGGACCTTTTTGACGGTCGAAGGGTCGGCCGGATGCGTGACTGTCAAGCGAAACAAAAATTTCTTTTGCCACGTCATTCTGAGGCCGCCCGCCAAAATACATTGGCGGGCGAGAAGGCCGACTTGTCCGCCATGGTTGATGGCGGAAGAATCCCGAACGGGATCCTTCGTCCCGCCACAAGCGGGACTCAGGATGACGGCGTTCAATACGCGGCGCGAAGCGCCGGCTCGTCTTGAGAAGCTCGATCGCATGGTCACGCACGAGGCCGTCATGCCGAGTACGAACGATGCCAAGGAGAACGCCAGGATATTTAAGATCGCCATCAAGACCGTACGCACTCAACGTGAATTCCCCGGTCGGCAGATCGTAGAGCGCTGCGAGACGGACGTAGTTTTGAGCAAGGCCTGGATCGATCGTTAAATCAATCGCATTTTCGACAACTTGTCTCAAAGAGGGATTGCCCGAGCTGTAGGAAATTCGGATGAGTGACCTAAGCGTTTCGGTACGCGCACCGTAGGATTCGGACGTAGCTGCGTCCCAGACGAGACTTTCCACCAAAGCGCGCGGCTGAGGGGATGTCAGGAGTCGATCCATTGCCACTAGTCGAACGTGTGGTTCCACACGGTTGAGTAAATCAACCGTTTCCTCAGCCGTAATTGGTGCCGGACGTGCCTGTGCTGCTAGTTCCTTTCGGTACACACGGTAAGAGAAAACTCCTCCGGCAATGAACCAAAGAACTGCTCCCCCAACGACAAACTTCCACGCATGTCCCGCGAGCCAGCCGAAAATGCGCTCACGTTGCTTCTTGCGATGAAGCTCGCGTATATTTTTAGCTACAAACGCTCCATCCAAAACCTCGTCTCTACCCCTGACTTCTGGACGACCCTCATAAAGATAAGGCGACACCGGTTGAACAAATGGTTGTCTGATGGGCGGTGCACCCCACACAGGTCCCATGGGCGATTCGGTAAATTTGTCCTGCTGGATCGCGAGCGGCCGCTGAATGTCAATCATCGTGGGCATTGCAGGTCGTCTCGCCATCGCAATGGGCCAGGCACGCACTTGACTCATCGCAAGTTGACTTTGCGCCAGCTTTTCTTGCTGATTCTTGATCGATTTTGCAAGTGCGATCCCTTGACCGGACCCAACCTCTTCGTTCAGAATGTGCAGGATCGCTTCGACAAACGGATTCGCAGACGACTTCGGCAAAGCGGTTGCCATGGTAACGAGTTCGGATGTCACCGCCGGGTCCGCCTCCTTGCCAAACGGCGCAGACGACGGCGTATCTCCAAGTCGAGAACGAACCTGGGCACGCACATAACCTCTTGTCAGCTCCCACGAATCCAGCTCGCCGATTTTCTCTTCGACGTCGCGCCTGGCGGCTCTGTTGCCGTTTGCAATCCGGACGAGACTCACGACTGCTGCTTCTCGGACACGCTCATCGCCGTCACGAACGCCGATACGGCCGAGCGCATCAATTGCTTGACTGAGGGACGCTCCAGCGTTATCCCTTCTCCCCCCCTGGGGGAGAAGGTCAGGATGAGGGGGATTTTCAACGGTCCTCCCCCTCACCTTGCTCCTCTCCCCCTCCGGGGGAGAGGAGATGGCGCTAATCGCTAATTCAGAGACCAGATTCGTAACCAAAACGCGCCGTGCCGGGTCCAAATTCGGAAACGCTTGTTCCAAACCAGGCAATGCCTGACTGCCAAGTTTGGCGATCACTGGTGTGACGTCATCAACTTCACCGCCTGTCCCTAAATACGTTGAGGGACTCGTTAAGTGCGGGATCACGAGGTCGCTCACGATTTGATCTGCTGTCTCTTGATCTTTGATCTCGAGATTGGCAAGTGCATCCAAAATCCAAAAACGGACGTTTGGATGAGCGGTTGAACCCGCTGCGGTTAAATGCGGCACCGCAGCGTCACCAATTTCATCGGTCAAGATTTCCACAATCGTTTTTGCAAGGGTTGAATAGCGGCTTTGATCGGAAACGCTGCCTAACATTGCCACAAGCGTATCGATCACCTCTTCATTCGCATAATTGCTGGAACTGTAATAAGCCTGATCAAAATAGCCGCCGTGTACCGGCTGGTTCGCTGCCGTACGCGCATAAGCACGAACGTACGTGGCGAGCAAGCGTGGATTACTTGTGAGATAGTTTTCGAGGAACTTCCTTGCTTTATCATCAGGAACGGCGATCCTTGCCACGGCCGCTAAGGCTGCCTCCTGCAAATCGCGGTCCTGTAAAGGATCCTCCAGAACAAGGAGAAGCGTTCTCGTTTCCTTTTCGCCGCCAATTTCGGCAATTTCTTCAACCGCTCGAATCCGGTCACGACTTGGATACGAATCGTCTCTTACGTACGCCGAGAGCTGCTCTGCCCGAGACTTTTCATAAACACTCTCGACGACCGCAGCAGGTTGTTTGCCCCAAAAGAAAAACCCGTAGACCGCTAACGAGACCTGCGTGAAAATCAATGCCAGCAGGATTTTGACCGTCAGCGGTACGCGTCGCTGCCGCTTTTTTTCGGACTGCGCTTTGCCTAAGCTTTGAGTTCGCTTGAGAATTTGACGACTCACTTCGACCTGCGCATCGGTGTAAGTAGATGTAACGGGGCGTTCTATCTGACCGCCCTCTTCAAGTACCTTCCCAACCAATGCCAAAGGAGCCAGGTCTGGACCTTTCGGCGCATGCTCGGGCTGTTGGGCCTCAGATTGAGGCTTAGGAATTCCTGCCTCGCGGATTTTCTCCTTAATTCCCTCAAGCTCTTGCTCTGCCTCTTGAATGCCGGCTTTGCGTCTGTCAATCCGTAATCGCATCTTTTGATCAATCTCACGCACCTTAAGTGTGACCTTTTCGTGAATCGCACTAAGAAGCTTCATGACTTCCGTGTCATTCATCTTCACTTGCTCGAAGGCTTCAAAACTCGTGTGGAGTATTTGCGTTGCTTCTTCACGCTGTGCGTCAAATAACGCTTTTTTCTCTGCAACGGACGTAGAATTTTCCACATCGTCAAGGGCCTCAACCTGCTTCTCTAGCGCATCCAACGAATCCGTCAACGTTTCCTGGTAAGTCAACAACGCATCGGTCGCGCGAATCCCTTCATGGAGCCGCTCAATCTCCCGTTCGAGGGAAGCGCGCGCTTGAAGGCGCTTGACTAAAGCAGATTCAAACGTACTGGGACCCAAAGCGTTGAACTCAACCTCGGGCAGCCCTTGAGATTGTCGGGCTAAGGACGCAAGCTTGCGAATCGTTTCGATACTCAGTTGTCGCACGCGCTCGCGGACTTTGTCGTGAATGTCCCCTCGCGTGCCGGATTGTGTCGCCCATGCACCGAGTGAGTCTCGAAGTTCTGTAATTGCAAGTCCTCGTTCGATGAGCCTGTCCTGTAAGTTTTCATCCGTAACTGTGCCAATCTCAGAAACGGCGAATCCCCTTTCCAAAGCTTCTCTTTGCGCGAGCGTGAGATCCGACACGTTCGTTCGTCGTCTGGCAAGTTTTGAATCTTCTGATCGTGTGCGGTCGAGCCGTTCAAGTTCTTGCTCGCTTGCTTGCTTCTCTGCTTCCGCTTTTTCCCATTCAGCGATTCTTTCGTCGATTTTTGGATAAAGCTGGCTCAGGCCGAGTTTGTCCCATTGCCTGATGGCGTCTCTGAGTTCCCTTTCTGCGTTTGAGGGCCGGCCTGGTTTGTTGGAGGGATACACGGATTGGATACTTTCTAGGACCAGATCGCGCCTGGCCATGAGCCGGTCAATTCTACGACGGAGATTTCTACGTAGATTTCTAACGTCCTTTTTCAGATCGGCCTGTTTCACATTAGGTGTGTAGACCAAGGATGTATTCAAACGCTTCACGAGCTCGTCTCGGCGCTTGTGGAGCCGACTTATTTCCTTCTTTACCAACTCAGAATGTTTCTTCCTTGCTGCTGTGAGCGCAACAGCTGTGTCACGCACTTCAGCGCGCTGGACGGCAGTTGCGATGCGGACAGCAGAAGATGGAATCACCGATGCGGGGATCCTGTAAAACTCCAAGCTGAGCTGACGCCCCTCTAGATTCACGTTCACACGCTCCATCAATCGTCCGCCTCTGCGCTTCAGCTCGCTTCGCGATGCGCGAATGCCATCTACAACCAATTGATCGCCGGCCACGATCTCGCCGCCGATCGCATCGAACCAGCCATCTTGGCTGGTGTGGATGAAAATCTGGTTCGGCTGCACCAATACCGGCAATCCGAAATAACCCGCTGCGTCCTCAAGCGAGCTGTTTGGACGCAGCTGTTTGTAGTTGGACGCGATTTGCGGAACAATTCCGTTGAGCCTTTTGAGATGCCCATCCGATCTAGTCTGTGTTAACAACAGCGCAAGAGGAAACCGCCGATCCATATCCGCAACCCCTGGTCGGATCGCTTTTGGAGCCGCAACTTGGTAGCGGGGATCATTCAACACAGGGCTTTTCGGTGGGAAGTAAATTTCGCTGAGTAAGGACTCAAGCCGCGTTGGGCGATCACGCATCGCCCGTTCGTAAAGCTGGGCATCGCGTTTTTCATCAATTTCCTTGGTCATTCGCGGTGTCACGACCACGTAGGAAACATTTCGATCCTTCAGATATTGCGTGATCCCGGGCGTGTGAAAACCACCAGTTACGATGACCGCCATGGATTGATTTTCTTCGACAAGTTTCTCGTACAGGTTCTCGACTAAAACCCTGTCACGCGCAAGCGCTGCTTCGTAAAACCGCTCGATTTTCCTAAGGTCCTCATCGATCACATTCACACTTGCGGGAAGTGGAAGTGTTTGACCGGCCCGCTCGGCTTCTTCGCTGATAAAGGTTCGAAACGTGTCCACCGAAAACGAATTCCGATGGCGGTAAAAATAATCGGCATCCTCCTTCGTCAGGGCGAACTCGAAGATGCGCTCCAGAATCCCTAAAAAACGGTACAGTTGATCGAGCTTTTCTTCAGATGGATTCCGGAAAAGCTTTTGTTTCACTTCGTTCTCAAGTGCTTCGATTTCCGTAAACAGTTCAATTCCAATCGACTCGTATGCTTTCGTGTAGTTGAGGAACTTGATCACATTGGTGTACTCACCCCTATCCGCAAGATGCTTCGATGCGACATCATGCAAATATCCGTAATACTCAGCGCGCGTAACCTTATTCCTTTTGAAATCGTCGGTGCGCACAAGAAATCGAGAAAGGTCGCTCGCTCCTAACTTGGTTTTTAATGCAGCGACCAGTGCCTCGATTTCCTTCTCCGCCTGATCAAAATTAATCTGTGGCTCAAGTTCAGTCAGACTTAAAAACGACCTGAGCTGCTCATAGGAATCGACACCAACCACTAACTTGGCTGCCGTCGTTTGCAGATACCGAACATAATGACCCAAATTGGATTTCTGCTTCCGGAAAGCTTCTGATTCAGCATGCAACGCACGCAACTCCTCTGAAAAAACAAACCGCTTAAGCTGATCCAGCCGCAAACGAATTTCAGAAAGCGCTCGAACGGACCGGTCTTTAAAATCAAGTGCATCCAGATAGGCCTTCCGATTGTCTTCGTACAAAGACTCGTTTTCTAATCCGTACAAGAGAATCTTCGGCTCCGTCGTAATCGCAAGATATTCAGGGCCCGTCAAAACGCCTTCCCTCAAATAGTGATTTGCTACTGCAATACGTGCCTCCTCATCTGGGAACGCCGCCAAGATCTTTGTATTCAAATCACCGCTCGCCCCTTCCACGCCAATGAGACGCAAACCGTGCTTCTCGGACAAGTACTCAATAATACGTGCAATATTCCGCTGGGCTTCCTCGTTGACGTGTGCATCCTGAATATGAACCACCACTCGGTCCTTCGAGCCTTCAAAGCGTGATTTGATTTGCCCAATTTCTGTAGGAATTTCGAACGAACTCGTGCTGTCAGTATTTTCTACGTGCTCTAGGGAAATGCGAGGTTTCACAAGGTTAGATTCGGGAGAAAAAGAAGTGGTTAGAGGAATTTCAGCTCCCAACGTCGTGTTCGTTACGGTGAACGTCACAACCGTCACCCACGCAATCGCTCGAAGCCACAACTTCCATCTGGCTTGCTGACTTTCGATAATGCTCATGGCCGATCTCACCTTTCAGTTGACTCCAAGCTTTCCTGCAATCGGAACCTAAACGACAAAACTTTCTAATTCTTCTTATTAAATTCTAACTCCTTATGCTATTACTTGATTGACACTCTTTAAATCTGTTAACTAAGTATACACGTCGATGAGCTAAAAGTCAAATTAAAGCGGTAAGAAAAAATTGCTATAACATAGGTCGTAGAAACAACTTACGAATAATGAAGGAAAAAATGCAGACCCATAGATGTCACGATCATACCCATGATATTACATTTATTTAGAAACAAGCGAACTCACGAAATAAGCGGACAAGACAGCAGTGGAAAAGAAGAGAATATTCTTACTTCTCAGAAGATTCGCCGATCAGATAATGAGCCACGTGTTGGTACGCGGGAGCGACGGGACTTGAACCCGCAACCCCGAGATCGACAATCTCGTGCTCTAACCAAATTGAGCTACGCCCCCGTTGGAAGGAAAGCAAGTATACCAAAATGAATTCTTATTGTCACTTTCTCAATAACCCATAAAGAGGCAAGCCCATTAAAATCAATATTGTGCCTACGAGCGCTTGATGCGGCGAATGTTGAATCGTCACCAAGCACAGACAACAGCACCCAATTGCAAACAAAACCGGAACCACTGGATAACCGAGCATTGAAAAATGTTCGCAACCCTGTGTTTCCTGCCTGATCCGAAAAACGCTTAATCCAACGAGACTCAAGAATAACCAGAAAGCGAACCCCGAGAAAAAAAGGAGCTGCTCGAAGCTTCCCCAGACGACGAGGGCGATGGACCACATCGCGATCAAAAGAAGTGACGCATGAGGAGTCCCGAATCGCTCGCTCACGTTCGAAAATCGATTCAGCCGCGGCACGTCTTTCGCGACCGCATATGGAATTCTTGCCCCTGTCAAAATCGTCGAATTGAGTGCGCCGCATGCCGAAATTAAGATTGCAACCGTGACGATTACCTGACCCGCATTTCCGAAACGTCTACCGAAAGTCTCTGAGGCAACGGCATCACTTTGCGCAAGTTCATGAGGAGTCAAAACTTGTAGATAGGCAGCATTGATCACGAGGTAAAGCACGGCGACGGCCAGAACCCCAACGATCAAGGAAATGGGAAGCGCCCTTTTCGTATCTCGGAACTCACCGGCAAGAAACGTACTCTCATGCCAACCGCCGTAGACCCAAAGAACCGGAATCATCGCAGCAGCGAATTTAAAAAGAGGAGTTGTTGTCTCCCCTGCAGCCGGTCCTGCCCCTACCAATGGCATCGACTGGCTTCTCGCAAACCCAAAAATGAGCCCCGTCATCACGAGAACAGATAACACTTTCAGGAACGTAAGCCATCTCTGTACACCAGCCGCCCAATGAAGTCCGGCGATATTGATGATTGTAAAGATTCCAATGACGATGATGGCAACTGCTTTGCTGTATCCCGCCGAGAAAGGCACGAGGGTACCAAGGTAATCAGAAAAAATGTAAGCGAGGGCCGCAATAGAGGCCGTTCTCAGAATGGCGAAGTCGGTCCATGCGAAAAGAAATCCGACGGTCTTGCCGAAGGATTCACGAAGATAAATGTACGTCCCGCCCGTTTTCGGCAACCGTGAGGAAAGCTCCGCATAACAGAGCACCCCTAAAAGCGTGAAGACACCGCCCAAAGCCCACGCAGCTAGGATGAGTAGTTCAGAATGGATGTATTTGGCGACTTCGCTGGGGACGCGGAAAATACCAACGCCGATGACAATTCCAATATTGATCGCAATCGAATCCCAAAAATGGAGCTCCTGCTTGGCCCTGTGGTCCACCGTCATAGGCAGATTTGGGCGCGTCAGGGCTCGAACCTGAGACCTCTTCCTTGTAAGGGAAGCGCTCTAACCAGCTGAGCTACGCGCCCCTGAAGTTACTTGGATTGACCGTTTTTTAAGGAGAGAGTAGAGCGTACAGAGACAAAAAATGGAACCAGAAAACCTCTCTCTACTTCTTACTTTCCACTCGCTACTTTCTACTTTTCCCTCACTACTTTAGTTTGAAGAAAGTTAAAAGCGGCCAGACCGACCAGTTATTCGCCCATCTGATTAATCGTCTTGATCATCGCTTTCAGACGGCCGAAACTTTTCTTGTCAAAATGGAGGATGAGTCGTGGAAGTGAGGCGGTATGGGAATCATTCGACTCCGCCGCGAGCGGGCCCGAAGACTCAATCTTGCCCTTGACGAGCAGATCTTGATAGCTCCGGTTCAACACGCTCAGCTCCGCGGTCCCGAGCGGGCGCTTGAGGCGTAGGACAAGCCGGTCGCCCACAAATCGCATGGAATGATAAATGCGGTAGAAATTGACGATGAGATCCCGCGCTTCGCGGACGCTATTCGTCATCTCAAACAAATTTAAGTCGTCCCGGTCAATCATGTTCTGAGCAAGCAAGGACCGCTTGAGGAACGCCAGCCAACTGCGCCAGTACGTTCCCCCTTTGGGTTCGAAGAGGACGATCGGCCGCGGCATCATTTTTCCTGTTTGAACGAGCGTGAGGGATTCATAACCCTCATCGAGCGTGCCGAAGCCGCCCGGAAAGAGGCACAGCGCATCAGATTCCTTCACAAAAATGAGCTTTCTTGTGAAGAAATATTTAAAGTGAATTAACTTTCGGTCATCCTGCATCACTGGATTGACAGCTTGCGCGAACGGAAGACGAATGTTCGCGCCGAAACTCCGCGCCCGCCCTGCCCCTTCATTGCCAGCATGCATGATCCCGCTCGAACCGCCCGTCACGATCATCCACCCGCTTTCCACCATGAGACTGCTGAATTCCTTGGCTGCTTTGAACACAGGGTCATTGGGTTTCGTCCGCGCCGAACCGAAAAGACTGACTTTGTGAATATGCCGATAAGGACGAAAGACACGAAACGCCCAGCGCAGCTCTTTGAGGCTCGTATTCAAAATTTTTAAGTCGCCGCGGTCGATCTGCTCGTCCTGCAACTTGAGCGCCGTCACGATCATTTGGGTCAAGAGATCCGAATTCTCAGATGCACCTGAGTCCGCTACCAGTTTTTGAACCGCACGGTTGAGCTTGTCGCTTTTGAGGGCGTAAACCGATGATTGCTGCGTCTTTAGGTTCTCAGGCATAAAAAATGACAGGCCGACGACAAGTCGGCCTGCTCAAATGACGTCAATCTTAATGATTTCGTGGAGCTGGTGGGAATTGCTTGGTCGGTATACCAGATCCGCCTCTATCTCATGCCGCCTTACTTTTAGGCTGGTGACTTTTTTCTTTAAGCTCGCCCAAGAACGATTTTCGGTTTTTGATATAGTCTCTGCTTAGCTTCGCACGCATCCTTCGTTGAAACTCCACCGCATCAAACTTCTTCTTCACCGACAACCTCTCGAGGGCTTCTGATTTCCAAAATTGGATATCCTAGTTTCAGATTAACCGCATTGAAGCTATGAATCTGTTTCAGATTGACAATTTGTTTAAAGTTCCAACTGACCAACAAATCCGCTTTCGCAATCGTCGCAATCGCGATGTGTTGAGCGTCAGCAATCTGTTGAAGGCTAACCACCTGTTCTTGAACGTACGATTGAGCCAAATTCTCAGCTTCTTGCGTTAATGAAACACCCTCAATGCATTGCGCTGATAACGAATTCAAAACTCTTTTGACATTGGCTGGTGCACCGTCCAATTCCGCATAAGTTAAATCGGATATGATGACGATCTTTAATCCCTGCCGAACTTCCTCAAAGAAACGATTCGACCATGTCGAAAATTCTTCATCGTAACATCCGCCAATTACGGACGTATCAACGTAGATCCTTAACTTCAAAATTTACCTCTACGAGATGAAAACTGGTGGAGCTGGTGGGAATTGCACCCACGTCCAGTGAGACTCACACAAGCGGTTCTCCATGTTCAGGCTGTATTTTCATTTTATTCCAAGGACTCCCACAGCCAGGATGCCAAGGAACGAGCTTTCCAGCGTTTCACCGCGTTCGTCGAAAGCGAACGGACGCGACTAGCCTTGTCACCGTCGTTTCAAAAGCCTCCAAGGCTAAAGACTTAAGAAACGTCGCTGAACCTAATTAGGCAGCGAGAGGAAGAGCCACAGGCCCAAAGGACCTGTTGCTCCAGCTGATTTTGTCAGCATTTTTGTTGTGTGACGTGTTTTCCGCTAAACTGCGCAGCGGATCCGCCATGCTTTATGGCGGAAACGAGGCCTCGCCACCACCTCGACATGCACCGTCTTGTCTGACCATCTCCTGTCGATCCTGATCAGCCCCAATTGTTATGTTACCTTATTTTGCCTTCCGTTTCAACGCCTGCCGCATCTCGCACTGGACCATGCGCTTCTTAAGCGCTTGCCGTTTATCGTACTGCTTCTTAGCCTGCGCGATCCCAACTTCAAGCTTTGCCACCCCATTCTTGAAGTATAAAGAGAGCGGAATACACGTGTAACCCTTGCGTGAAATCAGGCCTGCTAATTTATCTATTTCACTCTTATGAAGCAGGAGTTTCCGGCTCCGTGCGGGGTCGTCCATGGAAACCATACGGTCCATGTGAGAATACGGCGGAATGTCCATCCCTACCACATAGACTTCCCCTCCTAAGAACTTGACGTAGGAATCTTGCAAATTGACCCGTCCTTCGCGGACCGACTTTACCTCCGCACCGGCGAGCACGAGGCCGGCCTCAAATCGGTCAAAGATAAAATAGTCGAAATGGGCTTTGCGGTTCACCGCAACCGGCTGAGGGCTCATCGTTAATCATTATACAGCGTTTTGGCGTTTAATGTTTCGGGTCGCACGTGGTAAAATCTGTGCTCCTGCTGGAGTGGCGGAATTGGCAGACGCGCACGATTCAGGGTCGTGTGGGTAACACCGTGGGGGTTCGACTCCCCCCTCCAGCAAAAAAATAATTCAAAATTCAAAATGTAAAATTAAGCGCCGCTTTCGCATTTCTTCGGCGTTTTTAGAAATTCTCGAATTCGTCCTTGAGTCCGGGAGTGCGCGCTGAAGGGCCATTCACCATCAAATCATAATAGTCGGCGGGACTCCGTTTGCCAGCCTCACTCGCCATGAGGTAAATCGGGTAGGAAACAGGAAAGACGGCTGTAAACGCGGAGCCGAGGGCGGTTTGTTTCATTGAGTGAGCTGCATTGCTCGGGATGCGATATTTCGCTTCCATTTTCGGTACGAGCTCATCTTTTCTCGCACGAAAGCGCTCCCAGGCAGTCTTTTCGTCTGTCGCATACTCACCCCGTTCGTTGATCACATACTCAGGAATAATCACATTATTGTGCGCGACCGCATAGAACTGGCGTACGTTGCCGTCCGCATCGACACCGCGTGCTAATTCGACGACCCGGTAGGAAGCACAAGAGGTTTGAAAAAAGACGAGGATCAAGAGAAAAGAAACGAGGCGCTGGTGGGCGATACAGGACTTGAACCTGTGACCTTTCGGATGTGAACCGAACGCTCTAACCAACTGAGCTAATCGCCCAAGCAAAGCCAGAGTTGTATTGCGGAGTCGCGAATTCGGAATGCGGAGTAACCGCAATGGTTCATTTTTTTTAGATTCCATTCCCCATTCCGCACTTTGCATTCCACACTTCTCTTATTGTCGGCCCAAATACTCCCCTGTTCGCGTATCGACTTTAATCACTTCCCCTTCTTTAATGAAGAGAGGTACCTGGACTTTCAAGCCTGTTTCCGTCACAGCTGGTTTCAAGTGGCTCGACACGGAATCGCCCTTGAGCCAGGGCGGTGCTTCAACGACCTTTAGGTACACGTGATTCGGCAAGACGAGCTGCACAGGATGGCCCTCAAAGAAATCGAGACTTACCTCCTCATTTTCCTTTAAGTAATATTTCTGGTCTCCAAGGACGTTTTCCGCTAACGGAAAAGTATGGAAATCTTCTAAGTCCATGAAATGGTATCCATCACGGTCGCGGTAGAGGTACTGGCAATTTCGAGCGTCGAGATGCGCTATTTCAACGTCTTCGCCAGACGAAAATCGGTTTTGAACGGTCTTGCCTGTCCGCAGCGACTGAATCGTAGCCTGTACAAATGCGCGCTTGTTTCCTGGTGAGTGATGATGTGCCTCCATCACAAGGTAGATCTCACCTCGGACGACAATCTCGGTCCCGCGCCTCAGGTCTTTAGCTTGCATGACATCCTCGACCCAACACAGACAACATCGGACTTACAATCGAACCTTCGCGCCGCCGGGATGGGAACTGGTCATTTAAACAGACCGTACAAAATCCCGAATCGTAAACCTGCTCGTGCCGTATCCCCTCCCGGCGAAGACGATCCAGGATCCAACTTACCAAATCGAAATAATAGCGGCCGCGCCGCCTTGTGACGAACGATTTGAATACGCGTTTCAGTTCCGCACCAACTTCATAACAGCAATGCCGAATCGCAGGACCCACCGCCACAATTAAATCCTCAGGCTTCGTCAGAAACTCGCGCCGAAACGCCTGCACCATTTTCGAAGCAAGTCCTGCCTTTGCCCCACGCCATCCAATGTGGGCCATTCCAATTGCGCCCCGCCCTGGATCCAAGAAAAAAAGAGGGGCACAGTCCGCCGTCCGCACTGATAAAACCACATCAAGCGAATCTGTCAAAGCAGCATCCGTACCGCGGATGGCTTCATCCTGACTTCGCCCCCCTCGCCCTCGATCCGCTCGAGCAACCCGCGTAATGTTCGCACCGTGAACCTGCTCCAAACCAACGAGACTGTCGAAAGCTACGCCCACCGACTGACAAAAATGTTTTCGCTCTTCAATGACAACGGAATCAGGTTTGTCCGGAGAAAAATTAAGATGGAGTCGGCGCGTTGAAAACGCGGCAATTATGTTCTGTTTCTCAAAGGCCCGGAACTGATACCACCCGTGTGTATCGTCTTTTTTAAGCTCGGCGGTCAGCACCATTTTACTCGAAAAACTTCTCGCCGGTCAAAAGCGGCAACGCTTTTTCGTTGATCGGATCCGCATGAAAACGCTTCCGAATGGCGCCGTCATTTAAATAATTGTTGAGCGCAACCAAAATCATCGCCTGATCGAGCGCCAAATATTTCTGAGCGACAAGACCGGTTTCCACGTTGACTGCGTCGTAGAAACCGTATTCACCATAAATGGGGAAACGGCGCGCGAGCTCCCGCAAGTTTTGAATCGTCTCTTCTGGAGCATATTCAATGCCAAGCATCGAGGCATGTGGCGTCACAACACCTGCCTTATATCCTTTCGCCCCGAGCACCTTCACCCCGTATTCGGAATAACCGCCTTCCGGAACCGAGCACGGACTCATCCCCCACACCGGGTATCCCAGCTCCTCCAGCGTGTAGCGAATGTGAATCTTTGTGTAATTGAGATCGTTCTGCCCCAGACCCTCCGGAGCATATTTGGCTTCGTCCAAGATGAGTGTCGGCATGAGCGCTTCAAACATGGAACCGCCCCAGCTCGGTACAAACTTGATTCCCTTCCACTCATAGGTACCGCCCTCGTAGGCAAATCCAAGTGTGGTCCGTTTCTGTCGGTCGATGGGCATTTGCGTCTGCCAGGCATAGTCTTCCGGAAATGTCCGAAACATTCGAAACCAATGTTCAACGGGTACTTCTCCCCGGCCAATCGCAATGTAACTTGAGGCGCGTGACTCTTGATAGAGGGAACCATAAACGTAATCTGACGGCACATTTAAATGCGAATAATAGCCGTGCGACATTTGTTGTCTCACCTCGTCATAGAAAAATTTGAAATCGTGCCGCTTTAAGATCCTCTCGGCCTGTTCCGTGATCTCCTCTGGAAATGCATTCTTCGCGACGTAAATGCCCGCATCCAGCCACCCTGAGTCGACGAGTGAAACAAAATAACTGGTTCGTTCTAACGTGGTCGTGTCGTAATAATTGTAGAGAAATCCGCTTTCGTGATGTTCGAGCTTTTCAACGGTATTCAAGGTTCCCCGGATTCGCTCAATCGCGTCCTCGCGTGACAGAAAGCCAAGGTCGTACGCCGAGACAAGACACATGAGGTAAAGACCGATATTCGTTACGTTTGTGTAATCGCCGATCCAACCGCCTTCGCCAATGGGCGCTTCCTGCCCCAATTGGATCGTGTCCAAGGGCAAATGATGTTCTGCATCCACCATTTCGTCAAAAAAACGCCACGTGTCCCGCGCGACCATCGTTAAGAAAGCACGATCGGAATCGGGAAACTCCTTTTTTGGATGTAACTCGCTTGGAAATCCACCCAGCCGCTTCGCCAAGAATTCCATGTACGGCACGCCTTCGAGACGCACCGGCGTTTTCATGCCTTTCCGCTCCGGTTGATCGATGATGTGCATTCCTGGATTTCCGGTTTTGATGAACTTGAAATTATCAAAATAAAGAGTTCCCGTCTTTCGTGTCACGCGCCGGCTTTCAAAGTTAATCACCAACTCGCGAAGACCCTTTCGCGCGAGTACGGGATCTCTCCAAATCGCGGGGTTCGTTTGATCGAACAAACCGGTAAAAAGATTGAGCGGAATCGTGACCGTTCGCGACTCGTTCGTCACGTTCCGGACCACTTGAGTTCCTTTAATGATGTCGACCCTGTGTGCATCTTTATATTTTTTAAGTTCCACTAAAAATACGGCGGTAAACCCCTGCTCCGGATCCCCCCGAACGTCAAAAGACAAGTGATCATAAGACCTCGCGTCGAAATCCATCAGTCTTGTCCAAAAACCCGATTCCGTTGCACTTTGGGTATCGACGTCGTAAGAAACGCGAAGCGCCTGTCCTTGGCTGTCAGCACCGGCGCCCTGTCGAACCTCGACGTCAACACTCACGTCCGGATCGTCAGGGGTTAAATTCCAACTTCCGCTTTCGCCGCCAAAGTAATTTTTCAGATCGCCGTCCTCGTAATCGTCGATCACCGCCTCTCGTTCGTTGATCGGCGGGGCCTGGACTTTCTTGTCCATTTCTTCCTTTAAAACGAGTGATCCGTCAGATTGAAGTGAATAGACCTTGACGGGGCGCTCGCCAAAACAGGACGTCGGCACCGCAGTCACCAAAAACAAAATGAAGGGCAGAAATGGAGAAAACTTGTTCATCTGTTCAACCGTAGTGGGTACTCTGAAAGTAGTGAGTTTACCGAACTTCTTGCGGGAAATCAATAATAAGCGGCTAAGGCGCGGCGCGTTTGAAGTCCAACAATACCATCCGCGCGGAGCCCCTGCGCCCTTTGAAATTGCGAGACGGCTTCTTTCGTTTTCGTTCCAAAATAGCCAGTGGGAGTAACGCTAAAAAAACCAGCCTTTTTCAATGCTGCCTGAAGGCGCCGAACATCGCGCCCGCGAGATCCGTAGACAAGGAAGCGGTCTTTAGCACCAACCAAGCGGAGAAATTTATCCACCAAGGAGCCTAAGTCACTCCACAACCGGTGGCTTCCAAGCATCGATACAATCGCTTCGCGCCCTACACTGCGAATGATCCCGAGAAAACAATACTTGGCAGCACGAGTCCAGCCGGTTTTGCCAATGACGTCGTGTGCGCGCCACAACATTTTATTGTGGCTTTTCAAGTAAAATCGTTTCCCCTCTTGAGTCCGGATGACTGCGTTTTTCTCTTTGAGAATCGAGACGAGTACAGGTTGTTTCGCCGCTTCCTCCATGATCAATGCCAAATCGTACGCGGTAGAATATTGACCCGAAGCAGGTAATCCGGAAGCATTAACGAAACGGGTGTTTTTCGCGCCGAGCTCGTGCGCTTTTTTCGTCATCCGCTTTGCAAACCTTCCCTCTGATCCTGCCACTTCAATGGCCAGGGCTCGAGCCGCGTCATTTGCCGAATTCATGAGCGTGGCCTTGATCAGACCTAGGACACGGAGCCTGTCCCCCTTTTTCAAATAAAGCTTGCTTGGCTCGACATCCTCAACAGCGGGACTAACGGTCACCCAGTGGTCGAGAGGAAGCGAATCCAGTACAACCAAGGCGGTCACAATCTTCGTCGTACTTGCAGGCGAATGCCGTTGATGAGGCCTTCTCGAGTAAAGGATTTTCCTCGTGCCCGGCTCCAATAGAACAATGGAAGGAGCTGAAATAGTACCCGCACTTTGGGCAAGGCTGATTGGAGGAACAGCCTGGAAAACCAGGCCAAACGCCAGAAAACTACAGATAATCTTTCTCATAAGTCGACAATAGGTAAACGGCCAGATCCGCAGTTTCTTGAGCGACGAGAGAACACACAGCTCCGCCCCTTTACTGCGGATCTGGGTTGATTGTACCAATTACCTGACACCCGACACCTGACAACCTGACACCTGAAATTTGACATCCCGCCAAACTGCCCATAAAATACGGCTACGGTCATGGAAAAGACGCTAGCAGAGTTAGCCAGTCTCGTCCAGGGGAAAGTCGTTGGAGACGGCACTACCCAAATCATCGGCATCACGAGTCTTGAATTTCCGCGAGAAGGCCACCTCGCATACGTGACAGATCCCGGGAAACTAAAAGCAGCAGAGGAAGCTCCCTTCGCGGCACTCATTGTGCCAGAAAACATCCAGTCCTCCAAAAAGCCACTGATCCTGTCGAAACACCCAAAATTGGCATGGGCCATCTTGCTGGGACTTTTCCACCCGGCGCGGATCTTTCCTGGAACCATTTCAGACCAAGCGGTAATTTCGGACACAGCGCGAATCGGAAATGGCGTGACGATCGAACCATTTGCATTCGTCGGCGATTGCGTTACGGTAGGTGAGGGATCAGTCATTCGATCGCATGCCTATGTCGACCACGATAGTTCGATCGGTCAACAGTCCGTCATTCACCCATTCACGATGCTTTACCCAAATACGAAAGTTGGCAGCCGCGTCACGATCCACGCTGGCACCGTGATCGGTTCCGACGGCTTCGGTTATGTTTTTGACGGAACGAAACAGGTAAAAGTGTCTCAAGTAGGAGATGTCGTCATTGAAGACGACGTAGAAATCGGTGAGTGTGTGACGATCGATCGCGCGACGACGGGATCGACGACCATCCGTCAGGGTGTCAAAATTGACAATCTCGTTCAAATTGCCCACAACGTCGAGGTCGGTGCGCACACATGTCTCTCTGCTCAAGTCGGAATCTCAGGGAGTTCAAAAGTCGGAAGGTACGTAACGATGGGAGGGCGGGTCGGAGTTGGGGACCATGCAGAGGTCGGCGATCAAGTCATGCTCGGAGCGCAGGCAGGAATTCCAACCGTAAAGAAAATACCGGCAAAACAAGTCTGGATCGGCGCACCGGCACGTCCCTACCACCAAATGCGCAAACAAGTGAGCGCACAACTGCGAAGTTACGAAACGCAACAGCTTGTTTATGAACTCAGGAAACGGATCGAGGCACTCGAGCAGGAAGTGAACGAATTACGCGCCGGCAATAAAACGCCTCGATGACGGCAGCTCCATTACCCCTTCCCGACTAAGCTTAAGAATTCGGCGCGTGAGCGCGGGTCACTTCGAAAACACCCGAGCATCGAACTGGTCACACAAAAGGAATCCTTTTTCTCAACGCCGCGCATCGCCATGCACAAGTGAAACGCTTCCATCACCACGGCGACTCCCTTAGGCCTCAAATGCACCATGAGACAGTCCGCAATCTGGCTTGTCAAACGTTCTTGAAGCTGAAGGCGCTTCGAAAACGCCTCGACCACTCGAGGAATCTTGCTCAGGCCGATAATTTTTCCGTTCGGAAGGTAAGCGACCTGAGCTTTTCCGTAAAACGGAAGCAGGTGATGTTCACAAAGACTGAAAAAATGAATGTCTTTTACGACGACCATCTCATCGTAGTTCTCTTCGTAAATCGCGCTGTTCAAGAGTTTCTCAAGATCTTGCCGGTAACCCCGCGTCAAGAACTTAAGCGACGACTCAACCCGTTTCGGCGTCTTGTCAAGACCTGGGCGCGTCGGATCTTCCCCAAGCGCGATGAGCAAGTCCTTCACGAGCGAATCAATTTTGATTCGTTCCGCTAATTCTGACATTTCTCTCCCCCTTTGCATACAGTGCACAAGCACAGTTCGCGTAGAAAATCAAAGGTATAAATCCCCGTGCTATGCTGGTCGCTCCAACGAATTTGAATTCCGTATCGCCCCACACTTTGAATCCGCAGGGGATGAATGTCCTTAGGAATCGCGTCTGGAGTGACCTGCCGCTTGCCGGTCAGCTCATCCACGCACGCCGCACAGGGACAACTCAAACGGAGCAAATCACAAGGGTATTTGCTTTTGTGCCCATCCTGCCACGTAATCCCGAAAGTTTGTTCGTCTACCTGGCGAATTTCTGCCGGCGTTACGCGCCCTTGGTCTTCCATTGAAAGTCAACGGCTTTGGCCATGTCGGGCTTCATATTGGCAATGCTCATCTGTGCGGCAATTGCACGTGCGACGATACCATAGACTTTTGCCGTGAGCGAATCCGGCCTTGCGGCAACCATCGGCATGCCTCGATCCCCCGTTTCGACAATAGCTGGATCAATGGGAATCTCACCAAGCAACGGGACATTCAATTCCTCACTGATTTTCCTTGCCCCCCCACGGCCGAAAATCTCAAACACCTTTCCACAATCCGGACAGGAAAAGTAACTCATGTTTTCAATAATGCCTAGGACAGGGACCTTCACCTTTTCAAACATCTGAAGCCCTTTGCGCGCATCGACCAAACTCACTTCCTGAGGAGTCGTGACAATCACAGCACCCGAAAGCTCGGCGGTTTGCGTCAAAGTGAGTTGGGCATCTCCCGTTCCGGGTGGAAGGTCAAGTATTAAATAATCGAGCTTCCCCCACGCGACACGCGTTAAAAACTGCTGAATCATTTGATGAACCATCGGGCCACGCCAAATAACAGGAGTTTTGTCGCTTGTTAGAAATCCGATTGACATCACATGAACTCCATGGGCCTCAATCGGAACGATACGCTCATCGCTTGTCACTTCAGGTTTCCTTCCTACGAGACCAAACATGAGCGGCATGCTGGGTCCGTAGATGTCGCAATCGAGGAGGCCCACTTTTGCTCCCGCCTTCACTAACGCCACGGCAAGATTGGCAGCAACCGTTGACTTTCCGACACCGCCCTTGCCGCTTGCCACAGCGATGATATTTCGAACGCCCGGCAGAACCTTCGCCGTTTCGAACGAGGCGCGCCCCTTTACGTCGGATTTCATGTTCACTTCGACACCAGAAACGCCCTCCAAATTCCGGACGCTCCTGATACAGTCTTCTTTAAGCTGGTCTTTCACGGGACAAGCAGGCGTTGTCAATTCGACATCAAAGCACACCCGACCACCGTCAATCCGAATGTTCTTCACAAAACCAAGGCTGACGATGTCGCGCTTAAGATCTGGATCTTTCACCGATCTTAACGCCTCGAGGACCTTTTGTTCCGTTAAGTTATTGGTCATACGTTCGCCGACCTCCAGACCGCAATTCCGACACTAAATTGGCAATGACGTCAACTGCGGCCGCGATCTCCTCCTCCGTCGTGTAACGACTAAGGCTGAAACGAACGGAATTCAAGGCCAGATCGCGCGAAAGCCCCATCGCTTCGAGCACGTGCGATGGCTCGAGCGCCCCCGTCAAACACGCCGAACCGCCCGATGCGGCAATGTCAAACTCGCTCAACCGAATGAGCAAAAGCTCCGTTTCCACGCCCGGAATCGTTAAGTTCGCCGTATTCGCCAGTCGAGCCACCTCACCGCCATTCACAAAACTGTCCGGACTATGGGCAAGCAATTGACTTTCCAAGCGGTCACGGAGAGAAGTGACTCGGGCCGAATCCGCTTTCATCGTCGCAGCCGCCAGTTCGAGCGCACGACTCAAACCGATCATGCCCGCAACGTTTTCCGTGCCCGCCCGTCGATCCCGTTCCTGACGGCCGCCTAAGACGAATGGTTCAAATGGCACACCTTCCCGAATGAAAAGGACGCCGATTCCCTTCGGTCCATGAAATTTATGTGCGGAAAGCGAAAGAAAGTCGATCGGAACTCCGGAAAGATCAACTGGTATCTTTCCAACTGCCTGAGTGGCGTCAACGTGAAGCAGCAATCCTTTTGCTTTTACGATCGCCGCAATTCTTTCCATTGGAAACAAAACGCCCGTTTCATTATTCGCCCACATGACCGTCACGATGGCAACGTCGCCCGTTAAAGCGCGCTCAAACTCTTCCCACTTGAGCGTTCCAGATCGTTCGACACCAATCGTAATCACGTCGTAGCCTTCTTCACCGAGGGCGTTACAAAGATTCTTAATCGAAGAGTGTTCGACCCGCGTCGTTACAATTTTTCTTCTCGACCGAAAGGATTTAAGTGCGGAACGAACAGCGGCATTGTTGCTTTCAGTCGCGCCGCTCGTAAACACAATCTCACGCGCATCATGTGAACCAAGAAGCCGCGCCACGATTGCTCGCGCCTCTTCGACACTCCGCCGCACTCTCTTGCCAAACTCGTACACGCTCGATGGATTCCCGTACATGGTCGAGAGATACGGTTCCATCGCTTCTTTCACTTCCGGCGCCACTATCGTTGTCGCATTGTTGTCAAGGTAAATCATGGCCTTTTCCCAATGGTTTTAGTCACCTCAAATTTTCATTATCCCACAAATCGGCGGGTTGTCAATTGACGAGAGAGCCGGTCCTAACGTATTATGTGGAAATGACTTATGACGCCAGTGAAGGACGACGGACAAACACCCAAATAAGGCAACCTAAAAGAGCTAGGATCGCCCACTCAAGAGCCCCATCGTAATGCGGCGTGCTGCCAAAGACAGCATGGTAGGTATCAGGACCTTTCCTTAAAAATGCATTCTGCCACTTGATCGCAAAAACCGAACCAGCATGAATGCCGATGGGAAGGAAAAGTGAACGCGTTCTGATAAAAGCAACATTGAGAATCACCCCAAATAGGAAGAGCCCGATCAACTCTGGCAGAATTTCGCGCGTATGAAATGCCATCGGTTCCAAGTAGCCGAAAAGAAGCCGAAACGCATCCCCGATCCCTGGGTTTGGCGGAATAAAGACTTGTCCATTGTCCAAAAAATGCGTCACGGAATAAAAAGCGCTCGCAACAACGGTCGCCATCCAGGTTTTCAGGATTCGTTCCAACTGAACGAAGACAAAGCCCCGAAAGAAAAACTCCTCCACAATACCCACCGCCACACCTGACAACATCCCCTTGAGAAAACGTTGAATCACGTCAGCGACAATTATCGGCTCCCGAACGTATCGAGGACCAAAAATGACCTCAACCACCGTCACGACCAGTACGGTAAGCCCCCCAAGAAAAAAACCATATGCAACAAGCCGGCGCCAAGGCTCGCGAAAGTCAAAGCCGCATGACTTTAAGGATTCTTTCCGAATTCGGACGAACCATGCAGCGCCAGCAACGGCAAACGCCATGACCAAACGATTAAAAATCTTCTCAAACTTGAAAACAGGAAGGATGGCGTACATGACGGGCGTGAGAAAAACGCTGAGCGCAAGCACTGACACCAAAACCAAGACCACTTTAAACGCGGTGCTCATAACTCCTTCGCCCTTTCTGCTCACGATCCGAGGAAACAGAACCCGCCGCCTTCCTGCCTTCAATAACCGTAGCGGCTCCGAACGTAAGCGACTTTGTGGTCGTTTCCAAGAATCCGACGTGTTCCATCTCGAGCCTTAAGGCGCGCGGTTCCAAAAACGTTTGTACCGAGCAGGACAGGAATTGGTATGCCTTCTCCTGGCTCGAAACGAGTTTTCCGACGATTGGGAGGTAATACCTTAGATACGGCTGATACAACAGGTATACAAACCTGTTGGCTGGGCGCGTCAATTCCAAAAATACAGCTTTGCCACTTTTTGTAAGAACCCGTTTGACTTCTGAGAAAAAACGCTCCAGATCTTGTACACTTCTAAGTATGAAACTACCTGTCACGACGTCGAATGCTTCCGACCGAAAAGGAAGCTCATGAAAATCACAGGCCACCAATGCGCATGAGGAATCGAGACGAGATTTTGCTTTCACCAGCATGCGCTCGGAAAAGTCACAACCCACTGCCCGTTCAAATGAATACACCTTCAAAAAAGCCTCAAGCGACTTCCCCGTTCCGACACCAAGATCGAGAATGGACAGCCGCGACCCGTCATCCTGAGGCAGCGAACTCGAGCAGCGCCGAAGGATCTCGGTCTGGATCCTTCGGCCCTTACGGGCCTCAGGATGACGGTGAAAGATGAACGCCTCCTGCACCAAACATTTCCGCCAGTACCGGTCAAGACCGAAACTCAAAAGGGAATTGAGAAAATCGTATTGACGGTGGATCGCGTCAAAGAAGGATTGGATCGTTTTCCGATCCGGATGGGCAAGTTCCTGTTCCGTACTCCGAGAGGTCATCTAATCCCCCACCACTTTTAATTTCGGTGGTTTCAACAGCACACAAATGCCTCATTTGAAAAGCGGTGGGGATTAATCGAAGACCTGAAGAATATCGTAATCGGAGTTCCGCTGTGCAGGAATGTATCCAGCCTCCCGAATCAAGCGGATCAGGTCCTCGCGCCGAGTGTTCACAGTAATTCCAGTCGGCTCAAGCACTTTGTCCTCAATTAAAGTGCCGCCCATGTCATTGGCACCGAATGAGAGAGCAACTTGGCCCAGTTTCAAACCCTCTGTGAGCCAACCGGCATTGACGCTTCTAAAATTGTCGAGGAAAAGACGTGAAATCGCGACAGTCCTTAAGTAATCATCTCCACCAGCCGGCTGAAACTGGCTCATGCGTGGGGTTCCACGCGGCGAAAGCGTCCAACAAATAAAGGCCATGAATCCACCGGTCTCGTCCTGAAGCGCGCGAAGCCGTTCCATATGAATCACACGTTCCTCAACCGTTTCCACATGTCCAAACACCATCGTGGCCGAAGAGCGGAGCCCGACTCCATGCGCCGTCCGCATGAAATCAAGCCATCCTTCCGTATCAATTTTCTTTGGACTGATCAGCTTCCTAACCCGCTCAACCAAAATTTCCGCCCCGCCCCCCGGAATGGAATTAAGGCCGGCCTCTTTGAACATCACGAGCAAGTCACGCAGTGACATTTTTTCTTTCCGCGCCAAGAACTCAAGCTCGACCACAGAAAACGAATGAATCGCTACTTGCGGAAAACGTCCCCGTATTTGCCGTAACAGGTTTAAGAAGAAATCAAGGCCCAACGCCGGGTTCACCCCGCCTTGAATCAGAACTTGGGTCCCACCGAGATCCACCAGTTCCTCAATTTTCGCAAAAATGTCATCCATCGAGAGCGTGTACGCTTCCAGATCCCTTGGGCGGCGGTAAAACGCGCAGAAATCACAGTCGACAAAGCATGCGTTCGTGTACGCCACATTTCGGTCGACAATGAAGGTCGCGATTCGATTTGGGTAGATTCGATTCCGAACGAGCGTCGCCGCCTTCCCCAAACGCAGGAGATCGCACGAAAAAAGCAAGATTCCTTCCTCCAGATTGAGGCGTTCTCGCGCAACTGCTTTGTAGAGGATTCTATCCACTATCGAATCTGCTGCCGTAGTCAATGACATCTGTCAGCTTATCTCTTACCGGTCAACGGCAGGTCGGTACCGCTGGCCTTTTCCACCTCAATAAAATTCAGTTCCTTCACCTCTGGTGCCAGACCCGCGCGCGCTGCGTAGCCGTAAAACGCATCCAAACCCTTCGTCATCTCGTCGTCCAGGCAGAGACTCAAATTGAATAAGTAGCCGAACACTTGTGGAAAACGCTTGTCGGAAAGCGTTATCTCCAAAGCGTCACTTAACAGCTTCTCGAGGTCCATCATGTTTTCCTCGACAGTCCGCTTCAATTTTTGGTGAAACTCAATCACCTCATCGCGACGAGCCTCGTAAAAGGCTCTCCGAACCGCCCAGACAGCGAAGCAAAATGGAAGCCCGCGCCAATTCCACCAAAGTTCACTTAAATCGTATTTGTACACAAAGGATCTCGGTTCGAAAAACAGAGCGTCGTCTCCAATCGTGAGTGCCGCTTTGCCTTTCTGAAGCATGACGTCTGGCGTGGCATTTGAAGTTTGAAATTGATTTTCAAAATGGTACTTAAAGCGGAGCAAAATTTTAAGGAGTGCCTGAGAACTTAGGCTTTTAGCCGACACGAGAATTTTTTCTCGGTTCAACCCTTCGATTTTTTCGTGGCTGAGGAGCAACACGCTTCTTGAGAAATCGCGGGAACCGATGCACAAGTCTGGCAGAAGCAAATACTGATCTTGTGCGAGCGCGTATTCCAAAGAAGAGATGGGAGCAAAATCAATCACACCTTTGCGCATCGCGCGATTGATTTCGGCCGGAGAACCTTCAAGAATCGAAACGGCAGTGTCGTCGTCAAATAAACGGCGGTAAAAGGGGATCGTATTGATGTAATTAATTTTGCCAACGCGCGCCGTTTTTAAAGCCGCTTTCGTCACCATTTCACTCCTCCAAGCACACTACGAGCACCCAACAAAAGTACGTCATTCTGAGACGGCATACAAAGCAAGGTCGAAGTCGCCATAAGGCATTGGCGACCCGCCAACGCCTTATGGCGGGAATCCCAAACGGGATTCTTCCGCCACAAACATGGCGGACAAGTCGGCGACGTTGTGGAGTGCTGCCTCAGGATAACGGTTTTGTTAGGTACTCTTAATGTGCGCTGCCAATCCATCTTGGGTACAACGTATGTGGAATCTCAAGTTGATCGAGGACCTTTCCAATCACAAAATCGACCAACTCTTCAATTTTTTGAGCACCTGAATAAAAAGCGGGAATTGCGGGGACGACGCGGACACCGAGCCGCGTGAGCTTCAGGAGATTTTCCAAGTGGATTGCGCTCATCGGCGTCTCGCGCGGAACGACTACGAGCCGGCGGCCTTCCTTGATCGTACACTCCGCTGCCCGTTCTATCAAAGTATCGGAAATGCCATTGGCAATTTTTGCAAAAGAGGTCGTGGAGCTTGGGATCACGACCATCCCGCGTGTCGGATAGGAACCGCTCGCGATCGGTGCGGTCATCTCTTCTTCCGCGTAGTAGGAAATATTGGCAATTGTTTCGGGGTCGAAAAGCTTTTCTATTTGTGCTCTACCTTCGAGATCGATGCCCAATTCTTCACGAATAACGAGGCCTGCCGCGTTGGAAATAGTCAAGGTAATTGGAATGCCTAATTCCGTCACAACTTTCACAAATCGGAGGCCGTAAACGGAACCGCTGGCACCCGTGATTGCGACAACGAGAGGTTTTACTGAAATTGGTACCACGTAATGAGGGGACAGGTTACCCACAGCACATTCTCCTTTAACCACCCTGCAAAAAGGGCTTGAGATAGTTCTCCACAGCCTTGAGAAACTCTCTGGCCTCTTGGACCGCGTGCTTGGCTACCGCTTTATCAATTGCCGTGTAGATTTCATAATCACTATTCTCGCGCTCGTCCTTGAGATTCGTCAAGAATCGGCCGAATTTCTTGTCGAACCTCCCAGTCCTCACAAAATGCAACCCAAAGAGATTAACCACTCCTTGATGCGTACTGGCAACGAGTCCATCTGTCAAAAGAACCGCTCGTGCAGCATGAAAAGCAACATAATAGGCACGAGAAACGGCATCTTCATAATCGCCTGACCTTAGTAAAACGCCCGAGGCGTGTAGTTTCTCCTTCGCCTTTGTGATGTAACCTTTCAATAAGCTAACGGTTTTCTCATCCAACCTTAATCCCCTCTCTGAGGACATTTTCGATAAAGGGAGTTCCCAGCGCAGAGAGTCTTTGAAATTCTTCCTCCCTGAACAACTTGAGGGACATGAGCTTGCCGGTTTCCAAGAGAACATCGACCACACGATCATACAGTTTGTCTTTATCGGATAAGGAAAAATTCTTCTTCACCACGAGCAACAAGTCGTAGTCCGAATCGGGCCGCTCGGTTCCTCTCGATCTGGAGCCGAATAGGTATACTGCATGTATCTTCTGCCTTACCGACCTCCCTTTCTCAAGAAAACGCCGAACGATTACATCCGCCATGTTTCAACTCCAGACTCCAGTACCCTTCCAATGACCGCTTACGACAATGTCACATCAATTGCGGTAGCTATGAAAATGATGACGCTCACCCACGCATTCATGTTAAAAAAAGCTTCGTTGATTTTCCCAACACCAAATCGGGAGACCAACCGATGCTCCTGCACAATCAGGCCCACGATCACGAGCCAGCCTGTCCAATACCAAAAGCCAAGTCGAAGAATGACTCCAAGCGCACCCAGCGCAACAAGTGTCACGCCATGTAACCATCGTGCCGCAACCATCGCTTTCTCAACGCCGAATCGCACGGGAAAAGATTTCAAATTTTCCATCCGGTCGAATTCCACATCCTGAAGCGCATAAAACATGTCAAAGCCGGACACCCACGCGGCTACTGCGAGCACGAGTAACACAGGAATCCACGACCACTGCGCTCGCGCCGCCAGCCAACCTCCATACGGGGCAATGCCCAGAATCATACCTAAAAAAAGGTGTGAAAGCCACGTTATTTTTTTTAAGGATGGGTAAATCCACACAAACAAAATTGGAATCGGCGAAAGTGCAAAACAAAGCGGATTAAGTTGTGCACACGCAACTAAAAAAATTGCAATCGAAACAAATGTTATCACCCATACGACAGGACGTCTGAGCATTCGGAGGGAATCGCCGCGCTGTTTCGTTCTTGGATTTTTTTCGTCAATCGCTTGGTCGATTAAACGATTGAGCGACATCGCACTCGTTCGAATGGCCACCATCGCCACGGTTACCCAAAGGAAAATGTGAAACTGCGGGAACCCGCCGCCGGCAAGAAAAAGCCCAAGGTAAGCAAAAGGGAGCGCAAAAAGCGAGTGCTCGAATTTGATGAGATTAAAAAATACCGTAATCTTATTCAACAAATCAGTCTCGATTCACAACCCGTATTCTTGCCACCGACGGGTCACTAGTTCCTTTACTTCATCCGTCATCACCATGTCTTCCGGCCATGGGCGCTGCATTCCTTCCTCGGCCGTTTTCCGTGTGCAATCGATTCCAATCTTCGAGCCAAAAAAATCTTGATTCGCCGAATGGTCCAGTTCGTCAATCGGTCCTTCGCTGAACACAAAATCCCGCTTCGGATCCACATTGTTAAACGCGCGCCACGCCACTTCTTTGACGTCCTGGACGTTACAATCGTGGTCGAACACCAAAATGGAGCGTGAAAAGGTCATCTGCCCAAGGCCCCAAATCGCGTGCATCACCTTCCGCGCGTGATGAGGAAAACTTTTCCGAATCGAAACAATGAGACAATTGTGAAAACACCCCTCCCACGGGAGATTGAGGTCCACAATTTCTGGAAGCTGCTTTTGAATCACGGGAAGGAAGATCCGTTCAATCGCTTTTCCCATGTAACAGTCTTCCATGGGCGGTCGGCCCACGACGGTGGAAACGTAGATCGGATTTTTGCGATGGGTCATCGCCGTGATATGAAAGACGGGAAAATCCTTTGCGCGGGAGTAGAAACCGGTATGATCCCCAAAAGGACCTTCGACTCTCGACTCACCTGCCTCGACGTAGCCTTCGAGCACAATTTCAGCATCAGCAGGAACTTTCAAATTCACGGTTTTCGCCTTGACAAGTTTGACGGGCTCCCCGCGCAAAAATCCCGCTAGTGAAAATTCGTCCATCCCGTACGGAAGCGGACATGCTGCAGCAAATAATTGAAGCGGATCGGCGCCTAAAACGGCGCAGACGTCAAGCCGCTCGCCTTTCTTCAGTCTGCGGTAGTGCTCTGCGCCATCTTTGTGAATCTGCCAATGCATGCCAGTCGTCCGGTTGTCGTAGACGTGCATGCGGTAAAGGCCCACATTTCTTTTTTTCGTTTCTGGATCGCGCGTAATGACTATCGGGAAGGTAATGAATTTACCGCCGTCGGCGGGCCAGCATTTTTGTATTGGAAGGAGATCCAACATCGGGCCTTCTGTCCGCACGACTTCTTGACTCGCGCCGCTCGAAATCAATTTTGGATTCAGGGCACTTAGTTCTTTTAATTTTGGGAAGAATCCAATTTTTTCTAAGAAAGTTTCTGGTGGCTTTTGATCAAGAAACTGTGAAATCCTCCGGGCGGCTTCTTCCACATCAGTGACCCCAAGGAGCAAATTCATCCGTTTCTTGGAACCGAAGAGGTTTATGACAAGCGGAATTTCGGAGCCTCTGACCTTCCGAAAGAGGAGCGCAGAACCTTCCTGCTTGACGACACGGTCGTAAATTTCCGTAATCTCAAGCTCCGGATCCACGGACGCATCAATCTCCTTGAGCTCGTCAGAGCGACGCAGCAAATCGAGAAATTGTCGGAGATTCTGGTACTCGAGTCTAGGTCTCACCGCGGATGATGCTTCTGTTAGGGATGCCATTGTCAGCTGTTGATTTTTGAGTCAGTGGCTCAAATTATCCGATGAGCAGTGCATTCACGTAGTATCCCTCCCGGAAAGATACTGCTGAGCAGCTTCTAAAAACTCCTTGGCTTGTTCAATCATTTTAGTGGCAGTCGCAAGAGGAATAGCAGTATTGGTTTCATAATCACTGCTTATTCTGGCACTGAAGGCTTCGATAAGCCACCGATGAAACTTAGAATCTAACAACCCCTTTTTAGCGATATGCTCCCCAAAGGCTGCGTGCACAGCACTATGTTTTTTGAAGGCCAAACCTTTTTCAAAAAGCACTGCTTCGGCAATATAGAACATGGCATAATAAGCACGGGTTGCGACGAATTCGACCTCATCCGGTTCACTCAATTTCTCGGCTGTTTTAATTGAGTGCCCCGCCTTTTCTAAAAGTTTTCGTGTCGCTTCTTTCATGCTGCAATCGCCTCGGAGCGTACATTCATCAGGAATGGAGTATCTCCATGCCGCCAATCAGCCTCCTTGATGAACACCTCGCAGAGAGTAACACTATATTTCAACGATAAATCAGACATCAATTGACCCGTCCGATGTATTTCTGCGTAGTAACTTTCAAAATCGTTCACCACGACGAGCATATCCACATCCGACTCTTCATCTTGCTCTCCACGAGCGTAAGAACCAAAGAGATACAGCCCTTTAAGTTGGGAGCCGTAAACGGTTTCGAGCCCCGTCCGAAATTCTTTTAACAATTCCGTAAGTTTTATCCTCTCAACCATGGTTTGAGTCCTTATGCTTCTCTTAATTTGGTGATTATTCTAGCGAATCAGAAATGTACTTTCACCATCTTTTATAGGTTACAGGGGGAAAAATCTCTGGATCTGTGATCACGCAGCGATCGCGCGCGTTTCGCGAGCTTTCTCGCCTTCGGCAATCAAGGCACTCAAGAATTGACTCACCGATACGATCACGCCATTTGAAAAGGCAATACCGCGGCTTGCGAAGTTACTTTGACGTAAGAACTGAGCAAGTGAAGCTTGAGAGGGCTCCAACGTGCCATTGAAATAAGAATCTAAAAGTGGAACGAGCGCAAACGAATGTTTCAAAGCAAGTGGATCCCTTTCGTCGAGCCGAACCGAGTGTGTAACCAGCGAGTGGCCGGGAAGTGCTTCAGCTACTGCGGCGGGAATAAAATAAATCGCAAATGGCTTTCCCGATTCGAGCCGCATCTGAATGGCGCGAGCGATGTTTGGTGCATTCCGCACATCCTCGAGATTTCGAATCCCAAAGATATGCTGGGCGGCTCCAGTCGGAAGTGCCGGCAGTCCTTCCGCTTGAAGAAGACCGTTCACCTCTCCGAGAAATTCGTCAATTGCTTGAGGATTCGAGGCAATGAAATGCAAATGAAACCGGTCGCGCGCTTCGGCCCCAAAAGCACGTGAGACTTGAAGGACATATGAATGCAGTTCATCTTTAAAACTTCGATCGTAAAAAATGAAGTTGTTCAATTCCTGGACCTCGCCGCGGCGAATAGCAACAACAAGGCCTTCGACCGCCATTCGACCCGCTTCTTCAACCGCAATAAGCTCAGTCCCTGAAATTTGTTCTGAAGCCTGCACGAATGCGTGCTCTTGTGTTTCATAAATACGGTACAGGTTCTCCGCTGTAGCAACCACAAGCGCCCGAATTTCCGGCCGCGCAACGGCAAATCCAAACGGCAGTGCATGCTCAAGGACGGTTTGGATGCGCCCAGGAGCCGCCGGTTCCTCAAGCTCGGCCACTTGGTTCACGAGCAGTTCAAGATCGACTGACTCGCGTACACTTCGAAACTCAGCTCTCAACTCGCTTTCTTTCGCATCCAACAAGTCAGATACACTCAGCTCCGCCCGATGCGCTGTCTCCAACCTCTCAGCAATTTGATTGACCGTATTCCAACCCGGTTCTGCAGCATCCATCAGAGTTTGCAGATCCAGACCACCCAAGATGCGCGCTACCTCAACCGTCTCTTTCCGCACTTCGGCACGGCCATGTCTTCCAAGGATAGCGTAGGTATCGATAAGGACGAGCGAGTTCAATGCTTTTAGTGTACCTTCGCCGATAACGACATTGCCTGCATCTTCATAAGCCGGAAGAGAGCGAAGGCGCTCGACAAAATCTCTTAGTTCGCGATCTTGAAGCCGATCAACCGGAGGAATCATCCCTACCGCTTCGTACCCTTCCAAGTGAGATTTTTGACGTACGATCAGACTTGTTAGCCAGAAAGCATCTGTGTCACTCCGAAGCCGAGAAAGATTGAGATCAAACTGCGCAAAAATTCGGTGGACGCCTTCGACGATATCCAAAAGTGTTCGGAGTTTTACCTCCTCCGGCACCCGCACTTCGGGCCGCCCGATCCCTGGAGGAAGATAAGGATTTGCATCAAGCAATTTACCTCTGTCGGGTGTCGCAGCAATGCTCTGTACAGCTTCCACCTTTAATTCTTTCCTTTGATTGAACATTGCCCCAATTCGACGTCCCAGTGCTCTGGTGAGCGATGGACCGCCGGCCAACTCAGCAAACAAAGCAAAGGCGAAAAACGATGCCGAAACGCCTATCCACCCTGTTAAAGAAAAAAAGATGCTCCCAGCAAATGATATAAAACTCGCTTGAATCAATCTTCCGAATGAAAATTTTGTGCTTGGAACATCATCTTTCTGTGCCCGCACCTCGGCACGGCTGGATGGTTCGAGCGCTGGAGCAGAAGGAACATCGCTTAACACACCACGTGGTATTCCCAGAATTGATTTCATCGCGGACGTATTATGCGCAAAGATGCCGTTTCCGACAAAGTTGTGGGTGCCTTCGACTTCGATGTCCCAGACGCGGTCAACTCCGGCTGGTTCAATCGCGACGATGAGGTCCCAAAGAATATCGGAAGGAGTTTGTGACGGTCGTCCTGGTGCGGCAGCGTAGGCCTCGGGTACTGAGAAAAAGCCAGATAAACCGACCTTTCGCAGGCCAGCGCGATCTGTGATATACTTTTGTCTGTTAGGAGGTGAAAAGATGACAGCACCATTGCTCAAAGGTCTTACGGAAGAGAAGATCGTCCTTTTAAAACCAGACCAGGTCTCGAAATTGGCCTTCTTATTCAAAGGGATTGTCCGCCTTGTAGATGGGAAGGGTAATACGCTCGGACTTGTTTTAGACAACGATGTGATCGAAGAAATCCAGGAAGACATCGATGCGTCAAGTCCAGAATTTTTAGCCTCCCTTGAAGCATCCCGTCGTTCTGGACGGATCTCGGGGAAAGAAGTCAAAAAGAATCTCGGCATGAAATGATCTCCTATGATTTCACCCGCCATGCCGAGCGCATGTTCCTGAAACTTCCTCCAGATATCCAAAAGCGAATTCTTGTGAAAATCGAGCACTATCTCTCCCAACCCAATCCGCTTGTCTTTGCGGAGCGCATCCAGGGGAGCCCCATTCCGGCGTATCGTTTCCAAATCGGTGTCCACCGCGCGATCTTTGACTGGGAAGGAGACCGTATCTTGATCACGAAAGTCGGCCACCGGCGTGACGTTTATCGCTGAGAGCTCTTGATCTTTTGGTACAGCAATCTGATCCCCCACCTTCAGTTCCGATACCTTGATCCACCTCGAAGCACTTTTTCCTTCCGCCTTCCGCCGTCCGCCTTCGGCCTTCACAAGGTACGGATGATTCGCGGTGGTTTTAATGGAGCGGCCGGAAGCGGTCGTGAGCCGGTAAACAGGCTTGATGCCCATATCAAGGAGGGTGTTAATTCTTCGAGGTTCGATCTTTTCCGTTTCCTCATTTAAGGAAAGGACATAATCCCCCGCTTTCACATTCACAATTTGCTTTTCTTCCACCTTCTCACGGCCTCGTCCTTCCACCTTCGGCCTTCCACCTTTCACCTTCCTCACGATCGGCAGCAGCGTGTCGCTTGTCACACACAACCCAATCGGATCTTTTCGTCCCAAATGACTCCGCACCTCAGCGCGGTCGAGATCTTTTACAAGCATGAGCCCCACGAAGGCCTCGAAAAACTCCTTGAGCTGCGCGTCTATACCTTTAAACTCGCTTGGATAACGAACGTTGCCGAGAGCGTCCATAACAAGTGTCTTAAACTCCTGCGATGGGGGCCGGATACCGATTTCAAGACCTCCATCCCGAGTTTGCCGGAATTCATAATCAACACCGCCCTTTTTAAAGTGATACCAACCGTTCTCGGACTGGATCTCCCTCGTCTTCGTCCTATTAAACACCTTCCGCATCGTGTCCAGCTCAGCCGCCGTCACCGCCGCCCGCACCTCAGCGCGGTTTTCCTGTTCGGCGAGCGTAATGAGGTGGTCAATCAAGCGAACAAATCGGCCGCCGATTTTAGTGGGTGCCACTTCCTTTAACGCCGTCAATACTTGAAGTCTCTTTCCCGCATCTCCAAGCTCGACGGCAACCTTCATCTTTCGTTCATCGAGCCCGAACACGTTTTGGAGTTTAACAACGAGCGCGATCTGTTCAATTCTCCGTTGTGGCTGGGCTAATTCGAGTAGCTTCTCAACGGTCATCTCGTCAAAATAAGTGTGCAAGATAAGCTGGAAACCTTGTCGATAAAGGTCAGCTTCCAAGCCGGCGCGGGCGAGCTCCTCAAGACGGCGCATCTCTTCTGCGTACCCCAGTCCGCCGTCCGGCAAAGCCTTGTAGTAATCATGGAATACTTCCCGCGTTGCAGAAAGAACTGCTCCTTTAAAATCTTCGTTTTCCAACGCATTCCTGAAGGACACGTCAAATCCATCCGGAACACTTGCCGCTTCAATCCTTTGCGCGAATTGTGCGTTTCGCATGAGCAGTTCAACGTGTTGGTCAAAATAAGCTACCTCGTCCGAGCGGCTGTTTTCTTTTAAAAACTTCCGGTAACGCGCTTTGACTGCATTTGGCTCGATAGAGCCTGAAGGCCACACAGAACCAGTCTGAAACTGCGGTGAACGAACCGCGAGATATCGCGCTAGAAAATCGCTAAATGGCCGGATTTGCTCACTGCCCAACCGAGCTAAAAATTCGTACTCAAAAGAATCTAAAGATTTCTGAGCAAGATAATGCGCCATCGCGTCTTCCCACTGCTCAGACTGGACCGAACGTACCTCAGGACGTGAAAATTGCTGTTGAGCCGGCAGATACGACTCCGATCCTGATACGGCTGCCTGCAAGCGAGAACGGCCGGCGCGGCTCTCAATTTCATCAATGACTTCTTCGAGACGCTCCGGAGGAACACCTTGTAATGCATGAAGAATCTCGCCATCGTCGGCACCTAGTAACTGACTCATCATCGCTTGGATCTGGCCCACGTCCCTCACTTGCTTAAGGAAGCTATCAAGATGGGGGTACTGGCCGCGGCGAAACACAGCCAAA
>Ga0156289_1028_pt3 | contig 42344 bp, 18 predicted proteins | sample RifCSPlowO2_12_FD_116157 | JGI IMG/M metagenome (GOLD analysis project Ga0156289, IMG submission 116157) | Omnitrophica bacterium RIFCSPLOWO2_12_FULL_50_11
AAACTCGCGCCCCTTTAGAAACAGACAAGAACAGACAAGGTGCCAGGCACCAAAAAGGGGACGGGCTATACTTCTCTGCCTGTCCCCTTTTTGGTGCCTGGCACCTTTTTTGTGTTTTTCGCTGCTTTTAAGGTCTGTAAACTAAGGTACTGCTTTCGTGACCTACTCGCTATGTGCCATAGCTTTTTCCGCCACCGCGGCTTGCGCGATCGTGGCATCAATGCGACTTAGAAACTCTCCTCCTTGCCTGAGCGCTTGTGAATCCGGCTCTAGTGCAACCGATGTTTGGCGCGGACCGACCCGCCTGACTCGAAAACGGGCTACCTCTTTATCCCGGTCAAAGAGGTGGCCAAATTGGGTATTTCTCAATACAAGCAATCCCGTTTCTTTCTCTGTCTCCTCCAAAATCCAATTTGGAAATTTATCCAGTGCTTCAACCGTCTTCAAATAGGTGTAATCGTAAGGCCGGTCGTAAACGAGCACCTGATCGTAACGAGGAGGCTCAGATACCGGAGATGTGAGGAAAGCGCAGCCTGTTGTGAAAGCGAAGGCCAAAGCAGTAATACTCACCGTCAGAAAATGCTTCCTCGGACGTTTGCTCATCTCAAATGAATTCTAACGAAAAGCATTCCGGCAAACAACTAAAATTTCCCGCTCAGGCGGGTGAAAAAACCGTGGCGGGAGTAATCGTTCACGAATCGCAAGTCATCATCAAAGTGTGTGAAGTTGTAGCCCACGCCCAAACGGACATAGTCCAAAATCTCGCGGTCAAGCTCGAGAAGCACTCCCTGCTTCAAGTCTTCTAAAAGCTCAAAGCCCCAAAGCATCCGGTACTCAAAAACGAAGTCCCATTTCCGGATGACGTGGAAATTAAACCGATTCACCCACAGGAAATTGCCAATGTAAAACGCATCCCCTTCGGCCTCGAGCGAGGTCCTTCGGTACGCCAATTTCTCAACCAGGTCGACATAAGGCGGAAGAGCGGCATAGCCAAATTCAAGCGCAAAGAGATGGGCTGATTCATCCACTTCGATTCCGAAGATATCGGGCGTATTGAATTGGCTTTGCGCTCCTTTTTCAGTAAGCCACGTGTAACGCGTCAAGATATTAAATTGATTGTCCAGAATCGGTCGATAGGCAAGCCCTACGTTAAGCTCTGTGAAAGCAGCGTCGGTTCGAAAGCTCCAGTCTGTAAAACGGTTCGTATCGGAACGATTAAATCTCGCTGAAAAACGGACGACATCACTTATCTTCCAGTCCAACGTATCACGAAACAGCCAGTGAATTCGGTCCTCAACGCCCTGATCGTATCGGAATTCATACCGACTAATCAACTTCAACACGTCTCGGTCCAAATAACTCACCTCTGCCGCTGCGCTGTTCCGATGCGAATTCACTGCTGTAATGTCACGAAGATAACTTCGTTCAAAACTCCCGCCCACGCGCCAGCGATCGCTGAGCTTCCGATCATAACCGAGAATGGACGCCTCACGCTCCCCTTTGCGATAACTGGAATAGTCCCGTTCACTATAAAAACGGCTCTTTGAATTCACCTGGGTCGAACTGCCGATCGTCGTATTCATCACACGGTCGCGCCCTTCCACACTGGGTCCAGAGCTCAAGGTCGCATAAGCTTTATTCGTCTCCGACGTCGGCACATCAAATGAAAGCTTGGTTGAATCACCGACGTTCCCCACCATCTGTTCAAGCTGCACTGTCCCTTTCCCGTCCATTACCTTTGCCTGAACGCCGCCTCCAAACTGCTGGTTCGCAGCCCCAGACGCAACCTGGGCTCTCACATAAGGCATGATGTCTTCGGTCACACGATACCCTGCTTTAACGCCGACTGCGTTCTTAAACTGGACGTCATCCAACGCGGTGGTCAGACTCCGGGTAGACGCGGGATAAATATCAACATTCTGATTTCGATATTCTGTCGTGACGAGATAGTGGTCGTACTCGGCTTTCAATTGGGCACTGTGAATTCTGCCTTCTTCCGGACTGGTCACAAAAACAGTCGACCGGTTCTCGGGATCCGTTGACTTTTGCGTATCATACCGGTAACGAAGCTCGACGTGCTCCCCCGCGCTTTGATTCACTTCGACACCTGTCTTCCGCGTTCCTGCCTGACGAATTAAATCTGCATTAGAAAAGCCGGGGTGAACTTCCTCGACATATCCAGAAACTTCCGTATCCGTTTTCAATTTCGTTTGAGCCTTGATGAGATAGGCGTCATCAAAGAGACGGTTCGCTTTTTTAATCCACGTGTTTCCCGTTTGCACATCGGTAAACGTAATCCCGCTGTCAAAAGAAATCGCGTTTCGTATCGTACGCCGTTCGGTTCTTGCGTATTCGGCTACAACTTTGGTATTCCGGCCAAACTTTCCAACGAGGTCTACGCCCCTCAGATCATAATCCCCGCCCGGGCGCCGATCCTCTACCGCAGTTCCTCCCACCCGCAAATGATCCCCAAGATGCATAAATCCGCGGATCCCGTTGTTCCGGTCCTCCGTAGATCCCTGAGGATCAAACTCGTAGTCCACAATCAAATAGTTTTCACCTCCGCTGCGGATGTCATCTGATACAGTCCAGTCACTAAAACCCGCGGTGGAAAAAAGCGGCGTTGTTAAAATGATCCTGCCTCCGTCATAATCGATCTCATAATCCGTTCCGTAGATAAGATCTCGGCTCGCGATCGTCATGCCTTGGATTTTATCCCGCAGCTCCAAGCGAACTTTCTCACTCCCTTCAATCACATTTTTATTCCGCAAATAATAGCGCGATCCTCCGGCGCCCAAAAACTCGTTGTGATCCGCAAGTTGATCCACATCTGCGCTGTAAACCGCAAAGCCGCGCTTGGCATCGCCGTAACGCGTTGTCGAAAGTGTTTCGTAATGAAGCTTGAGGCCTGAAAAGGTCCGGCTGTGGGTCGAAAGCTCAGTGTCTCTAAAATCCGTATGAAAGCTTCCCCATTTCGCAAACGACCGGTCCATCTCCGCCAAGACGTAAAAACGCTGTTTCGTGTCATAGGCATCGTAACTAATTTCAGAGTCATCTCCATAAACCGGATAATAAAGATCGGGATCCAGATTCGTGAAAAGTTCCCGTCTCGGATCGTCCGTGTCATAACGGCCCGTGACAAGAAACTTGCCTTTGATCTTCCCTTTTAAATAAAATGCGAGCCGGCCGTCTTCATAAAAGCCGTGCTCAAAACGGTCGTCACGCCCAACTACTTCCAAATTTCCACGGCCAAAATTGGCGCCAAGCTCCTCCTCCCCAAGCCCTACCATAAAAAAGTAGCTTTCCTTAAGTGCCACCTCTTCTTGATGGGAAAGCGAATTCCCTTCCGGATCCGTCGTTGTCACGATAATCGATTGATTCCCGGGCGGCGCATAGAACTCGGTCTGAAACGTCCCATCCAAATTGACTCCAATGGACTCCCCGTTCACAGCAACTGTATTCCACGGAACCGTTTTTCCCCGCACCAAAACCTTCGGCTTTGCAACCATGGGAATACTTCGCTTTCCATCACGGTCAATCGACATGTTGCCTACTGACGGAACATCAATTTTAGGCTCATCGGCCGCGTGCGAATCAAGTTTGCTTACCACCCGAAAGTATTGAAGAGGTGTCCAGTCTTCCCGTCCTTCGGAGTCACGCACAATCAAGCGGTAGGAATAGGTGCCGCTCTCCACGGCTTCTTGTTGAGTGGTCTGGCCGTTCCACGGAGCCTCAATGGGCGGTGGACCAAGACCGTATCCGGTCCACACTTCGTCCCCGAATTGATCTCTGATTTCCATCCGCCATCCAGAAACGAGATCCGCGTAATTGGTCCTCACCTTAAACACTGGATCTTTCTCAAAAAAACCAATACCCATTCGAAGCACATCCGGTTCGAGCTTTATGGAAAGCTCGGGCTTTGCCAAGTCAACGCCTTGGGTAATGAGAACGTTCAGTTGATCTCGATATTGCCTTGGGATTTGGGGTTCTGGAAGTTTCACCGCAAAATTGACGACGTTCAACATCCCTTCTGTGTTTTTAACTAAGACCGATTCCTCGGTGATGAATTTCGTTGCTTGCGGGAGCGTATGTCCATCGATCTTGACAACGTGTCGGCCAGGCTTAACGGCCGGAATGTGATAACGCCCGTAAGGATCGGTCACGACGACAATTCCTTCTTCCGTCGCTAGTTTCACGCCGGGTATGCCATGTTCTCCTTCGTCCTGCACGGCGTTTTCATTTTGGTCGTCATAAACTTTTCCAACGGTGATTCCTTCGTCAAAAACCGGGTCTGCCACGACAGTTAAAATGATCCGCTTCGTCGCGGAGCGGACGGTTCCTGTCGTTTCACGCACAAAAAAAGACACTTCATATCTTTTTCCCACTTCTAGACCGCTCGACGCGGCTAAAAGAAAACCGAGTTTCCGATTCTCACCCGAATTAATGCTCCCGATTGAAAAAATGCGAGACCCTTCTCTGGAATTAACCGCCACTCCGTCCAACCGTGACGCTGAATCAATGAAAGTAAAACCTTCCGGTATGGTCGCAACCAGTTCTAAATTACTCCGAGTTTCTGCGGAGACGTTTTTGATCCGGCTGCTGATAAAGGTGGCCCCGCCTTTCGTCACCCGCGGCTTTGAAGCTGAAGTGTCGATCACGATCGGGTATCTCGAAATGGTTCCAACCGCATCATCAAACGCCACAGTCGTAGCTCCACCACCTTCCGGGTCGTTAATCTCCAGCGTAAAGACAACTTCCCTTGTCCCCGCTGGAGCAGTGGCACTCACGGTATATAGCCTAAACACATCCGGGTCGGTCACCGCATTTTCTATTTGACTACCCGTATTGAATTGCGAAAGGAGAGTTCCTTGTGCGTTCTTAAATTCAATCTTAAGCCGAGCTCCATCATTAGCAGCTCCACCGTCTACTTCAGCCAACAAGGCATAGGCGCTAAACGAAACAAAAACACCGTCGCCGACATCAGATATCTTAAACGACTGAAAAGTAAAAATATTGGATGCTGCCGCAAGCCCGGCTTCATCCAAAAGCAACACGTTGGAACCCGAACGTGGAGTGACCGGCCCACTATTGCCGGCACTCGTCCCTCTGAAAATGCCGCGGCCCGGTGTGTTGTCCCAATTGGGACGAAAGATGCCGTCTCCAAGAACATCACCCACGTTGCTCCCTAATGGTTGTTCAAAACCCGGATTCCCCAAAACATTTCTCAAACCATCTTCGACAATCGCCCAAGCAGGCGCGACGCAAGCAAACATGATCACGAAAACCAGCGACGTGGCAATCAGCTGCTGTTGTTTCGCGCTCCGCCGGGTGTCTGTCTCGCGATTTCTCCTCCCCCCCTGCGGGGGAGGACATATCCCAAGTGAGAAGGTGGGGGGTGTTTTTTTGATGACCCCCCATCCTTCCGCCACACGTCTTGGCGGATCCGCCACGTCCTTTGGCGGAAACCTTCCCCCATCCGCCACAAAACGCGGCGAGATTCGTCCACAAAGCGTTTTGGGACGGATTCCGCCAACGCCTTGTGGCGAACAAGGGGGGAAGGGATTGACGCTAAACATCTCTCAAAAGGCGCTCGTTGACTTGCTTAGCGTCTCTCATCCTAAAACCGCTTGTACGATGTTTTAATGCCGATGAACCAGTCGTGGCTGGGCTTATTGGCCGGCTCTTTCGCAAGGGGATACTGAGCCCCGCCGATGCCAACGTACTCGGCAAATATTTTCGTGAGGAATAACCACTCGTTGTTCTGGAATTGGTAGCTTCGAAACGGCATCCATCGGATACCGGCGATCGCGAGAAACCGGTTCTGAGAAAAAATCCCGACTCGATTGCGGTTCGCAATATGATCCACGCGGAGATAAGGCATCAAGGTGAGCTCGTCATTGATCGGATTCTTAGGCAACTGGAACGTCGGCCATTTGAGACCGAGAATGACGGAAGAATTTAAAATCCACGAATTAAATGAATCGATCGAAGAAAAATCACTTCGCTGAAATCGATAGCTTCCGAAATATTCACCCCAAACGAAGTCCCGGATCCAATCCGAAACCTGATCGCGCGGGGTTTCGATCCAGGACGGCGGATTGAGGTCGAGGCCCCACTCGTAAAAGATGTCGCCGCCTACCCACAGATCCGTGTCGCGGCTTCCGGTAATCTCGTCCGTCAGATTTTTCCGTTCCATATATTGAATGAAGAACCGCCAGTTGCGCATAAAATTGAGCACCTGGAGTCCGTCGATATTGTAGTTGTAAAAATAAGCCACACGGCCAAACGGCCGGTATTCAAGTCCCGCAATTAAATCCAAGTGGCTTGGAAAATTTTTTCCATTCGACTCGAGTGCCATCGTCGCTTCCACATAAGGATCAATCGTCGGCTCTCCAATAAAGCGGATCCCTTTAAAGACAAGCCGGTTCGTCCAAAAACCGACTTGGGAGTTAAATGCGGGCGCGTCGAAGTTCGTAAACCGGTAGCTCGTCTCGCCGAAAGCTTGCCACAGAATTCTCTCACTCAGAGCGGTCCCGCTCAGAACTCCAAACGGCCGTTCACCGACATCCAGCCAGTCCAACATCTTGAGCGCGAGTTCTTCTTCAGCGATAAAGTTGGCGCGAATTTCTTCAGGCGTCGGGGCGGGTTCCTCAGGAAAGTATTCGGTCACAAGCTCGAGCGCCCGGTCAAAGGCACCTCCACCAGCTTCAATGGCGGCTTTTACTTCTACAATCTTCGCCTTCGCTCCCTCCAAAGAATCAAAAGCTCGTTGCCCAACCCAAAAGCGGGGGGCGAGTGTGCCGTCTTTGGCAATGAGCGGCAATTCTTTGATCGGAATCCGCTCAAAAAATATCTTTCTCGCATTCTTATCGAGAAACAAATTTGCTTCGTCGATCGAGCGGATGTTTTTGAGGACGCGGCTTTCTAATACGGGATCCTCAAAATTGGTGACCACGGCAAATTCGGAATTACGGCCGCGTGTGTTGTCGCGAACAAGCAAAAAACCAACCGTTTCGTAGACGTCGTACTTGAGCTTTAAGGCGGGAGGGGCATAAAAGGTGTCGCGAAAGAGAAAATTAACCGGCGGCTCTTGGGAGGCTTGAGCTCGCGCAAACGGCACATGAATCGCGAGAAGGTGGGCGATCGTAAAAATCGAAACGAAGGCTTTAACCGAGACGGTCATGATAAGTGCCAGCTATAAGAACAGCGCACACGTTTACAAACCCAACACCTGCCGCATGTTGTACAAACCGCTCTTTTTTTTCACAATAAATTTCGCGGCGATTAAGGCGCCGTAACCAAAAGCCTCCCGCGATGACGCTTCGTGCGTGAGGCGAAGCCGCTCTCCATCCGCAAGAAACAAAATGGTATGGCGGCCGACGGTATCACCCCCACGGATCGCGTGGATGCCGATCGTACCGGACTTCCTTTCGCCTATTAATCCTTTTCGGCCAAAGACGGCATTTCTTGCTAGATTAATTTGCCGTGCTTTCGCTGCCAAATTCGCCATCTCAATTGCGGTGCCGCTCGGCGCATCCTTTTTATGCCGGTGGTGCTCCTCGACGATTTCTACGTCATAGCGCTGATCGAGACGGGCACTCACGAAAGAGACGAGCTGAAAAAGGAGATTCACACCCAAACTCATATTGGGTGCTTGAACGATTGCAATTTTACGTCCCGCCAGGCGCAGCTTAACACGAAATGATTTCGTAAGACCCGTTGTGCCTATGACCATCGCACGCCTTGCCTGTAGGGCAATCTCGAGGTGTTGGGGAACCGCCGCCGGATGGGTAAAGTCGATCACGACCTGTCCGAGCCGAACGCATTCCCGAAGATCAGGGTGCACGGGGACGTTGACGGGCTCAGTTCCGATCAACTCTCCGACATCGCGGCCAACCACAGGATGATCCGAACGCTCAAACGCGCCGGCGATACGTAGCGCCGGATCCCGATGTGCAAGGGCAAGAATGGTCCTACCCATTCGTCCTCCCGCTCCACCCACAATGATTTTAATAGGCTGTTTTGTCATTGATCTATGTCTCCGTCATTGCGCGGCCGGCACTCCAAGCAGCGGGCGAAATAGTGCTTCCACAAGAAGCGAGGATGAAAAAGCGCGGGGCGCAAAAAAAGGAAAGGGGAACTGCCTTTTCATCGCTGATTCTCTATTAACGAAGTCATGTTTTCCTCTAACCAATCTTGCATGCGTTCAATATCTTGCTCAGAAAGGGTCGAATCCATCGCAATCTCTTGAATATCAGGCATTATTCCAGCTCGTATCAAAAGGACCGGCATTTCGGCTTTAGCCTCTTGTGCCATATCGGGAAGGATGGACAAAAAATCATTGCTTAGACGATCGACAGTGCTTTGATCAAAAGCAGCCCCAGTAGCCCGCAGTTCGCCAGAGATAAACGCGCTGAGACCCTCACGTTCCTGTTCGGTCAATAGGCTGCGCTCACCGTTAAGGATGTCTCCTAAAAGCATCAGGTTGGCACTTACAGAAGGGACATAGCTTTTAAGGGAATCTCTTTCTTTAAAACTGACTGCTAGTTCTCGCTCGCTTAGTGCACCGGTTATTTCATTGATGGTCTGTGTGCGGAAGACGACGCTGGGTTCACCATCGGTACCAAACTTATAAAACGACTGTACTTTCGTTCTAAGAAAATCGATCCTCGCTTCAGTTTGAATACCAATTTCTCCTGCAGCCTCAGCAATTCCACTGGGTTTGATTTGCGACACCTCTTCCACTTTGCCCTTTACACTCAGATACGCCTTGCCCGATCCAAAGACAGATCCTCTTGTCTGAATTCCTGCAGATAGCTGCAGGTCTCCTGAAACGGAGGGCGTTGCCGCATTGTAAGTGACTCCGGATGATACGCTGACCTTGCCCATGGTTTCATTATTACCGATGAAGTCAATAGACTTGCCATCTAAAACGTGCATCCCTTCGCGCGTCGTGACTTCTATCTTTTGCCCTCGAGGAGTAACGCTTGTAACGGTCCCCTCAAACCCAATCACCTTGGTGGAAGGGATGTATTTTCCTCCTGTATACATCTGTTTTGAACCAGCTTCCAGTATTTTGTACTGCGAGAGAGGCACACCTTTCCGATTTGCTTCCTCGACCATTGATTGAAGAATATCATCGAAACTAGGCTGACTTAACGGGCTTTTTAAGACTTCAACCGCGTAGTGTATGATGACACCGTCACGTACCACATAAAGAACACCGCCTTGATGATCCCAAAGCAGCCCATTCTGCGGGGTCCCATCTGGGTTAATTTGTAACGTCCCCCCTTTCAGTAAAGGATAGGCAGTAAATTGCCGAGTTCCGCCGACATCAATATGAACCTCTGTTAAAAGGCCATCTTGAATATCCAGTCGGATGATGCGGTCATCCGATATGCGTTGCTCATGATAGCCGTTTTTAAGCCCGAAATTGCCGTTCTCGTCAACACCAAATTCCCCATAGACAAGTGTGTTGCCCTTCCGAATCATTTCAATATCTTCCGTTGAGGGATCGAGGTAAATGAAATCTTGACTCCCCACTTTGATTTCGATAAGGTCGCGATTACTGATCTTAACCGCTTGAGCAGAGTCCGAGATGAAATCCGCGATGCCTCCGCGCTCAAAAATCGCTTCCACACCCTTGCGGGAGAAAATACTTGCCGCATAGGTTTCTAACGCCTTGGTGATCCCATTCTGTTGAACGACCGAAGCAAAATTGATGACCCGAGCCAGGCGCGCCTGCTGACGCAATTTGAAGTTTGGATCCGTGGGATCTTCCCGGCTGGCTGATAAACCTAATAGTTCAAGAACAGATTCTTGATACGCCTGGGCCACTCCTTTAAAAAACCCTTGTTTTCTCAAAACGCTCTGAATCCCTCCTGTTAGACCTGCAAATCCTGCTGTCGTGACGATAGCTGGAATACCTGTAACGTCCTCAAGAATCGATGCACCGACAGATACAAAACCAGCCAAAGTGTCCCGACTGAATAACGAATCCTCAATGGCTTTAAATATGGCCCCAGGTCCTCCGCCCCCATTTGGATTGACAAGGCCGGTGGTAAGGCCTTGCACGGTGGCACGAACAGGGATATTGATGAGTGCCATAAGGCGGGGATCCAGGCCGAGGTGATTGCCGAGGGCAGAGAGGCCGACGCCTGCAAGATCAGCCGCAAGAAACGGGGCTGCTTTCTTGAGGACTTCGATGCCTGTGAGCTTGGGATCAAAATAGCCGGCTGCAAAGGCACTGAGGGCTGAGAAGCCAATACCGATCACACTTGCCACCACAGGCGATAGCTTCGTGTGCAGGCTTAATATTTCTGTCACACCGCTGCCCGTCAGCCCAATGGCTGTCATAATGACCATGGGATTGCCTGTGGCCAGCATGCCGATGCCAATGAGAATCTTACCGCCTGCAAAGATCGTTTGTATGAATTTAGGCGAGAGACTGAGCTTCTCAAGCAATTTGCCTGCACCGTCCAGGGTCAACCCTATAAGACTAAGCTTCAGGAGATTAGCAAAGGCTGAGGTCTGGGTCAAAGTGGAAAGCACAGGGCCAAATAAGGGAATCGTCTCGGCAATGCCTTGAATGCCGGCAAGCAGAGCACCGTGAATAGAGCCAAAGGCCGCCTGAAAACCATTGCCGATAATGCCAAGCCCTTCCCAAAGAGACCCAAAGCCGGCCTTAAAGGCCCCAAGAAAATTGCCAGTAAAGAGCTCTTTGAAAAAGCCCGCAAAGCCTTGGAAGATCTCAACCAGACCATTGACCAGGGCAACCACAAGCGCTTTGACAGCCACCACCACGGCAATCACTACATCAACAACCGCCTTGATGACGGCTATAAAGATGGCAATAAGAAAGGCAAAGAAGGCACCGCGTATGGATCGTTCTTCGGGGACAGAAAGGAGGGAGTATTGGCCGCTTACAGCCTCAGGCGGCGGGCGTGCTGAAAGAACATAACCAAAGCCATCGTCAGGGCGGCGCGGATCAATCCATGTCCTCAAGAATTCCTCTTTCGAAAGCGTAACCTCGCTTAAGGCATCTTCAGGCCCTGCCCCGGGGTCAATGTAACGAATCAGTTCTTCAGTCAGCGCATTGCCATCCTTATCTAAAAGGGCCACTTCCTCAAAAATTATTTTCCCGTCTTGATCGCGTATGAATGTCCCGTCTTCACCCTGCTTCGGCCTTCTCTCTGTCTTGGGCCGTATTTCAATCCCCGTCAGAATCACATAATGATTGCCGTTGATATGGGCTACCACACGAAGCTTGCAGCCTTCGAGTTTAAGACCACACTCGCTTTCATACATCGCCCTCAAGACCTCATAGGTCATCTTGTAATTGGAGGCCTTAAGCTTGTAGTGCTCCCCCACCTTCCTGAGGGCATAAAGCGAGATCACAAGATCCCCTTGTTCAATGGGAGTGATCGTGCCGGTCAATATGTCGGTCAGTATCAGCCTCGTGGCCAGCTCAGTGCGATTGAACTCAATCCCTTCGGCCTTAAGCAAGGCCTCAAGGGCCAAGTAGGCCGATTGGCCGAAATGAAGCGATTCGGCCTTCTCGTTTAAGTGTTTTATGATCGCGTTGACTTCTTCGATTGTCAGCTGGATGCGATGTTTAGGCTCAATGCCAAGAGAATCAATGAATTCAATGACCTCAGGGCTGGCCTGGGAATTTTCCCCATCCACAGAGGCGCGCAGATAATTAGCCACCGCAGCTTTGATGAGCCTGATCTTGCTTTGCCGAGCCATTCTCTCCGTACCCTCCAAAAGTTCCTTCTTTAGACCTTCAAGATCAAAAGTTCCAGTTTTGTAATCCGCTTTAGCAAGGACCGCACCGTATTGCTTTTGATTCGGATCCTGGCCCAAGAGCTTGCGATACCAGTGTGAAACGATGGGGGATATTTCCTGCAGGAGTATCGCCCCTTGGGCATTTTGGCTTTCAAGTGTGATTTGATCTGAGATATCCTTGGTTTGAGTCTCAATACTCGCGTTGGCCTTTTTCACTTCATCATCTACCTTGGCCAGGGCCTCACGGTATTGGCGCTCTAAATCCACCAGGGCCTCATTGACTTGGCTCTCGGCATTGTCAATCTCAAGCTGGGCATCGCGGATCATATTCTTCATCTTTTTCCCGCGGGCCGGGACATTGGCTAACTGCTCCCTGGCGGCGTGAATCTGAGCAAGCAGCGCCAGGAGCTTTCTTTTGGCCTCCAGATACTGGGCCTCAATCTGCTGATCCAGGACCTGCTTGCGCTCCTCCACCCGCTCAAGGGCTTCAAATCTCTCTACAGCCAGCTCGGCCTGGACCTTTAATACCGATGACTCAAGCCTGCGCCTCGCACCCTCCATATCAATACGAATGGGATTGCCGTCAGCATCATAGGAATAATGGATTAAGCGCTCACCATCCCTGCCAAGTACCTCGTGAATCTTGCCGGAGTCGTTATAAAGCTCTACCACCCCTTCGGCAAATTCCCTGGTGACAAGCTTGCCCTCCTCTTTGGTATATTCCATCCGGATGGGCAGCGTAGGCGGGGCCTGGAATTTCTCCCAGTTGGGAAGTACTGTAGAGTCCCAAAAAGCTCTGGCCTCATTGAAATGAAATTGGGCAGACTCCGCAGGATTGATCAGTAAATCCGTGCCCGGATCCGGACGAATCAAGACCTCCCGCCCGGAGGCGGTCTTGACCAAATAAGGCTTGCCGTCTTTAAACTCCGTCACCGTACCGTCAGGATGAGTGACGATCGCATCAAGAGGTCTTAAGCTTCGAGTCACCTGCCCTGTCTCTTCGTCCGTCTCTTCAAGCTCCTGTATGCGGGAGAAATTGAGAATCGTTTTTTGTCCTGCGGCCTCATCGCTTAAAGCAACGCTGGTCAGGCCCAAAACCTTGCGCGCCTCCCGGTCCTCGCTCACAAGCTCAATCTCACCGTACTCAACCGATTCAGCGCTGGACTCATAGCCCGCGAGCGTCACTTCATGAATCTCCTCGCCTTCGGGATTCTCCTCAAGACTGACGGTGGGAATCGTAACGCTAATCTTGCTGCCGTCAGGTAAAGTGATGGTTTCGGTGGACTCCGACGTCTCAACCGCTCTTGAGCGCCCAAAGCTGTGGGCGTAGCGATAGCCTTCAGGAGTCGTGTGAAATAAAATCTGGCCTTCGGGGGAATACTCCTCCACCACCCCTTCCTGTGTTTTGATGATTCTATTCCCCTCGCCCGTCAGGCCGTGTTCAAAGGTGTGAAGAATCTTCCCTTTATAGGAAATGACACTGCGAATCAGTTCGCCATCTTCGTTGTATTCATAATCCGTTACCACCCCGTTCGGCTCTTGACGCTGTATCAACCGGCCATTGATATTGCGTTCGATTTTTCCAGTCACTGTATCCTTCACCACGGTCACTTCAGTACCGTCTTCCAGCCCGCCGCAATAGGGGGCGGGGTGCCCCTGCGAGCAGAACTCATAGGAATATTGCAAAGGATTTTCACCCGGCTTCGCCACAGAGCGAATGCGGCCGTATTCGAGATCAACACTCTGGGTACCTTGACTATCGGGCAAAATGACGGTCTGGGTTGTCTGATTAGGATTGACAGGTCTTTTTTCAAACACAATCACGGTGTGATCGGGAAGCTCGGTTTTGGTCACGACACCATCTTTTACTTCTGCTTTTGAGCCATAAAGAGTACGAAACTCATTGATCTCCTTCGTCTCGGGATCAAAATGAATCACGCTCGGGGCTTCCAGAAGCTTCTGCCAGTTGAAATCCATCGGCCCCTGGGCGTCTTTAAAACCCAGCATGTCCTGAAGCGTCTTGGTGCGCTCGGAGTGAATCTCGGAGAGGATATCTTCTTCAGTCAGCATGCGGTCAAGCCAGTCTTTGGTGGCCGGGGGACGCAGGGAGACGAAGGTCATGTCCTCCGCCAGGATTTCAGGGACACTTCCCCCTGATGGTTGAATCGACTCTATCTTTATTGCAGCGGCACCGGCTTTTGTCTGATCCACCGCGAGATAAAAATCCTGCCAGTCAGTGCTGAGCCCTCCAACCACCCAGGACTGGGTGACTTGGCCTCCCTCATCCAGGAGCTTGACTTCGACCTCGCCGGGCGGTACGTCATTTCCCTTCACCTTCAAGGAGGCATGCAAATAATTGTATCGTGAGGCGTTGAATGCTGTGGCCGGCGCTTTTAAGCCTTTGATCTGAAACTCCTCGACCGGCAAAAACCCATGCCCGGTCCCAATCTGCACAAGCCACTTGCCCTCAGTTTCACGGAAAATCACTCGGTCAGGGATTCCGTCTGCGTTCATGTCCCGAAGATCCACCGTCTGACTTTGTTCCCCTGAATTGCCGGCCTTATAGATTTCATGATCCTGGGAAATGGCCGTTTCTTTACCCGTGGTACCATAAATCCCATCCCAGCGCTCAGGTGCAAGAAAGCCGCACGGCTCACCATCCGGGGCATCCGCACAGGCCTTGCCGGTATTGACTTCCACCCACCAGCTGCTCTGTGCTTGAAATTCATAATCATTCCGATCCACACTGACCCTGTCGGGAAGACCATCGCCAGTCACATCGACCAAATCCATTAAAATATCTCTTGAACCTTCCGAACCTCTGATCAGCAGAAGACTCGTCGCTGCCAATTCGTTGGGAGATTCGGGAAGCATTCGCACAGCCGCATCCCACAACTGTGCGGGCTCAAATCCATCGCCATGGTTGAACTGCACGTACCATTCAAAAACCTTCTCCCCGCCGGGCAGATTCGCCTCCTTCAACACCATTCGGTCTAAAAGGCCGTCTCCATTGATGTCCACAAGATCCGAAACTCCGGCTACGAGTTCGTTCAGGGCCCTCACGATATTTTCCGTTACAGGGGCGATACGAATCTCCTTCACCCAATTCCAAACATCCACCAGGCCGGCCTCATTAAAAGGAATCCGGTCCTTCAAATAAGAAAGCTCAGGATGCGGCTTAAGGATGGCTTCCAGGGAGGTTTTCGCCTCAGTTACGAATAACGCGATAAAATCATCTCGATGGATTTCATCAAGGTGTTCATCACCCAGTTCCTCGAGTCTTCTTAACATTAAATCATCAATGTCAGACGGCGCCAGACCTTGAACAGGATAAATCGAGGGATCAAAGAAATGCACGGGCTCACCCCGTGCATCATTAAAAACAAGGCTAGGATATTTTCTTTTTAAAACGGCATGAATCAGGGCATTCACCATCCCCTGAGCGATCTGCACCATTTCAGGCTCGCTGAAGTTTAACCGTAGCTGCCCCATTGGCTCCGCGTCTTCATCCAAAGACCAGAATTCTTCATCACCACCAGGCCAGAGATCAAAAAGCTGAAGGAATCTCGTGTGGTTTTGGGCCCAATCCGTAAGGGGGCGAGTCAATGGATGCTCCTTGTTATTAGAAATACTTTCATACCAGGAAAGGGAGGCGGCCTTTTGGGCATCCGAATGAAAGCCCGTATCCACACCCTCCCAAATCAGGGTACCATCAAAACCGTTCCCCAAATTCTTCTGCCAAAACCACCGGCTGTAAGGAGCCGCCGGAGGACGAAAGACACGGTCAGGAAGGCCGTCACCATCAAGATCTACTAAATCAGCGATGAGGGGCTGATTCGTGCCTTGCGTATCATCCCAAACCCGAAGGGCATATTTAGCACTGTCCTGGCCATTGGTGACAAAATCAATTCTCGTGTCCCATGCCACCGGGGCATAAAAGCCGTAGCCTGTGTTAAGCTGTACATACCAGACTGGTTCATTGCCGGGCTTTTTAAACACGCGGTCCGGTCGATTGTCGCCGTTCATATCCACAAGATCTCCGAAAACATAAGGATTAGCGGAATCAAAGAATCGAAGCGAGCCCGAGGCCTCCGTCTCACGCCACACACCCAGCCAGGGCACCGCGTCTTCAAATCCCTGCCCATTGCCGAATTGCACCCACCAGTACCCCCTCCCCCTCTCGATAAAGACCCGGTCCAAAAGACCGTCCCCATTCATGTCTGTTAAGCTCGACGTCATTTCCGCAAAACCACCATTGCCCATTTCAACGCCGCGGCCGATAAACCCTTGATCCACATCCGATTGCCTTAAAGAGACATTCTCCCATTGGGGATAATAATCCCCTGAAATCTGATACACATCCCCTCGGTCAGGGTCTGGGACAAGATGCGCCAAAAATAGGGTTTCACCCGTTACAAATTCGGATTCGATCTCAAAGCGGTTCGGAAATGCATTTTGAAGCGGACGGCCCAAAAGAATCTGGCGAAGCTCGGAAATCACCGTCACCTCCGGCTGATCTGCATTGATGGCCTCAAGAGCAGGAGGCCAGTAGGTTTCGGGTTCCAATAAAAAGGGAATAAAAGGAAATTCCTTGTAGCCTTGATCGGTTTGGATTCCAACCTTGACCGCCTGAAGATTTCGTCCATTTTCTTCATAAACTAAATCATAAAGCGCACCTTTAATTTCAACCGAGTCAATAAGGCCCTCGGTGTAATTCACCTTGGCGCTGCTCGGGCGAATGCTCTGAATGAGTTCGCTGTCCCGAATCACTTGCGTGACACCATCGTGAAACTCAACCTCACCGTTCAATTTCCCGTCTTGCGACCACTCGGGACTATTGACCTCAGCAAAGCGGTTCAGAAGCCGCTTCACAGAGCCTTGCTCCAGTTCAGCGTAAAAACCATGGCTCAGTAATTTAAGCAGCTCACCATCGTGATTAAAAGAGTAACTTGAAGAAGGATTGTTAAATGTAATGCCCTCAAGTTTTCCTTCGGGGCTGCGAAGGTAGAGAATTTCGTAATCCACTGTCTTTTCACCTTCTTTAAGTTTCACTTCCTTGGCCAGTCCCGTCGCATCGTAGGAAATCTCTGCACCTATAGTGGTCACCAGCTTCACGAGCCTGCCCTCCCTAAAATGCCTCTCCTTCCAGCCGTCTTCAGAGGGATTTAACGATTCTTCGACATAGGCACTGATGGTACCGGTTTTGGCTTGCTGGATGCCGTAAAGGCGGTATCTCTCAGGAAAGAGGATCTCTTGCAGACTCACAATCTCAGCATCGGTGTTGTATTGAACCACCGCCTGACCTTGTTCTGAGCCAAATACCCAGCGGCTGAGCTTGAACTCATTGCCATCGACCTCATAAAACCGCCCGTCCACGGTCTCATAGCCTGTCATCATGCCGCTTACAATACGCTGCTTAATGCCTTCCTTTGTCTTAAGAATGCCGTTGAGGATTTTGCCATCAGGATCAATCATTGGGGTGTCGATCATGTCAGGCAATGGAAGGAGTGTGCTGCCGTCCGGAAGTTCAAAGATGAGCTGAATCTCTTCATCCGTGATCTGGCCGTCTTGGTCCGTATCTTCGGCAACACGATGGACGGTGCCTCCGGGAGTTGTGATCTTGTCAAGAAAACCCTGGCCGTTGTATTGCAATTGATCGTCGCCGCGGCTTACCACAAGACGCTTCAAAAAACCGTCTTCTAAGACAGGGGCATAATCCGAAATCTCTTTGCCTGTTTTATCCCGCACCCGGGCAACCTGCCCATTTTTAAAACGAACAAAGGTCCCATCCCACAGGCGCATGCGAAGGATTTGGCCGTCATCTCCAATCACCAACCATTTGGGGGTCTTGGGATCAAAACCAAAGGATTGCTTTTCGTCAAGAACGAGGCGGTGCCAGTCCCTAAAACTCCAACGATCGTATACAAAATACCGCTTCCCCGGCTCATCCACCTCGTGAAGCATACCCAGTACATCGTATGTTACTTTGGAGCCATCGGGCCCAAACACACGGGTTTCGGTGACTTTCCCATCCTTGCCATCGACATAGCCGTACCAACTGATGCCCTCCGACTGTATCTCCCTCACCACCCGCCCGTCCGGGAGAAAATCCTCAATAATTCCCGGGCTGATGCGGCGAATAAGGACTTTGTGGCGGATGATCTCTTTGGTTTGGTCCGGATAAATCAAAAGCGCATCCACAATGTCATTTTGATCATTCAGGACAAAATTCGTGATGTGGATGCCGGTGGAGGTGCGAAACTCCACCAGCTCGCCATCGATGGAATAAGCCTCAAGGCCGTTCTCTAAAGTTAATCGAACGGCACGGCTGAGATCTAAGTCGGGCGGCTTGGGAACAGTGATTTCTTCAAGCGAATCATTCTCCGGGGACAGGATGCGAATGGAAAAAGGTTCGCTTGAAACGTATTGAATACTGGATCGGTCAGAGAATTGATAACGATCAATCCCTCCCTCCGCATTGTAAAAAATCTGCTCACCCTGCGAGACTTGGGGCTCACTTGCTTCCACGGCGGATAAAGGAGATGGAGTGAAAAAGTCCTCGCCTGTTGTGAAAGCAGTGCTGGAACGTTTAAGGCCATCCAGGCTTGCCGGGGCAGGCAGCGTTGGCTCGGGGGAAGGCCCAGGAATGGGTTTGGTAGGTAAGCTCTGGTTCGATGCAGTCAAAGAATCAGGATTAGCAAATAGAATTTGGGAGTGAAGAAAACAAATGAGAGTGACAATACTGATCGACCGGCTTAACCCAGATTTGCGGTACCAATGCATGGCTTCCTCAGTGGTGTCAAAGTATAACTTAGAGAAAGCTGGAATTCAACATATCATAGAATTATTTTAAGTCATAACTTATCCTCCGCCTGTCACTTACGACTAGTTTAACTAAGAAAATTAACACCAGCGGTCATAATCCTTATACGAGCGGTCCCACAAATCTGCCTATGTGAAGGATCGTGAGCTACACAAACGACAAAAAAAGACTTTACTTGCCGCGTCACCGCCTTAAAAGATTGCGCTGTTTTAAGAGCTGGACAAGTTTCTTCCGATTTTCCGTGCCCATCTCACAAAGAGGGAGCCTTAACTCGCCCGAAATCATTCCCATCAAGGCCAAGGCGGTTTTCGCCGGAATCGGATTCGTCTCGATAAACAGGATTTTCGAAAGGCTAAAGAGTTCGTGATGGAGTTTTTTTGCTCTCCCTACCGATCCACTTAAATAGGCTTCCACCATTTCATGGACTTGCTTTGGGACAACATTTGCCACCACAGAAATAACTCCCGTCGCCCCAATCGAAAGGAGCGGAAGAGTCAAACTGTCCTCGCCGGAAATGAGCGCAAGATTACACGCGGCAACAATTCTACTTGCTTGTTCCAAACTTCCACTTGCTTCTTTAATGCCTATGATGTTGGGAAGCTTAGCAAGCCGCGCCACCGTCTCAGGAGCAATTGAAACGCCGGTTCGGCTCGGAACATTGTAAAGGATGATCGGAATATTCACTTTTTTCGCCAAAAATTCATAATGGCGGTACAGACCTTCCTGCGTCGGTCTGTTGTAATAGGGAGTGACCACCAACACCCCATCCGCACCGCTTTTTTTGGCGTGACGGACGAGATCGAGCGCCTCTTCGGTCGAATTAGAACCTGCCCCGCAGATGACCGGCACCCGTCCGCGCACATAATCGACGACAAAAGACATAACTCCTCGATGTTCTTCGTAGGACAATGTCGATGCTTCTCCGGTCGTCCCACACGGCACGATCACGTCCGTCCCACCGGACAACTGAAAATCAAGAAGCCGCTTGAGCGACCGTTCATCTACTTTTCCATGACGAAACGGCGTCACAAGCGCTACCATCGACCCTTTTAGATTATCCCGCGTCAGTTCCATTCCCCAATTCTCCCTTCAAATACAAATTCTGCTCCGCCTTCAAGATAAACATTACGAATTTTTCCGTTCGTGTTTTCCAAGTCTACGTGAAGCACCTCGCCGCTTTTCGTCTTTACTTTGACTGGAACACTGACTCGCTTGGTCAAATGTGCGACGACAGCGCCAGCTGTAGCGCCAGTCCCACAAGATAGCGTTTCGGCTTCAACGCCCCGTTCATATGTGCGGACGGAAATGGAGTTTTGGCCGCCCACCTCGACAAAGTCGACATTCGTCCCATTCGGCTGAAATAGTTCATGATAACGAATCGCGCGTCCCAACTCATGAACAGGAGTCGAACTCACGTTGTCCGTAAAAATGACCGCGTGAGGAACGCCGGTGTTGATGAAAGATGCAGTGATCGGTGCCGCTAAACCGGCAAGCACGACGGGTTCACGGTAATCCTTCGGGTCCGCCATCTTAACACGAATCATATTCTCCTTCACTGCGACCTCAACTTCTCCTGAAAGGGTTTCAATACGCATCACCTTCGTAAAACCTAACCGTCTGTGCGCGTAAAGACCGACACATCGGAATCCATTGCCGCAAGCCTCCGCTTCTGACCCATCGGCATTGAAGATCCTCAAGAAGAAGTCGGAATACTTGGACGGTTCGATGAGCAACACGCCATCGGCTCCGATACGGACATGTGGGCGGCACACATCCGCTGAAAAAGCCCGCGGGTCACGAATCACACCCTTGCGGTTATCGATCACGATAAAATCGTTTCCGGATGCGACCATCTTCTGAAACGTGATTGACGCCATATTGCCCTGCCCTCACCCGCGATGTCACCTGCGTCCGTCATTGCGAGGAAGCGCTCCAACGCGATGACGAAGCAATCTGGCGTTCTGAGATTGCTTCGGCATTGCTTTTGGACTCCGCCTCGCAATGACGACCCGTCCCGTTCACACCCACTTCGGAATGTGTTCTCCTCGAATCAAATCTGCATGTTTCTCGCGCTTTCGGACGACCGCAAAACGGCTGCCTTGCACTAATACTTCAGCGGCGCGTGGCCGTGCATTGTAATTGGAAGACATCGTAAAGCCGTAAGCGCCCGCACTCGCAAATGCAAGTAAGTCGCCCGGCTCGAGTTCTTGAAGCATACGGTTCCTCGCTAAAAAATCGCCGCTCTCGCAAATGGGTCCCACGACGTCATATTTGTACTTCGCAGCCGTACCGTTCACCACGAGCGGCCAAATCTCGTGGTAGGAATCGTAGAGAGCTGGACGAATCAAGTCATTCATTCCGCCGTCCACAATCGCGAAATTTCTGCCGGCCGTTCTTTTAATATACAGGGTGCGTGTGACAAAAATTCCACTGTTTCCCGCAATGAATCTTCCCGGTTCGAGAATGATCTTGAGCTTCCGTCCACGGAAAAGAGGTAAGATCCTCTTCGCAAACTCATCGGCCGTCTGAGGCTGCTCATCCGAATAAATGATCCCAAGCCCGCCGCCTAAATTAAGATACTCAATTTTCCGGCCTTGTTTTTCCAAGCGCGTCATAAAAATCATTACCTTACGAAAGGCTTTCAGAAACGGCCCTCCACGAACAATCTGCGAACCGATGTGGACATGGATACCACATAGGTCAAGATCAGGATAACGATCACTGCCTTGGAACACACGAAACGCCGTGTCCAAATCGAGCCCGAATTTAGATTCCCTCTTTCCCGTGGCAATGTGCTCATGCGTTCCGGCATCTACATCCGGATTCACACGCAATGAGACTTTGACCCTCTTCCTCAACTTACCCGCCACGTGCTGAATCTGTTCGAGCTCTGGAACAGACTCCACATTAAACAGCAAAATGCCGACGCGGACTCCTTGTTCAATTTCTTCGTTCGTTTTTCCAACACCCGCATACACGAGCCTAGCAGGCGGACAAACTGCTTTTCGCGCCCGGAATAATTCCCCGCCCGATACGATATCAAGACCGGCTCCTTTTCGGACAAGAGAACGCAAGACCGCCAAGTTCGAATTGGCCTTCATCGAGAAGCAAATGAGCGGCTTCATCGAACGAAAAGCTCGCTCGAGCTTCTCCAAATGCTCCGTGAGGGTTTTGTAACTATACAGGTAGAAAGGGGTTCCAACTTTCCTTGCTACATCTTTCACTTGAACAGATTCACAGTAAAGCTCGCGGTTCTTGTAATGAAAATCGTGCATCATAGCAAGAATGCCTCCATCCAGAGTCGTCATCCTGAGGCAGCACACAAAAGCATTGCCGAAGGATCCGGTCTGGATTCTTCGGCCCGCTCCGCGGGCCTCAGAATGACGACTGTTTCCGTCTCCGCGCTCTTTTGAAACGCAAAGCTTCCAACTTGAGCCTTCCCTTCCACGCCCGTATCTGCTTGGTTACCAATTCCGGTCTTGTGCTTCCGATCGGCCACTTACGCGAAACGGAAACCTGGGGATCGAACAATTCATACACATCCTTCTGAAAAGCTCGAGAATGCTTTCGATAAACTTCGAAAGGAAGACCGCTTAACGAGCTGTGCGACTCTGACACCTTCTGAACCAAGCGTCCGACGATCTCGTGCGCTTCCCGAAACGGGACGCTTTTTTTCACCAAATACTCAAGCACATCCGTCGCAAAGAGAAAACTATCTTTCGAGGCTTTGAGGCAGTTCGCCTCGTTCACCGAAAGCGTTCGGACCGTCATTTCCAAAACGGAAAGGCTTTCTTGCGCAAGCTGGAGCGAAGAAAAAAGCGGTTTTTTGTCCTCCTGCATATCACGGTTGTACGCCAGAGGAAGCCCTTTCATTGTCGTGAGGACGGAGACCAAATTTCCGTATGCTTCCCCTGTTTTCCCACGAATCAGTTCTAAGATGTCCGGGTTTTTCTTATGGGGCATCAAGCTCGATCCCGTCGAAAACTGGTCGTCCACTTCAATAAATCCAAACTCCTGCGAATTCCACAGGATTAGGTCCTCACAGATCCTGGAAAGATGGGTAAATAAAATTGCGATCGCGGACAGGGTTTCCATCACAAAATCCCGGTCGCTCACCGAATCCAAGCTGTTCGCGGTCGGTTTTTGAAAGCCCAATAGCTGCGCAACATAACGCCGATCTACCGGAAGGTTTGAACCTGCCAAAGCACCGGCACCCAGCGGACACTCATTGAAACGCTTTCTCGCATCCAGGAGCCGGGACTTATCCCGCTCAAACATCTCGACATAGGCAAGCAAGTGATGGGCGAGGAGGACGACCTGCGCCCGCTGGAGATGCGTGTAACCCGGAATCAGGACTTTTTGATTTTTTTCAGCTTGAACCACCAAAGTCATTTGGAATTTATTGATCACTTCGAAAAGCCCCTGGATTTTTCCCCTCAAGTAAATTCTCATCGACGTCGACACAAGGTCGTTACGCGACCGTGCGGTATGAAGTTTTCTTCCAAGTCTGCCAATCTTTTTTTCAAGGCTTGCTTGAATCAAGGTGTGAATATCTTCATATTCGTTCATGACGCTGGTGACCTGTCTGCGCCTAAGCGTCCCCAGCACTTCTCTGAGGCCGCTCACGAGCGCACGGGAATCTTTCTCGGAAATAAGACTCACCTTCCCGAGCATCTTGGCATGAGCGATACTGGTTTGTACCTCCGCATTCAAAAGTTCATGGTCCACACCCAGCGAATAAGAAAACTTCTTTGCCAGCTCATGCAAGTCAGATTTAAACCGCGAACCCCACATCTTTTTCATGCCGTTCCTCTGTGCCTGTTCACTCTTCCGTCATCCTGAGGCGGCAATACCTAGCAAGGCCGACTTGTCCGCCGTGTTTTTGGCGGAAGGACCTACTCCCGTCATTGCGAGGCAGAATCCCAAAGCAATGCCGAAGCAATCTACGTTCTGAGATTGCTTCGGCATTGCTTTGGGATTCTGCCTCGCAATGACGGGGCCGTTGCGCTAGCCTGTCGACAGGCCGGCTTCGGATCTCCTTCAGGATGACGATGCCTTGGCTTGCCGTCATCTTTTTTTCTCATACGGCAGTCCCCAAATTTTGAGGAACCCTTCTGCCGCCGCCCGGTCAAATTCATCTCGAGCTGAATACGTAGCGAGCCGCTCGGAATAAAGCGAACGCGGAGACCGGCGGCCGACCACCGCGAGGCTTCCACACTGGAGCTTCATCCGCACCGAACCCGTCACACGATTTTGGTACGAGGCGAAAAATTGATCGAGCGCCTCCCGAAGCGGCGTGAACCACAATCCGTAATAGACAAGCTCCGAGTACTTTTCGGAAAGCAGGCGTTTATAGTGCATCAACTCCCGATCGAGGACGAGTGACTCTAACTCCTCATGCGCCAAATTCAAAATCGTTGCCGCCGGTGCTTCGTACACCTCCCGCGATTTGATGCCGACCAATCGATTTTCAACGAGATCCATCCGGCCTGCACCGTAACGGCCTCCGAGGGCATTCAATCGCTCGATGAGTGGAACGAGAGACATACGTTTCCCATTCAGCGAAACGGGTATACCGGCGGTGAAGTCGATTGTCAAATAGTACGGTGCTTTCGGCGTTCGATCGGGCGGCCGTGTGATCCGATAAGCGTCCTCGGGAGGTTCCCGCCAAGGATCTTCTAAGACACCGGCTTCAATGGAAACACCCCAGATGTTTTTGTCAATCGAATACGGACTTTTCTTTGTGGCAGAAACCAAAATGCCGTGCTTCTTCGCATATGCGATTTCCTCTTCGCGCGAACTGAATGACCACTCCCGCAGTGGTGCCAAAATCTTGAGCTTTGAGTTGAGTGACCGCACGCCAAGTTCGACCCGCACTTGGTCGTTTCCCTTTCCAGAACAACCATGTGCCACACAACCGGCCCGTTCCTTCGCAGCAATTTGTACGAGCCGCTTCGCTATTAATGGCCGGCCGAGCGCGGTCGCAAGGAAATATTTTCCTTCGTATTTCGCATGAGCCCAAAGCGCCGGGCGGACGAAATCGTGCGCAAACTCCTTTTTCAGATCCTCAATATAAACTTTAGAAGCTCCGGCAGAACGGGCCCTTTGTGTCAAGACTTTCCGATCCTGGACCTCACCGAGAAACGCAGAAAAACAAATCACCTCTGCGCTGTACGTATCGCGGATCCAGCGAACTGCACACGAAGTATCTAAACCGCCTGAGTACGCAAGAACTACTTTTTTCATTTTTTCCACCGTTCCATTTCACTCACCGTCATCCGGGAGCAACAACTCAGCACAAATTGCCGGTGCCATCTGCATCCGTCATTGCGAGGATGCAATCCAGGCGACGACGGCCACAGAGTGACGAGAAGAAGTCATTACTCGACCACAGCGGGGACTTGTCCCGACATACCCAAGAGATAGATCAAGATTGCTTTTTGCACGTGGAGGCGGTTTTCTGCCTGGTCAAATACGATCGACTGTTTCCCTTCCATCACGTCATTCGTCACTTCCTCACCGCGATGGGCGGGAAGACAATGCATCAGGCGTGCATTTTTTCCAGCCCTTTTCATCAGCGCCCGATTGACCTGGAATCCTTTAAAGGCTTTCATTTTCTCCGCTTTCGTCTCTTCACCCATGCTCAACCACACATCGGTGTAAACGATCTGAGCTCCTTCGACGGCTTTCTCTGGCAAATGGGTTGCCACGAGCTCGGCCTTTGTCTTTTTTGCGTCATTCAGCGCACGGCGAAAAATGGCTTTGTCGGGCGGATGCTCTCTCGGCGTTGCAAAACTAAATTGAGCTCCCAACCGCGCGGCAATACCTAAGAGTGAATTGAGCACATTATTTCCGTCGCCGACAAAAGCAATTTTCTTCTCGTCCACGGAGCCCAATACTTCTTCGATCGTAAAGAAATCCCCAATCACCTGACACGGATGTTCGAGATCGCTTAAGCCGTTGATCACCGGCTTCTCAAAATATCGTGCGAACTCAACGATGCGCCGGTGTGAAAAGGTCCTCATGACAACCAAATCAAGGTAACGAGCAAGCACGCGCGCGACATCCCTGACTTCTTCCCGAACACCTAATTTGATATCACCAGGACCTAAGTAAATCACGTGGCCGCCCATCGTGGAAAAACCAACTTCAAAAGACACCCACGTACGCGTCGACGGCTTCTCGAAAATAAGGCCCATCGCTTTTCCACGAAAGAGGTTTCGATACGCGTCGGGATTCTGCTTCACGCGCCTCGCAAGACCAAAAACGGTCTTTAGCTCAGCCGCATCAAAATCAAACGCACTAATCAAATGTTTCGGTTTCATTTAGATCGATGCAAACACGCCGTCCAGAATCCTAACGCCTTGATCGATTAAGCGCTTCGTAATCGTAATCGCCGGCAGCAACCGGAGCACCCGTTCCTGCGTACAGTTGATTAAAAGCCCACGCTCGCGGCACCGATCGACAATCGCTGCACCAGGACGATCGAGTTCCACACCCAGCATGAGCCCGATCCCCCGGACTTCTTTAATCAAAGAGTATTTCGCCTTTAGCTCGAGCAGTTTGGACCGGAGATAATCACCCATCAACGCTACATTTTGAAGCAATTTCTCTTTCTCGATTGTTTTAAAGACGGCCAACGCCGCTGCCGTGACAAGTGGATTGCCCCCATAGGTACAGGCGTGCGAACCCGGAGTCAATACGTCCTCTTTTATTTTTCGATGCACGACGAGCGCGCCGATCGGAACGCCGCTGCCCAAAGACTTTGCGAGTGTCATCAAGTCAGGTTCCACACCGTAATGCTGATAGGCAAACCACTTTCCGGTACGGCCTATTCCGGTTTGCACTTCATCAAAAATGAGAAGCAAATTCTTCTCGTCACAAAGTGCGCGGACCTCACGAACGTAGGCCTGATCCGCGACGTTAATACCACCTTCGCCCTGGATTAACTCTAGTGCGATCGCCACGGTTTTGTTCGTCACCGCTCTCTTAAGCGCTTCCAAATCATTAAGCGGAACGTGTTTAAAGCCCTCCGGCAGCGGTTCAAAACCTTTCTGAATCCGCTCCTGTCCTGTTGCTGCAACGGTGGCAAGGGTTCGGCCATGAAAAGACCGCTCCATGCTGACCATTTCATACCGGCCGGTCGGTGAACCGAATTTTCGCGCGAATTTAATCGCGCTTTCCATTGCTTCAGCACCGCTGTTACAAAAGAAAACGCGGCCGGGAAAAGACTTGGCAATAATCTTTTCGGCCAGCTGCCCTTGTTTTAAGCCGTAATAATTGTTTGGAACATGCAGCAATTTCCGCACCTGATGCTTAATCGCATGAACCACGTTCGGGTGGCAGTGCCCCAAACCCGAAACGGCCCATCCGGGGAAAAAATCCAGATACTCCTTCCCCTCGATGTCCCAAACTTTTGAGCCCTTCCCCTTCACGATGCACAGGGGAGACTTTCGATACGTGGGCAACACATAGCGGTCATAAAGATCAGCGACTTCTTTAGTATTCATGTTGTAAGATTACAGAAGTCAGAAGACAGAAATCAGAAGTCAGAAAAAACCAGAAGACCTCTGTCCTCTGACCTCTGTCCTCTGACCTCTGACTTCTGACCTCTGACCTCTGACCTCTGTTCTCTCCTCACAGCACAATTTCCGTACCAATCCCGCGATCCGTAAAAATTTCAAGGAGCAGCGCGTGTTTGATTCGACCATCGACAATGTGCGCTTTGGCTACATCAGCACGCAGCGCGAACGTACACGCGTTCACCTTAGGAATCATCCCAGCGGTAATGGTTTGATCACGAATCAACTGATCCACTTTCTCGACATGAAGCGAGGGCATGAGCGAATTGGAATCCTTTGGATCTTTCATGATGCCCTGAACATTGGTGAGAATCATGATTTTCTGGACACTCATGGCGGCTGCTATTTTGGCAGCCGCTTCATCGGCATTCACGTTATACGTATCTCCCCTGTCATCGATGCCAACGGGATAAATCACAGGAATCGTGTTCGCTACCGTGAGCTCCCGTATCGGCCTGATATTCACCGCTGTCACGTCCCCCACAAAACCAACGTCGCCATCCTTATCATGTTTCACGACGCTTAAGATTTTGGAATTATGTCCAGAAAGTCCAACGGCTTGCGCGCCAAACCGGTTCAAATCACGAACCATCTTCTTATTGAGGTCCGACAGCGTCTTGACGACGATTTTCACCGTGGCCTCGTCCGTCACGCGAAGGCCGCACACAAATCGAGATTCTATCCCCGCCTTCTTTAGATTCTCGGTAATCGCATGACCGCCGCCGTGGATCAACACCGGCCGAATGCCCACATAGTTCATAAACACGAGATCATGCAGAATATTTTCGCGCACTTCTTGATCGAGCATGGCAGAACCGCCAAACTTGATCAAGACTTCCTTCCCGCGAAACCGCTTGATGTACGGCAGCGCTTCGATCAGTACACTTGCTTTTTCGACGAGCTGTTCGATCATGTTAGGTCGAGTAACGTGAGTTAATCCAGACGTAGAATTTCGTGAGATCGGTAGCCAAAAAACGGTCGCAAAATTTTCCTTTCTTTAAATTCACCTCGAGGCGGAATTCCTTCTTCTTAAGAATTTGCCGGACCCGATTGCGTTTTCGCAGCTGCCCCCGGCCATTCAAGAGCACCGGTACGCCGTCAAATGAAATATCCAGTGCGGGCGAATAAGAAACACCGCTCGAACCAACGCAGCCCATCAACCGGCCCCAGTTGGGGTCTTCGCCCGCCAACATCGTTTTAAAAAGCATAGAGGATGCAATCTGCCGCCCTAGATCTTGTCCTTCACTCGCAGTCCGCGCGCCCTTCACCACAATTTCACATACATGTTGGACCCCTTCACCATCTTTGGCGAGGAGACGAGCGATCGAAGCACAAACGTAGGTCAGTGCCTCCTGAAATAAGTCAAAGCGCCCGTCGCGTTTAAAAATCCTTCGATTTCCTGCTTTCCCATTGGCCAAAATGAGCACCATATCATTCGTGCTCTGGTCATTATCAATCACCAATCGATTAAACGTTTGACCGACAGAAGTTGATGTTGCTTTCTGAAGGATTTTTTTGGAAATCGCAAGATCCGTCGTTAAAAAACAAAGCATCGTGGCTTGTCTTGCCGGAACCCTCTCATTCCATACGCCAGCCGCATTCATATTTGGGTTCACCATTCCAGCGCCTTTTGCCATTGCGGCGAGTGTCACCGGCTTATGGTCCACGGTGAAGCGAACCGCGATTTCTTTTGGCACCGTATCCGTTGTCAAAATCCCGCGCGCAGCGTCATGCCCGCCCTCCGCCGACAAACTATCGATGAGTGTCGGAATCGCGCGCTCAATTTTCTTAATGGGAAACGGTTTTCCGATAATTCCAGTAGAAGCGACGAAAATTTCCCGCTTCGGAACCTTCAACTTCTTAGACAGCAAATCCAGGGTTCGGGACACAGCACGCTTGCCCCCGCGCCCGTTAAAACAGTTTGCATTACCGCTGTTGGCAAAAATGACTCTGTGTCTCGCCCCGTGCACGATCCGAAGATCATATTGAAGCGGCCACGCTTTGACACGATTCGTCGTAAATGTCGCCCCGCTTACCGCCGGCACTTCGCTTTGAATCAAAGCAAGATCAAGCTTCCGAAAACTTTGTTTGATCCCGCAGTACTTGCCCGCCGCACGAAAACCCTTTGGATCCGTTACGCTTCCGTTTGAAAGCAGCTTAAATTTCATGATACCACCACCTCATGACGTCGTAAAACTGCCCAGGCACACTAAGGTAGGTCACGTTTAAACGTGACCTACCTTAGTGTGCTGCTTTCGTTGAGGCCGCCTAACACAAGTACGTCATTCTGAGACGGCAATACAAAGCAAGGTCGAAGAATCCAAAGCGGGATCCTTCGTCCCGCCAAAGGCGGGACTCAGGATGACGGTCCAGCTACTACCCCACCAGTCCCGCGTCCTCGGGAAAACCCATACGTATGTTCATATTCTGAACCGCTTGACCGCTCGCTCCTTTAAGCAAATTGTCAATCGCAGTAATCACAATGACTCGTTCCGAGTCGGCGTCCACTGAAATCCCAATGTCGCAGAAATTTGTGTGCTGGACATCCCGAAGGGCTGGGAATCGGTCGCAGCCCAAAAATTTCACAAACGGTTCTGCATCCGCCAACTCTTGAAAAGCGTTTACGAGCCGCTCTTTTTTCACTTTCGGTTTTCGTCTCACGTAAATCGTCGAAAGAATGCCGCGGTTCACAGGAAGCAAGTGCGGCACAAATGTGACTTGAACGTTTTCGTCCGCCGCTTCCGATAACACTTGTTCAATCTCAGGCGTATGCTGGTGTCGATTCACCTTATAAGCTGCGAAATTTTCGGCCACTTCGCAAAATTGCGTCCCCGGCGACAATTTTTTTCCTGCCCCGCTGACGCCAGACTTGGAATCAATCACAATTGAGTCAAGCTCGATTACCTTCTGACGAACCAGCGGATAGATTCCTAAAAGCGCCCCGGTTGGATAACAGCCAGGATTCGCGATCAAGTTCGTCTTCCGTATTTGATCGCGATAAACCTCAGGAAGACCGTAGACGGCTTTCTTCAGAAGTTGCTTCCGTGGGTGATGCGCGCCGTACCACTTCTCATAAAGACGCACCTGTTTCAGTCGAAAATCAGAAGACAAATCGATCACAAGTTTGCCGCGATCATAGAAATCTCCAGCCACTTTCATCGCTTGCGTATGAGGCAACGTAAGAAACACAACGTCTGAGTTGCGCGCAACCTTTTTGAAGTTGAACTTTTCGGTCTTGAGCGTGTTTTCCTTGCCTAACAGTGGAACTAAATCCCGCGCGTATCCCCCGTCGTCGGAACGTGTCGTCAAGCACCCGATTTGAACATACGGATGGCGCGCGAGGATCCGGATAAGCTCCCCGCCGGTAAAACTCGTCGCGCCAATAACTGAACAAGTCAACATGTTAATGATAAAAAGGGTGAAAAGTGCTTATTATATGGATTCACTTATCCTTTGTCAAATGAATAGGTTATGAAAAATTTACCTTGACATTTACGACGCAAGAAGCTATTTTTCTGAAAACATGGATAAATCCTCATTCGGACAACTTGAACGTTTTATCGGACGTCCCTTTAGGAATAAAAAAAGCCTTCTGACTGCTCTTACACACCCCTCCTACCCATCTCAAGATGCCCAGCAAGAAGTGTCTCAAAACTTCCAGCGCCTGGAATTTCTTGGCGATTCCATCCTGAACCTATTCATTGCAACCAGACTTTATCGGCTTTACCCTGATGCCAATGAAGGTCTTTTAAGCCGGATGCGTTCCATTCTCGTTTCCCGGAAGCTGCTCGCCCGTATTGCATGCACGATCCGCCTTAAGGATGCGCTGCGGATGGGCGATCACGAGCGGAATCCGTCTCATGCGGCTCACGAAAAAATAATGGCAGATGCGTTTGAAGCGCTCGTGGCGGCGGTCTATTTTGACCGCGGTTTAAAAGCAGCGGAGGTGTTCCTCGACCAGTGCTTTAAGCCCCATTTGGACCGGAGGAAGCTCTTCCGCTTTGATCCCAACCCGAAAAGTTCACTGCAAGAATTCGTCCAAAAAAAATACGGCCGACTTCCCGTCTACCGAGTGAAACAGCACGATGACGGCTCGTTCACAGCCTGGGTGAGTGTCAAACGGTCGGAGACAAAAGGCGAGGGACGAACGAAGCAGGAAGCCGAAGCTCAAGCCGCCGCAGCACTCCTCAAAAAACTAAGGCGCCGAAAAAAGACTTAGGACCAATTTCCGACGCACGGTGGAACACCGCAAAAAAGGGGACCCGCCAAAGTACATGGCGGGTAAACAGGTCAGCTTGCCCGCCGCGTTTTGTGGCGGGTCCCCTTTTTGGTAAAACATTTCATGCCCTTTCGTTATCCTCAAACAGTAAGAGGGTGCGTAAGTAACATAGAAAAGGTGCCAGGTACCTTCTCTTTTCTTATTAGACCGTACTCTAAAAAAGTCAAGGCTCTTTCAGAGCGAACTTGATTAAAAGATGGAGACAGGCACCAACATCTGCTGCATGTTACTCAACAAAATTAACTGATCGACCAAACGTTGGTTAACCTCATAGGTTGATGATTAAATCAGACTGTAGAGCGTGATAAGACACGATGTGAGGAAGTACTTCACGAAGGAGTGAAAATGATGCGAGTTTCAGGCGAAACGCCATACGTTAGCTCACGTGTAAAAATCCGCCATTGAGATTTGAAACTTTTCCCGCACGTGCTGAACAACTCTTCTACTTGAGTTCTGCACTTTTCCTACTCTCCTCTCCCCCCTTTTTCAGGGGGAGAGGATATCCGCCATAGGACGTGGCGGATCCGCCGCGCTGTGTGGCGGAAAGGTGAGGGGGTAGAATGACCGATTCTATCCTCACTCTCCCTCTCCCTCCTTAAAAAAGGAGGGAGAGGGAGAGGGAGAGGGAGAGAAAATTTGTAGAACTCAAGTTTTCTACTTATTTCATGACCTTCGCTATGACACGTTACAAAATCGACGACAGGTCTTCCCTCTATGATCTTAAGAAACATACGATGTGCGCCCTTGCCCCGCTTTTTTACCTCAACGACACCGTTCTTCTGAAGTTTTGAACGCAGTTCGCGGTACTTTAGTGGTTTGTCACGATCAGGCACATGCAGGGGCATTAACGGGATTCAAATACGCTTGAACTCGATTCGCAGATGAAACCTCTAACAATCCTACAGGAAGGCTTGGAATGAAATGTTTCTTCTCACGCACAGCCCTGAGAATTTCCCAATACTTGATTGGTGCAGGCCGAAAGATAAACTGTTCCATGTTTTTCTCAAGGTAAAAGCGGATATATTCAAAAATCATTTCGGCTAGCCTTATTCTTGCTTCTTTCTCGGTTTCCCCTTCAGCCAAAAGATCGAATGGAAGGCAGTGGGCGTAGAATTTTCCCTCCTCACACGACATCAACACATCCAATGGACTTCTTTCGAAACCCTTGACAGGCATTTTCCTTAACTCCTTATCTGCCTTAAAGATATCACAATAATACCATATTTGCCAAAATCTGACAAATCGTTACAAGCAGGCCATATTCTATTGTGTCCTGTCCCGCGCCTCAAGGACAATTATCGTTCTTATGGCTCCTCTACTTGTAGGCCGGAAAGCAAAAAACGTACGGGCCATTGGAAAATCTCTTGCGTCCTCCTTCGCAGGATGGACCGAGCGGCTCTGGGCGCGCGTCTTATGCGGCTCTTCGCCGTGCGATTTCGGCTTCGGCCTCTTGGGTCAGCATATGGAGGGCAAGCGCAAAGACATTGAGCGCGTCCTCGTTTTTTACGTAAGCAGTGCCATTGCGGAACACAATCAGATCGTCCACCTGCTCTCTTAAGGCCAACGCCGCAAGCATGGCGATGAAGAACTTCGCGCCGAGTTTTGTATCGCCGCGAGAACGAATTTCCATTCCGTTTCCGAAGCGGTAAAGACTAAACGAGATGGCTCCGGGATTGAGCGCCGCACCGTCCGTCCCGATTCCGAGGATGTCCGGCGGGTAAAGATCGGTTAAACGAGACAAGTCGCCGATGAGGATCTCGTCGGTAAAGCCAAAGTCCTTATTGCCTGCGCGCCCGAAAGCTTTCCTTAACTCATGATGAACAGCTCGATCCGATGACGCGCCTAAGAGAACATGCTCGAGATTCGGGTGATTCAGCACAGCGTTTCGAATGGCCTCGATGAGCGCTTGAAAGGCCTCGGTCCGATCTTGTCCTTCAAGACTGAGCAGCCACTCAGGAATTGGAAAACCGGCGACACTTCCCCTCTCAAGCTCGGTTTTAATCGCTTGATAGAGCTCCTCAGCGCGCTTGGCGGCCTCTTCGCTAAATTCCGGCGTGGTTTCAGCCCATTCCATTGCCCAAACGATTGCGTTCACCCTTCTTGCCAAATCACTCACGTCCGCGTCGTATTGGCCATAAGAAAGGAAAGGCATTGCGTAGGAACCGCCAAACATGTTCGTCAGTGCAACTGGGTTCACGTGATGAGCAATCGCGGCTTCAACCAGCCAACTGCTTAAATGACCCCTCTGACGCAAAAGTTCTGCCCGGTGATCTTGGAACCGGCCTCTTGCCTCCGTCCGCACTTGATCTGATAGATCCGCAGCCGGAATGCCGAGCTCAAACGCGCCCTTTAATTCTCCACGGACCACTTCCGCATTCAGCTTCTTGTGCATGAACTCCGCCGCGAGCACTTCGACCGCATCTCTACTCACCCGCGTTTCGGAGCGGGATAAGTCCGGCAGCTGAGCAACGGTTACGTCGTAATAGGATGGATCCACCAAGAAATCCATAATTTGACCTGTGTAATCACCAAATTTGCCGCCCGCTGAGGGAACACCTTGGGCTTTTCTCTTGTGGTCAATGCCTATCTCCATGTCTGAAATAGTTTTGAGCGCCCACCGCTTAAACGGACTAAAAAGCTGAACATGACGCGTAAAACCTGTCACGAAACGGAGCTTGGCAAGATATTCATCCTCCTGACTTTGTTCCACCCAGCCGGTATGACGACTGAAATAAGAACGGAGGGTGATATCCGAATGCTGCGCAAGTTGCTGAAAATTTTCGTCACGCAAAAAGTTTTTACGCCTCCAATAGTCGAATGTGTCCTTTTGGGTTAGATACTCACGGTGAAGCCATGTCGCCATCCAGATTCTAAGTGCCCGATACAGATCCGAATCGGATCGCACTTCTAGTTGGCTGTCCGCGGGCAAGGACCTTAGAAACGCCGCAATGCGGTTTTGGACTTCAAGATACACTTCGAATAACTGCGGCGACTCCCGAATCAGTCGTACAATTCCAATTTCCTTCATTAGCACGCCGCCCAAGAAATGCTTGACGCTCGGTTCATTGGCATGGTCCAACATCACACGCATCAGCGTTGGATTTACTTGAATGGCCGATACGCGAACGCCATCCGGCCCAGATGTGTGTTCGACCCCAATCAGTGCGGGATCTCGAACAGTAAAACGTTTTGGACGTGACATAAAGAGTACTGCATCCTCTTTCATATGCAAATAAAAGTCCGGATCGTCTGCTAGCGACTCCACAAACCGACTGAAGTCTCTTGACAACGCTGCCGCAGCTTCTTGAGAAATTGAATCCTGACCTGCATTCCCTCGCACCTCCGCACGGCGGCCAATGGTTTCCGGCTCCACCACGTGCGTGTGAGCATTGATGGTGTCTCGTGCAGTTTCAAAATCAGTTTGCAAATTATTTTTTTTGTCACGCAAAGGAGTCAGAATTTGTTCTGAGTCGCGGATCTTTTGCTTCAACTCATCAGAAACTTCCTGCCCTTTATGGCTCAGCAAGACAATCAAAACGGATATATCTTCGATGATCTGATCCGCCTTTTCCAATTCCGCTTCGATTTGATCCAGCGACGTTTGAACCTCATCGAAATGTCGATAGAGTCCGTAACCGTCCTCCTCAAACAAGCCGTGATCATGGAGGACCTCATTCATATCTAAAGGGTGTACGTCACTCAATCAGCTCAATCCTAACAATTCGTCCACAGGATCTTCGATCTCCTTTAATTGAGATTCGATGGAATTTAAATGAGACGCCAAGGCTCGAATCATCCCCAAGTCAATTCCCCGTGCTTCGGAGCGCAAGGAAATAGAAATTGGCGCGTGGAGATCAGGAACTGACCACGAAATCGGCGAACGCGGAGGAAATTTGGCAATGATGGCTCGTGCTTCCTCTTCAGAGATGATTTCGAATGTGGGAAGTGGTCCAGACACTGCGTACGTGTTTAGCGTCCTAACCACATCGTCATTGCGAGGCGGCGAGCCAAGCATTGCCGAAGCAATCTCGCGAATCCGAGATTGCGGAGCCTGTCCCGAGCCCGCGAGATTGCTTCGGCCCTTCGGGCCTCGCAATGACGGGCGAGGGATCTGGCTGGCTTGCATCCCCGCAATGACGCGAAACACGTACGGCACTGTGGCTCGAGAAACTCTTACCTCGGGGCGCGGCGGGAGGTACTTCGGATCCTGGAGGAACTTGAAAAATTCCATTGCGGCTTCTTCACTCATCCGCACTTCGCCGGTCGTTTCATCGTAACTCGCCACGCCTCGGGCAATGGCAATTTGGAAAATGGCTTCGACGAGCTTTGGGTTCTCGAAATAAACTTCATCTTTGAAGAAATCAACTTTCAAAGCGATTTCTCTTGCTTCGCCTGATTTAGTTTCGAAGACATCCAATAGCTTGAAAAGCAGAAATAAAGCGGCACTTAAAACTCTATCTGTTTCAGGTTCGCCCACTTTCCGCAACCCTGCCGAGCCGATATTCTTTTTCTGTAAGTAATCTAGTGCGACTCTTATTCCCACTGTTTCAGCCTCAAGGTGCATCACAGCCAGCCTTTCAGCTAGCTCCACATGTTCCGCGTTTCTCACATCAAAGGCCGTCAGGCTTGAAAATCGGTCTTTTAAGTCTTGGTAGGCTCTCAAATAATCTTGGTTTGCAACATAGTACGCAACGGTATGGCCTTCCTTCAGAACGACCGCGATAAAGACATCTCGATAAATCGGATTTCTTTCAGCGGCAATAAGAAGACGCCTAAAAGCTTCGGCGTTAACCAAGATGTGATGATCCAGTATTCGATTTTCGCCTTCTCCGACAAACTTCCACATAAAGCCTGCAAGCGGCGCCTCCAAAAGCTGCTCCTCGGTAAGACCAGCCAGAAGCCTATGATCTTCGTTCCTGAATGCTTCCACGGCGCTTAAGAATTGCGGATTTGCTGTAATGACAGAATCTTCTGCGATCTGATTAAGAAAATGATCTAATTCTTTTTTTATGCCGATGACGTCCTGTATCAACTCTTCTCTTGCATCCGGCTGTTTTATTTTCTGCGGCTTTTGAATTGGTTGTTCCGGTTTCTTAAAGATAACATCACCCGTTATACCAGCGATGGCTGCAGCAGCTAACGCTGCAGGTGCCGCCCATAAAAATGTGCGCCGGGACAGTGTTCTTTGATCCTCTTGGCGGTCTGGGAGTCTTAGCTCCGAACGGGGGACCTGTGTCGTTTTGGAAACTCGTTGCTTCGCTGCTCGTCTCAGCCTTTGGACGCCGGCACCTGAAAGAGCGCCGACGATCAACCCAATGATTCCGCCGGTAATAACCGATTGAGGGGTAATCCTGCTGCTTTCCCGTGGGGTGAATAAGTTTTGCATAAAAGCATCAATGTCCGGATGACCGCGAATGATACTAATGGGCTCTTGAGAAATGGGGAGAGTTTTAGAAGTCAACAACTGCGATGCCATGAAGTCCTCTTGAGCCAAACGAAATGCGGTGGTATAAACCTCAAGGTCTCGACGAGGAAATTCGTCGGGATGTCCCCTTAGGAAAAAATAGCCGGCAAGATGAGCAGGCCTCAGCGTTTGGAAACCTGGAACTAAATTTCGGAGATTTTGAGATTTGAATAAGTCATTAGAGTGTGCCGCCACAAATTGTTCGCCCGGGGTGAGTTGGCTTGGTGGAAACCGTTCTTTAGAAACTTTTTCAACCAGGGTAATCCAAGGGCCGAAGATTTCGCCGCCTAGGTCGCGGACATTAACATCAGCATGATCCAGGATCTCCCAGTACAGATTCTGCCAGCGCTCGGCATCGGTAAGAGGCCTTCCAGTAAGTTTATGGCGCGGTCTTGACTCCAAGTCAATCTTTAACGGCCGAGGATGATACCATTCCAGAGAACGGATATGAATTCCAGAAGCAACATCTTCGGGCCTGGCTTTATCCGTAATTCTCTGCAAATAGGGGCCTGGACTTGTAGTTCCTCGATAAGCGTAAGGACTCAAAGATTCCAGCGTGTCCAATGCACTTTCAATGGAGCGGACTGCAACGGCTTCGTCGCCCGCATTGCCGTGGCTGTGGATATAATCCTTCACGTGATCAACGGCAACTTCTGGATGCCGTTGCTGGAGCCCTTCGAACCGATAATACTGACGATAATCATGTTGGTAACCCGCTCCCATTCCAAGAACGGCTCCGAGGACGCCGCCTAAAAAGGTGGTCATACTAAAAACGAACTTCCTCCGTGAAACTTTTCTTTCTCCCTCCGCTCGCGCCTCGGAACGGCGTGCGGAAAAGGGATGGGCTGCTGACTCCTCTTGAATTATTCGCAATATTCTGTTGAAATTATCATATAAATTCTTCTTGACAAGTCCGGTTGATTTTGATACGGTTTCTACCTCTTTTTCAGAGGGGGTTATGCCATGCCGAAATTCCGAGACAATCCTGAGTATGATCGCGAGCGCGAGTTCACGGTAGTGCTGGAAGACCTGCGAAGCCAATTCCGCACCTTTGGAGAGGGTCTGAACGGACTGAGTGAAAAAGTCGAAACGATTCTGAGGACGAAGGTCGATAAAGCTGATTTTGAACTGCTCAAAAAGGTTCTTGCCACTAAAGCCGATAAGTCCGACGTGGATTCTATCGTGAACTCTATTAACAAGACCCTTTCCACCAAAGCCGATAATGCCGATGTCCAAGAGATTAGTTCTTCCTTGAACCGCTTCTTCGTGACTTTGAGCGATCATGAGACGCGGCTCACGCATCTGGAGTGCGGAAAACAGTAACTCCGCTTTATCCCGCACCTCAGGGCGGATACTTGGATTTTGTAAAGCCTCGCTCACCTCCGGCAAAGGCTCGCCGGGAAGATCCTTCAGAATAAGCCGTAAATGATTCAGGAGGAACTCCCTGCCAACTTCCTCACCGGCATTCTTTAGAACGTCAACCAAGCCGTGGATGGCTTTCAGATCAGCCTCCGAGAAATCTATGCGGGAAGCCGGAATCAGCAAGTCAAAATCCATGAGCGCTGCATACCGCACTTGGAGATCAAACTCACTATTTCGAATGACACCAAGGAGGACTGCATATTTCCACTCTTTGGATACCTTGCCCGTCCCTTCCCAATCCAGATCGCGCAGCACACTCAATGCGGCTAATTGCTTCTCGGCCGGTTCCTCTGGATGAGATAGAGTCTCGGAAATAAAACGCTGTGTAGGAGTGAGCATGAGGCCGCTTTCTAAATCAGCTATTGTCGCAGTCCAGCTTGCCTCGCCGCGAGCCCTTTGTTGGATCTTCTTTGACGCATAAAACTCGAGTCCATAGTGAGCAACCGGCCAAATCAATGCCGCCACCGTAAGTGCAAGGAACATACTTTTCAAACCCCAGCGGGGTTTCCATCTTGTCGGTCCCTTCCGCGTTTCGGAGCGGGCGGCTTGCGTGTACGTGTTATGCGCAAAAATGCCGTTGCCGATAAAGTTGTGCGTCCCGTCGACCTCGATGTCGTAGACGTGTTCAAGTCCCACGAGTTCAATCGATCGGACAGGGTCCCAGAGGACGTTAGACACGCTTGAAGGCTCTAGAACCACATCTTCTGCGTAGGCTTTCGGCAAAAACAGGTTGCTCAGATGAGTTGAGAGTGTGGTATATTTGTAGGCGATGAAGGACATTCCCGCGAAAAGAAAAACAGCAAGATTGGTCCCTTTTCGAAACATGGTATCGGCGGCCATCTTCAAGTTGGGGCGTAGATCCAAAGCCGGAGTGGTGATTGACAAGGAGGGTGTCCCCCAACTATTTATTTTTGATACGTTTGCCTTGTTAGACATTTTGTCTAAAATCGATGAAGGACTGGTGGACCGCTTGTCCACCGAAGAGTACCACGACGCGTCCGTCAATCCGGCAGGGTGGCTCATCGACACGATCGAAGCGAAACTACCAGCAAACCCTGACTTTGTGGTGTCCCTGAAGAAAGCGGTCAGAGAAGCCGACAAGAAAGGCTGGATCCCCTTTGAAGAAGTCCGGCAAAAGCTTGACGCAGCATAAGGATCCGTATGTATTCGGTTCAGCTGACACCCCGGGCCGAAAGAGATCTTAAATCTCTCCCTCACGAAATCCAGCAAAGGATTCTCAACAAACCTGCTGATAACGCCCTTCTTCCAAATCCCCTCGTTCGTGCGAAGCCGCTCGTGAACTTGCCTCCCAGCACGCACCGCTTCCGTATCGGAGACTACCGTGTTTCCTTCTACCTGAGGGGCAACACGGTCTTCGTGGAACGCATGGAACGGCGGGACAAAGCCTATCGAAAATCTTGACGGGATCCTTTTGGGCACGGCGATCTCGTCGCCAACGCTGAGCTCCGAAACCTTCATCCATTCCGTCATTCCGTTTCTCTTCCCCCTCCCACCTTCGACCTTAACCAAATACGGATGATTCGCCGTCGTCCTGATCGAACGGCCGGAAGCGGTTGTGAGCTTGTAAACGGGTTTGATTCCCATATCCAGCAGCGCGTTGATACGACGCGGCTCAATTTGTTTCGTCTCCTCATTTAAGGAAAGCACGTAATCTCCCGCCGTCACATCCACAATCGCTTTCTCGTCCACCTTCGATTGTCCACCTTCCACCTTTCCTGCGATCGGAAGCAGCGTATCCCCCGTGACACATAATCCAGCATCATCTCGCGCTTCTCCCGCAGGCAGGCGTACCTCGGTGCGGCGGACTGCTGCGGGAAAGCGACTTCGGAATTCGTCGACCGTTTCTCCGACAAGCACGAGACGGCCGCCGATAAAAGCAAGAATGCCTTGAGCAATGAATTTTCTTGCGTCGCTTTGATTCCCAATTTGCCAAACGACCTTTCCGGTTCGTCCCGATGAATCCACCTGAAAGACATTGACGGCCCATCGATGGTTTCGGAATTGAGTGTCAAAATCACGAATCATATCCCGCCGCCGCTCTAAAACTTTCCGCACAACAACCCGTATCTGGTCCTCGGGCACCTGAACATAGTCTTCCGCGTCCGCCGGCGACAAATCTGGAGCAGGATATTCCACTACCGTGTCCGTGCTCCGCGGAGTCTCAAATTCGTGCCGCGTTGCGCGAACAACCCGGACTCTTCGCACTCCTTCAATACTCGCTCGAAGCCACTGTAACTCCCCTTCATTCAATCTCAATGACCCAACGAGACCGAATGCTCCGTTTGACGCACGCAAATAGTCTTCGTACCCGTCGGCCACGTAATTCTCAACAGGATTGCCCCGCTTGATCCCATGAATCGGAAACGTTATCTGCTCCGCCCGCGCTTCAGCACGGCTGAAGTCTTTAAGGGACTCGGGTTCTCCCTTTACCCAGTCCGAAAGGATTTGTTTGATGAAATAGATTTCTCCCATCAGGGCGGCTACAGGATTCACAACGCTCTCATTAATTCCTGTAACCCGATCTGAATCTTCAGATATCAGACGCGGCAAGTTTCCGGCACCGACAAGATGTCCATCTCGTTCAACTAGGTGATCAAAATAGTCGTGATAGTGGGGAAAAAGCTGCATCGTTCCTGCTAGAACCGTGTCTAAGCGCACCTTCTCCGATTCCCAATTCCGAGCCGCGAACAGTCTCATCATTCCCGGAAATTCTCCCCTCCAACCCGTCGCTGGCCTCGTGATGGCATAGGACTTGATTTGTGACACGTGCGCTACATCTGTGTCCTCCAAAGAAACCAGATGAATGGGAAAAACAGTCGCTAATTTGGCAGCTATCTCAGTATCTTTAAAATAATCATTTCCATAAAAGAGTGCCGCTACCCGGGCGCGCAACCCCTGACCGACATTACCCATAAAACCGGTATCCACTAAATGGAAAACACGACCTCCTTCAATCGCGTCTCGGGTGATACCGAGATACTCAAAAAAGCGGCGGGCATCGGATGGGTCAAAATGCTTGATTGCGGCATAAAAACCTTGACTGCCCGGAATGCGCAAGATCTTGGCATTCGCTTGGGACTCACCCAAATTCAACCGAAGACGGAGGAAAGCAGCCAGGTAGAGCAGTCTTGCATCCCTTTCCATAAATAAAAGCCTCTCGTCACCGGACCTACGAAATAGCTCGTCAACAATCTCGTAAAGATAAGGCCTAAGGCGATCAAGTTCCGTGTAGATGTTTCCCATATCAAGCTTGGCAACAGACGCGAGCTCGGGTATCGAAGCCGCTACCTGTTCGATGTCTTCTTTCGTAAGTCCTGCCTTAACGAGTTCGAGCAAGGTCAACGCGTCAGGCGCCGTTTCCTCATCAGCAAGAATTTCTCTCACCTTCTCTCGCATCTGCACTCCGTCCAAGACCGTGCGTTTCTCAAATCGCCTTCTCTCCAACTCCTCGGCCGTTCGCGCTTCGGAGCGGGAAAGATGGGCAAACCCAGTAGGTTTCGCTCTATCGGACGGCCACACTTCTTGTTCCGTTTGACCGGCCGGAGGCGTTGTGTTATAAATGATATGATCACTGACAGCTTTCAGTGGACTCGCGGTCGAGAGAATATTCGTGAGATGAAGTATAAGATTGTCATCGAGGAAGAACCCACCGGCGGATTTAGTATCTACGTTCCCGAACTTCCTGGATGCGCCTCGCAGGGGGAATCCAAACGGGAAGCGATGGCCAACATTCGAAAAGCCATCCGCTTGTACCTTTGGTCGCTTCGCAAAGATAGGCAAGCCCTTGAAAAACGAAAAATTTCCATCCGGGACATTGCTGCTTAATTCATGCCCCACCTTCCCCAAGTTTCTGGCACGCGTGTCATCAGAGCGCTCCAAAAAGCTGGCTTCATTCCCCTGAGGCACAGTGGTAGTCATGCGGTCCTCAGGCATCATACGGACTTGGGTCGCCGCGCCATCGTACCC
>Ga0156289_1064_pt2 | contig 42209 bp, 33 predicted proteins | sample RifCSPlowO2_12_FD_116157 | JGI IMG/M metagenome (GOLD analysis project Ga0156289, IMG submission 116157) | Omnitrophica bacterium RIFCSPLOWO2_12_FULL_50_11
TTAATTCCATCGCGACGTAAGTGGCCGCCGGATTGGACAGCTCTTCTACTCTTGTCATCCCGCTCATTCTGAGCTCCAACTCTTTCAAGACGCGCTCAAGTTCTTGATTACGCTTTTGAGCCATCGTAAACGCTTTCTTCGATTCGGATACTTCTTCTTGCAACGCATCAAGATCCATATCTTTTTCGCGGATCAAATTCAGCGCTTGGGTCCGAGCCTCTTCTGCCTCTCCATATTTTTGCTCAAGCTCCTGATTTCGAGAGCGAAGCTTAGTCGCCTCTTGGACAAGTTGAGTGTTCTTGCTCTCGAGGGCATCAATTTCGACCTCCAGGTCGTCACGGACTTGTTCTAACCGGATTCGCTTTTCCTTTTCATTTTCACGGATCGTGGAAAGATAAACGGAGGCGCCTGCACTAATCAGGCTAAGCAAAAATAGAAAAACGACAGAAAATTTCAGAAAGCCCATCGTGTGTATGCTGCGACGTTTTATCGGAGCGGATGGTATCATAGGTTCTTCTAAATTACAAGGAGAAAGCGTATAATGCAAATACTGGAATTCTCATGCTCAAGTTCTTGCGTACACACATCAAACTGATCATCTGGGCCATCGTTTTGTCATTCATCGCTTGGGGAGCGGGTACGCTCACGGTCTCACGGGATGAAACCTCACAGTACGCAGGTTCCATTGGAGGTAAAAAGGTTTCTTATCAAGAATATCTCATGACTTTCCGTTTTTATGACTTGCTCAGCCGGGCCCAACAACAAGAAGGACAACCTGGCGAAGAAGAAGCCGATCCAAGTGAAGAACCAGATGAAGAAAATGGGACGGAGACGTCAGACGACATGCCTGAGGAAACAGATGAAATTGACGAAACTGGAGAAAGTCCTCGCCCTGAGCCCGAGAAGTCTCCTTCTTCGCCAGAACCGCCTCCATTTGACCGGATCCAAAGTCTCACCTGGCAGACTTTGGTGCTGAGTCGGGAAGCAATGAAGGACAACATCTCCGTCAGGGATGAGGATGTCCGCACTGAAGTCCAAAGACTCTTTTCAGGAGCTGGAATTTTCGACCACGTCTTTTACGAAACCTGGATCCGCAATAATTTCCGCGGACGGCCCCGCCACTTTGAAGAAGTGGTCCGAAAACACCTCGCCGCCCAAAAATTGAGAGATCAGTATCTGGAAGGCGTTGCCGATGAGGAAAAGGAAGGCAAGTGGTTGGCTCGACTCATCACCCTGATGTCCCAAGCAGATATCGAAAACTACACGGTTGAAAAATCAGCGCAGTAACCGAGCTCCTGTAACCTCTATCACCCCAATAAGGCATTTGACTGATCACCTTCTTCGGCCCATCACGCGAAGGAGCAAAAGAAAGAGATTGATGAAATCCAGATAAAGCCTCAGCGCACCAAGAAGAGCGACTTTTTTCATCATCTCGCTTGAACTAAAGCTTTCATGATGCAACTGTTTGAGTTTCTGCGTGTCATAGGCCGTAAGCCCGATGAAAATAGCGACTCCGGCGTAGGTAATGATCCAGTAGAGAGCAGGACTTTGAAAGAACCAGTTGACGAGCGAAGCCAGGATGATTCCAATCAAGCCCATAAAACAGAAACTGCCAACGGAAGTGAGATCTCGTCTCGTCGTAAAGCCGTAGACACTCACCAAAGAAAATGTTCCGGCCGTGACCACGAAGGTCGACGCAATTGAGGCAGACGTGTAAATGAGAAAGATCGACGAAAACAAAATCCCATTCAAGGTCGCATAGACACTGAAGCCTGCTGTCGCGGTCGTCACGCTGAGACTCGCGATTTGGCTCGAGAGCCAAAAGACAAGGCCAAACTGTGCGATGACAAGCACCACAAGAAGAAGTGGATTGCGCGCCAGGCCGAGAATGACAGACGGATTCATGGCCATCCAGCCGGCCACAATTCCCGTGAGCCCCAGCCCCATCGCCATCCACATGTAAACCTGCGAGAGAAAACTCCGCTCAGACGCCTCTTCTCGCCCAAGCCCCATCGGAACCGATTGATCACGATCCATCGAAAACCTCCTAAGGTAGACGATCTACTTTCTTTTCATCCCTTTGCAAAGTTCAGTTTCTAATTGAGGGGTCGGGCTGTTTCCCGACCCCTCATCCTGAGGGCCGAAGGCCCGAAGGATCTCGCCAGATCCTTCACGTCGCTCAGGATGAGCCCTCGGATAGAGAGAAAATAACTCTCCGAAGGCTCAGTTGCTAATTCTATTTAATTTCGCCTTCCAAGTCACGCTTAATTTCGGCCGTTCACTTGCAATGCGCCCTGCAAGCGGCTAATCTTAAATGAGAACGTGTTCAAAAAAACCACAGGAGGTTACGAATGAGCACAACTCAAAAAAAAGCATTGAGGAGACGATTCCGGATGAACGTCAGGTTCCGTAAAGCGGAACTGAGGAGGTTGACCGGAGTCGCATCCCGATTACACATTACAAGGAACCGTGCTTACAGGGCAGCTTTGAGCAATATCAAGAAAGAAATCCGGTTGTACGATCGACTCGGATCCTGGGTTCGGTAATCCAGTAACCTTCCCAAAAAGGCGTTGCCAAATTTCGCGGCAACGCCTTTTTTGACTGTGTTCCTGCTATTCCTCCAACTTTTCCAGTAACTCGACTGCGGCCTCCTTTTCCAAGCGCTGTCTGACGCTGTCCGGGAGATTCCAACCGACCACCTCACCATCTTCAAATAAAACACTCTCATAACGATGCCACGCAAATTCCGAATAAAGCCAATGTTCGAACTGCTTTCCATCCTTCACATAGCCGTACGTTTTCCATGGTGCGCCCACACTCATCACGACCTGTTCCTTGGTCCAGCCATAGTGGAGATCGTTTTCCTCTTCCTTTTCCTTGCGCGCATGAGAATGTTTGAGTAGTTCCTCCAAGAAATTAGTTTTCTCCTTGAGTTCGCTCACTTGCTTCTCGACCTGCACTAATCGCTCGTCAATGAGACTCAGTTGATCCTCACTCGGCTCTTTCTTCTCCTGTTCAACTTGCAACTCTTGTTCGAAAACAGATCGCCTTCCGAAAATCGTCGGCTCCACAACCATCTCCTCGTGTGCTGTGCTCGGTTCCTCAGCCGCGGTTGGGAGTTGCGGGGTCTGACTGGCCTTCTGTTCCTTCTCCTCTCCCTGTGCTCGTTGCTGTTTCTCCTCCGACGATAGATCCGGTTGCTCGAAATCCGTCTGCAGCTCTGGCTGCTCCTGCACAGGCTCGATTGATTCCGTGGCCGCGTCCGGCAGTTCGGCCGCATCCTCTCGTCCTTCTTCCACCTCAACTGTCTCAGCGGTTCCGAGTTGTCCTAGATGATAAGCAGAACCAATCACCAAAAACACAATAAGCCCCAAAGAAACCCTTGGAAACATCTTGGTCATCAAAAATCCTCTCCAAATTCCTCATGATTCGGTTCATTTATTCTTCGGCCACTTCGTCGTCTTCATGAATACGAAACTTCATCTGCCAATTCGTTGATATCTCTGGAATCATACGGGAAGAATGAAGCTAATGGAGCCATCACGGAGTTTTTTAGGGAGCCCGATGGCTCATCCTAAGTCCTTCGCCGTCGTCGTCCAAAATAACAGTTTCATTGGTGGCTTCAGGATCGAGCCCCTTTTTTCATGCTAATCCCCCGCCCCTTTTGAAATGATGTGTCATATAAAGCTGTTCAAACCACCAAAATTAAAAGTGCTGGGGGACTAAAGAAAATACCCAATTTGCCGAAAAAAACATCTGTAAAGGTTTGGCTTTTGTTTGTCCAAACCCAGAAAGAGTACACGTTCGGTACTTGACAGAAGCGAATTAATATGAAACACTTGTGCCACAAATTGTGGTTCAGAATCTCAAGAGCAGTGCTCGAACGACAGGAGGCAGGAAATGAAAAAGGCGATTGTTCTATTTTGTGTGTTGAGTCTGTTGGTCGCTCCAGCATCAACGTATGCCGCTGATGAAGGTGCGGCAAAACCTGTACAATTTTTAACTCCGAGTGACTATGTGGATGCAACAAATCGTATCAAGGAACCAGCAAGTTTCGATTGGTCTACGGGAAAAGGCCGCAAGGATTGGGCCATCCGCTGGGCGGTGGACGACAACTATTTAAAGAAATCAACCGGGATGATCTTTCGCGGATTCAGCAACGCCGCATTTGGTTGGGTTGAAATTTTGACCCATCCCTTTCGTTGGTCAACAAATGCACCTCTTGGCAGTGGTTATGTAACAGGGCTGATCATGGGACCGATTGTCGCAACCCTTCGAACCGCAAGCGGCGTCATCGATCTCGGAACCTTCTGGATACCTTGGTGGCACGGCATTCCGATGCCGAAACCCGTCCTCGGTCTTCACGACGTCCATCATTACGGAACAATTGAAGATGTTGGAGATTATGACCACAAAACGAAGCGTTACTTCTTCAACTGGTTAAATGAAGATTATTAAGCTCCTCTTCCGAGAGCGCTCTTAGATTCGACCACACAAAAAATACGTGCTGCCGCATCCGGCAGCACGTATTTTCTTTCTTGCTAATTCCACCCTGAAACCTGATTTAAACTGATTTCCTCCTACGAAAACGCAACTAATTTTTTAACCAGCGCGAGCATTTCCGGCATGGAACCTTGCCATCCTCCTTTTTCTACAAACACGGGCATTCCCCATTTTCGGATCTCGCGAATATCATCCGATGCGGTCGAGTCAATAAAAAAAATCGTCGGGATTCGGTAACCCGCACGGCAAAGGTCGCGATAAAGTTCCACGCCACTCCGGACCGGCATTTTGATGTCCAAGATCATACAGTGAGGTACCATTTGCTCCACCGCTTTGAATCCTTCGAGACCGTTCGAGGCTGTTCGTATTTCAAAATCAGCCCCTTTGAGCCCCTCAAAATAATCTCGAAGCGTCGTCCCAACCTCCGGCTCATCGTCCACAACAAGAAGCCTGAGCGGATGCGGCAAGTCAATCTTCGAGAACACCGTTTTTTGAAACTGTCTTTCATCTACCGGAAAATCAATCACGCCGTCCCAAGCATAGCGACCCTGGCCCCTTGCCCCGAGCCCGAAGCATCCAAGTTTAGGTCGCGAGGCTTTCAATTGGTCGAGCCGATTTGCGACACGCTTGTCCACCCATTCCGATTCAACAAAGATGAGATCCGGTTCGCACGAGGAGATGGCAGCCAGGTCCGACTTCCTGCGAATCACCGTGGGGACCGATTCCGTATCCTGTAGATAGGTAATTAAATGTTCAATCGCCTTCTTATTTTCCGTCGCTAACAAAACCGATCGCTTTGACATCTTGCACCCGAACGCGATTCCTCAATTACGATGACTCTATTCCCAAGAGCTTGTTTACTTCCCGCCGTAAGTATTCCAAGTCAAACGGCTTATGAAGAAATATGTCTCTTCCCAATTCCTCGGCTTGATCGATTAAAACCTGATCCACATAACCGGTGTTCACGATCACTCTGGTCAACGGGCTTGCTTCCTTGCAGATTTTAAGGACGAGAAGGCCGGACATATCAGGAAGCTTCATATCAAGCAGCAATAATTCTGGCTTTTCACGCTTGAGGATCGCAATTCCATCTTCGCCATTGTCCGCTGTAAAAACTTGAAATCCTTCTTCCTCAAAAAAGGTCTTTACCTCTTCAAGGATCTCATTTTCGTCATCCACGACGAGTAACTTCGCCGGCATGTAAAAAAATTTCAAGTAGTTAAACGCTTTCGCAAATTATCTTTTTCATCGGTGATCTCCTGAGGCAGACGATCGCCGAACTGTGCAAAAAATTCTTCCTGTAATTTCAAGTCGGCGAGCCACTCCCTCCGATCGACCGCAAGCAGCTCCTTCATAGACGCCTGATCCAGGTCTAAACCGGTTAAATCAAGACGATCTGATCTTGGCACATAGCCCACTGCTGTCTCATCCGCGTCTCCTTCGCCGTCTACCCGCTCCAAGATCCACTCCAAAACGCGCAGATTGTCACGAAATCCTGGCCACAGGAACTGGCCGTCTTTACCCGTCTGAAACCAGTTCACGTGAAATATTTTTGGCGGGTACTTGAGCTTCCGTCCCATCTGGAGCCAATGGCGCCAATAATCCGCCATATTGTACCCACAAAACGGAATCATCGCCATCGGATCGCGCCGAACCTCGCCCACCTTCCCGACTTGTGCTGCCGTTCGTTCTGACGCCATCTGGGCGCCCACATAGACACCGTGTTGCCAATTGAAACTTTCGTAGACAAGCGGTGCCACACGAGCATGTCGCCCGCCAAAGATGATCGCTGAGATCGGTACGCCTGAAGGATCTTCCATCTTGTCCGTATACGTCGGACATTGCGAAATAGGCGCTGTAAAGCGGCTGTTCGGATGAGCGGCAAAAATAGGTTTGCCGTCCTCATCCTTCATCCCGGGCCTCCATGGATTCCCTCTCCAATCAATTCCTTCTGTGGGCGGTTCTCCATCGGCGCCTTCCCACCACACGGTTCCATCTGGTCGGAGCAAGACGTTGGTGAAAATTGAATTTCTTCGCATCGTTAGAATCGCAATGGGATTGGTTTTCGAATTCGTTCCTTGGAGCACTCCAAAAAAGCCGGATTCCGGGTTTACCGCCCGGAGCCTTCCATCGTCACCGATTCGAAGCCATGCAATATCATCTCCTACAGTCCAGATTTTGTATCCTTTGCGTTTTAAACCTTCTGGCGGGACCACCATCGCCAGATTCGTCTTACCGCAAGCGCTTGGAAACGCAGCTGTAACGTATTTCACTGGACTCCCTGGTTTTTCAATGCCAAGGATCAACATATGTTCCGCCATCCAACCTTCCTGACGTCCCAGCCAGCTCCCAATCCGAAGCGCCAGACATTTCTTCCCAAGTAACACGTTGCCACCGTATCCGGATCCAACGCTCCAAATCGTACTGTCCTCCGGAAAATGGAGGATGAAGCGGCGGTCCATCCGCAGATCTGCTTTGGAATGAAGCCCCTTGGTAAATCCGCCGTCACTGCCAAGCGCGTCTAGGACCGCTTGTCCCATGCGGGTCATGATCCTCATGTTCAATACGACGTAGATACTGTCTGTCAGCTCAATACCAATTTTGCTGAATTCTGATCCGATGGGACCCATGCAAAAAGGAACGACATACATCGCGCGGCCTTTCATCGAACCTCTAAATATCGCGCTGGCTTTCTCGTATGCTTCCCTCGGCGCCATCCAGTTATTTGTAGGACCGGCATCGTCCTTCTTGCACGTACAAATGTAGGTCAAACCTTCCACACGAGCGACATCATTGTGAGCAGACCGGTGGAGAAAGCAACCGGGAAGCTTCTCTTTATTCAGTTCGATGAGTTCCCCAGTTGAAACCGCCTCTTGTTCCAACCGTTTCTTCTCTTCTTCGGAACCGTCACACCAGATCACACGATCCGGTTGACACAGCTTCGCCATTTCCTCCACCCAATGGACGAGCCTTTGGTGATTCGTCGGCACGCTTTTCTCAACTGCTTTTCTCATTTTTGCGACTTTTACTCCCTGGGTCCTTCGGGCCTTTGGCCCTCAGGATGAGCGGTCGAAAAACTGACAGACCGCTCACTTTTTATGTTTTCTTCTTTTTCGCTAACAAAGATGTCTTTCTATTGCTTAATCTATCATACTTAACTCCTTTCGACAACTAGGATTGTGCCGTTTCCATCGGTGCGAAAGCGGTGAATCGCTTCTCCGCTTGCTGGCATTGCGTAAACTGGATTCATTCCTTCTCGCACCAAGCGCTCGTAGACCTTCAAACGAAAACGGTCGCCGTCAAGATTAATGATTTGCCGGCCGGAAGCATCTTTTACAAATTCAAGCTCACGTTCAGGAATGACATCGCTGATCCTAAGGCCAGAGGCACCAATCATCGTCTCTAACAGACTGTGATCGAATTCCTTTGGCGCAATGATCATGAGGAATCCGACATGCTGCCCATTCGCCATAAACCGAATCGCCTCTTTCATTTCTGCCTTTGATTCTTCTGTCATTTGTGCCGTATTGAACATAAAAAAGATGACACCGCGAAAATCGCGTGCCGGCAACGCTTCGGCAAATCGCCAATTCTTAAACGTAGCCCTCTTTTGCGAGAGAGATCTGGTTACCCCAAAAGCAAGCACCCGAGACTCTCGGTCCCATCCTGCTACCCAAAACGCTTCACGTTCGTCAACGAACCCGTTTCGTGCAAGTTCGCGCCTAAGTTGATCGACCTGATTACCCAGCATCTCTTCGTATACGGGTGAAAGCTCATGAAATGAGGATGTTTCGGCTGAAATGCTCTGAAGAAAAGAGAGGTACACAGAGAAACCGAAAAGAAGGGAATGTTGAACAGGCGTCCTACGCATGGACACTCTCTCAGAGTGCCTAACTGTAGGACGCCTGCTCAGGTATGTCATCGGCGCTGGAGACACAAAGCGCGCCGTCTGTAGCGCGCTTCTCTAAGGGTGCCATCAAAGGATTTGCCATATCGCTCTTGCGCACGCGTCTTGAACAGCAAACTCGCAACCCGATGATCGAAACTTTGCTAATCGTGGTTTTTTGGCGTACAACCTTCCTTCTCTACGCAGAAGCTTCTGAACCGGGCAATGACTCTCCATACTTCAAACCGTCAAAACCCTCAATCAGAGTCTCCGGTTCCACCCAATAGCCAAATTTCTTTGGGAGTGGGATAAAAAATGTGGACACATCATAAGCGCCCAACAGAGCTCTCACTGGGACAAAGACAAAGCCTTTTGGAACTCCGCCAAAAATAGCGACTAAAGCATTGTTGTCCTGTCCCATAGCCATGGGTTGATAAACCAATTCGGCCGGAAAGGTGATCAGGTTGGTGACACCACGACCAAATTTTGTAAATGGCCCTTTTGCGTGCGCAGTTCCCACGATCAAAAAGGCACTTGCCAAAACCACTACGACAATCTTGATTGATCTGCTCATCGTTTTTTCTCTCCCTTTTACCATTGGTGACATCCTTATATGACCCGCATGATGCCAAAAGATCATGCGAGAGCTAGTCCCCCACCACTTTTCAAATGAGGTACCATTAAGCTGTTCAATCCACCAACATTAAAAGTGGTGAGGGACTAATAACCATATCGACACATGTCGAAAAAACTTTTGCACCTTAAATGAAGTTCCTCACTACCAAGAAAGTCCGATAAAAGCATACGATTCCCGTAGGGCAAGCATTGCGGCCGAACATTTATGCAGCGCGCTGGAGTACTTTCCTAGTCTCTGCCTGGCGAAGAAGAAGATCAAGGGCGAAAGCTGCTTCTCGGGCAAAGGCTAAGTCACTGCCTAGGATAAAATGGCGTTCCCCCATTTGTTCGAGCGCTTCTACGGTCTTTTCGGTAATGAGCGCAGCGCCCAGAAGAACGATAGATCCAGGTTGAATTGCATCTGAACCGCTTCCACGAAACCGGACCGTTTGCGTGCCGCGGTGCGATCTTGTGGGGTCAAAGATGGTCGTCATATCAGGAATCTGCGATCCGTGTCCTGTCACAACTACAGATGGATTGGGTGTCAAGTAACGAGGCTTGATCCTCATCCTTCTATCAAGATCTGAGTTGTCAGCTCTCGTTCTCACCTTTTCATTCCGCAGGGGGTAGTAAAGATCAAGGAGGTCATCCATTTGAGCTGACTCGACTCCGACGACTTCAATCTGAAGGTTCTTAAACGCATCCAGGAGGCGAATCTGTGCCTCTAGGAAATCCGTCACGAGGGGTTCGTCTTCTGGCAATTCCGGATTAAGGCCGAAGGTGCTGAAATCAATATGAAGAGTGTGAGCATCGTGTAAGTTTTCTAGACCACTGAAAATGGCTTGCGCAACCTGCTGGGCGCGTTCAGAAGGTAAAGAAATAGGAACAAGATCGGTTTCTAACGCCGCTCCCTGTGGAGTATGAGGTCTTGCTCGTGACAAAATCTCTACGAGCCGAGGAGCGCTCTTATCAACGCCGCTCTGAAACAAAGAAGCAAATGGAAGACGATCGACTGTCGCAATCGGCACACCCATTTTGTGAAACCCCTCTAATAAACGCTCGTCCACAACTTGGCGCACATCGGCCGCGGTTATCTCTCGCGAATTGACCTGCTCGGAAAGGTCCATCAATCGCGTCGCGGTCCTCTCGAGTAACTTCGGATAAAGTTGCGCTATTTCCGAATGCCTGATCGCCGTTAACCGATTTTGATCAAATATCTCATCAACCGGCACTCCTATTGACTGCAACTGCTGTATCTCCTCCGCTAACCTTCCGATCTCTTGCCCGTTTAACTCCCGTGTTCCAATGAGCGTGTCTAAATTTAATGCTCCTTCTAATGCAGCGTCACTATGCCGCACCTCAGAGCGTTCGAAAACACGAGGAAAATTGGCTCTTTCAAATTGTTCCAGGGCTGCTGGGAAGGCATGAGGATTACCTTTATGCGCGAAGCTGGCCTGCATGCGTAGATTGATCAGTGTGAAAAACCAATCCCGTAAAAAGGAAAGTCTAAATCGGTAATAGGTTAGTAATTGATCGGTTTGTGGCGGCATGTGCCAGGTACGTGTTTCTGATGTTTCCATGTCGATTGTTTTTGTAACATAAATATCAATTAAATCTTCAATGGCCCCCTGAGTCACGAGTTTCGCCGTTAAGAGCGCACCTTGAGACAGATGAGATTTAATATGAGTAGGAAATTCTGGGCCCCTAACGCGATTAATGAATTCAGTCATAATCGCCTGTTGATCGCCAGAAGCAATTCCCTTTCTTGTCAATTTAGCCATCAATTCATGGAAGCTCGTGTAACTTAAATGAGCGACGAAATGAAACCAACCTAAAGCTTCATATTCAAGTGCTGGGGTAAGCCTGGACTGTAAGCTCATGCTGACAATTTTTCTAACAACGCGCTGAAAAAGAGCAGCAAGTTCAAACAATCCGTCGACATATCGAGGATGAATGCCAGAACGTTCTGCCTGTCGGATTTGACGACCGCGAAATTCATTGTATTGTTTTTCTATCTTCTCTCTCCAACCTCGAATATCTTCAAGCGATACCGTGAGTGTCGGGGCCGGTTGACCAGGCTTTGCAAGCTGAATTCCTTCCCTTTCCATACCCATAAGATTCTCATGCGCAATGCGAAGCTGCCTTTTAACACCCTGGATCAATCGATTTTCATGATCGATCACATCAAGCAAGCGAAGTTTGCGCTTAGGAACATCGTGAAGGGCACTTTTTAAAGCCGAAACTACCGTGTCAGGATTCTTAATAATTTTATCCAATGTATCATTATTAATGTTTCCCTGAATCTGCCATGACCTAAGAATATTGGTTAAGAAAGGTCTAATCGAATTGCGCAAAGCATTTTGTACAGCCTCAGGATCTGATTCCAGGCCCCCCGGCGGAGGAACAGCCCGCGCCTCGGAACGGCGGGGGGCAGGCTTGACAGTGAACGGCGGCGATGATAGATTTTCATTTATGGGGAGTTGCGATGCATAAAACATACCCGACTGTTCTTCGATGTTACGCCCGGCCGGAGGGGGATCACTATATCGGCCATTGTCTTGAACTGGACTTGGCCGTTCAAGGGAACTCCATTCCTGCAGTGCGCCAGAAAATGGAGGAATGCCTGAAGAGCTACCTTGAAAGCCTAGACCCTCAAAACGTTCGAGACCTTTTTCCGCGCCCAGCTCCTTTCCACGTCCGGCTTGATTATTACCGGGTATGCCTCCTTGTCGCAGCGCATCACTTGTTGCATCAGCTGGGGCGAAATGTCCAAATTTTCCAGGAGCAGATCGTCCCACAGCATCTTTCCATTCAGCCCCTTGGGTAGTTTGACCCTCCGTCAGCGCAGTTTTATCGCTACGCTCCAAAAACATGGCTTCTGTCTGAAGCGGCAAGTTGGATCTCATCAACAATGGGCGGGAACGGTGGAGGGAATCCGTCGCCTCGTTACGGTTGATGTCGCTTACCGGGAATATTCGGGTTGGCTCCCTTCCAGTATGATTCGTCGATCCGGCCTGCACAAATCCCTCTTTCGGTCCCAATAATCTTGTCCTTCCACCTTCTACCCTCCGCCTTCGACCTAAATTCTTTCGCGCTTCGGAGCGGGTGCGGCGGGCTTGTATTTCGGCTCGGTCTCGAAGGATGGCTTCAATCTCCTGATCCGTCAGGCGATTGGCAGCTTGAACAGCATCCATATCAAGCATCGGATAGTGCCCCGTGCCTATGAGGATGAAAATCTTCTTTTTCTCTGGGTATTGTCTCAGATACCAACGCAGGATTTGAATGCTCAGCTCATTGGAAATCGGGCTAAGCTCCCGGTCCAAATGAGCGATTCGATCGGCCATGGCTTGGTAGGCGCGAGGATTGACGTCCATTGCGCGGGCGAATTGCAAAAAGGCTTGGAGCCCCTGGATCGGAAGCCCTGAAATAATCGCCGTATCCTTAAGGGCCCGGTCAACCGGTTTGCCAAGATCTGTCACAGCCACTAAGAGCGGTCCATAAACAGAAAGCAGATTTTCATTGGGGCGGTTTGCCAAATAGCGGTCCACGACTGGCCGATTGGCGTAGTCCAGCACAGGATTCACAACGGGAATGTTAAGATCATGGGCGGTGGTGACTGCCTCAACGATTTCTGGATAATTGATGACAGCCATACCTTCCACCAAGAAGAGCCAATTCTGAGGATCTGCGTGGAGGAGGGGTTTTACATTTGTGTTGAAAAGTTCCTTCACCACTTCGTAACCATGCGTTCCATAAATCACGTGGGCTTCCCTGTCCTGGACATTTCGGTAGACATATTCCGCAACCGTTTGTCCCGCCCGCGCTTCGGAGCGGCGCTGGTTCAAGACAAGCGCATGGAACAAATCCGTTGTTCTCCAAAGTATCTTTTCAACTGCCCCTCCGTCAAAGCGAGCCTTTTCAGGAAGGATGCGGTTCTGTTGAGGCAATGTTGATTCAAAGTCACGGACGAGTGGCTCTAGAGACAGCCAAAGGTGTTTTGCATAAGAGAGAAAGTCAATAAAGTATGGCGCCAGTTCCTCTTGTAAAGGAGCTGCACGGATGCCCATCCTTCTACCTATGTCAGGGTAGAGATGACTGTGTAGATATGCGGCGTGAAGATAAGCGAGGGAGGTGACCGGATAACCTTTTGTTAATATTTCTTTTTTTTCCTTTAACGCCTCAATGGTCAACGCAGAGAGAGCAGTGCTCGCAAGACTTATGGGGTCGCCGTGATCGTTGATCAGTTGTGTTGTCCATCGGCGATTCTGCGCGACTACGGAAAACGGCCCAAGAAACAATTTTTGCTGTCTTAACCCTAACCCAAGATCTTTTCTTGCTTGCGACGATGAATAAATGTTAAGTCTCTCCGCCCATTGCCGGCCCTCGTCCTCCCTGAGCGATCCATATGTTTCCGCTGAGACCGATAGCTCAAGATGGTCAAGGATCACTTGTTTGTTCTTCATTAGGAAAGATGTGTAAGCATGATCTTGAAGGTGAACCTCATGCGGCGGCATGCTCCTTCTGACGCTTTCCAAAGCCTTCATTGGCTCAGCTACATTTATTGATCTTTCATCCTGATGAAGCATCATTTCAAGCTCCCATGCTTCACGGATAACTGATAAGCCTAAATTTTCCATAAACAAGGCTAAAGATTCGAGTTGTTTGAGATCCACAATCATCTGACCAACGTCTTGAACGTTGAATGCGACCTCATCTCCGTATAGGGCAAAGGAGTACCCTTTCTTGCGCTCCATCGGAAGGGCGCTTTCTACGTAACTTGCGTAATGGTCAAGGATATCTGGATAAGGATAGCCACGCGCGATGAGCCAATCGACCGTTACATACACGGCTTGCTTGACATGATCTATAGTCACAAGATCACCAGACGTGATCTCAATGGCATGCCAAGGCTTATCGATGGGAACAGGTGGATTTCGGGCACGACGCTTTCGCGACCGCTCGATTCTCTCCATTCGCTCATCGCGAGGCCGGAGAAGTCGATCGCCCATGATCACAGCGCCTGCGGACATCACCGTGGCAGCGATGATAAAATTGCGACGTGACAACAAGCCTTTCCCTTTTTTCTCCGCCCGCGTTTCGGAGCGCGATAATGTCCTGAGACGCTCTAGAACCGACGGAATATTGGGTTCCCTGCCTTGATTGAGATCGGATTTCAAGTAATAAAGAAAAGAATGAGCTAATTCGAAGGCTTTCTGAGGGGAATCCACAATCTGCCGAGCGTTTCCATAGGCATTGCCTGCAAGGACTCCGCCTTGAGTCCACATTCGGATAGAACTCCAGACGCGCTTCCCTCCGCCTATGAAAACGGGTGCAGCCTCGACAATTTCAGCTGTTCGTCCTTGATCATAAGCTGCTCCGCCGAGTACATCGGAAAATTCCTCTATCGTTTGAAACATCTCAGAGGTGGGCGCCGCTGTAGAAAGCAGTAAACCTGTGATGAAGGGACCCTCGACAGGAGTAACACCTACATTCACTTCGTCAGGAAGATTAAAGACACGTTCCAATTCTCCATGGAAAGAGGGGCTCATTTCTACTTGAATCAGCCAATACAAGGCTGAGGCAAATACTTCTTCGTAGTCATCGCGCTCGTCAATACGGTACGGACTTAACACACGAAGCATAATCGCTACTGCAATCTCCGCGAGGTAATCTTTGGAAACAAATAGAACAGGCAACGGGAAGAAACGAGTACCGCTCAAGAATCGGGCGCCAACTGAGCCTTTCGGAATAGCCTTGTAGGCCTTCCAAGTAGGGTACACCATCAAAAAAACAAGCGAAGAGATAAAACTTACGGCAGCTAAATAAGAAAGATTCGGCGGGAGAAGCCAGTCCACAACCGATGGAATAACAACTCCCAAAAGGAGATACGCCAGCACCATCCGGCCATAGTAAAGGAACACGATTTTCTTTAAGGCTTCATAAAAACTCCCAGGCCGAATCATTCTTTTCCAGCCAACTATAATTTGCTGCCTTTCCTCGGTCGTGCGATCAATCAGATGGCGGGGCAAATATTTTTCAATTGCTCGCTCAATCTCCGCCCGCTTTCCTGAAACCCATGAGCTTCTTACTTCGGAGCGGTTGCCTGGATCATACGCAGGAGCGATGCGCCAATTTTCTGGAAGGGGGCTTTCGAGTTCTCGCAGATAAGTTCTCACATAGCGCAAGATGACTGAAGCTGAAGACGCGAAGAGTTCCGCTTTCGGAAAATAACCCATACGAGCTGATTCCCGGTCGCCTGCCATGGATTCTCTCTTAACAAAGTCCTCGACTTCAGGCCCGATTCCAACTCCTTTAGCTTCACCCGATTCTCTATGACGATCGATCTCAGACATAGCAAAGAGAATGAAACCCGGCTGCGCTTGATCTGAGCGACCACCATAAGCAGGTCGCAATCCTCTTGGCAAGAAAACGGACAACTCCGATTGAAGCATGCCTGTCAAATCCCGTGAAGCGGATAAGATTCGTTTCCCTCGCTCATGTGGATACAATGCCCTGTCAAAAGCGTCGAACCGCACATGAGCTTCGGCTTTTCTAAGGTCTGCTGATGCTCGCTCGAAAGAATACAAATTTTGCAAGGCTGCCCATTCTAATACTTCTCTCTCTCTTATACTTTCGTACAGTTCAACGAGGATGCCGCGGGCAGCTATTTCATGGATTTTTTCTCGGTCCCGACGTAGAAATTGCGCTGCGCCTTTTTCCGTTCTTGGAAAATTTTCGAGCGATTCCATCGTGTCGGCGGTGTCGAAGAGTTTTGTAACGATTTCACCACCGAGTTCTAGCATGTAAAGTCCCCAGGCTTCGCGTACCACCTTGCCGACAACGGTTTCAATAAAGATATCTTTTGAATTTGTGTGCTGAAGGAGTTCAAGAAGCGGGTAAATTTTCTCTTGATTGATGATGAACTCTAGAAGCCCGTCCGATGCGTTATATTTCTTTCCGAAAACGAAGCCAGACTGTGGTGGTGCGATAACACCTTTCTCACGAACAGCGGTCATCAGACGTTTCAAGATCTGTGGATAAGGGAAGCCTTCATCGATCATCCATTGAATCGTGTTAAGCGTGAATTGCTTAGAGACTTGAAATTGCTCTTGAGCGGAGGCGTTTGGATCTATCTCAAAATCCTCCCACGGCTGCTTGTCGCGAATGAAGTGATCCCAAATGCTCCAACCGCCCCAAGCAGTGAAGGCAGCTCCACCCACAATGCCTGTTGTCATCACGAGGATACGCCTTCTTACTCCGCGCTTGGCCTCCGTCGCTTCACGTTCGGCTCTCTCTATTCTTTTCTGGGCACGTCGTTCCGTCTTCGTTAGGCCTTTTTTCTTCCTCCGCGCTTCGGAGCGGAAGGCAGGCACAGAATCGGTCATCGTGACAGAGCCTCTTCCTTTAGCCCTATTTAATTGAGCCATCGGGGAGTTTTTCTTAAGTAAGCCCGATGGCTCATCCTGAGCGAAGCGCCCGCCAGAAAACGTGTCGGGTCCGCCGCTCTGTTTGGCAGAAAGGATCTTACGAGATCCTTCGGCCGTTCGGGCCTCAGGATGAGGGGTTGGGAAACTCTGCGACCCCTCATTTAATTGTTGTCTTCCTCTGGCCGATAAAATACGATGTCCTTGCGAAAGGAGTTGAAGCTCATGCCGCGACTGCAAATCAATATGGACCAAATTGAAAAACTGATAGACCAATTGACGGAAAAAGACAAGGTCCAGCTCGTCCGTAGATTGGAGGCCAAAACCCTTCCTGCCCGATGGAAAGTGTTCCTTCGCCAAATTGACAAGCGCCGTAAGAGAGCCCGCTTGAGCCAGCGTGACATCGAGGAAATCGTCGAGCAAGCCCGGCAGGAAGTCTATGAAAGAAATCGTCGTTGACACGAATGTATTTGTCAGCGCGCTTTTAACACCCCACGGGTTTCCCCGATCGATCCTGTTAAAAATTGCCCACGGAGAATTTAGATTGGTCATTTCCGCGCCTCTGTTGCTGGAGCTCATCACAGCATTTTCAAAACCAAAACTCCAAGCTCTTGTTCCGAAACGCAAGATCTCCGATCTCGTTTCCTTAATCCACCAATCTGCGAGAATCGTTAAACCCAGCATGACGCTCCATGCGTGCCGTGATCTTAAAGATAACGCGGTACTCGAATGCGCCTTAGCCGGAAAAGTTGATGCCATTATCTCCGGCGATAAGGACCTACTAGAACTCAATCCTTTCCATGGCATTTCCGTCCTATCACCAAGGGATTTTATCTTTCGGGCTAATGTGAAATAATCCCGCGCTTCGGAGCGGCCACGAATATCGCCTGGATGACTGTCGCCGGATGTCGGTTTTTCTTCATCCCACGTTACCAACTCATCGCGGAAGAACTCGATGTACTGCTGCGTTACCTTGATAAGTTCTTCTTTCGTGGGAGGCTGCCGGCTTGGCTTTACGCCACTATCAACAAGTGACTTCTCATCAATCCAGGGGCTATAAAGTCCCATCATTTGTGCCGGATTCCAAGGCAGCTTAAGGTCACGAACCATCCGGTCAAGCAAACCAGACTGGTACACGTGTAACCATTCGTGCCCGGCTTCACCTTTAAACTTGAAATAAACCGAGAGGAGAACGTACAAGCCTGAGAGAGCTGCAAACACAAAGCTGATGAATCCAATAATCGCCTGCCATATTTGCGAAAAATCAAGCGAAGATATAACCATAAGACTTATCACAAAAGGCAGACCAACAATAAGAAACAATGAAACTAAATTTACTGATTCGAGAACAGACACTTTTTTAATTTTGCCGTCTTTCTTATCAAATGTGAAAAAGGCGTGTGCGCCAACACCTCCTAGGAAATACCAGAACCAAGTTAAAAGCGCTTGGCCATAAAGTTTTTTCTCGACAAGGCCCCTGAATTGCAGCGATACGTTTCTAACAGTCTCTTCCTCTACATGGAAACCCGTCAGACGTGCCAGCTTTTTAAACTGTTCTAGCGAAATCGTGTCTGAATCTCCATAGAACTCCCGAATTTCATCTATCATTCGAGCTTCGAATTGGCCCAACTGTTCCAAGCTTAGATCAAACCACTCACGTTTTACGTTTTCATCTGCGCCCAGCATTTCTGAGCGGGGGATGACCTTCGCTCGATCGGCTGAACCCGCCGGATCGCGGCGCGACAAGTCGAGCTGTGCCACCACCCTAAGGTCCACTACGACTTTCTCGATGGCTCTTTGAAAGAACCGGTTGCGCTGATCCCTTTGGTACTTGTCAATTCCCCACTTCATAAGAGAGAAAGCAATCCCCAATCCTGCGATTACCAGCATCAGTTGCCGCAACGTGAACTGAAACCTTCTTGGACGGTTCCTGAGCAGCTTTTTTTCTTGCTCCCGTATCTCGGAGCGCTGTCTGGTGCTCAATGTGTCCTTCCATTCCTTTGCCTTCCTCTCGATGAGTCCGGGCACATCCTTCCAGGCGTCTTCGGTCGCGGCCTTCTGGTTGAAACCTTTAAGCACACGGTCAATCTCAGCAATTTCCCCCTGTGTGAGAAGGGCATTGCCGTCCGAATCTTTCAAATCACGGAGCACGAGAGCCCCCACGAGATTTGCGGCATAGGCGCGAGCAAGATCCACATCGTCTGACGAATAAGCCAATAATTCTACTGTCTTTACATAGCTTGTAACCGGAGACGACGCGAGCCTTCTTGACGTCCTCAACATGTGACGGATCGCTGCCCGGTCAAAGAAGAAATATTCGGACAGAGCGGCTTGATTCGCGACCGCATCTCTCGCGGTCATCGCATGCACTTCTTGATGTACCAAAGCTCCCACTTGATTCACAAGATTTTCATATTGGTCGACTTCGGCGACATCCTTTCCATCAATTCGCTTATCTAAATCCCTGAAATAGGGAAGCAGAGTTTGTCTTTTCTCAAGATCTGTAGCGGCATCTCCATAAAGTGCGGTAAACATCTTCGTGATCTGATCCCAGTCGAGCATGGTAGTGCGCTCGTCTTTGGGAAGCGCCCGCTCATTGTGTATTTGCTCCACCAGCGCCTGAAAAGTGTCGAACATCACGATTTCGATATCGCGCCAGTGGTCTGATTTGAATAATCCCACAAAGGATGCGGTATTGAGCCGCACCTGCACGCTTTCACCCTCAGTTTCCAGTGCCAGGACAGACTTCATTATTCTTCGCTGGCTACGGGCATATCTTTGTTCGTCAAGAGGAGACTGTGCATTCTTCACATTGAGTACCGCCTGCTCAAAGAAGATACGGATGAAATTCGTCTGATCCGAGCCCAGAAATTGAGCCATACTACGGCGGGAGACAGGGCTGTCGTCCACATACTCTGCGGCAAAATTGAGGATCTGAGTCATCTGCTCATGATTGAGCTTAAGTGTCCCTGCAGTCAGCTGGGGTAAGAGATTAAACAATGCCGTATTAAAGACCCTGGGTAATTCTTCTCCAGATATCGATTCCATCCGAGTGATGGAATCGCCGAACCGGTCACCTCTTAGTGCCATGCCACGCGCGATCGCCACTGCATCCAGCGTATTGGCCGTCGTCCGGATCGTCACCCATTTCGTCGGTGAATTTGCATCCAAGTTTGGAATAACTTCATTGGCAATAATTCGTTCTATGTGGGTTCTCATTTCATCCAAGAGATTAATCAGGGGGTCACTCAGGTCATATAAATAAGGATGATTGATATCCAGCGGACGATAAAAGGCCCCCATAAATAGAAGAGCTTGCGCCGTCCAAAATCCGTCACTCCAAAGCCTTTTGCCAAGACTGCCGTAATAAGCTTCTTCGTATCCGGCTTTGAAAACGTCCGCATTTTCAGGTTTTGATAAATCCACCGTCAGGCTGCCGTCTGGACGAAGCATGACCAAGTTCAAACACGGATGCGGACGCATGAAATCCATCCCGTGCTGGAGAGCAGTGAGGGCACCCCTCGATATCTCCATACCTATGGGCACATCCTTTGAAGCCACATTGGCTAGGACCAAACGTCTCGTCCATGCCATAAAACCGTCGATGCCCACGTGCACTTGTTTATGACGCCTTTCCAATTCATACCGACGCGACCTAAAAACCGGGGTCAGGAACTCTCTTGCGAGGGTACCCCGAAATCCATTTTTTTCACGGTTCTTGATCATGTCGATCACAGCGGTACGGGCATCCGTCACCGTAACGTGGCCGCCCTCTTTGACGAATTCAAGCTCATTCAAATGATCAGGATGGTAGGACGTCGTAACATCATATCCTGATCTATCAGCACCGCTGTCTTTGCTCAAAGCCCTCAGGATTTTTGTACCCGTCTCTCCGTCGAAACTGAGAAAGGCCCAGAGAATAAGTTCATTATGCATGCGTCGAACCTCTTCATCGGGATGAACGAACCGGTGGATGAGAAAGACGCCTGCTTTGTCGCGCACGGCCTTATCGTCGGAGAGAATAGCTTCGAAGTTTTTGATCATTTCCCTGAAATAAGCCAATCGCTTTTCGTCCCCCCGTGCCTTCAATCCCTCTTCCACCTTCGAGCGATAACCCTCATGATCATAATCCCACTTAGCCATCACTTTCTTGGCCTCGGCATCTTTCATAGCCTTCGTCGGTTCCTCGGCCGGCTGCTCTTGCACGTAGGGACCGATGGCTTCAGCAGCAGCATCCAGCCCCCAAACCGCGCTTGCCGTCAAACCGAGTCCTATGCCTGCCGTTTTCAAAAAGTCCCTCCGGTCCATTCGTACCTCGGAGCGGGAAGGCTGAGGGAGTCTTTTCTTGGGCCGCGAAGGCTTGCCGGGCGGTGTCACGAACAGACGGTAACGGTACGCGCCGATCGTCTCTTGCGACGTGAAACGCTGGACAGTGTCATCGTTGATCCAAACATTAACGTTATCGTCATTCGGATCATCCGAAATGTTCACATAACCTTGAGGGGTCAAGACAACGCGTTTCCCTCCTCGGTGTGCTTGGAGGAGTTGAAAAGCGGTGTTGGATCTGATCCGCTCGGGACGAAGACGCGCATTAGCTAGAACCAAGACACCTTCAGAACCTACCGGCTTCGGATCGTCAAATACAAAAGCATTTCTCTTCGCCAGGCTTGCCGTGATTTCATTCGCCTCCGAATCCCAATACACAGCGGTATCGGCATCATAGACGTCGCCGATATTCATCGAGCTGAATTGCATGATCTTAAAACCCTCGTGGCGCAACTGCCGCTCGCGATCGATCTCAAAATCCCTCAACGCCTTTAAGGTGAAGGAGACCTCGATAGGGGTGATGCCTTCCCGCGTGGGCGCGCCGAAGACAAGCGTGAAATCTCGGGCGACAAAGTTTTCTCCCTGATCCACTAGGTTCCCTTTTAACATCAGCATGCGTTTTGACGCATCGTACGCAAAGTCGGCTTTCGTAATCAGCGAGTTATGGTAATATCGGTCACCGGTCCAATACCCCGGTGTGATGAAACTTGTCCCCCACGTAATCGGTTTCCCTACGCCGTCATAGGCAACTGCCCGTACAAATCCATTCCCTTGGACGGAGATAATCTGCTCGTGCTGTCCTGACCGCGGATTCAAGAAGAACAGCTGGACCTCCGAGAAATGCTTGCTCCCGATTTGAATCATCGACTGGTCGAGTCCTGTGTCCGCCGCTCCTTGGATCTTCCACCAGCCATCGCGAGTCGTCACTTCTTGAACCCCTGTTCGGACAAATGGGCTTTGCGTCTGCGCCCAGGCCTCGAATGGGACCGTCGCAATTGCAACCATGCCTGCGCTCACAGCTCTAAGAAAATCTCGGCGTGAAGTCCCCCCGATGAGCTCGGGTCCTGTACGGCTCGCCACGACGTCAGCAGCCTGGCGGATCTCCGAGCGGATAATGGATGAACTGGAACTGGGATGGGAAACAATACGTTGCAAGCGACGTAGCTTGGGGGTAGCTTCATCTGGAGATTGGGGTAGAGATGACAAACTGTTGCGCCTTCTTAAGCGTTTCCTTTCATCGGAAGTAGGTGTGCCGCGTTGTTTCACAACTTCCTCTGCAACAGCTTGGTGGAATTCTTGATCTTGATGTGGAAATAGTTCTTGGGAGACGTCTCTTGCTGCTGCTTTGAAGGCTTCAGGATCATCACCTCCTCGGATGCCACGGCTCGTTAATACAAGGTCGACGGCGAGGTGGTTTTGGGAGAGGTGATTCATGCGGGTAAAGAGGTCTCCCACGGACTCAGGCGTGAGATCGCTTGTTTGCCACAAACCTTTTAAGCCCTCATGAAAGAAGTTGAGCTTATCTGTGATTAAGGATTCGATCTTTTTAAAATAAGGAAAGAGAAAAGAATCTACCTCCTCTTCGATTTGTTTGCGGAGTTCGGTGTCTGAAAGACTGTCTCCAGTGGATGACGTCTTTTTCGCTAAGGTTTTGGCGATGGCGTCTACGTATCTTGTATATTCAGACGCTTCGGTGATCCGGCCTTCCGCAAACGCGTTTTGAATGATCTGGTCGCGCCAACGCTTTAGGATACGCGCACGTTCGAAGGGATTGAGCGCGCGAGCCAGTTTTGCCGCGTAGTCCTGAGCGAGCGCATCCCAGAGGTTTCCCGAGAACTCATTCATAAACGAACGCTTGCCGCGCATCAGATCTAAGTAATTCTCGCGGCTGTCGAGCTGGGAAATCTTTGGAGAAATGAGAACATACGGTATCTTCTTTTCCCTAAGCCTCTGGGTGATTCCTGCCGTATGAAAGCCCCCCGCCGCGATCAGAGCAAAGTTGGTCTTACGCTCATCCATTCGAGCAAGGGCGTTTTCAAGGAGAATGGCGTCACGCTCTTCGGCAAGATGGTAAAATTCGTAATGAGAAGAGAACGCGGAATCCAACGTCTCGTCATTGCGAGGACGCAAACCAGACAAGGACGAAGCAATCTCGGAGCGTAGATTGCTTCGTCGGCCATTCGGGCCTCCTCGCAATGACGATCGCCTCTGCTGTGTCGGATTTACGGTAAAAGAGGTAAGCATTTCACTTGGTGTTCTATCGTGCATGCTTTCCCACTCCTTGCGGCTTAACTCAAGCTTGGCGAAATTGCGAAGGAGCCCGAGGTGGTGAAAGTCCTCTAGGAGCGCACCTTCTTTATCAGACTCCGGAAGCGACTGCCTTAAGTCTGCTTCTAACGCTTCTAATTCGTCGAAGAGCTTGGTTCCTTTGATCGAGGATAGAGTCTGTGCTTGCTCTTGAGCTTGACCTAATTCTTTTGGAGTATCCAAGTAAAGGTTCTGCTTTTCGGAGATCGATTTCAGCCGTTCGGTGAGAAGGCCTGAAGAAAGGCGCTCGGTCGAGTACATCTGAATAAGCTCGTTTGCCTCCATTTGACTCGACCTTGGAAGTTTTGGAAGGATCTCTTCTTGAAACGCTTCAATCATTCGACGCGCCACGATACACATTTCGGACTTCCCTAACCGCTTTTCGTCCGAGGCGGCTTTTACAAGGGTGTGTAGTTGAAGATAGGAAGAATAGAAAGAGGTCGACTTGTCCTTTCGATACTTCCTGAACAGGCCGTGAAGGATTTTTACATATTTGAGCAAGTCGATTTCATCTCGCCGGAACGCGCTCGATGATTCATAAAACTTTTTCGTTCGCGCTGAGAATATCTCTGAAGCTGAATTTAAAAGCCGAGTCTCGATTTCGTCAACTTTTCTCAAGATCTCGTCTTTCCGTTCCAGCGCTTTCAGGAATGCTCGCTTATTTTCACGGTAAAATTTCAAATCCTCAATTCCGTAGTATTCCGTCGGAGCGTCCTCGTTCAGAATAGACGCCACCTCACCGCCTGAAAGATCACCTTTACGCAAGTAATCCGAGAGCGTTCTTTCCTTAAGCTTTTGATGAGGAAAAGACTTGAAAAAAAGGCTGTCAAGTTGTCCTGCTCCCCCTTCAAGGAGGACAAGAGGAAGATCAAGTTCTTCCTGAAAGAACTTGATCAGTTTTCCTGTCTTTGACTCAGAATCGTAATTCGCGTGAGCACTTTCGACATAAATGACTAACTTTTCTTCACCCTTACCTGTAGGAAGATAAGTATCATTAACAGTACCGAGTTCCTCTGGAACCGAAAGAGACGCAATCACTTCCCTTGGAATTAACGAACGAGCCAATCGCTCTGACGGAAGATCTTCTTGAACAACCATCGCAGAAGCTGGCTTCGAAGTTTCTAAAAGAGTGAAGGAAATGAGTACAAAAAAAGCGGTCAATTTCTGAATACGTGTGAAGACGCTATTCTTTTGATCGGGTGTACTAGACATGTGAATTGCCACTTAAATATCGACTTATTAATATTACTAACAAAGTATACATGAATAACCCTAAAAATGCAACCTTCGTAATCCTTTAGGGTGCAGGGCCGAATGGCACTGACTTAAGCCGCCATCGCATGGATAAGCTTCCATTCCCATCTGGGTATTTTTAGCCGATCATACTTATGTTGCTTTCGCTTTATCATCCTCGGTTCAGCACGATCTGGACGGTACGGTACAAGGGAATAAGCAATGTGCCCGAGCAATTCCTCATAGAGCAACGGAAGTTGCCATGCCGGGGCCGTACTCATCTTCAAGCTGTAGGCTGCGGTAAGTCTTAAGGTAGCCGATACACTGATACGATCTGGTTTCTTACCATGCTGCTTGGCTGCTTTTAAGATAAGCCAGTGGATGAGATCGGTAGCGACAACTCGGGCATGCATCTCTTTGAAAATACCTTCAACGGACTTGGAACGCAGGACATCGGCGCTGAGCCAGATCTTGATCTCCTCGATAAGCGTTTCTACACGCCAGCGCTTCTTGAATAAACCTTTGACTTCATTGGCGGGATACTCTTTAGCATCGAGAAGCGAAGTTGCAATCCAGAGCATCTCTTTCTTATTTTCTCGGTTGCGGATGGCAGCTTTAATGATGCGGACGAGGACGTATTCAGGCAACAGCGGGTCTTCTTTACGATCCTTTTTGGGTATGGGCAGTTTGACGATGAAATCATCATGGTTGAATCTCTCTACTACCTCAAGGCGTTCGATCTGTAAGGCTTGATGGGCTCGGTTGACAAAGTGAAGACCAGCTTTTATGTATCGATAGTAACGTGCGGCTCCCGCGTAACGCCGGTCGTTGACAATGATATCTCCGGGCTTAAGCAGTGGAGTAAGCCGGTCAAAGAGCTCCAGCTCAGAGATTCTGCAATGATCCATCGCATGACCTATGGTAACCAGGGTATTGAGATTAAACACAAACACCATATTGGCGATAGGGAAAAGGCTGGGGCCATATTTAGTCCCGCTTTTACCAAAACGCTCTGCCAATTCCAGCTCATCAGGCATCGAAACACAGCTGCCATCATTACCGATGAGCCGGTGTCCATGCCAGAGGTGTTCTGAATCATGCTCTTCAGAGATTTGATTGACCGTCCATTGATGAAGATGCCCCCAAACCGAAAGGGGCAAGCGCTTCCTGGCTTTGGTGAGCGAATCCGACATACCGCTCTGGCCGCTCATATGCCAGGCACTCTGGAAGCTTCCTTCACGGCTAATGGCAGCTCCAATCATATGAAAGATGATGACCAGCGGCGTAAGAAGGCGGCTTCGGAAGTAATGCCCGCATTCATTACAAATTTGCTTGATCGTTTCATGGGTAAGAAGCTCCCGTACCGCATTCAGTTGACCGGACTCAATTTTTTCTCTCATGGACTTAAGTTTCTCTCGTCTTCGTTCGATACGTTTACTCACCATAAAGGCCTCCTCGTTGGTAGATGTACTGGACAGCGGATACGATCCATACATCGACAACAGGAGGTCTTTTTATTACCGCGCTAAGTCAGTGCCATTCGGCGATGCACCCGTAAACATAAAGTTGAAGTGATTCCTTGGACTGAAATTCCCTGTGTTTGGCAGTCTCTTCTTTAAGCTCGTCCACCGGAGATTTAAGTTTCCCAAACTCGTTTTTGACAAGGGAACTCATGTCTTCCTTCATCCCCTCGTATTCCCACCATTCACCTTTCTTCATAGGTTCTTCGGTCCGCATCTTCTTCAAAGCTTCCTGCAAGCTCGCGACAAAATCCTCCCACGGCAACGCGCGAGCGACATTTCCTCCAAGAGACCTGGCCAACCGCAAAAGAAAATCGCCGTGATCCCCCGTATCATCGAAGGGCGGTATCACAGGGGGTGCAAAGCTTGTGACACCTCTCCCGTCAATGGTTCTCGAAAAACCATATTGCCAAGCCTCAAGCGAATGGTGCGGCGGAAGCACCAGACCCGCCAACGTCGAGGACTCATCCAGAAAAGAAGAAAAGCTCACAATGAAAGGCATCCTCGCCAGCGCTTTTTTCCATTGATGGGGACCGGGACTTAAGAAAACGGGATTGACCCGCTCCATCCAAAAGACTTCAATCGGACTCGACGAGGAATTGAGAATGGCTTCCGGAAGCCGGGTGTAAGGGAGGATCGGACGGGGCTCGACGCCGGCAACCGAAAGAGGGGGCAACACAAGCTCATAATTGCTCACATCCGTAAATAAAACCCCGCCTCTTTTCCCAACCGCTCCGACCAGGAGATTGAGCGTGTGGACGGCAAGTTGGTTAAAAAGGGACCCTCGATACGTGATGGCAAGTGCAGGCTTGATCAAAGCCAGATCTTTCGCCACCTGAAGAAGTTGGCTTGTCTTCGCACCGGTGATTCGGGATACAGTCTCGGGTGAATATTCTTTTAAAACAAATGTTTTGAAATCCTCAAATCCGGTCGTCCACTCGTCCACAAAGTTTTTGTCGTAAAGATGATCTCGAATCAGTACCTGCGCAATGCCGAGCGCCAAAATCCCTTCCGTGTCCGGCTTAATGGCAATCCATTCATCCGCCTTGCCCGCTGTCACAGAGAGCCGAGGTTCAATCTGAAGAATCCTGGCTCGTCGATCGGGCTTTCCGCGCCTAAGCTCCCCGTAGGCTCTTTGGGCTTCCACCGGTGAACCAAACGCTTGAAGCCGGTCCCAACCAAAGGAAACGATGAGGCTGGCATTGGAAAGATCGTAAAAGATATCTTTGGAAGAACCGTGGATGAGGTGGAAAGCCTCCAGCGGAAATTCGCTGAGCGGCCAATTCCACTCCCAGAAATGAGACGTTCCAAACGCCTGAGCAAACCTCTTCTGAATTTCATGTCTGATATCTCGAACGGGAGCAGCAAGAATACCCAGAGCTTCAGGTTTGCCTCGCTTAAGCAAATCAGAAAGTTTGGCTCGAAGAATCTCGCACGCCTCATCCCAGGAAATCCGCTCCCACTGATTGGAACCTCTTTCACCTTTTTGACGCAAAGGGAAACGCAACCGGTCGGGATGATAAAGTTCCTGAAGAATCGCGTTTCCTTTGGGACAAAGGGTACCATCGTTAACGGGATGACCGCTCATCTCCGAAACCCCCACCGGCTTGCCATTGACGACGCGAATCCTAAGCATGCACAGGGCAGGACATGATTTACAAATTGCTGGCTTGTAAACTTCTGAATCAAGTACTGGAAGTGGTCTCTCCTGAGGGGTTAAAATTTTAGCCCTTACGACCTTGGGAAGAGCAAGTGCCGCAGCGAGAAGCCCGCTCAATTTAAGAAAATTCCTTCGCGAAATTTCGAAGCCCATGTTTTCCTTACCTGTGGCACGCAAGACAGTCTGTGCTCACTTTCTCCTTCCTGTGGCAGCTCAGGCAATTTTCCATTTTCATCGGCACCACGGCATCCGAAAACGGCGCTTCCATCTCGGCCACCTCACCGTGACAAATTTTGCAATCGATATGGGTGAACGTGACGTGACGCTCGTGCGAAAATCGTGCATGGGGCGGCAGGCGGTAAAACGTTTTCCAGGGAATTTCCTTGCCCCGGCGGGCAAATTCCTGAACCAACTGAATCTCGCGATGGGAACTTTGCCGGAGGTGGCACAACATGCAGGCCTGCAAGGGAGGAATCGTTGCACGCGCCGCGTCGTTTGCTCCAACGTGGCAGGCAGCGCAATCAATATTCAGGCCTGCATGTACTTTGTGATTAAATCGAAGGGGCTGCTTTCCAGTGACCTTCTCTTGATAAATCCGCTCGAGAAAAAATATGAGGACGATTGCCCACACGGCCGCGCCCGCCAGAATGAATATCTTTTGTCTCATAAGCCTTAGAGGTCATTTGTCACGAACAAAATTTACCCCGCACCATGAAAACTCCGGAGGCCCGTCCGTGGCGCTGGGTTTACTTCGGAGACACCGGCTCCTTAGCGCTCGATTCAGATTTAGAAAATTCCTTTGAAAGAGCAGCCAATCCGGTCGTTGCTCCGAGTCCCATGGTTTCCACCGCGCTGGACGGCACAATGATCACCGTAGAACTTTGTTTCATCCCCTCCAGCAAGATATTCATCGCCCGCAGATGAAGCGCCACAGGATTTTTCTCATAGGACTTGGATGATTCTTGAAACACGGCCGCAATACGGCGCTCGGAATCCGCTAAGATGACGCGGGCTTGCCGCTCACGCTCTGCCTGCGCTTGCATCGACATGGCGTTTTGAAGACTGACTGGAATTTTCACATCCCGGATTTCAACCGATAAGACCTTGATTCCCCAAGGCTCGGTTCTTTGGTCAATAATTTTGCACAGGAGTTCATCAATTTTTTCCCTCCCAACGACCATGTCTGAAAGATCCGTCTTTCCAATGACATCCCGAAGGGCGGTTTGGGACGCCCAAGAAATGGCTTGCTTGTAATCTTCCACTTCGAGGGCAGCCTTTATCGCATCCGTCACCCTCCAAAAAAGCACGGCATCCACATCCACGGGAACACTATCCTTCGTTAGGGTTTGCTCGGCATTAAAGGGAGTCGTGACCGTTTTCACATCGATCCAAAAAGGGATCGTGTCAATGAAAGGAAAAATGACAAAAAGGCCCGGCCCACGAAGCTTGTGAAATTTCCCCCAACGGAGAATCACCGCTTTCTGCCATTGTTGTGCAACCCGTATCGCAAGTGGAACACAACCCGCCGCCCCTACCACGACGACGGCAAGCACTGCACTTGAGCTGACAAGTCCAACCGCAGTGCCTGCTAAACACAAGAGTAAAAACAAAATAATCGTAAAAGGATGTTGTCCCATCTCAAGACCTCTTCTTCCTTCCATCAACCGTTTCCGGCTTGGGAATTTTAATCTCCAACGTTCTCACCATTCCTCTTCCTTCTCTTTGGGCATAAGACTGATCAAATAAGACACGATATCTTTAAGATCTTGCCCTTGAATCTGGTCGTGCCACGACGGCATTGCTAAAGGGGGTAGGAGTCCAGCCGGATCTTCCTTCGCAATTTCCTGTACGCCCACATTTATCTTTTCTTGAAGTTCCGCAGGCGTAAAGCCTTCCGCTACAAATCGAAGGCCCGGCACTTCCCCACCCGTCTGCGCATTCCGATTCTTGACACCTCCTTTTCCCGCAACACCATGACAAGCGGCACAATAGTGGCGTTCGTAGACGCGTTTCCCTCTTACGACGGACGACTCATCCTCTGTTTCCTCCTGAGAAATTTTTTGCTCAGGCCCAACCCATTCATGGACACGGCGCCATTGGGTATCAGTGGCTCGAATCACGAATCGGGGACTCCAGAGAAAAGCCCGCCACGCTAAAAAGCCATAAAAAGAAAAGAGGATTGCCCACACAGATGCGACAAGTACGATCAGCTTATGTTCCGGCCGCATATTCGCTGTGGCCTATCGCTCTCAACGCTCTCGAGCATTTTGTTCGTCAGCCAAGATGGCGCCGCCGCTCAGTGTGTCTAAGTTTGCCTGGCTATACCGCAAAACGAATTCCGTTTGGTTCAGCAGAGAGCTGCCAGGTACCTCGCTCAGAAAATAAGCAAGGTCGCTTAGCTTATAAGCTCCTTGAAAAGACCAACCTGCCTTTTTGAGAGACGAACGATTCAGCACGTCTTGCTCCGTAAAGATCAACTCTCCCCTCAACTCAAATCGATCGCTCCAGAAATAAGCGCCGTCGAAACCAAAAATCGTAAGGTCATCACTTGCGTTTCGGGGCGTATAAGCACCGCGGTACAGCGACGCGCCGAATTCAGCCCAAGGAGGTAACTTAAGGCCCATGCGTCCGCCGAAAGCTTTGTTGTTGTTGTCATCGGTTCTCGCGCCGGTGCGTAAACTTCTCAGACTTACACCCTCCGTTCCCTCAAGACCGTTGACCAAATAAAGGGCACATTCCATGCTCACCTGCTCCGGGACAGATCCAAACCACTCTCCAAGTGGAAGATTTCCCCGCGCTTGGATTCCAACATCCGTCCAATCAACCGGAATCACTTCGTTCATGGGAAGCGGGCGGTTCGGGACCTTGTTGATCCAGTTGGGATGCAGTCGTTCATTGAAGACCCCGAAGGGAACCAGAAATTTTCCGGCGACGAAGGTAACGTAATCGTTCAAAAGCCAATCGATTTGAGCATACTCAAGAGCAATGTCGGTTCCTCCCGTTTCATATTCAAGCTCAGATTCCATGAGAACGTTCTCTGTTACCTTGGCGAGGATAATGGGGTTGAAATGATGGTTGTCAAATGTCGAAGAAAGATCTTCCTCATCGGTATAGGTCAGGTCAATATTGCCGCCCACAAGCACTTTTAGATCTTCAGGCACGGGTTTTGGAAGCTGCGTGGTACCCGGCCAGGTTTCCAATGCTTGTCTGACCTCCTTCATTTCTTGCTGTTCCATTCCTCGTTCTGCTTTGAGCTGCTCGGTTTCTCTTTGTAACGCCTCGATTTGCATTTGTTGGTTCTTGACGAGAGCTTCGAGTCTCTCAATCCGGTCATCACCAACTTCATCAGCATAGAGCCACGACATCTGACCGGCAAAAAACAACAGGACAAGAAAGAAAACTACACCTCTTCTCTTCATGGTCGTTCTCCTTTCCTTAAAAAGTCCGCGTAGATGGATCACAAAATCCCTTTCCTAATCATGCGGCTTGCTCTGACTGAACTCGTGGTTTAACACGGAATTGACCAAATGCCTAAGCTGTTCCAATAACTGTAAGTCGTACTGTTCTTCCGATCGCTCACTACAAAGAATGAAATAGAAAATTCTTGCCAAGTCGTCGACCAGCGATGAGGCTATGAGTTCCGAAGTTCCGATCATCCGCCGCAGGTTTTCGGCGCCGATTTTCTCAAGCCTCTCTTTCACCCGGAAATAGGATTCCGACACGAACGCTGATAAACCTTCGGAACGCTTTCCACTTGGCGCAACCGATTCGAACACCGCGCGGACGAGTTGACTGGACATACTGCTAAGATCGGGCTTTCCCACATGCTCTGAGGTGGTTGGCGGTCTCTTTGCAATCATGATGGATGATTGTGATGTACAAGTTGTGTGCCACCAGAAAATGAAAAATCCTCGTGATTCAGAAGTGCCTAGATTTAAAGAAGATAAAGAAGATCCGGCGAAGGAAGTCTCTATTTGAAGCCTTGCTCAGACTCGCAAAACTGCGAGACTCGACGGTCAAAAGCCTTGCAAAAAAGCAAGGAAATCCCTATCGAGGACGGACATGTACGGTTGCGATTTTACGCGTGTGATGGAATCGTAGAAATAGCCCGCTTGCAGGTGGGCGTATGCTTTTGGAAGCGGCGCGCGGGCCGCGGACGAGCGGACCGGGGTTAAAGCCTCATCCTCACGGCAAGTCCTCGTAAGAGGAGCTCATTGTTTAAATACAAATAGGTCTGACCATTCAGGGTAACGGTTGATTCCATTGCGGTAGGACGAACCGTTGACTCAGGCGTTAAGGGAATGAAGACGTCTGAAAGGTAGCGGTCGAATTTATCAGAGCGCGAGCTGGTCAAAACAATAAAGGGCGCGTGCTTGAGACATTTTTCCACAAACGCCTTGGCTTTTTTCCCTGCTGGCGTGGCAATCTCCGGTGCGTCGATCCCGCGCAGCCTGAGATATTGTTCAATCTCGTTCGAGAAGCCAAGATCAATTCCCACAAACTGCGTATCGGCGTCGACCACATGCTTCACCCAGCCGTAGTAGGTGTAAAGGGCCGTTCGGTCCCGCTTGGAGGAAACCACGGTGTAGGCGCCGTTTTTTTCTTTCCGGGATTCGATGATCTCGCCGGCTTTAAGTTTTCCACGCATCGCAAACTCGGTCCGGTGAACGCGGAAGCCTTGATCGACCACGAGCCGGCCGGGATTTGCCTGAGCTGGTTTGGATTCGATGAGTTGGTACGTGAAGGGGATGCCGAGCTTGGGTGTGAGCAGCGCAAGGGCGGACTTCCCGCCCGGACGGCTGATTCCGTGAACCCCCTTTCTTGACGGGTCACGAAGCCCGGCTTTGATTTCAGCTGCGATCTGGCGGCTCGTCCACTTTCCTTCCGCGGCGCGTCTGGCAAACTCGCGGCGCATTTTTTCGTCCGGAATCGAGGCAAGTGTGCGAAGGTGAGTCCAGTCCAATTGCGCACGCGCGTGCGCAATCTTGGGAAACGTACGATAAAACCTGAGGGTTTGCTGAAGGGTACGCTTGCTCGAACCGATACGTCTTGCAAGCCTGGCGATTACCTTCGCCCCATAATCCGCCCGCTCGCGGTGGTGCAAAACATGCTCGTGGATGTACTTGCCTGTCTGCCAATAGGTCCGCACCATTTCCTTTTTCACGCGCTCGCGGCCGCGAACAAAGGTTTCCTTGACTTTTCGCACCAGAACTTCAAAGGAAGCGAGAGAACCGGTCGTGGGGCGTTTCAGCGTCATCATGGCATTGGACATGGTCTTACTCCGAAAATACCAGAAGTGTCGGGGAAGCGATTTTCCGCCTCAGCGGATCCGCCGCTATTTCTGGCGGAAACCTCTTCAAATCGCGCTAGAAACTTCGGGGCGGCGCGATTTGAACGCGCGACCCCCTGCTCCCAAAGCAGGTGCTCTAAGCCAGCTGAGCTACGCCCCGATGTAATTGTTTAAGTTCCCTTCTATCAATAGCTTACAAATCTACAAAATTCAATCATTTCTTAAGGATTTCTGCCGCCCAGTGTCCATATAATGTCCGTCTCTTTGCTTCCGTACTTTCTTTCAAAGAGCGCTCATAGTTTCATTCAAACGAGGAAAACGCTTTTCAGAAACCGATAAAATTGTTTTGACCCATTTATTAGGTAGCGTTTTCCAAACCGATTTTATCCGAGCAACTTCATTCGGTCGGGAATATAGGAAATCCAGAAGACCAACAGCTGTTTCAAGATCCTTTTCTTTTTTGGCAACATTTTTTCTTCAGCCGGATACGATTAACTTATGAAGAGCATAAATCGCCGGCTCTGGCATTCTCACACGAAGTTCACCATCGGAAATTATTCGTGGATAGTCAAATAGTAAGTTAAGATAACGAAGACCTTGCGCTTTAATGTGCAACTGTTCTATTGTTTGCGGCCGGTTATGACCTCGACCTAAGCATGGAATCAAAAACTCAACCCGCAAATCAGGATGATCATAAACGATAAGATCGGTTGAACGGTTAAAAGTAGGAATAAATCCCATTTGTTTAAGCATCTCTGGAACATCAACTTCTTTTGAAACTCTCTTATTCGCCGGAACCAGGAAATCTAAATCCAAGGTTCTAACTTTTGGGATTCTACCACCATTCTTAAACTCGATTTGATAAAAATAAAGGCACCAGCTTCCTATGAGCATGATGTCTTGCAAAATGCCTTGTGATTGAAATTGTAAACGTACTTCACGAAAGACTTTAAACTGATTTTTTTCGTCCATGAACCATTTGCAAGACTCGTTTTTGATTTCGCCTTACTTCCCGTAATAGCTTTTCACATTTCTGCCTCTGTTCAATTTGTTCTACCAAGTCGTTAAATTTTCCTTCAAAAAACCGACCCAAATACTCACGGATGACAACCTCTCCTTTTCGATAAACAAGATAGGCGTAGATGATCCCTCTAATCTTCTTCTTTTGGAAACTTCCTTTTGGCAATTTTCGGATTTCTCTCAAATAGCTTTTTTCAGCTTCTCTGAGCCTTGAGGACTCTTCTTTAAGAACGCTCTCTAACACAAAGGCAGGTTTCTTCATGTTAACCAACATTTTTGGATAAAGCTTATCATGTTGGTTAATCTTTGTCAACACCAGTTAACCAACAAAAATTGATAAGGCTATTCATGTTGGTTAACAGTGCTATTAAATTGGGGTTATTTTTGGGGGTTTTCTTCAAAAGTCGTCGTGTGCTCGATTTGATTTTCTAGTATGGCATCACCCATGAAATGATGAGCAGCTATTTTCAATCAAAGAGGGTGACGAATAGCGAGAGCACTAAATGCCAGCGCCTTACCCATACGTCCGCTCCTTGCGCTTGCGGACATCGAAAACCCAGACGATGTGGCTCTTGTCATCGACGTCATAAAGAACCCGATAGTTTCGGATCTTGAGCCGGTATTGGGCGGCATACTGATAAACGATTAATGGAGGTTTGAGCTTTGGTTCACCCGAAGGACGAGGATGGTCGGCTAAGCCCTCAATTCCTTCCGTAATTTCATCCTGAATCTTGGGCGGGATAATTTCGAGGGCTTTGTGGAATTTCTTTTGAATCGCTTCCGAAGGAAAGCGGACGCTATATGTCACATTCGGGATTCTCTGATTTGGTCAAACAAGCGTCTGACAGGAATGCCTTCGGCTCCTGCTTTGATTTCCTTTCTTCCCTCTTGAACGGCTTCAATGGCAGCACGATCTTGAAACTCATCCAAAACCTCAATTAACTCAACCACGTCCTCGTAAGAGAAAATCACTTTGGTGGGTGTGCCGTGTTCCGTCACCACAATTGCCTTTTTTCCTTTAAGGCGTTTGGATAAATGCTCTCTTAAATCTCTTACCCCAATATGCTTTGCATTGAGCAACGCTTGAACAACCGTCATAAGGCAACCTCCTAAAATGTAGCATCATTTGTGACTACATAAAGATACTCGATCAAGGAGCCAATGTCAAGGCTGTCTTCCCTGAATCCTAGGGGTGAAATCGTAACGCACCTAAATTGTAACTTTTAGTATTTTGACCAAACGGGTGTCTGTGCTGGTGTCCGTGCCGTAGCCAAGAATAGCCAAAAATCACAAAAAGGCTACAAACGTACAAGGTGGGTTAAGTGATTGATTTTTAAGGGACTTTCTTTGATTTCAATGACTTACGGAAAATTCCCAGACGTGCTCCCAAAGCAGGTGCTCTAAGCCCTCGCCACACAGCGGAGCAGTGCCGCAGAGCAGCTTGTGCTGCTCTGGCAGGCAAAGCTTGGCGAGTCCGTCCAAAAATCCACCAGACTGATGAGCGGATTCGCCGCGCCGTGTGGCGAAAACTTTGTAGACGAGTCTCCGCCAAAATACGTGGCGGAAACTGAGCTACGCCCCAGCAGAAATGAACTTAGGGCAGAGGAATCAGGTTATCGTTTTCGTCGTAGGTGTAACGAGGACTACCGTTGTCCTTGTGAATACGGATGTCCACGAGGCCGAATTTCCCGCCAAGATCTTCGACGTCAAAATCCAAATCCAGAAGGTCTCCTGTCTGAACGTCCTTCATATCCGTACAGGAATAATAGTAGTCGCCGGTTTTTCCGACCCGTTCATGTACTCGAACGAGCTCAAGACGCCTCAATCCACCCGTGCGCGGATCCACGATCGCAAAAGCTCCCTGAAGTTTCTCCTGCTGAGCAAGGTAAGCGCGAATGAACTCGCGAAGCATTTCCGGACTTGGTTCCGCATACGTCACAGTGGGATGGACGCCGCTCAATAATACCGCTAGCAGCACCACTACAAAACGATTCATGGACACCAATGACGTCATCTTACAGTTTCGCTGCGATGTCCCTGAGCTGTTGTGCCAGCTCCGGATGTTCATCATTCAGTTCGTCTGCGGCGGCTAAGAGGATATCCGCGTCAGATTTTTCCCCTTCCATCATGGCACCGACATGCTCTTCACCTCCGTGTTCCTGACCACCGTGCTCGGCAGCGAGCAACGCCGGAACGCACCATACAGACATGCCCACAGCGAAAAACAAAATTGCTATAGCTGATGACCACTTCTTCATTTTCTTACTCCTCCTTTTTTTTAAAGTGAAAATCCGTCTCGATTTTAGCTTGAACGGCTTGACCGTCTACCTCGACATAGGGATAAAAAAGAATATTCACCGGCTCACCAGATTGTTGAGGAACCAGAGAGATATCCCGTCCCACACTGATCAAAAACTTGTTCGTACTAAAATTGGCAAAGTAGGCGTCTTGCAATTCCGGATCTTTCCAAGCCTCCGAAACATCCACCGGCTGCCACCCTTTCCGGGGCTCATAAAATTCCGCCCAGCAATGGTAGCCAGGAATATTTCCTTCCTCTTGATCTGGAATCATAAGGCCGATCTTAAATCGCGCCGGGATATGAGAAGCGTGCGACATGGAAACAAAGAGCGAATGGAAATCGGTACAGTTTCCCCTTCCCAAAAGACAAACACGCGCTGTGTCCCCACGTCCCCATCCTGGCGTTTTCTTATCATACACGACATTGGCGATCACGTGTTCATAAATGGCGCGTGCTTTAGCGATGACGTTCGTTTGGCCCTTCGTCGATTCCCGAGCTCGCCGGACCACATCGTCATTAATGATCATCAAACGGCTCGGCGTTAAATACTTCTCGAGGGTATCCTCCTTGTTCCTCCGATAAAACTCATCTCGCGATACCTCGGCCACATATTGAATAGAAAAATCGATGGACGCCGGCAACGGCGGTTTAAGTTCGAAATAAGCAATTTCATTTCCATAAATCGGATCCTTCGTCGTCTGAAACTGGCGAGGCAGTTTAATGTCCCGTTCTAAAACCTTTTGCCCGGAGTGATCTGAAGCAAGGGGAATCCAGACTCTTACCTTTTTCGCATCACCCGCCTCGAGCAGAATCTTGCCTGCATAAGTGACTTCAAAAGATTGCGGCAACCAGGGCGCTTCCGCACACAACCGGTGATTCCATAATCCAATGGCCGCTCCTGCGAACACGACACTCGCAAAAATGGCAGTGACTACCGTGATTCGATTGCTCACGTCACGTCCTTTGCCTCTATCTGACCCATTTCCTAAACGGCGCACTTATGAATGCCTGAGCAGACAAAAAGTCTCTCGCCATTCCTTCTGACCTAACCTTTCATCTCTACTCGTTTGAGTTCCCGGAAAGTGCCGAATATTCTATCCCAAAGGAGGAAAATCGTGGAGAAATTTCCGTGATCACTTTCCTCTCCTCCAGGTGTGAATCTTCCCCAGTAAATGAAGTAAGCGCTGCGGTGCATGCGCTTTTTTCCAAGCACCCGCGGCATACTTGTTCGCTTCTGCCATCGTAGGATAAATGTGAACGGTACTTAAAATGTGATTTAACCCGAACCCATATTTTCGCGCAAACACAAATTCAGGCAAGAAATCGCCGGCATGATAGCCGCAGATCGTGACGCCAAGAATCTGATCCTGGCCCGGCTTTGTGAGGACCTTCACGGTTCCGCGGTCTTCCTCATCCGTCATGGCGCGATCAAGCTCTTCCAACGGATAAGTCGTTACTTCGTACGGAATATTCTTTGCTTTTGCTTCTTTCTCGTTCAGTCCCACACGGGCAATTTCCGGGTCTGTGTACGTACACCAGGGAATCGTGGTTAAATCCACCTTAAATTTCTTAAGCGGCTGAAACAATGCATTCACCGCACAATACCACGCTTGATGCGATGCCATGTGCGTAAATTGATAAGGGCTCGTCACGTCCCCGCAGGCAAATATGTTTTTCACTTTTGTCCGGCTGTACGCGTCAACTTCGACCGCCCCCTGAGCATTAAATGTGACTCCTAATTCTTCCAGTCCGAATCCTTTGCTCGCGGGTTTTCTCCCGACCGCGGCCAACATCTGGTCAAATTCGATCTGTTCGCTTCGGCCCTCTCGTTCAATGACAAGAAATCTTTTACCATTTCGGGTGATCACTTCACGAGGGCTCGTATTTAATCTTAACTCGATGCCTTCATCACGAAAGCGTTTCTCCAAGATTTTGACAATTTCATCGTCTTCGCGATGAAGGAGCTGCGAAGCCCGTTGGATCTGAATCACTTGGGTTCCAAGACGCTGAAAACATTGACCCAATTCACAACCGATCGGCCCTCCTCCTAAGACGACCAATCGTTTCGGCTGGTCGCGCAGTTGCCAAATATTATTCGTGTGGAGCACGTTGATGGCCTCGAGTCCCGGCAGTTTCGGAATTTCAGGAGCTCCGCCTGTCGCCACAATCATGCTCTTGGTCGTAAGCACCTTTCCGTCCACTTTCACTTGATGCGGTGACACAATCCGGGCTTCGCCTTTGATGCAATCCACACCCAAAGCGGTGAAACGTTGAACGGAATCGTGAGGTTCTATTTTTCTGATGACACGTTGTACGCGTTCCATCACTTCGGCAAAATCGAATTGTGCGCTTGCGTGAGCGAGGCCAAACTCTTTATGGCGCCTGATGTGAGAAAGTAACGTGGCTGTCCGGATGAACGCTTTCGAAGGAACGCATCCGGTGTTGAGGCAATCGCCGCCCATCTTATGCTTTTCGATCAACGCGACCTTTGCCCTCAAAATGGCGCAAATATAAGCGGAGACCAATCCGCCGGAACCGGCTCCAATGACGACAACGTTGTAATCCATTTAGGTCTTCATCGCGAGATCCTTCGCGGAGCCTGCCTTGAGCCGCCGCTTGACTCAGGATGAGCCATCAGACTCTCTTAAAAGAACTCCGCGATGGCTCAATTTTTTAAGGATCGACGGAAGAAACGAAAGTGTCATGAGTAAAACACCCGCGATGCCGAGATTCAAAAAGGCCTTTTGACTTGCGCCCGTTACCCCTCTTAAAAGCGCGTCTGCAAAATAGGTGTAAATGAAGCAAGCGGGAATCATTCCAACGAGAGAAGCCAGAAGGTAATCACCGAACCGGACCGAGGAGAAGCCCGCACCGAAGTTAAGGCCGTTAAAGGGAACGAGCGGGATCAGTCTTAAACGGAAAATCGTTTTAAAACCTGATTCTTTGATTTTCTCGTCAAACGATGCAAGTTTTCTGCCTTTTACAAGACGTTCGATGAAATCCCGCCCCAAGAATCTTGCCATGAGGAACGCAAGCGATGCGCCAATATTTGCACCGATGAGATTGTAAAGCGTTCCGAACCACACACCGAAGATCGCACCGCCCGTTAGCGTCAAGACTGATCCCGGAACCGCGAAAACGCATCCAATCCCGTAAATCAAAATAAAAATGAGCGGCCCCCACCACTCCTCTTTCACTCGGCCAAAAAAAGCAAGCAAGTTCTCCTTTGAGGAATATTGAGAAAGCGGAGAAAACTTAAAGAGGAGAATGAAAACCGCCAAAATTGCGATCAACAACAATAATTTAACGGTCGCTTGATTTACGCCTCCTCCTTTCTTACCGCCTGTCATTTAAGGTCCCATCCTAATTTGAGATATTCGATCTCACAATGACCGTGTTCAGAATGCGCTCTGCAAATAAACCACAAGACGCAGTAGCGCAGCGAGTCTTACTGAATGTTCGAAATGTCATTCAGTCGGGCGTCGCGTGGCAGATAAGCGAGCTGATATCGGCCTGTGTTCAGAAAAAGTCGCTTCGCTGGATCGCGCGAATGATGAAGGATAAAACCAATCACACTCGCCTCCGCTTCTGAAAGATAAGAGGGTGGATCGAGCGAACCGAAATTAAGGATGAAATCGGATCCGAAGTCTTGAAACAAAGGTGACACGTAAATTTTTCGTTCACCGACGATGATGCGATTCGACCGACCGTCATCTACAAAGATCTGCGAGACCCGATCCAGTTGCTCGTCCAATCGATCTCCCCGAAAGGCTTCTCCAAGCAACCGAGGCGAATCCATTCGACCAGATACGAGAGCAACTAAAACTCGTTCATCTCGAAACCCTCGGCGCAGCACGTGGTCTCTGAGTTCGATGAGACTGAAATAATCCCCAATCGCTCTGATCGTCCGCGTTTCATAGACCGCCGGGATTTCTTCAATGCTTGCGACCGGATAGTCATCCAAAATAATGCGGATCACACTCGCATGGTATAGATTTACCCAAAACGCAATCCGTTCTTCACGGCCTAGCTCACTCAGCGCGCTGACCGAAAATGTCTCGAGCTCTCTGAGGTAACCATCGAGCAAATCCCGGTTGCTCGCAAGTGATTTGTAATCCACGCGACCGTCTTGGACAAATCGACTCAACAGATAGTCCCACTTGGAATGGTCAAACTCTTGGTCAGCAACAACGGTGGTGGCACAAAAAAGAAGGCTTCCCATTAAACAAAAGCAGACACTCCTCCGAAAGGAGGACTGTCTGCTTTTGTTATTCTTTTCCTTGGATGGCTCCCTTAAAATTGGATGCCGTTTCGTTTCAGAAAATCGCGGTCCTCGCGCGTGAGTCCGAACTCAAGCGCATCTCCTTCTTCCGGAGACTGTGCTTCGTGGCTTCGATTCATGTAGGTTTCGTACATTTCATTTAACTCATCCATCTCTTCGTTCGTCATCGGCGCCAAAGTCAAAAAACAAAGGTTTAAGCTAATCCCGTTTTGCTTCATCATCTTGGCAAGCTGCTCAGAACCTTTTGGATGCTTCTTCAAAATCTTTCCCAGCAACTGCAGCAATTTTTCGATGTCAGGATCAAAATGGTTCCCATACTCCATGAACCGTCACCTCCTCTATTTCTTCGATACAAGATCCAATTGTTCCAAATACGCCTGCGCTGCCAAAGCGGCTTCGCACCCTTCGCCGCACGCGGAAACAAGCTGCTTCACGGCACCAGCACGCACCTCACCTGCCGCGAACACACCTGAAACCGATGTCTCAAGCTTGTCACTCGTCTTAACGTAACCTTTTTCATCCAATTCAACAAATCCCTTCAAAAATTCCGTGGCTGGGACATGGCCGATAAAAATAAAGATGCCGCCCGTTTTCAAGTCGTTCTCCTCACCTGTTCGCACATTTTTGAGCCGCACGTTCTCCACTTTGTTCTTCCCTTCGATCCGTGTGACGACCGTATCCCAAACGAAGCGGAACTTCGGGTTTTCGCGTGCCCGATCCTGAAGAATCGGACTGGCCCGAAGTTTTCCGCGCCGATGAACGACGCTGAGACCGTTCACAAACCGCGTCAGGAACAGTCCTTCCTGCAAAGCTGAATCGCCGCCTCCTACGACAACAACCTCCTTGTTCTTAAAGAACGCGCCGTCGCAAGTCGCACAGTACGAAACGCCGCGACCGGTCAATTCGCGTTCCCCGGGAACTCCCAACATCCGAAAAGAAGCGCCAGTCGCAAGGATGATCGATCTCATCTGGTAGCTTCCCTGAGCCGTGTTGACTTGAAATCCGCCATTTTGCTTTTCAATCAATTTGACTTCTTCATAGCGCACTTCGGTCCCATACCGTTTCGCTTGCTCTTCCATCCGCTTCGAAATATCAAGACCTGTAATCCCTTCTGGAAAACCGGGATAATTTTCGACCATATCGGTAAGTGCAATCTGCCCGCCCGGCGTTTGTTTTTCAAGCAGGAGCGTCGTCAACTTAGCGCGAGAGGTGTAAATAGCCGCCGTAAAACCTGCACCGCCACCTCCAACAATCAGGACATCGTATGAAACCATCGATGGAGGGTTCGATCCTATTCGCTTGCCCCAGCTTGCTTCAACACTTCCTCAGACACATAAATCGGCGCATTGGCCCGCAACGCTAACGCAATGCTGTCCGACGGCCTTGCGTCTACCTGGATGTCGCTCGCTCCGTTACGTGTCAGCACCAACTTGGCATAAAAAGTATTTTGCTCTAGCCGATCCACATGGATTTCCTTCAGCCGCGCCCCGAGCTGCTCAATTGATCGAAGTAAGAGGTCATGCGTGAGCGGACGGGGAGGCTCAAGGCCGCTCAGCTTCAGTTTGATCGCGTTGATTTCTGCCATCCCAATCACGACTGGCAAAAGCCGTGATCCTGATTGTTCTTTCAGGACAATAACCTGTTCACTTCGATTCTCATCTATTTTAATCTTACTTAAAACCATCTCTACCATCAGTGTTTCTCCTTGCTCAGGATACCCAGAGGTTGATCGGCAAGGTGATTCGGCAGGTTCCGTTATGCTCTAACCCGCATTTCTCATCGCCAATGAGAAATGCCCTCGAAGAGGCTGTGGTGCAAATGGGCTTGTCCATTTGTACCACAGG
>Ga0156289_1028_pt1 | contig 38114 bp, 42 predicted proteins | sample RifCSPlowO2_12_FD_116157 | JGI IMG/M metagenome (GOLD analysis project Ga0156289, IMG submission 116157) | Omnitrophica bacterium RIFCSPLOWO2_12_FULL_50_11
TGACTCGGAAGAACCTCCGCCGATCCTCTCCGTCAGAACTTCCGCTTCCTTTACCTTAAAAAATTTCTTGTATTTTCCAAGCTCTTTTTTCATCAAGAGCTCAAAGCTCGCCTCCGCCGCTTCAAACTGATAACCTTCGTTTTCAAGTTGTGCCAGCTTCTGCAAGATCGCTCTTGCATGAGGAGCATCCTTCTGGAGCGGAATATTGAGTTCTTTGGCTTTGAGCAGCACGTTTGATTTGCCGCTCAGTTCTGAAACTAAAAAACGCCGCCGGTTCCCAACCAACGCAGGGTTCATGTGCTCATAGGTCTTCGCGTGCTTGAGCATCGCATTCACATGAACACCTCCTTTGTGGGCAAAGGCAGAACGTCCCGTAAAAGGTTGATTGTTCTCGATCGGCATGTTCGCCACTTCCGCCACATAATGTGAAATCTCGGTGAGCTTCCGGAGTTGATGCTTAGACAGGGCACAGAGGTTCATCTTCATTTGCAACACCGGAATCAAAGTCGTCAGATTCGCGTTGCCACAGCGTTCTCCATAACCGTTGAATGTGCCTTGGACCTGGACCGCACCGTGTTCAACCGCTGCAATGGAATTCGCAACGCCCAAACCTCCGTCATTGTGGCAATGAATCCCAAGCGGTGCTGGCACAGATTTCCGTGCTCGCTTCACGCCTACTGCAATTTGACGAGGAAGAGATCCTCCGTTCGTGTCACACAAACAGATAAGATCCGCGCCCGCACGGGCAGCTTCACGAATGCATTGAATTGCATAACCAGGAGCGGCTTGAAAGCCATCAAAAAAATGTTCCGCGTCGAAAATGACTTCGAGTTTTTTTGATTTTAAATACGCTACCGAATCCCGAATCATCTTGAGATTTTCAGCAAGCGACGTTCCAAATACTTTCCGAACGTGAAAATCCCAGCTCTTTCCGAAAATGGCCACCGTTTTCGTTCCCGCTTCTAGCAGCGCCTTGATATTAGGATCACTGGAAACCTTTGTATTTGCGCGGCGCGTCGCGCCAAACGCGACGATTCTGGCGCGTTTGACCTTGAGCTTTTTCACCTCTTTAAAGAAGGCAAGATCTTTAGGATTCGATCCCGGCCAGCCGCCTTCAACGTAATCGACTCCAAACTCGTCAAAACGCTTCGCCAGTGCCAGCTTATCCTGAAGCGACAGACTTATGCCTTCGCCTTGAGCTCCATCGCGCAGCGTGGTATCATAAATTTGAATTTTTTTCGTCATTTTTTCCCCAATCCAAATGCTTGATGAATCGCACGGGCAGCCAGTTTGCCTTTCGTGCCGCGCACGACACAAGAAATCTTAATCTCAGAAGTAGAAATCATCTCGATATTAATCTTATTTTTGGCCAAGACACCAAACATCTTCGAAGCAACCCCGGAGTGAGACTTCATCCCAACGCCCACAATACTCACTTTCGCGATATCCTGGTCGCAGGAGATACTGCGTGCCCGTACGAGCCGTGCCGCTTTCTTCACCGAGTCCATCGCACGTTTCAAATCGCTTTTAAAGACGGTGAACGAAATGTCCGTCAAGTTTGTCTGCGTCTTATTTTGAATGATCATGTCGACATTAATATCGTCATCGGCAAGCGTCTTAAAAATTTTCGCTGCCATCCCGGGCCTGTCCGGAACTTTGAAAATCGTGATTTTCGCTTCGTCCTGATTCAGTGCAATTCCGCTGACCACTACCTCTTCCATATTTGGTATCTCCTTCGAAATCCACGTACCGCATGCGTGATTTAAACTCGATCGAACCAGAATCGGGATGTTAAATTTTTTGCCTACTTCAATCGAACGTGCTTGCATCACTTGGGTGCCAAGTGAAGCGAGCTCCAAAATTTCATCGTAACTGATGCGACTCCGCTTCCGAGCTTGAGGGACAACCCTCGGATCCGCCGTGTATATTCCCCCCACATCCGTATAAATCTCGCACTGCTTGGCATGAAACGCCTTCGCAAGAGCGACTGCGGTTAAGTCAGAACCACCGCGGCCGAGTGTTGTGATTTCCTCAGTCACCGTCTTGCCTTGAAAGCCAGCGACCAGGACGATATTGCCGCCTCGGAGTGCCTGTCGAATGCGTTCCGTATTAATGTCCAGAATACGGGCCCGGGTATGACTTTGGTCCGTGATGATACCGACTTGCGGCCCAGTAAATGAAATGGCCTTCTCACCGAGTTCCTGAATGGCCATCGCCAAAATCGCTACGGAAGCTTGTTCGCCTGTTGCGAGAAGCATATCCATTTCTCGCTCGCTCGGTCGCTCCGCTACCTGGCCTGCAATCTTCAAAAATTGATCGGTCGTACGCCCGAGCGCAGAAATAACGACGACAAGGCGATTCCCTTTTCTTTTGGTCTGGACGACACGTTTGGCAACCTGTTTGATTCGCTCGGCATTTGCAACCGAACTTCCGCCATATTTTTGGACAATCAGTGGCATTGTGTGAACCGTCAACCCATCTCTTGCTCGCTCAAAAATGAATCCATCAACTTCCAACCCTCTTTAAAACGAAGGCTGGATAGGCGCGCTGTCGCTTCGTTAATACACTCAATCTCATCGGGCACGATATTTTTTCCTGCAGCAACAAAGGGAACGGCTTCTTGCATTCGAGTTCTCAGATCACAGGAGGTCGTATGGAGCGGAGCGATCAAAACACGGCTATTCTTTTCTTTTTCATAAAAAGATTTCGCAGCTCCGAGAATGTGACGGTCCATGGATTCAAGCGCGATCACTTTTCGTGTCACATTTCCTTCACGTGCCGCGACGTCACACGCTCTCGTATGAACGCAAACAAAATCCTTTTCCTCAAAAAGGTCGAGCATCGCTTGCGCTTCACCCCGGTAATCAAAATCCGGAGAGTTGTATTTCGCCGAAAGCTCCATCACCGTTAACCCGATCAACCGTGAGAAACCTTTGACGAGATCAACCGTTGAAATGGACGCACCCGTCAAGCCGCCAAAACGCTCTGAAAATTTCGGAAGACGAGGCGTCCCTCCCTGCCCCCAAAGCCATACCATATTCGCCGGATTCTCGCCCAAATCTACTCGGACCTGGTTGATCTCATGATCTTTGAGCAGAAGTCTGGCATCGTACATGAGTTTCGTAATTAAATCTTCACCCGGTCCTTTCGGCAGCTGATCCTCAATTTTCTCTCCGACAATAGAACCAGGGGCTGCACACGTGGCCGAAAGCGCCTCAAAACCCCGCGCATCCTTGATGACCGCAAGGTGCCGGTGCTCGTGGCCTGGGAAAAAACGGACAAAGTCGCTCGCCAGTTTTTTGTTGAGGAAATTCACGAGCGCCTTTGCTTCTTTCGTTGTGACTCGACCTGCTGTCGCATCGGCCAAAATACCGTCGAACTCCGTCACGAAATTCATTCGAAACGCAACTTCATTGTCTTCGAGCTTTATTTCCATATTCGCCGCTTCCAAAGGCCCTGGTCCTGCGAGATACCGCTTAGGCTCGTAGCCGAGCAGAGACGAAATCGCAATATGAGAGGCAGGTTCCATCCGCTCGGGGACATTGCGCACCATGCCCACCTTGCCGGCTCGTGCAAAGTACGTCAGATTAGGAATCCGGCTTATCTCAAGCGGTGTCTTGCCACCCAACGCCGAAATCGGCCGATCCCCGATTCCATCTGGAATAACGAGAAGATACTTCATGAGTGAAGTCCCCCATTTAATTCGGAATTCGGAATGCGAAGTTCGGAATGGTCAAAATTCAAAGTACTCTGGGTTTTACCCTTCCGCATTCCGTACTCCACACCCCGAATGAACTTACGCACGCTCGATTCCGGATTCGTGATCAGATACACACTCGGTATCCTGCTCCCGATTCGTTAGGCCTGCACCGCCCGAAGAACAGCATCTATGCGTGGCTCGACCGCTTCCATCGAATCCTCAAAACTCAAAGCAAATTCGGGATCTTTCAGTCCCGATCCTGTCAAGGTACACACAACGCTGCTCCCTTCTTCAAAGTAACCTTTCCTCGCCCATTTAACAAATCCGGCCACTGCTGCAGCGGATGCTGGTTCTGCAAAAATTCCTTCCCGCTCCGCCAGGAACCGGTAGGCCCACGTAATTTCACTGTCCGTCACACTATCGATCAGACCGCCTGATTCATCGCGCGCTTCGAGCGCACCTTTCCAACTTGCCGGATTTCCAATCCGGATGGCCGTGGCAATCGTTTCTGGCTGCTCCACAACCCGATTGAGCACAATCGGCGCCGCACCTGCCGCTTGAAAGCCGAGCATCCTGGGAAGGCGTTCCGATCGACCTGCTTCTTTGTACTTTTTGTAACCTCGCCAATAGGCAGTAATATTCCCTGCATTCCCAACCGGAATCACGTGATGATCGGGTGCATCGCCCAAATCGTCACAAATTTCGAAGGCTGCCGTCATTTGTCCTTCGATCCGATACGGATTTACTGAATTGACAATTTTGATCGGGTGGGTAGACGTTATCTTTTTGACAAGCTCGAGCGCAACATCAAAATTTCCCTTTACGATGATTACTTTCGCACCATAGCGAAAAGCTTGCAGCAGTTTCCCCTTCGCAATTTTTCCTTCCGGAATCAAAACATAACACTTCATCCCGCATCGCGAAGCAAACGCAGCAGCAGAAGCAGACGTATTCCCCGTTGAAGCACACATGACGGAGGTAGCGCCTTCTTCAAGCGCTTTCGAAACAGCCATCGTCATTCCGCGATCTTTAAAAGAACCGGTTGGATTGAGCCCCTCAAACTTGAAATAAATCCGTATGTTACTAAGACGAAGTTCTTTCGGAAGCGCTTCGGAAAGAATGAGCGGCGTATTGCCTTCGTTTAACGAGATAATCGGCGTCTCGTTCGAGACGGAAAGAAATTCTTGATACCGCTCAATGACTCCGATCTTTTTAACTGGAACGTTCTTAAGTGGACTCATCCCCCACCAACTTTTATGAAAAATAATGGAACATATTTTCTCATTGGCTCCATCCGTTGATCACCCGCCGTGGCGTCTCACTGACACAGTTGGTGGGGGATCATCCTCAATCCGCAAAACCTGTGCTTTTCCGCGCGTCACGGTTAACTGGTTGATCCGGTGAATCGCACGCCTGAGGGCACGTTCGGATGCCCGATGGGTCAATAAGATGAGTGGGACGACACCGCCGATTCGCTGTTCCTTTTGAATCACATCACTGATGCTCACTTGATGCCGTCCCAAGACGTGCGAAATTTTTGCCAAAACGCCTGGCTGATCCACAACGTGAAACCTCAGGTAATAGCGCGATGAGAGCAAAGCGACGTTTCGCACAGGCAAAGAACGAAAATCCATATGAAAGGGATGGTGGATCCCCCCCAATCTCATTCGCGCTAAATCGGCTAAATCACTTACGACCGCACTGCCGGTCGGCAGACTCCCAGCACCTCTTCCATAAAGAAGGATCTCGCCGACCTCGTCCCCGCTCATTAAAACCGCATTGTAGGACCCGTTCACACTCGAGAGCACGTGAGACTTGGGCAGAAGCGTCGGCCGAACCTGCGCTTCCACTCCAGACGGTGTTTTCTTTGCGATGGCGAGCAGCTTAATCGCGTAACCAAATTCTTCTGCAAACGAGATATCCTCGCTTCGAATTCTGGAAATACCGTCCACATAAATATCTCGAAAGCGGATCCATCCCCCAAATACCAAACTAGCCAAAATCGTTAACTTGTGTGCCGCATCGGTACCCTCAACATCCAAGGTAGGATCCGCCTCCGCATACCCTTTTTCACGCGCCAGTGCGAGCGCTTCTTTAAAATCCAAATGGGACTTCGACATTTGAGTCAAGATGTAGTTTGAAGTCCCATTGATGATCGAACGAATGGACCGAATTCGGTTTGCAATTAGACCTTCTCGCACCACTTTTATGACCGGAATCCCGCCGCCGACACTCGCCTCAAATAAAAGATGACGGCCTCGTTTCTGAGCTTCTCGAAATAACTGACGGCCGTGTTCAGCCAGAAGTGCCTTGTTCGCGGTCACGACGTCTTTGTTTGTGCGGAGCGCCTCGCGAATCAACTCCTTAGCAGGATTTATGCCGCCAATTAACTCGACGACAACGTCCACGCTCGGATCTCGTACCACTTGGTGAGCATCCGCCGTGAGTTGGTGACGACTTGGGCGGACCCCACGTCTTTTTGCGGGATTCCGAACAGCAATTTTGACAATCCGAAGTGAGGTACCACATTTTCGGGCAAGATCCGCTCGCTTCGATCGCAAAATTGAATAGACACCTTTCCCTACTTGGCCCAGCCCAAGAAGACCTATCTTCAATTGTTTCATAGACTTAAATGCGTTCTACGAGCCGTAGTATATCTTAGGGGGTCAGAAAAAGCAACACATGCACAGCCAGAAATTCCCCAACTTCGCGTAGGGCACGTTTCCGCCAAGATTTGGTGGTGACCGAAACCTTGGGTAGGTTAATAAAACCTACGCTACGGGTAAAACTGCGGAATTCTGGTGCTATTTGATGCCGGTGGATAGATGCGGATTTAAAGGGATTTCACTTGGGTTAGTACTTCTCCTGCGTGGCCTTCTACTTTTACGTTCGTAAAGATTTTCCTGATTTTCTGGTCTCGATCAATCAAAAATGTGGTACGCGCGATCCCCATAAAGGACCGCCCATATAGACTTTTCTTCTTGTAAACACCGTACCGCTTGGCCACACTTTTGTGCTGATCGGTGAGCAACGGAAAAGGAAGTTCGTATTTGTCGCTGAATTTCTTGTGAGAATTCAAATCGTCAAAACTGACGCCGAAGATCTCCGCACCTGCCGCACGGAACCCCCTAGACACGTCACGGAAACTGCATGCTTCTTTCGTGCAGCCCGGCGTGTCATCCTTCGGATAAAAATAAAGCACCACATTTTTCTTGCCCTTGAAATCACTGAGTTTGACGTGCTTCCCGTCAGTCGCTGGAAGCGAAAAATCCGGTGCCTCTTGACCTTCTTTTAAGTCTGCCATCTTAGGATGCAAACTCTTCGCGCAATTCTTTCGTCGCCTCGACCATGACTTTAAGTTTACCTTTAGCCTCCTCAACCGTCCGCGTCTTTAGTCCACAATCAGGGCTCACATAAATTTTATCCGCTTTGATGACCGTGGCCGCTTTGCGAATCCGCGATTTCACTTCATCTTTCGTTTCGATCCTGTGGTTGTGGACATCGACGACGCCCAAACCGATTTCCTTCGTAAACGGCGATGTTTTAAACAAACCGAGGAGACCAAACTCGCTGTTCGAAAGTTCAAGATCGATTTGATCGACAGGAAGCTCGAGCATTTTAGGATAGATCCCTGCGAAATCTCCGTAACAGATATGAGTTAAGGTTTTCGCCTTCAACCCATCCGTCACAATTCCCATCGCTTCGATTGCCAAATCGATTTCATCCGGCCGTACCGAAACAGCGGGCTCGTCAATCTGGACATATTGCGCCCCTGCTTCTTCCAAGTCCCTGGCTTCTTCGTGAATGACATGAGCCAGTCGTAAACAAAAATCACGCCGAGAAGAATAAAACTCGTCAAACGACCAATCCATAATGGTGTAAGGACCCGTCAACATCCCCTTGACCGGTTTTTGGGTTAAACTTTGCGCATATTTAAACCATTCCACCGTGACCGGATTGGCGCGCTCAATTTCTCCCACCGCGATCGGTTTCCGGTAGTAACGATTTCCATAGGAGCGAACCAGACCGCTGATTTGGAATCCGCTAAAATGCTCAGCAAAATAAGTCACCATGTCTCCTCGATACATTTCGCCATCCACCAGAACGTCGATCCCAATCTCATCTTGAAATCGGATCCACTCCTGCGTCGCTCTTTTCTCAAGCTCTTCCAGATCTTTCCTTGAAATCTGGTTCTCGGAATATTGAGAACGTGCTTTGGCAAGATAGCCTGGTTTTGGAAAGCTGCCGACTGAAGTCGTTGGAAACACTATGAAACACCCGCTCCCTTCAACTGCCTGGCAACGTGCACCAGAAGTTCCATTTTTTTATCCGCATTACTCCGGGGTAAAAACTCAAGACTATGATTGTGTGACAGCCAAACTTGATCCAACGCAATTTCGTCTCCGAGCCTTTGAACAAGTTCTACCACCTCAGATTCGGATTCCATTTTTGTGTTTCGCGCATCGATCACGCCGGCCATCAATTTCTTAGTCCATTTCGCTTCTTTGAGAACGTCCCAGTTCTTATGCCCTTTGATCAGCTCTATTCCAATACGCTCGACCGGAAGCTCGAGAATCTTCGGGTAAATCCCTTCGATCGATCCGAAGTTAAAAAGAATTGTCTTCTCTGCCTTGGAACGTTCTGCCGTCACGATTTCATAAGCCTGAAAAAATAGTTTCAAATCCTGCTTGTGGCGCAAAAGACAAGGTTCATCGAACTGGATATGCAAGCAGCCGGCTTCTTCAAGCGCTTCTACCTCCCGATGGAGGATGTGGCATAAATCAAATAGAAGCTGCCGCTCTTCCCGGTAAAACCGGTTGCGCGACAACTTAGCGAATGTAAAAGGACCTGTCAGAACCGCCTTAACGGGTTTTGAGCCGTGCGCCGCAGCAAACCGGTAATCATCTACCGTTAACGGTCTCAATGCTTCCAGACGCGACTCGATCATCGGCTCGCGGTAAAAGGTATTCGTATCAAAGTACCGGATCAGTCTGCCGAAGTCGAAGCCCGCAATTTTTCGCCCCAGATACGTGACCGCATCATCCCATCGAATCAAGCCATCCGTGACCATGTCAATACCAGCATCAACTTGACGCTGGATCGCAATTTCTGTCACTTCGTTATACACGTGAGCCAAGTCTTCTTCCTCAAGATTTCCACGATCAAACTGATGGAGTGTCCGCCTCAGTTTTTGCTCATCCGTCGATGAGCCGATTTTGGGATATCCCCCGATGATGGTTGTCTCAATCCCCATAAATCCCTCGGAATCTTCTGCCCGCCCGATCAAGTGAGTTCACCCGAATTTACGCAAAAGTTCTTCCAAAAATCGATTTGTCGTCTCTTGTGCCTTTAAAATATTAGTGAGATCTTGCTGCATTTGCTTTCCGTGCGTTGCGCTGTACAGGACTAAGTTACGTACATGCTCATAACTTTTTCCCGTCACCTTTGTAATTTTGATCGCCATACGATCTTGAGCCGCGCGGACCACTCGGCCATCCATTTCTACATCAACTCTCTCAGTGCCGTACGCCAAGATCAAGGTCACATGGCATAGACTTCGAACGGGAAGTTGTTTCCTGCAAAGGACCAAAAAACCATTCACGCTCAGATCCTTGACCTGCCCAGAAACCGTTTCGCCTTGACTGGACGAAACTCGAACATTGACGGGTACCGGAACTCGCGTGTAATTCCGCTTGTCTCCAACTCTTCTCATGGCACCTCAAAGGTCATCCGTTAGAATCCATTCACGACGTCTTTGCCACATCAATATATCACTTGTAACGCCCCGATTACATGAGAAAATGGTTGAACAAGTAACCGATCAGGAGGACTTGCGGGAGTGTCACTGCAATCAACCATAGCGCTGTTTTTTTCCCCAAATTCGACCAAAGAAGGCCGATTTCGGTGTAGTCCGTCACCACCCCGCCCATAAGAAAGGCAAACGTGTTCCCAAAAGCGCCCGTTTGCCGGTAAAGTTCAAAAGCAAGCGGTGCCGTTCCTTCCGAACACACTTCGACAACCGCCGCGACTAACATCGTCATGATAAGGCCGGAAAACGTAGGACCGAGAAACCGGTCAAATACGGCCTGTGGAACAAAAGCAGAGGTGAGAGCAGCTAAAACCATGCCCAGCAAAATCCAAAAGAGAACCATCTCTGCGAGCTCATAAGCTCCCTTTGCAATTCCCTTCAGATCATTCGCGGCGCCTTCCAAGGTAAACCGATAATCACGGAACCTTCTAGCGAAATCGCGGCGTATGGAGTAATTGAAGTCTACCGAAACCGAAAAAGGGTTGCGTTCAATCCAATCCTTTTGATCCAAAATTTGAAAGACGAAGCCCGTCACCACAGCCACGAACACGGCGGCTAAAATGATGAGAAGTCCTTTCCAACCGAAGAAACCAATCAAGATGATAGTGACCGGCAGATTCGCCCAGGGACTTGCCAGAAGGAAACTGATAACAGCCGGACCGGAGGCGCCCTTTTTGTGAAGCGCCATGGCGAGCGCTAAAACGCCGTGGCTGCAAGCACTCGCCAAAAGACCGCAGCCTGCCGCATAAAAGACCGTTCTCTTTTGGGGCCGACCGAGATATTTGGAAATGTAGGCTTGGGGCACAAAGTGTTCAATGACGCCCCCTAAAAAGAAGCCTAACGCAAGTGCCCACCAAATGATGCGCACGTAACCAAAGAAGGTGTGTCGGAATGGCTTCAGGGCATCCGCAAAATGAGAAGCGGTAAGAAGAATAACAATGAGGAGAGAAACCAAAAGCAGAGCGTTGCGATACCAAGGTCGCTTCTGAACAGATCCTCGATGATCGCAATGGAGGTGCGAGTCGTGCTTGCAACGTTCCAATGTCGTGGGGCGATTAAACCTTGATCGTTTCCTGCCCCGGCTGCCATTCGCATCCGGTGAGTTCACCTGTCTGGAGCGCTTGAAGCGTTCTTAGGGTTTCGTCCACACTGCGCCCGACAGGAAGATCATTGATCACCGCACTTCGCACAATACTCTTAGGATCAATGATAAACGTCCCGCGAAGCGCGATCCCTTTCTCCGGAAGCAAAACGCCAAATGCTTCGGCAACATTGTGGTTCGTATCCCCTACCATCGGAAACTTAACGGGACCCAGTCCGTGCTCCACCCAAGCTTTATGCGAGTAAACGCTATCGGTGCTGATCGAAACCACCTCCGCACCCAGTCTCCTAAAATCCTCGTAGCGCGAATTAAAACCCCGAATTTCAGTGGGACATACAAAGGTGAAGTCGAGGGGATAAAAAAATACAACGAGCCACTTCCCCCTATATGAGGATAAGTCGATCGTGTCCACCTTGCCATTCGGCAGAAGTGCTTCTGCGCTGATACTAGGAATTTTATCCGAAACCCGAATACTCATTTTTCACGTCCTCCTTTATAGTTCTCTTATGATTCTTTTACGGTTCTTTTGCGTTTCCAGAAACTCGATTAGGCTTGTCTTGATCGAGACATTCTCAGAAGACTGGCGAGAAAAATCATCGCTGCCAGGGCAACCAACCAAATCAATCCAAGATCAGGCCCAATGGAAACTTGTTGGACTAAACGTTCCGCAATGAAAAAAAACGGACTTTCTTCCGCTTTCGCCAATGCACTCGAAAATGCACTCCTAGCCAGACCGTCAAAATAAAGGATGCCCAACACGACGTAACTGGCGCAGACGGTCGTGAAACCTGAAGAAAAAATAAACGCCCCGCTCTTCTTCAAAAGCGCCAGAAATAATCCGACAACGAGCGCCAGATAAGCCAAGACCGCCGCAACCGGAACAAGGAACCCTAATACTAAATTGGCCGCTTGCTTGCGCTCCGAAGCCGTGCCTTCCCCTTTGGGAGCGACTTCTTTCACGAAATCGATGAAATCAAAATCAGCCGTCATTTTCTTTTCGCCCTGTTCCCCCGTACGGATGCCTTTTGGGATCGTTCGAACCATCTGCCGTACGCTCCAATTTTTCTTGCCGAACACCGGAACCGTCACACGGACAAACGGCAAAAAGTAGGTACTGAGTGCGCCAAGTAAGAAGACGTAAATCACGATCGTCCAAAAACGGTGCACTTTTTCATTAAACTTTGACGCGGTGGCCATGGGTTCTTAACTCCTTTTTGTTTGATGGTTGAGACGGAGTTTCTAAAGGTGGAGATACTAAACTAGAATAAGCCTCTTGATAAGCTTGAAGGGTTCGATCGTCGAAGAGAACGAAACGAACTAATTCAATCTCTGGATGTTGGTTTAAGTAATTTCTTGTCGTGTTGACCGCAATCGGTGCTGCTTTTTCCACCGGATAACCGTAGACACCGGTACTGATAGAAGGAAAAGAAATAGATCTTATCCCATGTTTCGTGCAAAGTTTGAGACTGCTCCGATAAGCGTTGGCAAGCAATTCGGCATCCTTTGATTTGCCAGAATAAACAGGGCCTACCGCGTGAATGACATACTTCGCCTTTAACTTTCCCCCGCTTGTGATGACAGCGTTTCCGGTCGGGCAACCGCGATATTTTTTCTTAAGCTCCTTCATGATGTCAGGGCCGCCTTTGCGATGAACAGCACCGTCGACACCGCCGCCTCCAGCCAATCGGCTGTTGGCTGCGTTTCCGATGGCTTCTGTATCGGCTTCGGTAATATCCCCTTTAACAAATTCGATCTTCACGCATGAATCCTTTATCGATAAAATTCGGCAAATTCTGCTGAATGTTCCTCAATCCACCGCTTGGCTGCTTCTTCTTCCGACACCGCATACCCTTTTACTTCCGAAAGCTTTTTTCTAAACTTGTCAATTTGATAAAGCTGCTCCGCCATCCGAATCTTAAAAAGCTCTGATGGATTTGAAAAACACATGCCCGTTTCGTAAAAACCAGTGGCCGGATCCAGCAACGAATGAACCACCGACGCTTTCAACGAGAAGACCTTCCCTTTCACAGGAAAGCTGAGCTCAAACTGCGTACCGGGCCGATAGGATTTAGGAGCCAAAAATAGGAGACCGCCGTCTGAAAGATTTTTTGTCCGACTTCGTTCCTGTACGCTCGTAGAAACGCCTTCGGCTCCCTTCTCGGGAAGGATTTTCCGGTAATGGATTGGAAGTTCAATAAAGTGTCGAGCACTGAAACGCCGTTCTTTCATGCAGGAGATAATCTATCAGATGGGCACCTCATCCGTCAATTGTCCCGCAACGTCGGGGTGCCGTCAAGATCTCGTCGCTTTTCGTGATATGAACTCCTGCGCGCTTCATTTCTTCGATGGAACGGTCCACGTCACCCGGACGTAAATTCACACCGCGAGTCGCATCGACAATGACGTGGGTACGAAATCCCAGCCGGACCGCGTCTAATGCAGTGTACTTCACACAATAATCGGTCGCGAGCCCCACGACATAAACGCCCGCAATACCTTTTTTTATGAGAAAATCACCAAGTCCCGTTGCTTTTCTGTGCCCGTTGTCATAAAAACCACTGTAGCTGTCGATTTCAGGATCCGTTCCTTTCTGGAAAACGTGGTTGATCCGATCAGTTTTCAGCTCCGATACAAATTCAGCGCCGACTGTCCCCTGTACACAATGATCTGGCCAAAGCACTTGTTCTAAGCCATTCAAGATGGTCACCTCGCCCGGCTTTTTACGATGGTTGCTCGCAAAACTCTTGTGATTCTTCGGATGCCAATCTTGAGTGGCAATCACGAGATCAAACTTCGCCTGCAAACGATTCACCAAAGGGACAATCTTGTCTCCCTCTCTGACCGGCAGTGCACCACCAGGGCAAAAATCATTTTGCACATCCACGATCATGAAACAATCGTTTTTCTTCAACTTTGCCTCTTCCTCATGAAACCTTTTTCAGTCGCGACCAATTTTTCTTTATCCTCCCGACCTTGGCACAAGGACGGCCGTCGTACTCAACCACATCAGCAGTAATATCAATCCGATGGCGCAAAAGGCTCGATCCTACTCCATACACATCGACCGGAACTTTTCGGCGTTCGAAGGCACGTATCTTTTTCTCATCAAATCCACCAGACACCACAATTTTGAGCTCGCGACACCCCCACCGGTCAAATTCACGTCTCGCCACCCGGACAAGTTCCGGACAAACCCCAAAGGAATCCTTTTGACGAACCGAACGATCTCTTATACTGGCGCTCGTATCGAATCGCACGCCCCAAAGTTTTCCCCTACCGGGGCCGATCAAGTCCTTCGCATACTCACAAAAGAAACCCGGGTCCACAAGCCCTCGGATTGAAAACTTTTCTTGAAGAAGGCGTTCGAGCACACGGCGTGTCGTGCCAACACAGTCGTTGTCCCAGTCGACAAGCGCTATGCGATTCACACGTGGATCCGTATGACGATCGAAAGCAAGAAAAGCCCCCGCAGTATCTCCCGCGTAACAGCCAACCAGAAAATGTGGAATTGTTCCCAAGCTTTCAACCCCCCAATAATCCGCATTCGCATCGGTGGAGACACCGAACGCACCCGCTTTCAACGCGGCGTAACCGTCTGTTGCTTGAACCCAATAGTGGTCAAATCGCGCCGAGAAAAATAAAATCTGTTTCTCTTTGGCAGCCGCCACCACTTTGACAACTGCTGTGGCGGTCGCCGTAGGGCGTGCCATCGTTCCGAGCAAAGGCGTCTCCAAATGCGTGAACAGCCGCGGATCACCCACAATAGCGAGAATAGGTTCAAACGACCGAACCTTCGCACCGTCTTCCAAGGCGCAGACCTTAAGCTGTTTCCAGCCAGACATCCACAAACGATTCAGCTGTTCACGAACCCGGGCGCGCTCTTTTCCCCAAGCCAGGATCCCGCGTTTGTTTTGTTTCGCGCTTGCATCCTGAAAATGCCACTGCGTTTCCCGAAGCTTGCGGTACAGCTCCTCGGTTTTTACTGGATCTCGATAACAACCCGCGCAAGTTTTTAAAATCGCAATAGCCTCGTCAAGACCGCATACCACGGCATCTTCGCGAGGGAAAAATTGATACCCGACCGTCACGTTCTTTTTGTCTCGGACGAGGACATCGCGCGTGCGAAGGAAATATCGGTCTGTGTAGTAACCCGTCCGAAGCTTGTCCGTTGGGATTTTAAATACTGAAGGTGAAAGCCGCTTCATAGGAATCGATCTTAAGAAGGGCCAACTGCGCGTCCGCCGTGCTCATGTCCCGCGTGCTCACGAGTACTGTGCTCATGATCGCCATGCTCGTGAGAAGAAGTTTCTTCAAGCATACTTTTCCGCCCTACCCCAACACCATTTAAAAAGACCAGCCGGCCGCCCAAGTCTGCACCTTGAATCAAAATGAGACCGACCAACACAAGACCAATAAGAAAAAAAATCCGGCCTTTTGGTGGTATGTGTGTTTTTGAAAAGAGCACCCAAAGGCTGAGAATCAAGCTCAAACCAAGCACAACGAAGCCAAAATATTGGTGCACCATCATGATGTCGTGGGTTCCGCCGCCGTGCGGCACCGTTTTTTCTGCTTGGAGCCCTGTCCAAACCGTAATCGCCGCGGCGAGCGTCCCAAAATAAAGAACCCATTTACCGGCTACAAAGAGCTCATCCTTCCTAAATATGCTGCCCAAGAAATAGAAAGCAACAGACGTAAGGATAAGTGCAACCGGAAAATGAACAAACAGAGGATGAATGTTGATGACGTCTTCTAAACCCTTCAGTCCCCACTGTACATTCTGAACGTTCATGGTACCAAACATATTGATTCCCTCCTCGCATGGCGTACCTGTTTGTCGTCAAACGGCACGCTTTATTGGGTCACGACTTAAGTCTTGAAGCTGAGAGTGGATTCGCTTGCCTTTCAAAGCCGCTAAGAGATATTTTAGAAATTCATTTCGAGAATCCGCACGAATGAGCTGGCCATGATAGGCGATCTTCATTTCACCGCGTTCCTCGGAAACAAAGAGAACCACTGCATCGGTCTTCTCAGTGATTCCAATGGCAGAGCGATGGCGAGTGCCAAATCCCATCGGAAGCGGATGATTTGTGGCCAGGGGCAAGATCGCCTTGACTCGTTTGATGCGACCATTGGTAACAACGATAGCGCCGTCATGTACGGGTGAACTGGTCGCAAAGAGAGCAACCAAAATTTCCGATTTCACTTGCGCATCAAACGGAATCGAAGCACTCAGGTACGGTTCTAAATCAATCTTTTTCTGGATCACCACCAACGCACCAATCCGGCGGTTTGCTAAAAGTTCCATAGCGCGGAAGATCTCTCCTACGAAAGATGGCAAAAGATAGCCGTTATCATCACGCCCGCGAAAGAATTTTTTTCTGATCAGGAAAAGGATATCCCACAAAATATCGGCAACTAATAAAGCGCCTGTTCCGAAAACGATTGAAATCCCCAAGTACCGTATTATGTTTGACGTGACAACGTCGCTGGAGAGCCCAAACCCTGCCCAGACGCAAAACAGGACGATCAGGTATCGTGCCAACGCTGGCCAAATAGACATCCGCCACCTGCGCACGAGGAAGCCAACAGCGATGAACATTGCGAGAATGATGAACCACACAGTCGTTTCTCCTTCCGCGTGCAGACCAATTGTTAATTTTTATATGAGCCCCTCGCGCGTCATCCTGAGCGGAGTAGCGCTCAGGGTAAACTCCGCGAAGGATCTCGCGAGATCCTTCGGGCCTTTCCGCCTCCGGCGGATCCGTCCCGTTTTCTGGCGGGCGGCCCTCAGGATGAGGGGTCGCAAAACACCACGACCCCTTATTTATATGCTAAAAGATTTTACACGTCAATGGCCGGCCAAAAAAGCTGGATCTGCTCAAGGCAAACGTTGTATTTACCGATAAAATACTAACAACGACGGATGACGAGAACTTTTGAATTCAAAACATGCTTGAGTTTGCGGTCCTATCGTCTCTGCCCTGATTATCTCTGTTGAGCGAGCCCCTCTATGATCTCACGCTATATCATTCCATTTACCTCCCCATTCAAATCAAGTCTTCAGGTATCCTGGAAAGAAGGGATCGCTGCGTCCATCATGATTGGCATAACCGACTATTTCCTAATTCCTCTAGGTTTGCTTCTAGGAGCAACGATACAAGAAATAGGATTACTGGTCGCGATCCCTTTCTTATTCGGATCCATATCGCAACTCATGGCTGTTAGGATTGTATCTTTCTTAGGGAGCCGTTTACGCTTTCTCGTTCGAGGCGCTTACTCTCAAGCGGCAATCCTTGTTCTCATTGCCATCCTACCCATTGTCTCATTTTCATATCGAGTCGCGTGTTTCATTTTTTTGATTGCGATCTTCCGTATCCTCGCGAATTTAATCGGGACGGTGTGGGGAAGTCTGACGAGCGATTATCTCGCGCCAGAAGAAAGAGGAAAATATTTCGGATGGCGCGCTCAAATCACAGGAATAGCCGGTGTCGGTGCTATGATCTTTGGCGGTCTATTGCTCTATTTTTTTAAAGCGATCTCGCCACCCCTAGGCTTTTGCCTCCTCATGTTGGCCACTGCATGTTCCCGATCGGTATCCGGTCATCTGATGGGCAAGATGTTTGATCTCCGGCTCGCCCACAGAGAAGGCGCAGATTTCACATTCTTCCGTTTCCTCGCGCGCTTTCGAGAAAGCAACTTTGTCCGGTTCGTCCTGTTCGTTGCCAGTATTACTTTTGCTACCCACCTAGCCGCACCCTACTTCAGTGTCTTCATGCTTCGCGATCTTAATTTCAACTATCTCGTTTACATGACCATTCATCTCGTATCGGTTTTGGCAGGCCTCGTTGCCTTCCCGATCTGGGGAAGACACGCAGATCTCGTAGGAAATGCAAAAGTCTTAAAGGCAACGAGCTTCTTAATTCCCGTCATCCCCTTCCTGTGGTGTTTTTCTCAGACCTTGGCATGGCTGATCGTTGTCGAGATTTTTTCTGGATTCGTCTGGAGTGGATTCAATCTTTGCTCAGCCAATTTTATCTACGATGCTGTAACCCCTGAGAAGCGGGTGCGGTGCTTGAGCTATTTTAGTTTGATTAATGGTATCGCTCTGTTCTTAGGAGCTGCGCTGGGAGGATTTCTGGCCGAACGGCTCCCGCAGTTCGGAGGTTACCAACTTCTGACATTATTCTCCCTTTCCGGATTCCTCAGGTTTTGTTCTCACTTTTTCCTCGCCAAAGGTTTTCGCGAAATTAGAGAAACCGCGCAGAAGATATCGAGTTTTGATCTCTTTTTCAGTGTCGTCGGCATCAGACCTATCTTAGGCTTGACTCGGGAATCCGGTTTATTATCCATCACCCGAAAAACCTCCTGGAAAAGACGCCCCTAAGGCGTCCGGACGGGTCACTTTCCACCAAAATGATCGATTCAGATGCTTGCCTTCAAAACACTGTTGTGATATCTTCATTTTAAGAGAAAAGTTTTATGACCCATCGAAAACAAAATCTCATCGCAAAAGTGTACGGAAACCCCCGCTTTCGGGGACGGCGTGTCGTCATTATCCATGGAAAAGCCTTTCCCACTCCGAGTGGGACCGCCGGCTTTAAGAAGCTCAAAACGCTCTTGGAGCGATATCCCAGTGAGATACCTACTATCGTTTATGTCCCGAAAGCTGAAACACTGATACTCTTTTTGTGACCTCTCGGCCGGTTCGGTTTCCTTACGAAGTCCGTTCCTCAACCCTGTTCGCCGCCATCCGACGTCCCATCGCTCGTGTAGAACTGTATTCCAAAACCTTTCGGCAGTGGATTGCTTACACCATGGTGGTCGATACAGGAGCTGATTATTGCGTGCTCCCTGCATCAATCGCCTTGGATTTAGGAATCCAATTGCGTCACTCACGACGGTGGCAAGCCTCTGGAATCGGTGGGAGGCAAACTGTTCTTCTTCACCCAAAGATACGGATGCGTCTCGGTCCATGGCAGTTTGTAGTCCCTGCAGGTTTCGTCGAGCGAGAAAACTTGCCGCCGCTCTTGGGCCGTTACGGCTGCTTGGATCGTTTTGATGTCCGATTTCGCAATTTTGTAACCACATTTTTACGCTAACGGATACCCCTTCATTAAAATGAACGCGAAGAAAATACAGGAAGAGATACAGGAAGAAAATGAATTGCGAGATGGCTGATTTTCTGGTTAAATACGGTCTTTATTACTCGTAGATTTTCTGTCATCTGAGCTATGAACGTTGCCATTCCAAAAGAAATCGCTGAAAACGAACATCGCGTTGCCGCTACGCCAGAAACGGTAAAAAAAATGGTGGCGGCAGGTTTAAACGTCGTCGTTGAGAAAAATGCGGGAGAAGCCTGCGCGATATCAGATTCAGAATATACGGCGGCTGGCGCGACGATCGCAAGCGACCCAAAATCACTCCTACAAAATGCAGACATTGTCCTCAAAGTTCAAAGGCCGATAGAAAATAAGGTGCTTGCTTGTCACGAGGTAGAATGGTTAAGAGAAGGTTCTACTTTGATTGCATTTCTTCAGCCGCTCCTCTATCCCGAATTGGTTGAACGGCTCATCGCTCGCAAGATTTCAGCTCTTTCGATGGACGCCATTCCACGCATCGCGCGTGCACAAAAACTGGACGCGCTTTCGTCGCAAGCGAACGTAGCCGGCTACAAGGCGGTACTTATGGCTGCCAGTTCGCTCGGCAAAATGATGCCGATGTTGATGACGGCCGCCGGAACCATCGCACCCGCCAAAGTGCTCGTGATCGGTGCCGGCGTTGCCGGCTTGCAAGCCATTGCGACAGCGAAACGCTTGGGTGCTGTTGTGGAAGCATTCGATACACGACCCGTCGTGAAGGATCAGGTCGAAAGTCTCGGCGCTAAGTTCGTAGAACTTGATACGAAAGAAGACACGGAAGACAAAGGCGGCTACGCCAAGGAGCTTTCGAAAGAATCACACGAAAAGGAACTTGCGCTGATCGCCCAACATGCCAAAGCAGCAGACATTGTGATTACCACAGCTCAAATCCCAGGCAAGCCGTCGCCGGTACTCATTACCGAAGACACCGTTCGGCAGATGAAACCTGGGTCTGTGATTGTAGACCTTGCCGCTGAAGGAGGAGGAAACTGCATGCTGACCGAGGCAGGCCGCGAGCTTGTCAAGCACGGTGTCACGATCATTGGCCGCTTAAATGTCCCTAGTCTCATGCCCAATCAATCCAGTTCTCTGTACGCACGAAACATTATGAATTTACTGCTCGAGTTCTACAAGGACGGCAAAATCAATCTCGATCCTGAAAACGAAATCATCAAGGGAGCGCTCATCACACACGAAGGAAAAATCACCCAGCCCGATCTTGAAAAGGCTGTCGCTTCAAAAGGATGAACTGCTTCGCCGAATTGGCTTTTATCCATCTCTACTCCACTGCGCCACTTCGATTGAAAGGCAAAAAGTTAAGCGGATACTGCTTTATTCTCCTCGGAATTGTTCCCAGAGGCGGTTGAATCGTGACGCATAAATGAGTTCGTAAAGGTGAATCTTCTCCGGGAAAAGTCTTCCGATGAGCGCCTTTAGTTTTTCCTGTTCGATCTCAATATCTACCTTTTGATAATCCGTGTTGAGGATCAGAAATGTGATCTTGTCCGCAGCCCTTTGGATTTCAGACAAGTTTTCCTCCTCGAGTTCTAGCTCATAACTGGCGCAGATGTCTTTTAACTGACTCATCACTTCCTCATGTTTCATTCCAAGCCTGGTCCCACACGTGCAAACGATCTCTTGGCCAAACTCAAAAAGCGTTACATCATACTCGCTTGAACACTTCGGACAGCGGATTGCCATTAGATTACCGGAGAGAAGCATCAGCCAAAACGGCCCGTAATGTAATCCTCGGTCTCCCTTTTCTTCGGTGTTGTAAATAACATTTTTGTTTCTCCAAATTCGATGAGCTTTCCAAGGTAAAGATAGGCGGCCCAGTCACTGACTCGTGCCGCTTGCTGCATATTGTGCGTCACAATGACAATCGTGTACCGGCACTTAAGCTCAAGCATTAACTTTTCTATTTTAGCGGTAGCAACAGGGTCAAGCGCCGAGCAGGGCTCATCCATTAAAAGAATTTCAGGTTCAACCGCAATGAGCCGTGCAATACAAAGCCTCTGCTGCTGTTCCCCTGAAAGCATCAAGGCAGAACCGGATAACCGATCTTTGAGCTCATCCCACAAACCGACCGCGCGAAGACTGCGCTCGACAATGTCTGGCAAAGCTTGTTTCGAGGCGAGGTGGTGAATCGCAGGACCATAGGCAATATTATCAAAAATGGAAATTGGAAAAGGGTTTGGCCGTTGAAACACCATACCTACTTTCTTTCTCAGCCTGATCAGGTCAACTGAGGAACCGTAAATATCTTCGCCGTCGATTTTCACGCTTCCTTCTATTCGCGCACCTTTGATCAAATCGTTCATCCGGTTCAAACATCGAAGGAGGGTTGACTTACCGCACCCGGACGGACCGATGATGGCCGTAATTTCGCGCTCTCGAATCCGGAGCGTGACGTCTTGAAGCGCTTGAAAGGTACCGTAATAGAAATTCAAACCGCGAATCTCGATCTTTCCCTCAACCATAACGACCCGAAACGTAACCTTCTGTCCGCTCGTCTTTAGGAATCGTAAAAACTTTTTCCGTCTCGTCGATCTCGACAAGCTCGCCCATCAAAAAGAACGCCACACGATCGCTCACACGCGCCGCTTGCTTCGTATTATTCGTCACCAAAACGAGTGTATACTGCTTGTTCAACTCGCGCATTGCTTCTTCGATCTTCGCCGTCGAAATAGGATCCAGTCCCGAACAAGGTTCATCAAATAAGATCACCTCCGGCTCCGCCGCAAGCGTTCTTGCGATGCAAAGCCGCTGCTGCTGCCCGCCTGAAAGCTTCATCGCAGATTCGTGAAGTCGATCCTTTACCTCGTCCCATAAGAACGCGGCTTTCAAGCTCCTTTCAACGATTTCTGAAAGCCGCTTGCGGCTTCGAATGCCGTGGCGTCTTGGACCATAAGCCAAATTTTCAAAGACCGTAATTGGAAGCGGCGTCGGAATCGCAAATACCATTCCGACGCTCTTTCTTAACTGCGGCACTTCCCAGTCCCGGTAAACATCTTTTCCGTCAATCCGTACGGAGCCTTCGTACGAGAATCCTGGACTGAAGTCGTTCATCCGATTGAGCGTTCGCAAAAAAGTTGTTTTTCCGCTGTTGGCCGGACCGATGATCCCTAAAATTTCATGATCATAAATCGTCAGGTTGACCTTTTTGAGCGCTAAAGCGCCGTCATAATAAGCGGAAAGGTCTTGGACCTGGATCTTTTCTACCATTGTTTTTTGGTGCGGAAATAGCTGCGAATGACGATACCAACGATATTCATCAGCACCGCTAAAGCAACCAGCACGAGCGCCGTCCCGTACTGCAGCTCAAGTTTCACATTGGGTACCTGTGTCGATAACACATAGAGATGATAAGGCAAGGCCATCGCCTGGTCAAAAACCGATTTCGGAAGTTTCGGCAGGTAAAAGGCAGCAACGGTAAAAAGGATGGGGGCTGTCTCCCCTGCGGCGCGGCTTAAACTTAAGATCGTGCCCGTTAAAATACCAGGCAGGGCATGGGGTAAAACCGCATGGCGGATCGTTTGCCATTTCGTGGCGCCGAGAGAATAGCTCACTTCGCGAAACGACTTGGGTACCGCTTGAAGTGCTTCTCGTGAGGCTGTGATGATGACCGGGAGAGACATCACCGCAAGGGTCAGAGATCCAGCCAAAATAGAAGCTCCAAAATTCAAAAACACGACAAAAAAACCCAAACCGAAAAGCCCGTATACAACGGAGGGAACGCCCGCTAAGTTAACAATCGCTAGTTCAATCAATCGAGTGAGCCGGCCTCGTTTCGAATATTCCGATAAATAAATCGCGGAAAAAATACCGACCGGAAGCGCAAACACGACTGTCCCCACGACAAGACAAAAAGTGCCGAAAATTGCAGGAAAAATCCCGCCGGCTTTCATCCCCATTCGTGGCAGAGCGGTCAAAAATTCCCAGCTTAAAACACTGGATCCGCGCACGACGATGATTCCGACCACCAAAATAACGGGCAGGACGACGACCAGCGTGGAAAGTAAAAGAAAAAAGAAAACGATCTTTTCCGTCCTTCTCGGATTCATCAGCTGATTCATCTCGCTTTCTTCCTATGGAGAAACCAATCCGCCAGAAAATTCACAGCAAAAGTGATCACAAAAAGAAGGATCGCAACCGCAAACAGTGCGAAATAATGGTCACTGCCCTGCACGGTCTCGCCCATTTCAGCCGCAATCGTTGCGGTCATTGTTCGAACCGGTTGAAAAATGCTCTTTGGAATCACAGCAGCGTTTCCTGTAATCATCATCACCGCCATCGTTTCTCCGATCACCCTGCCAAAGCCTAACATGACAGCAGCGATAATACCGGATGCAGCGCTCGGAAGGATAATCCGTCGAATCGTTTGCCACTTGGTCGCGCCCATGGCGATTGAGCCTTCCCGGTAGGTTTTGGGAACTAAATTGAGCGCATCTTCCATGATGCTCACAATCGTCGGCATGGCCATAAACGCGAGCATCACGGAACCGGAGAACGCCGTCAGTCCCGTTGACAGCCCAAACATATTCTTCACGAGCGGCACCAACGTGACTAATCCAATGAAGCCAAGCACGATACTCGGAATTGCCGCTAACAATTCAACCCCCGCTTTGAGCACTTCCCGGAGCCATCCGGACGCAATTTCGCCAATAAAAATAGCGCATGCGATTCCGAGGGGAACCGAGATGGCCGTCGCTCCCAACGTTACCCAGAGTGACCCTAAAATTAACGGCAGTGTCCCAAATTGAGGAGGTTCGGAAATCGGATACCAATGCTTCCCCAGGAGAAACTTGATCACGCTAAACTCCCGAAAAAGCATCAGTCCTTCTTTTAAAAGGAAAACGAAGATCAGGATTACAAAAATGATGGACGCCATACCGCTCGCGAAAACGAGGCCTTCGACAACCCGTTCGTAATATCTACGCATGAGAAACCTCGAGAGAAAGTAGAGAGTAGAAAGTAGAGAGCAGAAAGTAGAAAGTAAAAAATACAGAGATTAAAAGTAGAGTAAGAATGCGCATTTGGACAAAACGGAAAAATAACGGTTCAGCCGTGACACGAAGCTTGTTCAACAAGCGGCGGCAGAGCATCTCATCCTCATGCACGGGGAGGGTACAATCGTGCGTCCAGGTGAGCTCAGATTTTACTCCGTTCTTTGAGGCAGGATAAGGACTTACAACCAATTTCCGGCGGCCGCCGGAAATTGGCTTGGGCAAAAGGCCGGGAAATCGATCCACGCTTGCGTCCGCCCTCACCGTTCCGGAACTCCTTTACCCTTTCTCTTGCCGACTGCTTTTTGAAGAGTACCTGAATGCTCATAAGAGGCACGGTTACAGGGAAAACAGGAAACCAACAGGCTTGACTCGCCGTAACAGCGGTTTGATCGCACCCGCCTCGACTTCTATTTGTAGATCGCCCGACGAGTTTTCTCTCTCTACTCTCTACTCTCTGCTGTTTGCTCTTTCATCTTCGGAAGGGGGACGAAATCCATATCGAGCACAATGGATTGTCCTCGTTCGCTCAACACAAAGTCAATGAACTCTTTCACGATTCCGTCTGGCGTCCCAGGAAGATAAAAAAGGAGCGGCCGCGCAAGCGGATACCTGCCATCGACCGCATGCTCAAGTGTTGGTTCGACATAATCGCCGGCTTCTTCCCCAAAAATGCTGACCGCCTTTACCGTCGGTACTAAATAACCCATTCCGACATAACCAATAGCGGCGGGATTGTCGGCCACTTCTTGTACGATCGCTTGGGAAGAAGGCATCATGAGCACGGTCGGCGCAAATTCCTCAGGCCCCTTACTGTTTCCCTTCCGCACGACTTCCTCGAGAACGTAAACGTGCGTGCCCGAATTCCGCTCGCGCGAAAGGACCAGAATCGCTTGATCTCTCCCGCCTGCTCCTTTCCAATTGGTCAGGTGGGCGGTAAAAATGGCTGAGAGTTCGTCAATCGTCAGTTGAAACACAGGGTTTGCAGGATGAACGACAAAAGCAAGCGCATCGATTGCAGCCACAATTTCTTTTACCTCGCGTCCGTTTTGAGTCGCAAGCGTCAATTCCTTCTCGGAAATGTCGCGCGATGACTGCACAATATCGCAAGTCCCATTAATGAGCGCGGCAATGCCGGTTCCAGATCCGCCTCCTGTGACGGCGATCAAGGCATCGGGATGTTCCTCCATAAAGGCTTCCGCCCAGGCCTGGCCCAAATTCACCATCGTGTCAGACCCTTTGATCTGAATAGAACCCCGGCTCTGCGCAAGTGCGGACGTACTTAAAGTAAGCGCCAGGATCAATCCCAAAAGCGTACAAAATTGTCTTCGCACAAAATCCTCCTTTCTCGGCTGCAAAAGCCAGCCTACTCTATCAAAATAAAATGAAAACGCAAGCTGAGACGGGCAGTGGGGTGCAAGACCGTATCTGAGTAATTACCATTTGTTTCCTCTCCCCCCTTTTGGGGGGAGAGGATTAAGGTGAGGGGGGAAATGGAAGACGCCAAAATATCCACCCTCACCCTATCCCTCTCCCTCCAAAAAAGGAGGGAGAGGGGAAAAGACTACAGCTACGGTCTTGCACCCCGGGCAGTGACCAACAGCGCTAACCCGCATTTCTCATCGCCAATGAGAAATGCCCTCGAAGAGGCTGTGGTGCAAATGGGCTTGTCCATTTGTACCACAGGGGTTGTCTTTTGCGCCCCGTTTTGAGAGGGGCGCAAAACTTTGGACGCAACTTCGTGCGTCCAAAGCGGTTTTCTCATCAATCCGCCAAATTGATGAGAAAACCGGACTAAAACTTCCATATCAAGTCGAGGAGAAACAAACGCGTTTCTTCGTCAAGCCTATTCGCGGATAGGATCCCCACAGCCCCGGAGTCGGCTGTGATGCTGTTTGTAAAGAATCCGGTCAGCCCAGCGGTCAACCTGTCCGTCACTGCATACTGAGCAGAAAAGACACTGCCGCGCTTATTGGCAAAGCCGAAGTCGCTATCCACAAATTGACCGACGACAGCGTTCGGGTCAATGTAACGATATTCATAACCTAATTCCCACGTTCCTTGTTCTTTCGCTTTGCCCAGCTTAAGACCAAGTGCCCAAGCTTTATCCAGTTCACCTCCAGCGGCTGTCAACGCTCCGTTACTCACGTTGGTCGCCCAATCGAAGAAGGCCCTGATCGGGTACTTTTTGGCAAACGGCGTCAGCTTGGCCTCGTTGTAGATCTCAACAACATCAAAGTCCTCTGCCGAGAATCCACCCGCCGTGTTCGTGACGATGGTCGATGGATTGCCATTCGCGACGCTCGTGCCGCCATCGGAGGTGAGATTCGTAAAATCGCTGTAGTTGTAGTAAGAGAAAACATTCTTTAACTCAACAGGCTCAGTCATTCCCACCTCGATGACTGACTTAGCGCCGAGCTGCCAAGCGAAAAGTTCGGCGTCGCCGCTCGCGCTCGCCTCTTCCAGAATCAGCTGGCCGGCAAGCCCGTAGACATCAAGATCGAAGTCAAGTGTATCAATCGGCTGGACTACAATTTTTTGATAAAATCCTTCTGGCATGACGTCGGGATCCCAAACGACCCGAGAGGATCCTTCCAGAAATGGATTTGCGAACTTACCACCTGTCATTTCAACTTTCTTAATCGGACCGACTTCTGCCCAACCCGGCTGATACGTTGCATAAACTTTCTCGATCGAAATTGGTTTGAAGGTGAAACTATCGTCAAAGGTCGTGTTGGTCGACCCCGCTTCGGTATTAGCTGCTTGGGAGGCTAAGCCAAAACCAGCGGTCATATGAGGATGGAATTTCTTTTCCCAACCGAACCGCAAACGATACCGGAATCGATTTCGGTCATTGGCTTTGTCCGGACCATCCGTTCTGTCGGATGGTTCCCAGCGCAATCGGAGATCGCCTTTAAAATCAAGATCCTTAAGCCATTCGTCCGCTCCACCGATTTTTTCCTCCAAGCGTTCGTCAAACATGCTTTGGAATAGTCCTTCGCCCATTCCTGATTCAACCGGCGAAGCAACCGCTTTGACTTCAGGTTGCCGAGCCTCGAGCACCTTAATCTTTTGCGCTTGTTCGCTGATGATTGCTTGCATGTGCTCCATCTGTCTTTTGAGATCATCCACGACCGCAGAAAGAGCGGCGACATCGCTGACATCCGCCCGTAAGTGGACAGGCCAATGAGTCATCAAGCCCATTGTCGTCAAGATGAGTACGCATCCTCGAATCAAATTCAATTTCATGATCAGCTCCTTTCTTTTTCTTGCCGCTGTGCTCTCTTTCAAATAATGACGCTCAATCAAAATCAAGGTGACGCAGGGCAAATGGAAAAAGCGGGTGAAGTAAACGAAATAGTAAAAGAAGCGTGTCAGGTTGATATGAAGAACATGTAAAATCTACGTAAAGAATGTGAGCACCCGGCACATGTTATGGCGGCGACGACGGGAAGAGAAATGAGATTAAGATGGGACGGTGCGGAGGGTAAACGAAAAGCGCGAACCTTTGCCCAAACAGCTTTCACAGGAGACGGCTCCCCCATGAGCTTCGATAATATGTTTCACGATCGCAAGACCAAGGCCAGATCCACCCAGGTGACGCGATCTTGCTTGGTCCACCCGATAAAAACGTTCGAACACACGCAGGACAGCCGACTCTGGAATGCCGATTCCGGTATCGTCAAGGAAAACGGTTACGCAGCTGTCCGACACGGCCGCATCAATGGTGATCGTTCCATCATCTTGATTAAACTTGATCGCATTGTCGAGTAAATTGACGATGGCTTGCTTTAGTTTATCTTTGTGGGCTAGTACTTTTGGCAAGGCCTGACTCGACACTCGATTGCCGACGCGGAGACGTTTCTGATGAATCAGCGGCTTGACGACATCAATCGACTCCTGAATGATGAACCCGACGTCGACAGGTTTGAGCTCTAGCGCTGCTTCGTGCGCTTCTAAGCACGAAAGTTCGAGCAGGCCGTCGATCAATCCGGCAAGTCTTGCTGCGTCTTCCTCCATGATCGCCAAAAAGCGTTGAGTTTCCTTCGCATCTTCAAGAGCTCCGCCACGGAGTGTTTCGATAAATCCTTTAAGCGACGTGATCGGCGTTTTGAGTTCGTGCGAAACGTTCGCAACAAATTCGCGCCTCAAATTTTCCAAGCGGCGGATCTCCGTCACATCCACAAACACCAGCAAACCCATCTTGTCCCCTGAAGTCCTCCGAATCCCAACTGCATTGACCTTGAGAAACTTTCGGACAGGAGTATGGAGATCTATTTCACCTGTCATTGACTTTGGATTCGCCAGCGCTCGGTCAACCAGATCATCCAAAGCAGCATTACTGAAGGTTTCTATGAGTGTTTTTCCAACGTTCCTATTTTCCGGCACCTGAAAGAGAGATTGCGCACTCGGGTTCATGAAAATAACGCGCTTATTTGCGTCGACCGCGACAATGCCTTCTATCATATGGTCTAAAATGGCGCGTGCTTGAACTTTATCCTCTTCCAGCTCACGCATCCTTCTTTTCAAAAAAGAACCGAGTTCATTTAAGGAGCGTGCGAGGCGTTCTAACTCGCCGCTTTTTTCAAACGAAAGCCTTTGGTCGTATTCTCCTTTGAGGAAAGATTGCACCGCCTTATCAAATCCAAGAACTCTTCTTTTGCGAAAGCCGTATCGTAAACGGCCGATGCCAATACAAACAAGCAGACCCATCAGAAAACCAATGAATAGTTTCATTTGTCTTCAGGCATCCAGATCAAACCGATAACCGGCATTTTTGACGGTGACGATCCGATGCCCTTCGGATTTGATCTTCTTCCGTAATTGCCCAATATGCATATCTACCGTGCGTGTTTCAATATTGAACGATGGATCGTAGCCCCAGACTTGATCGAGCAGATGTTCCCGTGACAAAACTCTGCCGCGAGCTTGAATGAGTGTTCTTAGCAGTTCGTACTCTTTAGACGTTAGGTGAACGGGTTTCGACTTGACCCTTATCATGTATTTATCTAAATCAAGTTCAAGCGTGCCGCTTTTGAGCAAAGTGCCAAGCGGTTTTTCTTCGCGCCGCCTCAACACCGCTTTCACTCTAGCGATGAGCTCTTTAGGGCTAAACGGTTTGGTCACATAATCATCCGCTCCTAACTCCAATCCTAAAACTTTGTCTATTTCTTCACCTTTCGCAGTCAGCATGATGATTGGAATGTGACACGTGTCTTCGTTATTTTTTAATATCTTGCATATTTCAAGCCCACCCAATTCAGGAAGCATTAAGTCTAAAATCAAAAGCGCGGGCTTTTCCCTGCGCGCTTTCTCAAGACCAAGATCTCCACTGGCTGCCGTAGAAACACGATATCCCTCTCGCTCGAGATTGTATTTCACCAACTCAAGAATATTCTTCTCATCCTCGATAATCAGGATTTTTTCCTGTGCCATATGTCTGTGGTTAGGAATTCTATGGGTGGAGTGCTGCAGAATCGGGACGGCGGGATTCGAACCCGCGACCCCACCCACCCCAAGGGTGTGCGCTACCGGGCTGCGCCACGTCCCGAAAGACAATTCAAAATTAAAAATTCAAAATGTAAAATTTCGGAAGCACCTTCGGGGCTTTTTACAAATAAAAGCTCACGCAGTGAGCTACCAAAATTTTTAATTTTGCATTTTTAATTTTTAATTGCCTTTAATACTGCTTCATTTCCTCGTGGGCTTCGCGGCTCAAGAGATCTTCGAGGCACTGCCTCGGATCTTTATCCTCAAAAAGCAACAAGTACGTCTCACGGATGATCGCACCGGTCACACCGTACTTCTCAACTAATTGATAGGCACTGCGCGTCGTTTCAACGCCCTCAGCCACCATTTCCATACTGGACAAAATGTCCTTTAGCTTTCGCCCTTGTCCCAGCTCGCGGCCCACACGTAAATTCCGCCCAAACTCGGAAATACAAGTGGTCACGAGATCACCGAGCCCCGCAAGGCCGAAAAACGTATTTGGATTTGCACCCATCCGGACACCGAGCTGAGTCATTTCAAGGAGACCCCGCGAGAGAAGTGCCGCTTTCGTGTTGGAACCCAAGCCGAGGCCGTCGCAAAGACCAGCACCAATCGCAATCACATTTTTAAGCGCACCGCAAAGCTCGATTCCCACGACGTCATTTTGCACGTAAATTCTGAATCTTAAATCACGGAACGCTTCTTGGACCTGTTCTGAAAGCGCGGGTTTATCAGATCCGACGACCACGAGCGTAGGGATATTCCTCGCCACCTCCTCTGCATGGGAAGGTCCTGAAAGCACGACTAAATTGACACCGCCCAAGACGGAATGAATAATTTCCGACGGGCGGGCAAGCGTCTTCGCTTCAAGCCCTTTTGCGACACTGACGATGATTTTACCCGACAAATTGAATTCCTTAAGTTTAAACATAATATTTCTCAGATACTGCGAAGGAATGGCCACGACGATAAATTCAGCGAAGGAAACGGCTCGTTTTAAATCTGCGGTGATCGCCATAGAGTCTGGAATTTTGATGTTTGGCAGAAACTTCACGTTCTCTCTTTTTTTATCGAGGACCTCCGCATAATCTGAGAACGCGCTCCAAAGCAAGACGTCATTCCCCCTGCGCTCATTGACGAGGGCAAGAGCGGTTCCCCAACCGCCGTCTCCTAATACGGTCACTTTAAATTTTTTTGACATAGACCTAGGTCCCTCGTCCCCTGTTCGTTGGAAAAAGTGCCCGACAAAAAATTGAAGATGTAGTCTAACATGTGCTCCAATTAAGGGTCAATCCCCAACAAACTCCATGTCAACGCCCAACCTGCGAAGAAACAACCAGCTCGAAAGTTGATCGCTATGATGCGCGATGGAAATCCCTCGGAACCTGAAAAAACCTGGCTCTTCATTCGATCGTCAGATTCTTAATGTCAACGGTACCCTTCGTGTTGAGAGGTCCAATCCGGGAATTTTCGAACACAAACACGACTTCTGAAATTGGGCTGGCTTTTTTGGCATTAAAGTCAAACGAATACAAACGCCATTCATCCGAAACCAGCTTGGCGGAAAACCCGCGTACGATCGACATTCCATCTTTCAGTTCCAGCCGGACCATGTCCGGCACCGGCTTTCCCAGCTGCGCCCGGAGCTCGAAGTTCATGCGCCGGGCTTTAGAAAGATCTAAGTCTCGCGTCTTAAAGTACAAACCCGAAAAAGAACCCTGCGGATAAACATCATAATCTGCACGCAAAACCACTTTTCCGTCTTCCCCATCGAAATATTCGCGATGTGCATATCCGCGATTTGGTGTGTAAAATACGCCCTCATCAAAAACATATTGGAACAAATTCCCCGCTTGTTTCCTCAGATCGTGCTGCTCTTTGACCTCCTTAGCCGTTGTCACAATCAAGTCACGAACCTCATTGACTGCACGCCACTCTTGGTACGTGACATGCCTCGGTTTGGGAAGGTCTTTGAGATCTGGAGATATTTCGATGATCCGCAGCGCGTCTAAGTCAATCACTTCTTTGAAAGCATTTGGGTAAACTTTGACAGCGCCATCTAGAACACTCACAAAAGACCCGGATTCCGGCTGATATGAAATGAGCAAAGAACTGTTTCGCGTGGATGCGCGAAACGCATCCGACTTGATTTCGAGACCTGTCTCCTCCAGCTCTTGGCCGGTCATCACAAGAAGAGAACCTTGAACCAGTTTCAGACGGAGCTTGCGGCCACTCCGCTGCGTCATGAATTTTAGTTCTGAAGACGGCTTTAAACGAAGATCGACAACGCGCGGAATTTTCAAATCCACGTCGGCACCTTCACCCGTTCTGATCCTATTTCCTATTTCTCGTGCCTTTCGCGTGAGTTGGTTCCAACTCTTTGTCTTGACTGAGTAAAACTCAACCTGACCTGAAAACCGCTCAATCTCATAAGAAACGGGTGCTGCTTCGAAAAGAGGGCCCGTCAGATACAAAATGAGCCCGACAGCCAAAACTAGCAACGGACCGAAAAAAAGTATCGCTGTGAGCCAAATACGCGGCCTTTCTAGTGCTATGGGGCGTATCAGAGAATGTTTCTCCAAAGGTCTTTCAATACTGACTTGTCCCATCTTATTTATCCTGCACTACAAAAAGTCCCGTCTGTGAAGACGGGAATCAATGAGAACGGTTTTCTTGAAGAAGTCTTACCGAAAACCCCGCCTTTATTCCGCACCCATATGAGCGGGGTCTACACCCCCAGTACCGTCCCTAAGCCAAAGAGCGTACGTCCTTCACGTTGCTCAAAGTTCAAGACCGACAAGTTCTAGTTTGGACTTTAACTCTTCCGGAATTCGAAGCGGTTTGAAATCACGATTGCTGAATACATGAACCGTGTAGCCGGTGGCAATGGGTTTCGAACAACCCGCCTTCAAAACATGATATTCAAATCGGAGTGAGCTTTGCCGGATTTGGCTCACCACAGTACGGATCGTGATGAGATCATCATAAGAACAGGGGGCGAGATACCGACAGTGCGCATCCGCCACGGGAAGTAAAATTCCTTGCTTTTCAAATTCAGCATAGGCGAAACCAATGGCTCGGAAGTACTCGGTCCGTGCCGCTTCGAACCATACGAAGTAGTTCGCATAATAAGTGACGCCCATACAGTCGGTCTCTCCGTAACGGACGCGTGTGCGATAATCAAAGTGCTTCATCCCCCACCAACGTTGATGAAAAATAACAGAAAATAGTTTGTCATCTGCTCAATCCGTAGATCAACTGCCGTGGAGTTCCACCGACACAGTTGGTGGGGGATCATCCCTCACCACTTTGAAATGTATCTCCTGCAATTTTGCTTCATGGGGTAGGGGACTTGGTATCGGAAAGCTTTTGGGGAGAACGGTCAGACGCTTTTTCTGAAGACTTCGGCTTTTTCTCAGCCTCGGCTTTCTTGCGGTAGGACTCCGAGCGGTAATCGGTCTGGTAAAAGCCTGTGCCCTTAAACAAGATTCCAGCGCCAGAGCCGATCAGTCGACGCACCTTGCCCTTACACGCAGGGCAAGTTTTGATCGGTCTGGCCGTCATCGGCTGAAACCGCTCGAATTGGTAGAAACAGACTTCACATTCGTACTCGTACGTGGGCATCAGCCACCTTGCCAGCGGCTAAAGAAACTTTTCCCTTTGTTTCCGCTGTCTCTTAATTTTCCAAACTCTTCTAACAGTTTACGTTCTTCGCTCGATAGCCGTTCCGGAACTTCGATGTCGACACGCACGAGCTGGTCACCCAATCCATATCCATACAAATCTTTAATCCCTTTCCCCTTGAGCCGGAAGACGCGGCCAGGCTGCGTTCCCGGAGGAATTTTGAGCCGCACTTTGCCATCCAGGGTCGGGATATCAAGGTCCGTGCCGAGCGCCGCCTGATGAATTCCAATCTTCGCTTCCAGTAACAGGTCATTACGGACACGCACGAAAAAAGGATGAGGCTTCACCTGCACCTGAACGTACAGGTCTCCTCTTGCTCCGCCTCGAGCTCCTGTTTCGCCTTCGCCCGCTATTTTGAGTTGCGATCCGTCTTCGATGCCTGCGGGAATCTTTAGATTCAGCTTCCGTGTCTTTTGAACGCGGGCGGCTCCCCGGCATTTGTGACAAGGTTTTGAGACGGATTCGCCTTCGCCCGCACAGCGAGGGCAAGGTCTTCGCCACGTAAAAAAACCTTGTGTCATCCGAATTTCCCCGCGACCTCCGCATTCCGAACAAACAACTTTCTTACTTCCTGGCTCTGCCCCACTTCCCTCACATACATCACAGAGTTCTGCCCGCGGAAACTCAACCTTGACTTCTGTACCATGCGCCGCATCCTCGAATGAAACCTCAACCGAATATTCCAAATGGGACCCTCGAGCACTCTTCCTTGATCTGCGCCCGAAAGTACCGGCCCCGAAAAAATCCTCAAATAAATCGCCGAAAACATCGCCAAAGCCTTGAAACGCTTCTTCAAATCCTTGAAAACCCTGAAAGCCAGCGCCTCCTAAAGAATGGCCAAATTGGTCATACTGCGCCCGTTTCTCCGCATCACTCAAGACCGCATATGCTTCCGCTGCTTCTTTGAAACGTTCCTCTGCTCCTTTGTCCCCTTTGTTCCGATCGGGATGGTGCTTGAGCGCAAGCTGCCGGTACGCTTTTTTGATCTCGTCCAGCGAGGCGCTCCGAGAAACTCCCAATACTTCGTAATAATCTCGCTTATTCGTGCTCGTTGCCATGTTCCGATTTCATTTCCTGCTGAACAGAAACCTTGACTTTGGCAGGGCGAATCAATTTGCCATTTAACTCGTAACCCGGAAGCACTTCTTCGATGACGATCCCTTCCTGCCGATCTTGGGAGATGACGTGTTCGACCGCTTCGTGAAGGTGTGGATCAAATGGTTTCCCAACGGTCTCGAGCTGCTTCAAACCACGTGCAGAAAGCGCCGTGAACAACTGTTTCTGGATGAGCAGGAAACCATCATGAATCTGCTTCGTTGTTTCCTCACGCGTTCCAATATGGGCTACCGCCCGCTCGAAATTATCCAGAACCGGAAGCAGTTCCATCACAAGTCCTTCAAGAGCAAATTTAAAAAAAGCTTCGCGCTCTTTTGCGAGCCTTTTCTTCGCGTTCTCAAAATCCGCCGCCGAACGGAGGAAGCGATCTTTCATATCCTCCAACACGCGCGCGTTGTTGAGAAAGTGTTCGTGCTCTGACTTCAAAATTTGAACCAGCTCCGGCTTCTTTTCTGTCTCTTCCAACCGCGCGTGCAGCTTTTCTTTGCCGTCTTTCACAGCTTCCCTCTCTCGCGGCTGTGATGTCGGATCCGATTCTTCTTTTTTATGCTCGCTCATAGCCGCCCTTACCATTGCTCCAGTGCTTCTCCAAATCGGCGAGAAACGTAATCCACCAGTGAAACGATCTGCTCATACGGCATCCGTTTCGGACCCAACACACCCAGCCCCCCGACCGTCCGATTGTGCATTTGATAAGGAGCGGCCACAAGGGAACAATCCTGCATTTCCTCATAATCGTGCTCCAACCCGATCAGCACTTGAATGCCCTTCTGTTCGAGGGTGCGTTGGAGCAGCTCTACCAGCACCTCACGCTCTTCTAAGGCTTGAAACAGACGATGAGATTTCTCCAAATTTTGAAACTCGGGCTGTCCCAAAACGTGATGCGATCCTTCTAAAGAAAGCCTTCGCAGCGGAAACGCAGCACAACCTTCACAAACGATCGTGCGCGCCAATCCGTAAAGCGATCGCAAGTGATCCGTGACACGTTTTATTTTTTCGTCTAAATGCGAACGAATTTGATCCAAAAACATCCCTCGCAGTTCATCATTGAGGAGCTGCGCAACGCGAGTTAATTCTGCCTCTGGAATTTCTTCCTTCACTTCAATGGCACAATTTTCAACGAAACCATTCCCTGCCACCCAGACGACAAGCAAAAGGCGCTTTCCCAGCTTTGTCAATTCGATCCGGTTCAAGACGAGAGACTGAAAATTGGGAAATGCAACACAAGCGGCTTGAACCGATAGTTCCGAAAGCATTCTTGACGTCCGCTCTACCAAGCATTCAATCCGATCTCCTCGGTTTCGGTACTCACGCGCCACCAACGTGCTGACGTGCGGCGCCACTTTCGTTTCTGACATCAGATGGTCGACATAGTAACGATATCCCTGGTCCGATGGTACCCGGCCAGCCGATGGATGAGGTTGTGTCACGTACTCAAGGTCCTCAAGCTCATGCATTACATTTCGAATCGTCGCCGATGATAACCCTTGACCAAAGCGCTCGGCAATCGTTTCAGAACCAACGGGTTTCCCCGTTTTGATATGAGTGCCGACAACCATTCCCAATACTTTCTCGTGCCGTCTCGTAAGGGTCATCTTTTAAGTCCGCTTAAACACTAGAGTTGTGAACACAGTTTAGCACTCTAAAACCAAGAGTGCTAATGCAGGATGATATCATATGACCTCAATCATTTCAACCCAGGGCGATCATCCCCCACCACTTTAAGGTTCGTCCCAAGTGACATTCCTTAAAGTGGTGGGGGATCAAGAAGTATGGGACGGGAGATGAGAAGTTGCCCCCAGCAACTGCTGAAGCTCGCGCTTTTTCCGGCGGAAAAGATCGAGCTCATCGGGGGAAATTTTAAACGCTTGAGATGCGCCGGCAGGTTCCCAAATAAGCTCCAGGCGGTCGTAGTCTGTAAATCGGTAACTCCGTATCACAAGCACAAATTCACGAAGCGCCGCTTCTAAAACATAGAGTACGTCTTCGTCACCGATCACACGTTCCATGGTCATCGGTGCCGTCTGCATTGATTTTGTCACAAAATTAAAGTAAAGTTCAAAACGAGGTTCCTCCCCAAGGGCAGCGGCTTCTTTTCCTGCTCCACGAAAAATAAATTGGAGCCGAGCCAGATTAATCGTGAGGCGCACACGCTCATCGACAGTGAGCAATCCTTGCACCCGCCGATTCAGCTGTAATGCTAAGAATTCCCCAAGAAAGATCTCTTCTACAGCAAACCGTTCCGACCAAGCATCGATATTTTGATACAGGGCAAGCTCCCTTGGAAATGACACTGGTCTCAATTGATTCATTTCATCCAGATAGTGAAATGGAATAACATGCACGATTTTATATTCTGTCACAGCGGGTTGAACGATAAAGATGTATTCAAATTCGGTGCCAGAGGAATAAGGAATCAGGGAAGGCGGCGTCCCAGGCTTACGTTCAAATGTCTCACGCACCTTTGCGTAGACAAGCGCCTGCAGGTTGTCAAACGGATGGCTCCTTATCGCAACAAGTTCCACGCGCGCACTCTGTTTGTGCTTCAAAGCGGTAAGAAAGTCGTAAAAAAATCCCGACACGGTTTCCGGACTTGGGGGAACGGAGAAATAACGCTGCCCGAGTTCGCCGGCGTCCATGGTGCCAATGTTAGAGAACAAGTCACGGACCGGTTTTTCCCAAAGGATGGGGCGGTTCAGTTTCAGTTCATGAATCACACGCTTCCGGTATTCCGACCGTGGGATATCCCAAAGCCTGACACGTCTGACATCCGGAATGTAGCCTTTCAGCACAAGCTCAAGTCCCGTGCCCTCGACATCTGAAGCCCTCAGCTCGTAAAAATCAATGGGCCTATCTGTACTCAGCATCACTCGAGAAATGGCAAACAAAACATCCTCGAGCTGATTCATCGCCTCCGGATCCGGCTCAAAAAGTGATTCGAGATTCTCCACCTGTCCGGAAACAACCAAGTGCCGAACGTCCATCGTAAATAATTTCTTGAGGGGAAGAAACACACCGATCGTTCTCCCGACGATTTTGACATCGACATGTTCAATCCCATACTCCTTACGGCAAATCTCCTGGATCGAACTTGCGATTTTTTCGTCGGGATAAGTGACAGCTTGACAACCAGCAAGAAGGGTCAAGAGAAGAGTGAAGAAAGAATTCTGAATCACCTTTAATATCGATGTGCACATAGGTACAAAAAAATAGCGGAGCAGATTGCTCCGCTGTCGTCCTGCGCTAATCCCCCACCACTTTTAATTTTGGTGGTTGGAACAGTTTACGTGACGCATCCATTCAAAAGTGGTGGGGGATTAAACCCTGATGAGGTTATCCTGCTGCCGCTTGCTGCGGCCCGCCGGCAGCTTCAGAGCTGGGTTTCTGAGGCGGCTCATTCTTGGGTGCAAAGGCCCTTGGATTGGCTTTTCCGTATTCGGCAAAGATCTCTTCGATCTCGTCAAACTCAAGCTCTTCACGCACGAGCAGCTCATGAGCAAAGCGGTCAAGGATCTTCCTTTCTTTGGTTAAGAGTTCCTCGACCTCGCGAATGCACTCTCGGAGGATCCGATTTGTGTCGTCATTGAGCTGCGTCTTCACGGTCTCCGAAAGTTCATTCTCAGGAACGGCTGTATAATCCCCAACATACCCAGAAGGACCCATCCCCAATTCCCATACCATAAAGTGTGCGATCCGCATCGCCTTGGAAAAATCAGCCGAAACACCGCTCGTCGTGACGCCTTTTTTCAGCTTCTCCGCCACGTAACCCGCCAAGGCACACTTAATATCAGCGAGCAGCTTTTCCCGGTCATGAGAAAAATATTCCTCGCGCGGCTGATGATGCACCACGCCTAACGTCAATTTCCTGGGAATGATCGATGCCTTAAATACGTCATCGATCGGGTGGAGGAAATAAATCGTCAGCAGATGACCTGCTTCGTGGAAGGCGGTCATTTCTTTTTCTGACTCCTGCATCTTCCTTCTATTTTTGACGCCAAGTTCAATCCGCTCAATCGCCTCGGTAATCTCCTTGTACGAGACGACATCCTTGCCGTCCCGTGTCGCTAGA
>Ga0156289_1058_pt1 | contig 36653 bp, 42 predicted proteins | sample RifCSPlowO2_12_FD_116157 | JGI IMG/M metagenome (GOLD analysis project Ga0156289, IMG submission 116157) | Omnitrophica bacterium RIFCSPLOWO2_12_FULL_50_11
ACATATGGGGGGGGTTCTGTCGTTACTTCCTGCACCCCAAATTCATATCAGTTGGGGAATGTCTGCTCTAACCTAAAACGTGTGAAGATGCCAAAGGTAGTGGCCGATATACGTAATTGCGCTTGACATAGCACCTTAAATCACTAGAATGTTGCGCTAAGTGGCAAGGTCTGTCTTTTTTTTCACTGTGAAGTAACAAACCGTCAGAGCTTCAACCTTTTGCTGCATCAACCTTTATGGTTAATGCCTCAAAGGCGCAGTTCTTTCGGCGCTTTCAAAAGAGCAGAACATAGCTTTCCTGCATCAGCCTGGTAAGGGAAGGACCGTATCTGGCTAGCACATTTGTGCTGCTGTAGCTCAGTTGGTAGAGCGCGTCCTTGGTAAGGACGAGGTCACCGGTTCAATCCCGGTCAGCAGCTCGCGGGGCTGCTGACACAAAATGACGGTTTCATACGGAAGGAGAAGCAATCATGGCAAAAGCAAAATTTGAGCGGACGAAACCTCATATCAACATTGGGACAATCGGTCATGTCGATCATGGTAAGACGACATTGACGAGCGCGATCACTTTGTTTTTAAACAAACAGGGCAAGGCTGAAGCTCGTGCCTTCGACACGATTGACAATGCTCCCGAGGAAAAGGAACGTGGGATTACGATTGCGGTTTCCCATGTCGAATACGAAACCGATAAGCGCCACTATGCCCATGTCGACTGCCCAGGCCATGCTGACTACATTAAGAACATGATCACCGGCGCCGCTCAAATGGACGGAGCGATCCTCGTCGTTTCCGCAGCGGATGGTCCAATGCCGCAAACAAGAGAACATATCCTTCTTGCTCGTCAAGTAGGCGTTCCTGCCATTATCGTCTTCTTGAATAAGTGTGATGCGGTCGATGACCCGGAACTTCTCGATCTGGTTGAGCTTGAGGTGAGAGATCTTCTTAAAAAATACGAGTTCCCAGGTGATGACACCCCTATTATCAGGGGCAGCGCTTTGAAAGCGATGGAAAATCCCGCTGATGGCAAAGCGTCTGAGCCTATCGTAAAACTTCTTGAAGCAGTCGATACTTATATTCCTGCCCCCACCCGTGACACCGAAAAACCCTTCCTCATGCCTGTCGAAGATGTTTTTAGTATTTCTGGACGAGGTACGGTAGGTACGGGACGCGTCGAACGGGGTAAAGTCAGAACGAATGAAGAGGTCGAAATTGTTGGTTTACGCGACAAGCCCTTCAGAACCACGGTGACCGGCATTGAAATGTTCAGGAAAATCCTTGATGATGCCCAAGCTGGAGACAATGTTGGCCTTCTCTTAAGAGGTGTAGAGAAAAAGGACTTAGAGCGTGGAATGGTCATTGCCAAGCCCGGGACCGTAACTCCCCATAAAAGGTTCAAAGGTCAGGTCTATATCTTAACCAAAGAAGAAGGCGGCCGCCATACCGCCTTCTTTAGCGGTTACCGGCCCCAGTTTTATTTCAGAACCACGGATGTCACCGGTGTCGTCAAACTCGATAAGGGTGTCGAGATGGTGATGCCAGGGGACAATGTCATGGTGGAAGGCGAACTCATTACCCCTGTTGCCATGGAAAAAGAGCTTCGCTTCGCGATCCGGGAAGGCGGTAAGACTGTGGGCGCTGGTGTGGTGAGTGAGATTCTTGAATAACGTGCGTGTGAAAAGTCGATCGAATTGGTCGCCTGTCTTTTCTTTTAAGATACATGAGGGGTCGGGGAGTTTTTCCCGGCCCCTCATGTAGTTTCTTGTGTATTCGTAGCAGTCGTGTGAATTCCTTCGAATAGATGAAGGAATCCCACCAAGTGTTCCGCTGCTTCAATTGATTTAAAGGGTGGGGATTTTTTACTCTCGTTCGCGTGAGAACGGGTTTTGGCTTAACAGAGCGAGGGTATCGATTGCTCGATTAAGATCGAAATTGGAAAATTTGGATGTGCCTCCTTAGTGGTTCGAGGTAGTAGAAAAAAGAAGGGTTCGAATGGGTGTTATAAAGGAGCAGCCCTTGTCGAGTTGTTCTTATGCGTGACATCATTACCTTGGCCTGTTCGGAATGTAATCGCCGTAATTATGTAACACGTAAAAATAAGAAGAAAACCACAGAGCGGCTCGAGCGGAGGAAATATTGCCGTTTTTGCCGCAAGAGAACGATTCATCGTGAAACAAAGTAAAAGGAGTCGGCCTGCTTCTTACTCGAATAGGCCAGTAGCTCCAACGGTAGAGCATCGGTCTCCAAAACCGAGGGTTGGGGGTTCGAATCCCTCCTGGCCTGCCAAGTTTTGAGCTCATGATTTGGAGACTTGGGGAGTTGGATTAGGAGCTCGGTGTTCGCTTCATAATGTTCGGGAAAATTGGCACGTTCTTAGGTGAGTCCAAACAGGAATTGGCAAAAGTTACCTGGCCGACGCGGCACGAGTTGCTCGGTTCCACCCTATTGGTCATTGTCGTAACATTTCTAGTTGCTGCGTTCATCTTTGCGGTGGATCTGGTGTTGTCGTTTTTGATTCGTTTCACCATTCGGTAGCCATGGCGTTGAAGTGGTACGTCGTACATACCCAGACGGGTGCTGAAAAAAAAGCGAAGGCGAATCTGGAATCGCACGCCGAGATTTCAAAGTTGACTCATTTGATCGATCAGATTCTGATTCCAACCGAGAAAATCAGCGAAGTTAAAGGCGGGAAGAAAAAAATTTCGGAGCGTAAGTTCTTCCCGGGCTATCTTTTAATTCACATGGATTTAACCGACGAGAGTTGGTATCTGGTGAAGAATACCCCCGGGATTACGGGCTTCGTCGGGTCTGGCCGAAAACCAGTGGCACTCACAGACATCGATGTGAGCAGCATCCTCAAGCAGCAGGATGAGAAGCAGCAAAAACCGAAACCAAAGGTTGAGTTTGAAACTGGCGAGAGTGTTCGCGTCAAGGAAGGCGCGTTTATCAATTTTAATGGTACGGTGGACGAAGTGAACCCGAACAAAGGGAAGCTGAAAGTGATGGTCAGCATTTTTGGGCGCTCGACCCCTGTGGAGCTCGAATACTGGCAGGTGGAGAAGATTTAAACATGGCGAAAAAGGTTAAAACGACGATCAAACTTCAATGCCCTGGCGGCCAGGCGAACCCGGCACCACCGATTGGTCCCGCATTAGGCCAGCACGGGTTGAACATCATGGATTTCTGTAAAAAGTTTAACGAACAAACGAAGGACAAACAAGGAACCGTATTTCCCGTTGTGATTACCGTTTACGAGGACAAATCGTTTTCCTTTGTCATTAAGACGCCTCCGGTAGCAGTTCAGCTGAAGAAAGCAGCGGGCCTTGCGAAGGCGAGTTCTGAGCCCGGCCGGACAAGGATCGCGTCGGTCAAGCGGGCCGATGTGGTGCAAATCGCGAAGGAAAAAATGCCGGACTTCAATACGACAAACCTCGATCAAGCGGTACGTATGGTCGAGGGAACCGCGCGGAGTATGGGAATTGAGGTTGAAACAACATGAAGCGGCGGAGCAAGCGTTATGAGTCAAATTCAAAGTCCTTTGATTGTTCGAAGCAGTACGTGCTCGAGGAGGCAATTCGGATATTGAAAGGATTTGCTCCGGCAAAATTTGACGAATCTGTTGAGCTTAACTTTCGGCTGGGCATACGGGCGGATCAGTCCAATGAAAATGTGCGCGGCGTGACCACACTTCCTCACGGAACAGGAAAGACGGTGAAAGTTCTGTGCTTTGCAAAGGGAGAAGCTCAGAGAGCGGCACAAGCAGCAGGTGCGGACTATGTGGGCGCTGAGGAATATGTGAAAAAAGTCTCAGAGGGTTGGATGGATTTTGATGCAGTTGTGGCGCACCCGGAGATGATGCGTGACATCAGCAAACTTGGAAAAATTCTCGGTCCGCGTGGACTTATGCCGACACCCAAAACAGGCACGGTGACAACGGATGTGGATAAGACGATCAGAGAAATTAAATCGGGACGTATCGAATTTAAAAGTGACAAAACGGCTGGACTTCACGTGCGTTTTGGGCGGCGTTCCTTTTCTGAGGAAAATCTTCTTGACAATGCCAAAGCAGCGATTCGAGCAGTCATCGATTCGAAGCCGTCTGCGTGTAAGGGTGACTACATCAAACGAGTTTCAGTGGCGTCAAGTCAGAGCCCAGGCATCAAACTTCGTACGACATCGATGACCGTTGTCGACGGTTAGTCCCCCACCACTTTAAGGGACGTCCCCTGAGACAAGCCTTAAAGTGGTGGGGGACTAGGAGGGAACTAACCAATGCCATCGCTTGGAAAACAGTTGATGCTGGAAGAGCTGCTCGAGTTAGCCCGAAGAACAGATTCGGTCTTCTTTGCTCGATATCAGGGAATTTCAGTGAGCGATTTTAACGGGTTACGGAGGAAGCTGGAAAGAGTCGTGGACCGGGCGCTCGTTGTAAAGAACACAATTGTACGCATTGCTTTCCGACAGATCGGAATCAAAGAAGTCAATGGTTTTATTCAGGGCTCACTCCTCTTGACGTTCGGGGGGGATCAGCCGCAAGTCGTTTCAAAGGTTTTAGTTGGTTTTGCAAAGGACCACGACAAATTCCAGTTGGCAGGTGCTTGCCTTGAAGGCAAGTTCTACGAAACAGATTACGTAAAAAGTCTGGCAACGCTTCCGACACGAGATGTTCTCGTCGCTTCGGTCGTGAACGGACTCAATGCGCCAATCGGAAGGTTTGTGAGCGTGATCGCTCAGTTGATCCGTTCACTCACCGTCGTTCTGGACCAACTGAGTAAGAGCAAAAAGACATAATATCACTTAAGGAGGCGAATTCACATGAGTACGAAGGCAGATGTAGAGGAGACAGCACAGGTGAAAGAGGAACCGAAAGAAGAGAAAAAAGAAATAAAGCCCGAAGCGAAAGCAGAACCGGAAAAAGGCGAGGCCAGTGCTAAGGAGCATTCCAAAAAAGAGGCTGTCGCCGAGGGAGAAACGGAACCAAAATCGGGAAGCGATCTTCCTCCTAAGTTGCAGCAGCTGATCGAAGCCGTGGAGAAACTCACGGTTGTCGAGCTTGCCCGTTTGGTGAAAGCCTTGGAGGAAAAATTCGGGGTTTCTGCTCAAGCAGCGACGGCTGTTCCAGCTTCTGCAGGGATCTCAACGCCTGCTGCAGGTGCCGGCGCTGACGAGAAGACAGTTTTCCAGGTGGTTCTTGCGAGCGCTGGTGACAAGAAGATTCAAGTGATCAAGGAGATTCGTGCGGTGACGAATTTAGGTCTCAAGGAAGCAAAAGATCTGGTTGAATCCGCACCGAAGCCGATTAAGGACAGCGCCACCAAGGAAGAAGCGGGCAAGATAAAAGCCACTCTTGAAGCAGTCGGCGCCAAGGTTGAGATTAAATGAGGGGTCGAGGGGTTTTCCGACCCATCATCCTGAGGGCCCCTTCGGACGTCATCCTGAGTCCCGCCTTTGGCGGGACGAAGGATCCCATCCTCAGGGCAGGCTCCGGCCCGAAGGATCTCGCGAGATGATATGTTAAACGTCGGTGCACGAGCTGATTGCGATCAGATCCCGTACGAGAGCTGGATAAACTGATGGCACCGAAACTCATAAGGAGGATCAGCTCATGCAACCGACTCAAATCAATCCTCGCGATTGCGATGTTATTTTTGGTATCGATGTGGATCAAAAAAGTAACGCTATTACGTATCGAGATCCTTCGCTTCGCTCAGGATGACCCCTCGGGAACAGGGAAAAAACTCCCCGAGGGGTCAGTTACCTCGTAAGGGCACCGGGAGATAACATGACACAACTTATTGAACGTAAAAGTTTATCAAAGATCCGGGATTGCATGGAACTTCCGAATCTGGTTGAGATCCAGCTTAATTCCTATGAAAGGTTTTTGCAATCAGATCGGCCGAAACGCCGAAGAAAACGGCAGGGCCTCGAAGCGGCTTTTCAAGATGCTTTTCCGATCGAAAGTTTTGACGGTAGCTGCCGTTTGGAATATCTCGGATATCATTTGGGGAAACCTAAGTATTCCGTTGCCGAATGTCACAAGCGAAGCATGACCTATGCGGCACCGCTCAAGGTGAAACTCCGTCTCGTACGGAAGGGCATTGCGAAGGAGCAAGAAGTATACATCGGCGAGCTTCCCTTGATGACGGAGACCGGCACGTTCATCGTCAATGGTGCGGAACGCGTCATTGTCAGCCAGCTGCACCGTTCGCCGGGAGTCTCACTGGAGGAGTCGATTCATCCGAGTGGAAAACGGCTCTACAGCGTTCGGATTATTCCTTACCGAGGCGCCTGGATCGAGTTTGAGGGTGATGTGAATGATATTCTTTATTGTTACATTGATCGCCGGCGCAAAATTTTAGCTACGACTTTACTCCGCGCCGTTGGTTATTCGACCAATGAGGACATCCTGAAGGCACTCTTGAAAACTGAAAAAATTAAGGCTTTTAGCCGCGCCGACATGAAGAAAGCAGAAGGGGGGATTTTAGCGAAGGATATCGTGCACGGCAAAACTCAGGAGGCCGGCGCACATGCCGGCGCGAAGCTAACGAAAGAACTGTTGGAATCTTTTCTGGATCAGAATCTTTCCGAACTTGAGGTTGCCCGGCCTTTGGGCGAAGACCACGCCGTCACCAATACCTTAGAGCGGGATCCGTATCACAACCAGGAAGAAGCACAAATCGCGATTTACCGTCGGATTCGGCCTGGAGATCCGCCCACCCGGGATAGTGCACGAGACCTGGTGGAAAAATTATTTCATGATCCACAGCGCTATGATTTGGGGAATGTGGGTCGTTTCATGTTGAATCGGAAATTGGAGCTCGAAACTTCACTTGAGCTCACCACGCTTCGTCCGGAGGATATCCTGCAGGTGGTTCGAGCGCTCTTGCGTTTGAGAAGCGGCGAGCTTCGCGTCGATGATATCGATCACCTTGGCAATCGGCGTGTGCGTTCCGTTGGCGAGCTGCTTCAAAATCAGTTTCGGATGGGGCTTGCGCGTATGAAACGTTCTGCCTTGGAACGGATGTCCATTTATGATTTGGACGCCGCCATGCCGCATAACTTGATTAATCCTAAGCTCCTCTCCGTAGCGGTTAAAGATTTCTTTGGGAGAAGCCAGCTGTCGCAGTTCATGGATCAAACGAACCCGCTTTCCGAATTGACGCACAAGAGGCGGCTCTCGGCCTTGGGACCTGGTGGTTTGTCCCGTGAACGAGCAGGATTTGAGGTTCGTGACGTCCATCCTTCTCACTATGGCCGCATTTGTCCGATTGAAACCCCCGAAGGGCCGAACATTGGTTTGATTGCTTCCCTGAGTACTTTTGCTCGGGTTAACGAGGTCGGTTTTTTGGAGAGTCCTTACCGAAAAGTGGAAAAGGGGCGAGCGACGGACAAGATTGAATATTTAACGGCAGACCAAGAGGATCGGTATGTCATTGCGCAGGCAAATACGCCTCTCGATAAGGATGGTAATTTCACGATGCCTACAGTTTCCACGCGTTTTCGGGGCGATTTTCCCAATAAGGAACCGAAAGAGATTGATTACATGGATGTTTCGCCGCGTCAACTTGTGAGCGTGGCTGCTTCGCTCATTCCTTTTCTGGAACATGATGATGCAAATCGGGCGCTCATGGGATCCAATATGCAGCGACAAGCGGTTCCCTTGCTCAAAACGGAAGCACCGATCGTCGGGACAGGCATGGAACATCGGGTAGCCGGTGATTCGGGGGCGACCATCATCGCTAAAGCTCGTGGCACGGTGAAGTCCGTTTCTTCGAGCGAAATTGTCGTTGATGACATGGTTTACAGATTGAAGAAATTTGAGCGTTCCAACGCGGGCACCTGTATTAACCAACAGCCGCTCGTCAACATCGGAGATAAAGTCAAGCGTGGCGATGTAATCGCTGATGGCGCTGCGACTGCTCACGGTGACCTTGCTCTGGGCCGGAATGTGTTGGTCGCTTTTATGCCTTGGCGGGGTTACAACTTTGAGGATGCGATCATCGTGAGCGAGAAACTGCTGATGGACGACACGTATACCTCGCTTCATATCGAAGAGTTTGAGATTGAGGCCCGAGATACGAAGCTTGGTAACGAAGAAATTACGCGCGACATCCCGCATGTGAGCGAGGAATCACTGAAGGATTTGGACGAAAACGGCGTGGTTCGTGTCGGAGCGGAAGTAAAGCCAGGGGATATTTTGGTGGGGAAAATCACTCCAAAGTCGGAAACCGAACTGTCACCTGAGGATAAGCTATTGCGAGCCATTTTTGGTGAAAAAGAACGTGATGTGCGTGATGCGTCGCTCACCGTTCCACCCGGTGTCGCGGGAATCGTCGTCGATGTCAAGGTGTTTCAACGAAAAGAATTTAAGGCAAAATCGCGGGAAGAAAAACACCAAGAGCAAAAGGAAATTGACGACATAAAAAACCATTATCAGAAACGGATTGACACGTTGCGACATGAGCGCTTTGTAAAAATTTCTTCGTTGATTTTAGGGAAGAAGCTTTCCGAAGATTTGGTGGACGAAGTTTTGGTCGAAGTACTGATTCGAGCAGGGCGCAAGATTGAGAAAAAGGATGTGAAGAAACTTGAGCGCTGCGATTGGGAATCCATCCGTTTGGATGATGATCCTGAACTCGAGGAGAATGTCCGCAAAATTGCGCGCGTTTGGGGTGATGAAATTGACGAATTGGTAGAAGAACGTGCTCGGGAAGTAGATCGCGTGAAAAAAGGCGATGAGCTTCCGCCCGGGGTTCTCAAGAAAGTCGTTGCATACGTGTGTTCCAAAAGAAAGATTTCTGCAGGTGACAAGATGGCCGGCCGTCACGGTAACAAAGGTGTTATTGCAAAGATTCTGCCGCAAGAAGACATGCCGTTTCTGCCCGACGGCACGACGGTCGAAATTATTTTGAATCCGCTCGGCGTACCATCGAGAATGAATGTGGGCCAGATCTTGGAAACCCATCTTGGTTGGGCCTGCAAAGTTTTGGGGATTCATGTCGAAACACCGGTGTTCAGTGGTGGAAGGGAGTCGGAAATTAAAGGGATGCTGAAGGCAGCAAATCTTCCCCTCAATGGCAAAATCACTCTTTATGACGGTCGAACCGGACGTCCGTTCGATGAAAAAGTCACGGTAGGCTACATTTACATGATGAAACTCAACCATTTGGTGGATGACAAGATCCATGCTCGTTCCATCGGTCCGTACTCACTGGTCACACAACAGCCGTTGGGTGGTAAAGCACAGTTCGGCGGACAGCGGTTTGGTGAGATGGAAGTCTGGGCCCTTGAAGCTTATGGGGCATCATTCTTACTCCAGGAGCTTTTGACCGTGAAAAGTGACGATGTCATGGGGAGAACGCGGGTTTATGAAGCGATTGTCAAGGGGGAACCGGCGCTACAATCAGGTACACCGGAATCGTTCAATGTGCTCGTCAAAGAGTTGCAGAGTTTAACCTTGGATATTGTGCCTGAAAGGAAAGCGCGGGCAATGGAATCGCGGCTCGCAAAAGCTGCGGCAAAATTAGACCGTAAAGAACGAGCCAGAGAAAAACTAGGAATTGTTTAATAGCAGGCGCGTCATTGCCTGCCGGCAAGGCAGGCCTTGACGTGTCTTGACCTCATGGGAGATGAATCATGAAGTATGATGAAATTAACCTGTTTGATTCGGTAGCGATTAAGATCGCTTCGCCGGACGTGATCCGTTCGTGGTCTCATGGTGAGGTGAAAAAACCGGAGACGATTAATTACAGAACTCTGAAACCGGAAAAGGACGGCCTTTTTTGCGAGCGTATTTTCGGACCGACGAGGGATTGGGAATGTAGTTGCGGTAAGTATAAGCGGATCAAGCATAAAGGCATTATTTGTGACCGCTGCGGTGTCGAAGTCACGCAGTCAAAAGTTCGCCGTGAGCGAATGGGTCATATCGAACTGGTCACCCCCGTATCTCACATTTGGTTTTTTAAAACCATGCCCTCCCGAATCGGTAATTTACTCGATCTTACCGCAAGAGCCCTCGAAAAAGTTCTCTATTATGAAGAATACATCGTTGTGGATCCAAAAGAAACTCCTCTCAAGTGCAAACAGCTGTTAAACGAGGAAGAGTACCAGAAAGTAAATGAGCAGTATGGAGCGGGGAACTTTGTCGCGAAGATGGGTGCCGAAGCGATTCAGGAGCTTTTGGCGCAGCTGGAGCTTGACAAATCGGTGCAGAAGTTTCATCGCCAGGTCAAGATGTCCAAATCGAAACAAGCGCGTGCGCGCGCGGTGAAAATTCTCAAAATTGTAGATTCGTTCGGAAAATCTGGAAATAATCCGGCCTGGATGATTTTGGAATGCATCCCTGTCATTCCACCCGATCTCAGACCCTTAGTTGCCTTGGACGGAGGCCGTTTTGCGACAAGCGATCTGAACGATCTATATCGGCGCGTGATTAATCGAAACAACCGGCTCAGAAAGCTTCTCGAGCTCAAGGCTCCGGATGTGATTATTCGAAACGAAAAGCGCATGCTCCAAGAAGCTGTGGACGCGCTTTTTGATAATGGTCGTCATGGCCGCCCCGTTCTTGGTGCCGGCAATCGCCCTTTGAAGTCCCTCAGTGATATGTTGAAAGGGAAGCAAGGACGGTTTCGGCAAAATCTCCTTGGTAAACGGGTCGATTATTCGGGCCGTTCGGTGATTGTGATCGGTCCAGAACTGAAACTACATCAATGTGGGCTTCCTAAGAAAATGGCCCTTGAGCTGTTTGAACCCTTCATCATTCGGAAGCTTAAGGAGCGCGGTCACGTTCATACCATTAAATCAGCCAAAAAGATGGTAGAACGGGTGAAGCCCGAGGTATGGGACATCTTGGAAGAGGTCATTCACGAACATCCGATCCTTTTGAATCGAGCTCCTACGCTTCATCGCCTAGGAATTCAAGCGTTTGAGCCGGTCTTGATCGAGGGAAAGGCCATCCGAATTCATCCGCTTGTCTGCGCCGCTTTTAATGCGGACTTCGACGGCGACCAGATGGCGGTCCATATTCCGTTGTCGATGGAAGCACAAATGGAAGCACGCGTGTTGATGCTTTCTTCGAACAATGTTTTCTCACCTGCAAATGGATCTCCAATCACGACGCCTTCGCAAGATATTGTTTTGGGACTTTATTATTTGACGAAGGCCAAAGAAGGTGTGCAAGGGGAAGGGAATATCTTTTCAGATCCTTCGGGCGCGATCACGGCGTACCAAGATGGTGAAATTGACAAACATGCACGGTGTAAGGTCCGCTTGGAAAATGGCGAGGTTATCGATGCGACCATGGGCCGAATCCTATTCAACGAGATCTTACCAAAAGGTTTTCAGTTTGTGAATGAACTGATGGACAAGGGAAAGGTCTCACGGGTGATCTCGGATGTTTATCGTCAGTTTGGACACCAGGAAACCATTTTACTACTGGATCGGCTGAAAACTCTAGGTTTCGAGGAAGCCACCGATTCTGGAATTTCGATTGGCATCGACGACATTCAAATCCCGGCAAACAAAGACAAGATGATCAAGGCTGCTCTTCACGACGTTGATGCGATTGAAAACCAGTATAAGAATGGCTTGATCACAGATGGGGAGCGGCACAACAAAGTGATCGATATATGGACGCACATCACGGATCAAGTTTCCGACCGGATGTTTGAGGAACTGGCGTCGTTCAACCCAATTTTCATGATGGCAGATTCCGGAGCCAGAGGATCGAAACAACAGATTCGTCAGTTGGCTGGAATGCGTGGTTTGATGGCAAAGCCTTCCGGTGAGATCATTGAGAATCCAATTACGGCAAATTTCCGCGAGGGTTTAACCGTGCTTGAGTATTTTATCTCGACACACGGCGCACGCAAAGGATTGGCCGATACCGCGTTAAAAACAGCCGATTCAGGATACTTGACACGTCGTCTTGTCGATGTAGCTCAGGACGTCATTGTGACAGAAGAGGACTGCGGCACCCTGAATGGTATTTACATCGAGCCCATTTATGAAGCGGACGAAATCGTCGTGAGCCTCAAGGAGCGGCTGGCAGGCCGGATTGCTTTGGACAGTGTGGTTGACGTGGTTACAGATCAACCTGTCGTTCGGGTAGGGGAAGAGATCACCGAGCAGATTGCAGACCGGCTTGAAGAGATGGGGATTGAAAAAATGCGCATCCGTTCCGTCTTGACTTGCGACGCTAAGCGGGGTATTTGTGTTAAGTGCTACGGACGTGATTTGGGTACGAACAGGACGGTGGAACTTGGAACGGCGGTCGGGATTATTGCCGCTCAGTCGATCGGGGAACCCGGTACGCAGTTGACGATGCGAACCTTTCATATTGGTGGTACCGCTTCTCGAGTGGTCGAGCAGTCATATTTCAAGGCGCGTAATGACGGAAATCTCCAATACCACAATTTGAAGACGGTGACAGCAAAGACAAGTGAAATTCTCGTTTTGAACCGAAGCGGTCAGGTCACCATACACGACCTGACGGGCCGCGAGTTAGAACGCTATACGATCCCCTCTGGTGCGATCCTTGCCTATAAGGATGGTGAAGCGGTGAAGAAAGACTCCATTTTCGTGAAATGGGATCCTTATATGGTTCCGATTTTTACCGAAATGACCGGTAAAGCCCGATTTGAAGATATCAGAGCAGGCGTCACGATGAATGAGGAGATGGATGCGACCACCGGTTTGATTGAACGCGTGATTACCGAACATAAAGAGGATCTGCATCCTCAAATTTTGATTACCAGCGAGAAAGATGAGATCTTGGGTTTTTATCCCATCCCTGTCGGTGCGCACATCGTGGTGAAAGATGGTCAAAGAGTCACAAGCGGCACACTTGTGGCGAAGACACCCCGTAAAATTGCGAAGACCCGCGACATCACAGGAGGTCTTCCCCGCGTCGCGGAACTGTTTGAGGCCAGAAAGCCGAAAAATCCAGCGATCATCTCGGAGATTGATGGAATTGTCGAATTTGGAGAGGTGGTCAAGGGGCAGAGGAAGATTATCGTGAAAAGCCCAACCGGCATGACGAAATCTTATCTGATTCCACACGGAAAACACCTCAACGTGTACAAGGGTGATCGTGTGGTGGCCGGCCAACAGCTCGTGGATGGACCTGTCGTCCCCCAGGATATTTTGAGAGTAAGCGGCGAAAGGAAGCTTCAAGAATATTTGGTGAGCGGCGTTCAGGAGGTATATCGGTTGCAAGGCGTCAGAATCAATGACAAGCACATCGAAGCGATCGTCCGCCAAATGCTTCGGAAAGTGAAAATTGAAGATGCGGGCGATTCCGACTTCCTTGTGGGGAGTCAAGTTGATCGTGTAAAGTTCCAGGAAGAAAACGAGAAGCTCGTGAAGAAAGGTAAGAATCCCGCAAAAGCAGTTCCGCAACTGCTTGGGATCACAAAAGCTTCTTTGAGCACCGAGAGTTTTATTTCTGCTGCAAGTTTTCAAGAAACGACCCGGGTGCTCACAGATGCCGCGTCCAGTGGCAAACGGGACCATCTTCTGGGTTTGAAGGAGAACGTGATCATGGGACACCTGGTCCCTGCCGGTACGGGTTTTTGGGCGAATCGCGGTGTCGATGTAGTTACTGAAACGCCTGAGGAAGGGGCTCCCTTGATTTCTCACGTGCAAGAATGGGATGGAGAAGAGAAAAAAGAAGCAGCTCGTACCGCGTTAATTTAAATTTTACCGGCGCTTCTTGCGCCAGTACTCATCGCGTCGGACTTGATGTCCGACTGCGATGATGTATGGGTACGCGGTACTGTGCAGATTGAAATTGGCGACTGCCAATTTCAATCTTGACTGCGCACGAGTGTTGAGAGCAATTAATGCCTACGATTAACCAACTCATTCGTCTGGGGCGTCGGAGATTTAAGGGGAGAACGAAGTCTCCCGCTCTCCAAGGCTCTCCATTTAAAAAAGGTGTTTGTCTCACGGTTCGAACCCAGACACCAAAGAAACCGAACTCGGCGCTTCGGAAGATCGCGAGAATTCGGTTAGCGAACGGCCAAGAGATCACCGCCTATATTCCGGGCGTTGGACATAATTTGCAGGAACATTCCATTGTATTGGTCCGCGGGGGTCGAGTGAAGGATCTTCCAGGCGTTCGGTACCACATCGTTCGTGGGAAACTGGATTCCGCTGGAGTTCAAGATCGTTGTAAATCTCGTTCTAAGTACGGGTCGAAGCAAGCGAAGAAGTGACGTGTCGGAATATTGTTCCGACACGTCAGAATGACGATGAGGAATACGTAGAAATAAAATGCGAAGACATAGGGCGACAAAAAGGAAAACACCGTTAGATCCGAAATACAAGAATGTTTTGGTCACAAAGTTGGTCAATATTGTCATGCAGGAGGGCAAGAAGTCTTTGGCAGAGCGTTTGATCTACAAGGCGTTTGGTATTGTTCAGGAAAAAACGGGCAAAGAGGCGATAGAGGTATTTAAACAATCGGTCGAGAATGTGCGTCCTCTTTTGGAAACGAAGTCGAGGCGAGTCGGCGGCGCAACGTACCAGGTACCACTGAGCGTTCGACCAGAGCGCGGCCAAATTCTTGCGATGCGCTGGATGCGGGATTTTGCTCGCAGGCGTCATGGGGCGCCAATGGAGGAAAAATTAGCATCCGAAATTTTGGAGGCGTACAAGAAATCCGGTTCGGCGATGAAGAAACGCGAGGATGTGCACAAAATGGCGGAATCGAACCGAGCATTTGCGCACTATCGATGGTAGGTCTTCCAGAGCAGTTGTTCCGCGAGGTTCGGAGGAAATATTTCTAACGGGGTTAAGGATGTCGCAGGCAGAAAGACAAAAAATTCACTGTGTGCTCGAAAAGATACGGAACATCGGAATCGCAGCGCATATCGACGCGGGCAAAACGACGACGACGGAACGTATTTTGTACTATACCGGCATGACGCATAAACTTGGCGAGGTACACGAAGGAACTACCGTCATGGATTGGATGGAGCAGGAACAGGAGCGGGGCATTACGATTACTTCTGCTGCTACTACTTGTTTCTGGCGTGACTCGCGCATCAACATCATCGACACGCCGGGTCATGTGGATTTTACGATCGAGGTAGAACGATCGCTGCGCGTTCTCGACGGTGTGATTTGTTTGTTCAGCGCAGTGGAGGGAGTAGAGCCTCAATCGGAAACCGTTTGGCGGCAAGCAGATCGTTATAAAGTACCTCGAATCGCGTTCATTAACAAGTTGGATCGCGTGGGCGCGGATTTTCAGTCGTGCGTGCAGCAGTTTAATGACCGCTTTGCAACGAATGCGGTGCCGCTTCAGATCCCACTGGGTGCGGAAGACCATTTCAAAGGCATCATCGATTTAGTGGAAATGAAAGCCAAGGTGTTTAAGGATGAGACGCTTGGAGCGGAGTTCGATACGATTGACATTCCGCGCGAATATGAAGATGCGGCAAGAAAAGCGCGCGAGATGATGATCGAACAGTTTTCGGAGTATGACGACCAGCTCATGACAAAATTTGTTGAAGGGAAGGAGCCCGCGGCGGATGAATTAAGAAAGGGCATTCGTAAGGCTACAATTGCGATCAAAGTGCTGCCTGTTTTATGTGGTTCTGCGTATCGGAATAAAGGGGTACAGCAGCTTTTGGATGCTGTGGTGGATTATCTCCCGTCTCCCGTTGATATTCCATCCATTCAGGGGAAAGATCCTAAAACGGATGCTCACTTAGAAAGGCATCCGAGTGAGGAAGAACCATTTGCGGCACTTGTTTTTAAGATTGCGGCGGATCGTTTCGCAGGCGGAGGGAATCTTGCCTACCTTCGAATCTATTCCGGCGTTTTAGAGGCTGGATCTTATGTCTTGAATGCATCGAAAGGAAAAAAAGAGCGGATCGGACGGTTGCTCTTGATGCACGCGAATAAACGTGAAGAGATCAGCGAAGCAGGAGCTGGAAACATTGTCGCAGCTGTCGGTCTGAAAGATTTGAAGACGGGCGACACCCTTTGTGCCGAAGACAGCCCGATCGAGTTGGAATCGCTGTTCGTTCCCGAGCCCGTCATGTCACTTGCGATTGAGCCGAAGACGAAGGCAGATCGCGACAGGCTGTCACAAACGCTTCAACGAATGTCTCAAGAAGATCCAACTTTTCGGATTAAAAGTAACGAGGAGACAGGCCAAACGATTATTTCTGGAATGGGCGAGCTTCATCTTGAGGTGATTGTTGATCGTATGTTACGAGAATACAACGTGCAGACGAACGTGGGTAAACCGGAGGTGGCGTATAAAGAAACGATCCGAGGCATGGCGAAGGCGGAAGGCAAATACATTCGCCAAACGGGCGGTCGAGGCCAATATGGGCACTGTTTTCTTGAGATTGAACCACTTCCGCGGGGTAAGGGGTTTGTGTTTGTCAACAAGGTCGTTGGAGGCTCAATCCCAAGGGAATACATACCCGCAGTAGAACAGGGAGTAAGAGAGGCAAGCCAGAATGGTGTTTTAGCAGGTTATCCATTAGTGGATTTGCAGGTGGCGCTTTACGACGGATCTTATCATGAGGTGGATTCTTCTGAAATTGCTTTTAAGATCGCGGGGTCGATGGCTTTAAAAGAAGCTGCGAAACGAGCAAAGCTTATCCTCTTAGAGCCAATCATGACGATTGAGGTTACGGTTCCTGAGGAATCGATGGGTGCGGTGATTGGGGATTTGAATTCGAGACGCTGTGTGATTCAAGAAATGGGAACTCGTGGTGCCATTAAATATGTGAAAGCGTTGGCGCCGCTGGCAGAGATGTTCGGCTTCGCGAGTGCGATTCGTTCGCTCTCGCAAGGTCGCGCGGTACCATCACCGATGGAAGTCCATAGTTACAAAGAAGTGCCGGCCAATATCGCGCGTGCCGTTATCGAAGGGGAACGCAAGTAGGCAAAGGACGGTGGTTTCCACATGGTGAAAGAAAAAGTACGAATTAAACTAAGAAGTTACGATCACCGTATTTTGGATCAATCGGTTCACGAAATTGTGGATACCGTGAAGATGACCGGCGCGCGTATCGTCGGGCCTATTCCGCTTCCGACTGATCTGTGGAAAACCACGGTCTTAAGAGGTCCGACCATTGATAAAAAATCACGTGAGCAGTTCGAACTCAGAACCCATAAACGCCTGCTGGAAATTATGGAGCCGACGGGTCGGACAGTGGATGCGCTGATGAAGTTGGCGTTGCCAGCCGGCGTTGATGTCGAGATTAAACTGTAAAACAGCTGTCAGCCATCAGCGATCAGCTGTCAGCAAAAAATACTGAACGACGTGTTCGCTTATTGCCTTATGAAAATACTGATCGCTGAATGCTGACGACTGATAGCTGAAAGCCTTGACCAAGGAATCTCTCATGATCGGTCTTCTTGGAAAAAAAATAGGAATGACACAAATTTTTGGGACGAATGGGGAGCAGATACCGGTAACGGTTTTGGAAGTCGGCCCTTGCTCTGTGGTGCAGATCAAAACGAAGGAGAAAGATGGTTACCAAGCGGTTCAGCTTGCGTTTGCACCCAAAAAAAGTGCGCGGACCACGCAACCGGAACTCGGTCATTTCAAAGCGCATCATGTGGAACCCAAAAAATTTGTACGTGAAATCCGCACCGAAACTTTAGCAGGATTGGAAGAGGGAAAGGAAATTGGGGTGAACAATTTTTCTGTTGGGGACTATGTGGACGTCATCGGTACATCGATTGGACATGGATTTCAGGGTGTTGTGAAACGTCACAAATGCAAGGGCGGGGGGCGCACGCACGGTTCTATGTTCGGTCGTGTCCCCGGATCGATTGGCTCATCTTCCTTTCCATCCCGTGTGTTTAAAGGATTGAGACTGCCCGGGCACATGGGTCACGCCAGATCGACAGTTCAGAACCTGCGTGTTGAAAAAATAGACTTGGAGCATCATCTGATGGCAGTGCGGGGAGCCGTTCCAGGTGCTGAAAACGGTTATTTGACGATCCGAGAGGCAGTGAAGAAACGCCGTTCTCGGAAGTGGCGTTTGCCGGAAGAGGGAATCGAGGAATTAAAATTAGAGGAAAAGAAAGCACCCACAGCGCCGCCGAAAAAGGCAGTGCCTGCAAAGAAAAAACCGGTTGCTGAAAAGAAAAAGTGACGAATCTGTGTTTGCCCGATTCGTCATCCTGAGTCCCGCCTTTGGTGGGACGAAGGATCCCGAACTGGGATTCTTCGGCCTCAGAATGACATCTGGACGAGAGATCCAAATTATGGCGGACGTAACGCTTTACGAAAAAGATGGAAAGATAAACGGCGCGGTCACGGTTAACGACGACGTCTTTGGCGCACCCGTCAATGAACGTTTGTTGTCCCTCGTCGTGACGGCTTATGGAGGGAACGCCAGAGTCGGCACACATGACACGAAGACACGTGGGGAAGTTCGTGGCGGCGGCCGGAAACCGTGGAAGCAAAAGGGAACAGGCCGTGCCCGTCACGGTTCACGCAGATCTCCCATTTGGCGTGGCGGCGGTACCGTTTTTGGACCTCATCCGCGGAGTTATCGAACTCATTTATCGGATGACATGAAGCGAAGCGCTTTGATCTCGGCATTAAGTTTGAAAAACAGAGAAAACAATCTGATGTTCTTGAAGGAAGCAAACTTGAAGGAACCTAAGACGAAAGAACTAGCCTCCATCGCTTCCGCGTTACAGTTGGATCATTGTCGAACCCTGTTTATCGTTTCATCGATGGAAGACAAGCTGAAACGCGCATCACGAAACTTGCGTGCAACATTCTCCGTGCGTCCGGCGAGCGACGTGAATGCATACCATATTGTTCGGCGGAAGAAATTATTAATTGAAAAGGATGCGGTCCCCATATTGGAACGTCGCGCATTAGGTGAGGCGGCGGCCGCTGCAAGAGATCAGGTTCGTGTGCAGGTGACGTAAAGTTGTCATCATGAATATCTATCATGTGATTCGGGAGCCGTTGGTTACCGAAAAGGGTACGAAGCAGGAGAAAAATCGGAAATATTATTTCCGGGTCGATAAGCATTCCAACAAACATGAAATCCGGGAAGCAGTGGAGCGCCTTTTTAATGTCAAAGTGACCAAGGTGAATACGATGCGGATGAGTGGAAAGCGAAAGCGCATGCGGTTTCGGGCAGGGCTAACACCAGAGTGGAAAAAAGCGGCCGTGACGTTAAAGGAAGGCCAAAAAATAGCTTTGGCGTAGAAAGGACGAAATGCCGCTCATTAAATTTAAACCGACAACGCCCACGCGGCGGTTTGGAAATGTTTCTAGTTTTTCGGATCTTACGTCGCGTAAACCCTATAAGCCGCTGACGGAAATTAAGAAGCGAACCGGGGGACGCAATGCACATGGCCACATCACTTCGTATCATCGTGGCGGCGGGCACAAACGGCGTATCCGCTTGGTTGATTTTAAGCGCGCGACGCACGGCAGTGAAGCAACCGTTCAATCAGTGGAGTACGATCCAAACCGTACCACTTGGCTAGCCTTAATTGCCTATCCGAATGGTGAGAAGAGTTACATTTTAGCGCCGGACGGATTGAAGGTAGGTCATACGGTTGCAAGTGGAGAAAGCGTCGAAGTGAAAATTGGCAATCATTTACCGCTGAGGAATATTCCTGAAGGAACGCCGATTCACAATGTTGAGTTGGAACCAGGTCAGGGCGGAAAGCTCGTCCGCTCGGCGGGCAGTTTAGCTCGCATCTTAGCGAAAGAAAATGAATTCGCTCACATCAAGCTTCCTTCCGGTGAAGTTCGGATGATTAACTTAGACGCTTATGCAACCGTAGGTCAATGCTCCAACATGGATCATGAAAACCTGATGTTTGGCAAAGCCGGTCGGAAGAGATGGCTCGGAGTGCGGCCGAACACGCGGGGGGTTGCCATGAATCCCGTGGACCATCCCCTTGGCGGCGGTGAAGGAAAATCCTCAGGCGGCCGCCATCCTTGCAACGCTTGGGGGAAACTAGCAAAAGGTTTCAAGACAAGGAGACGGAAGAAACGGAGCAATCGATTTATTGTTAAAAGGAGGAATGCGTAAACCGTGGGTCGCTCATCTCGTAAGGGTGCTTTTGTGGATGAAAAGCTGTTGATGAAGGCGCAAAAGGCGAAGGCAGTAAATGATCGCAAGCCGATCAAGACTTGGTCCCGTCGGTCTACCATTTTGCCAGACTTCGTCGGAGTGACGTTCTCTGTCCACAACGGTAAAACCTTCAACAATGTTTTTGTTACGGAAAATATGGTGGGTCATAAGTTGGGGGAGTTTGTCGCGACAAGAATCTTTAGAAAACACAGTACCTCTCACGATAAAGCCAAAGAGCTTGCGGCTGGAGGAAAAACATAGTGCAGCCTTCTCGTAGCGGAGCAACGGTACCGGGTTTCGAAGGGCTTTAATGGAAGCAAGAGCCGTCACACGATACATACGGATTTCACCGAGGAAAGCGCGGCTGGTCATCGATATGATTCGGTCAAAACCGCTCACCTGCGCCCGCGCCATCTTGTCCAATTTGAACAAGAAGGGAGCGCGTTTGGTAGAGAAGACACTAAAGAGCGCAGCAGCAAACGCGAAGGTGAAAAAAATGGATGAAGAGCAGCTGTATATTCGTGAGATTCGAGCGGACGGAGGGCCCATGTTCAAGCGGTACCTGCCGCGTGCAATGGGTCGGGCGGACGTGGTTAGAAAGCGAACGACTCATTTGAGTGTTGTTTTGGCTGAGCAAAAAGTGCGGACCGCACCGTTGCAGTCTGAGTCGGAGAAAGGTGAATCCAAAGCGCTGAAATCTAAAAAAGAGAAAAAGGAAAAACAGCTGGTGGGGGCAGGACGGTAGTCGGAGGAGTCAGACATGGGGCAGAAATCCCATCCATACGGATTAAGACTTGGATACATTAGAGATTGGAAATCTCGATGGTTTGCACCTAGAGACTTCGGCAGGACACTGCACGAGGATCTGCGGATTCGGCAGTATCTGAAGCGTAGGTTGAAGATCGCCGGTGTTTCTGATATTACGATTGAACGTTCTGCCGGAAGGATTCGAATTTTGATTTTTACGGCACGTCCTGGAATAATCATTGGACGAGGAGGGCAGGAGATTAACCGGCTTCGTGACGACGTCTCGCGCTTGACGTCAAGCGAAGTGTACCTCGATATTAAAGAGGTCAAGGTGCCGCAGACGGATGCGCAACTCGTCAGCGAAAATGTTGCACTTCAGTTAGAAAAGCGGGTTGCATTCAGAAAGGCGATGAAAAAAGCGGTGGCAAATGCGATGACAAGAGGGGCGGGCGGAATTAAGATCAGATGTAAAGGGCGGCTGGGCGGTTCCGAGATCGCGCGTAGCGAAGGATACAAAGAAGGAAAGATTCCGCTTGGTACCTTTCGTGCGGATGTCGCTTATGGCTTTGCCGAGGCGTTCACAACCTATGGGACGATTGGCGTTAAAGTATGGATTTATCATGGTGACGTTTTGGTGAAGCAAAAGGAAGCTGAGCGGGTCAAGAAATTGGAAGAGCAAAGACGGGAAAAAGCGCGTCAGCAGGGAACCCCGTTACAAGGGGTTGGGAAAGCGGTGGCGGAAGAGGTAAGTGTTCTGCCCAGCGTTGTTGAAGTGCAGTCAAAACCCCAAGCGGAACCCGGTGAAAATCTTGGGCCGTAACTGTGTTTGATCGGTTCGTGGAACTGCTATGCCACTCATGCCCAAACGAGTCAAATTTAGGAAGCAGCATCGCGGAAAAAGGCGAGGCATATCAACTGGAGCTCAGTCGGTCCATTTCGGCGAGTATGGTTTAAAGGCTTTAGGTCATGGGTGGTTGACTGCGATCCAACTTGAGGCAGCGCGCGTTGCATTAACAAGACATGTCAAGCGCGGAGGAAAAGTCTGGATGCGTACTTTTCCGGATAAGTCATTTACAAAGAAACCAGCAGAGACCCGCATGGGAAAAGGAAAGGGATCCCCTGAGTATTATGTAGCGGTTGTAAAACCTGGTCGCATCCTGTTCGAGATGAGTGGTGTGCCGGAATCGCTCGCACGTTCTGCCTTTCGACTCTGTGCGCACAAGCTTCCTTTTCCGACCAGATTTGTAACGCGGACGGGTTGATCAAATGCCAGGGTTAAAAGGAAAGGACCTCAGGGCCCTTTCCGTCGACGAGTTAGAAGAGAAAGCAGAAAGCCTGCGGAAGGAATTGTTTCAACTGCGCTGGGAAGCGAAGCTTGCAAAATTACAAAACCTATCGAGGTTGAGGCACGCGAGACGCGATCTCGCCAGGGTGCTTACGGTTTGTCGCGAAATGGAACAGAAGAAAAATGGCTAAACGTCATCGCAAGGAACTGATCGGAGTTGTTCTGAGTGACAAGATGAATAAGTCCGCTGTCGTCCAAGTGTCACGATTGGTGCAGCATCCGATATACAAAAAGGTGATGAAAGAGCAGAAGAAATACGTGGCTCATGACGAAAAAAACGCGGCGCGAATGGGAGACAAAGTCCGGATTCGGGAGACGCGGCCGATTTCGAAAACGAAGCGGTGGCGGATCGTCCAGGTTTTAAGTGGGAATGCGTGAACCGAGGTTTTTGCGATGCTGCAGATGCGATCTATTTTGGACATTGCAGACAACACAGGGGCGAAACGTGTCGCCATGATCGGCGTCCTCCGCCGTCGCAGTAAGCGGACGGCCGGGATCGGCGATGTTATTACGGGTTCGGTCAAAGAGGCCACGCCTGATGCGGTTGTGAAAGAAGGGGAAGTCGTTCGAGCTGTGATCGTACGGACTCGCCACCCGATTAAGAGACCGGATGGTTCGGTGGTGCGATTTAGTTCAAATGCGATTGTCATTATCGACAACCAGTTGAATCCACGCGGAACACGAATTTTCGGCCCTGTCGCTCGCGAGCTTCGCGATCTGAACTTTACCAAGATCATTTCATTGGCACCGGAGGTCGTGTAAGCATGACCGTGGCCATTAAGAAAGGTGACGTCGTGAGGGTGATCAGCGGTCGCAACCGCGGCAAGAAAGGGAAAGTGATGAAAGTTTTTCCGCGCGATCATCGTCTCCTTGTAGAAGCAGTTAATTTGGTCACTGTGTATACACGTCCGAGTCAGCGGAATCCAAAGGGCGGCCTTCTCAAGATCGAGGGTAGAATCGATCGTTCGAATGTTCAGTTGGTTTGTCCGCGGTGTTCCAAGGCGACGCGCATCGGTTTCCAGTTTTTGAACGATGGAACAAAGCATCGTGTCTGTAAAAAATGTCACGAAATCATTTGAGCAATTGGAAACGGACGTTTCCAATTGGTCATCCTGAGGAAGCCCGGAGGGCGACCGAAGGATCTGGTGATAGGATCCTTCGGTCGGAAGTGCCCGCCACGAAGCGCAGCGGGTCCGCCGCGCCATTTGGCGGAAAATTCCGCGGGGTTCAGGATGACATGGTACCGAAAGGTTGACCATGATTGAGCAAGCGGTTCAGAAAACACCAATACCGGTCCCCAGGCTGCTCGAGACCTATCGCAAGACGATTGTTCCGACGATGGTCGAAGAGTTTCATTGTTCCAATCCCCTGGCGGTACCGCGTATCGAGAAGGTCGTCGTCAATATGGGGGTAAAAGAAGGGATGACGGACATTAAGGTCTTGGAGCGTTTGGCGCGCGACCTAAGTTTGATTACGGGTCAGCAGCCTGCAGTCACGCGCGCGAAGAAATCGATCGCTGCCTTCAAGTTAAGACAGGGGGCATCTATTGGTTTGAAGGTGACGCTTCGCGGAAATCGCATGTACGAGTTCGTGGACCGGTTATTCAATGTGGCAATGCCTCGAATCCGGGATTTTCGTGGATTTCCGTTATCCAGTTTTGATCAAGAAGCGAATTATTCTCTGGGACTTCAGGAGCAAAGTATTTTTCCGGAGGTAGAATTGGATCAAGTGGCTAAAACGCAAGGGATGGATATTACCTTTGTGACGACCACTCGAAAAAAGGAAGAAGCAAAGCGATTACTGGAATTATTAGGATTTCCGTTTAGGAAGTAAAAGCGATAAACATGGCGAAGTCGTGTCTGGTTCAAAAACAGCGGCGCGTACCTAAGTTTAAGGTGAGATCTTATCACCGTTGCCAAGCATGTGGACGACGGCGCGGTTATATTCGTAAGTTTCAACTTTGTCGAATTTGTTTTCGTGAGCTGGCCAACCAAGGTTTCATTCCTGGCGTGGTCAAGTCAAGTTGGTAAAGGTTCTACGAATGGGTGCAGTGACAGATCCAATTGCAGATTTTTTGACACAGATCCGAAATGCCTCCCGAGCGTTAAAAGAAAGTGTGACGATTGAACGGGGGTCTCAATTGACGATCGAGATCTCGGAAATCCTGAAGCGGGAAGGCCTGATCGAAAGTTTTAAAGTCATTGAAGACAGACCAAAAAAATCCATCCGGATCCGCTTAAAGTACCGCAGCGATAAGCGCCCGGCCATTGAGTCGCTCGTTCGTGTTTCGAAACCGGGTATCCGGCATTACGTAAAATCCGACGAGATCCCGCAGGTTCTTGGGGGGTTGGGTATTGCAATTCTCTCAACGTCCAAGGGAATCTTGACGGATCGTGAAGCGCGGAGACAAAAAGTGGGTGGCGAGCTGATCTGCAAAGTTTGGTAGCGTTAAGGGGGTCTTAGGTAGGAAATATATCATTATGTCACGAATAGGGAATCGAGCGGTTTCAATTCCAAAAGGAGTCAAGGTCCAGATTTCGGGCGAGAAAATTCACGTGGAGGGACCTAAGGGGAAACTCGACCTGGAAACGCATCCACGAATGAAGATTGAGTTGCGAGAGAACGAGATTAAAGTGACTCGCCCCACCAATACGAGCCAGGATAAGTCTTTGCACGGCCTGACGCGTACCTTGATCCATAATATGATTCAGGGCGTCTCGGAAGAGTTTGTCAAGCGTCTTGAGATTGAAGGGATCGGTTTTCGAGCCGAACTTAAAGGCAAGATCCTGCAACTGCAGCTAGGTTTTTCTCATCCCATTTCTTATCTGATTCCGGAAGGAGTCAGAATTGAGGTGCCAAAACCTACCGTGCTTGAGGTGAAAGGTCCTGATAAAGCGTTGGTGGGACAAGTGGCGGCCAACATTCGGAGCTTTTTTGTTCCTGAACCTTATAAAGGAAAAGGAATTCGATATTCGGGTGAAGTGATCAGAAGAAAGGCAGGAAAAGCAGCAGGATAACAGTCGTTTCGTCATTCAGACTGCGGCTGGTGAGGAAAAGCATGTTAAATCAGGTGAAACGTGAGGCAAGACACAGGCGTCGTCTTCGGATACGGAAAAGGGTGACTGGTACCGCAGAGCGGCCACGGCTAAACGTATTCCGTTCCGATCTGCATCTTTATGCACAGGCGATTGATGATCTGGCGGAACGGACCCTGTGTGCCGTTTCAACGTTGAGCTCGGCGCTGAGGGCAAAAAGTCGAATGAACTGGGGCAATATTGAGGCCGCCAAAGTGTTCGGTGTTTATGCAGCGGAAGAGCTTAAAAAAAAGCGGATCTCGCACATCGTTTTTGATCGCGGCGGGTATCCTTTTCACGGACGGATCCGTGCATTTGCAGAAGCATTGCGGGAGAATGGGATTCAGTTTTAATGTTAAGGAGTGAACATCCATTGGCTGAGTTACAGGAACAGAAGAGCACAGGAAAAGGGAAGCAAGAACAGAAGGTCGTTGAAGCTGTAACCTCCCACGAAAGCGTTCAGATCGAAAAGGTGATTCAAATCAACCGGATCGCGAAAGTAGTCAAGGGGGGACGGCGCTTTCATTTTAGCGCTTTAGTCGCCGTCGGAAACGGCCGGGGCAAAATAGGTTATGCCTTGGGCAAAGCAAGCGAAGTAGCAGATGCGATTCGAAAAGCCATGAAAATTGCTCGTAAAAAGCAGATCGAGATTCCACTTCATAAAACAACGATTCCCCACGAAGTGGTTGGCAGGTATGGGGCAGCAAAAGTGCTTTTAAAACCAGCATCAGAAGGGACGGGTGTGCTTGCAGGTGGTGCTGCACGTGCCATTTGTGAATGCGTCGGAATCCGAGACATTTTGACGAAAAGCCTTGGCAGCGATAACGCGATTAATGTCCTGAAGGCAACACTGGCTGGTCTGCAAACTATGAGAAGCCGTGGTTCCGAACCGCAGGGCGAGAAGAAAGTAGGCGCTGATGAAAAGCAAGCGGCCGTATCGTAAAAGACCGAAGCGAGTCGGACGAGGTCCTGGTTCTGGTCATGGGAAGACCGCGACGAGGGGCCACAAAGGACAACTTGCTCGGTCTGGCTATTCGACGCGCGTCGGTTTCGAAGGCGGACAAACACCGTTGTATCTAAAGGTCGGAAAACGAGGATTTCACTGCCCCACTCGTAAGTCTTATACAATCTTGAACTTAGATGTCTTGTCGTCGTTAAAAGCCGATGAAATTTCACCTCAGTGGTTGCTTGAAAATCGAATCGTTAAGCGTATGAGAGATGGTCTTAAAATTCTGGGTCGCGGTGAGGTCAAGCGAAAGGTCATTGTGCGCGCCCACCGGTTCAGTGCGCACGCAAAGGAAGCGATTGAAAAAGCAGGTGGGCAAGCTGTATTGATTGGGCAGAAATGATGACGCCGTCGACTCCGCTCGGCATGAGGGCTTAGGGGTGAGTAATGCTGCAAGCACTTGCGAACATATTTAAAGTCCCGGAACTTAAGAAAAAAGTTCTTTTTACGCTCTTTATTGTCGTCATTTATCGGATTGGCGCTCACGTGCCGACGCCGGGCGTCGATGGAAACGCCTTAAATGCTTTTTTCCAGCGTATTGCCGGTACCGCAGGCGGGAACTTGTTCGGCATTATGGCCCTTTTTTCTGGCGGTGCGTTGCAGAGGGCCACTGTCTTTGCGCTCGGGATTATGCCGTATATTTCCGCATCGATTATTTTGCAGCTTTTGACCGTGGTGATCCCACATTTTGAACGACTGGCGAAGGAAGGCGGTGAAGAAGGACGCCGGACACTCATTCAATATACGCGTTATGGAACGCTGATTCTGGCGTTGATTCAAACTTTTTTTATTGCCCTATGGCTCGAGAACCCAAATGCGTTCCAAGGGATGGTCATTGTCCCAAATCCGGGTTGGCCGTTTCGCTTGATGACTATTTTAACCCTGACGGCTGGAACGGTTTTCATTATGTGGCTGGGGGAGCAAATTGATGAACATGGGATTGGAAATGGGATGTCGGTTTTAATCACCGCCGGTATTATTGAAGCGATTCCGACGGCAGTCATGCAGACCGGCTCTTTGGTTCGGTTAGGACAGCTTGCCTATTGGAAATTAGCGTTCATGCTGGTGCTTTTCACGTTTACGGTGGTGACCGTGATATTGATCATACAAGGCCAGCGGAAAATTCCGGTGCAATACGCCAAGCAGATTCGAGGCCATCGTGTTTATGGAGGTCAGAGCACTTATTTGCCGTTGCGCGTCAATCAAGCGGGTGTGATTCCGATCATTTTTGCGCAATCGATCATTTTATTTCCGGCAACGATTGCTGGTTTTTTTCCTGCTCAAGGGTTCGTTCGATCGATTGCGACAGGTCTGGCACCAGGTTCGGCACTCTATACGACGCTGACCGCTTTGTTTATTATTTTCTTTACCTTCTTTTATACAGCGATTACGTTTAACCCGATTGACGTTGCGAATAACTTGCAGAAGTACGGCGGCTTCATCCCGGGCATCCGGCCCGGCAAGAATACGGCGGAGCATTTGGACTACTTGATGACGCGAATCGCCTTCAGTGGTGCGCTCTTTTTAGCGGTGATTGCTATTTTCCCTAGCATTATTAATTCACCAAAGGTTTTAAATATTCCTTTTTTGGTGGCGAGTTTCTTCGGGGGTACGGGCTTGCTCATCATTGTCGGTGTCGTATTAGACACGATGAAGACGATTGAGTCGCAGCTCTTGATGCATCATTATGAAGGTTTCATCAAGAAAGGAAAATTGAAAGCGCGCATCCGATAGCATGGGGCATCATATTGTTTTTCTTGGTCCACCGGGCGCCGGAAAAGGAACTCACGCTCGACGATTAGGTGAACGGTTCCGATTGCCCCACATCGCAACGGGCGACCTCTTAAGGTCTTCTATTCGGAATGGAACTACGGCTGGAAAGCAGGCAAGAACGTTTGTGGAAAGTGGAAAGCTTGTTCCAGATCGATTGATCGTCCAGATGATTAAGGAACGATTTGAACATCCAGATGTCGCCAGCGGTTTCATCCTCGACGGCTTTCCGCGGACGGTGGAACAGGCAGAGGCGTTGGATGAAATCCTCGCACGTGATAAGAAGCAAATAGATCTGGTCATTGACTTTCGTGCATCTGAGGAAACGTTGATTGAGCGTCTTTCCGGTCGCCGGACGTGTCCCCGATGTGACGCCAATTACCACGTGCGCAACATTCCTACTAGGCGCGAAGGCATCTGTGACGGTTGTGGAAGTGATCTCGTAGAACGTCAAGACGACCGGCTGGAGACCGTTCGCGCGCGCCTCAAAGTGTATGGCGTTGAAACAAAGCCGCTCAGTGAATATTACGAGCGGCGGAAACTTTTGCGTACCGTAGATGGAAATTTGGGAATTGAAGAACTTCAAGAAAAATTAGTGGAGTACCTCGAGCGGAATGATCTCGCTTAAGTCAAAGCACGAAATCTTATTGATGCGTGAATCAGCCAAGCGTTTAAAAGCGATTTTAAAGCGTCTTGAAAAATCCGTGTGTCCGGGGATCACGACTTATGAAATCGATCAGAAAGCGGAGCAGTTGATGGCCGAATATCAAGCAAAGCCGGCGTTTAAGGGGTACCGTGGTTTTCCTGCGAGCGTATGTACGTCGCCCAATCGGGTGGTCGTCCATGGAATTCCTTCAAAGAAGTGTAGATTAGAGGAAGGGGATATTGTGAGCGTGGATATTGGCATCATCCACGAGGGCTACTACAGTGATGCGGCCAGAACCTGGCCCGTCGGGAGAATCAGCGGCGAAGCGATCGAACTGATTGAGGTTGCTCGCCAGGCGCTTTATGCCGGAATGCAAGAATTGAAACCCAGAAATCGGATCGGAGATCTTTCGTACGCGATCCAAAATTACGTTGAATCGAAAGGTTTTTCGGTTGTCCGTGATTTTGTAGGTCATGGGATCGGTCGCGCGCTTCATGAAGATCCTCAAGTTCCGAACTTTGGCAGGCCTGGGAAAGGGCCCAGATTGGAAGTCGGTATGGTGCTTGCGATCGAACCCATGGTTGTTGCGGGAAGTCATGAAGTTGAAATTTTGCAAGATTCTTGGACTGTGGTCACACGTGACCATCGATTAGCTTCACATTACGAGGATACAGTCGCCCTAACGGAAGAGGGTCCAATCAATCTGACGGGACCCCAGACCTGCGACGGATCGTCGGAGTAAACAAGATATGGCGAAGGAAGGAGCCATTGAGGTAGAAGGAATGGTGGTGGAACCACTGCCGAACGCAATGTTTCGGGTGGAGCTGGATAACGGACATCGCGTGTTGGCATATATTTCAGGAAAAATGAGGATGCATTACATCCGGATCATTGCAGGAGATCGTGTCAAGGTTGAGCTTTCACCTTATGATTTGGCCCGAGGACGAATTACCTATCGCATTTAACATCCGCGTCTTTGCGAGTCAACTATGAGGGTCAGTGAATAGGACATCCATCATGAAAGTCCGCGCGTCGGTAAAGAAGATATGCGAACATTGTAGGATCGTGCGCAGGAAGCGTGTCGTGTATGTGATTTGTACGAACAAAAAACACAAGCAAAGGCAGGGATAATTAGGATGCCAAGGATTTTAGGTGTAGACATTCCCAAAGAAAAGCGGATGGAGGTGGCGCTGACCTATCTCTATGGGATTGGCCGGCCCAGCTCCTTGAAAATTTTGCGAGCAGCACAGGTCGACCCAAACAAGCGCGCGAAAGATCTTTCTGACCAGGAAGTGGCAGCGATTACCTCTGCGATTCAGAAGTCTGACCTTGTGGTAGAAGGCGAGCTCCGGCGTGACATACAGAAGAACATTAAGCGCTTAATTGATATTAAGTGTTATCGGGGCATGCGACATGTGAAAGGGCTGCCTGTGAGGGGACAAAGGACGCACACAAACGCGAGAACGAGAAAAGGAAAGCGCAAAACAGTGGGGGGGCTCAGTAAGAAACCGCCTGCACCAAAATGATGCGCCGGAGCATCGCTCCGACGCATCATTTTGAGGCCACGCAGTGGCCGAAGGATCTCGGACAGGATTCTTCAGCCCTCGGTCTCAGAATGACAGTCCTGTAGAGGAGAGTTAAATCACTATGGCGAAAAAGAAACCGAAACAAATTTCGAAGGGCATCGTTCACATCTTAGCTTCTTTTAATAATACGGTGGTGACGATCACAGACTCAGCTGGCAATACGGTTTGTTGGGCCAGTGCTGGAAGCGCTGGCTTTAAGGGATCTAAGAAGTCAACGCCGTACGCTGCTCAGATCGCGTCTCAGGAAGCGGGGAAAAAGGCAATCGAGAATGGCATGCGGGATGTGGAAGTTCAGGTAAAGGGTCCAGGTTCTGGAAGAGAGTCCGCCATCCGCGCACTTCAAAGCGTCGGCCTTCGTATCAGCGCGATTAAAGACGTGACGCCGTTACCGCACAATGGTTGCCGTCCACCGAAGCGTAGGAGAGTTTAATCCTGATGGCACGATACCTAGGACCTGTACATCGTCTGGCAAGGCGCGAGGGCGTTGACCTTTTTTTGAAGGGTGGGCACCGCCGTAATGAGAAGCTTGAGAAACGGTTGGGAAAACCACCCGGTCAGTCGAGGGAAAGAAGAGCCAAGATTTCGGATTATGGTATCCAGCTTCGCGAAAAGCAGAAGCTCAAAAGGATCTACGGCCTTTTGGAACGCCAGTTTCGCGTTTTTTTTAAGCGGGCATCTAAACAACGAGGCGTCACTGGAGAAAACTTAGTCCAGCTGCTAGAACGCAGGTTAGATAATGTTGTCTTTCGGTCGTTTTTTGCGGCAAGTCGCCGAGAGGCAAGGCAGCTCGTCGGCCATGGACACATTTGTGTCAATGGCCGTCGTGTCGATATCCCGTCTTTTCTGGTAAAGCCGGGGGATAGAATCGAACCGATGCGAAAGGAATCTACCATGAGCCAGCTTAAGGCACGAGTGGAAATGTATAAAGACCTTGCCGTGCCCACTTGGCTGTCGTTAAATCGTGATGAGCTTGAAGCAACCGTTCTGCGTTATCCAACTAAGGCGGATGCAGCTTTACCGGTCGAGGAGTCACTTGTGGTGGAGTTATATTCTAAATAGGCGCGTCCGTCACTGCGAGGCAGCATACCAGAGGATCGCCGAAGCAGTAGGTCGCATCCGTCATTACGAGGAAGCAAACGAAGCATGGACGAAGTAATCTGGGATGTAAGATTGCTTCGGCCCATTCTCGGGTTGCTGGCCTCGCAATGACGGATGCGGGAAGACTTCGACCTCGCTTGGTACGCTGCCTCGCAATGACGGTCGTGTGCTCGTTAAGGAGGAACATTTATGGGGATTAGGTGGAAAGCGTTTGAAATACCAAAACGGCTTGCTGTCGATCAAAAAACGGTCACGCCGACGTACGGCAAATTTGTGGCGGAGCCGTTCGAGCGTGGTTACGGCGTCACCATTGGTAATGGGTTACGGCGTATCTTGATTTCGTCTATTGAGGGTGCTGCGGTAACGAACGTGAAAATCGATAATGTCCTGCACGAATTTTCGGCTGTCGATGGTGTGCTTGAAGATGTACCGCAAATCGTACTCAACATCAAAAAGTTGGTGCTCAAATATCACGGAAAGCAGCCGAAGAAGGTGTTGATTGATGCGAAACACACGGGAGATGTCACCGGAAAAGATGTGCAAGCGGATGAAACCGTTGAAATTGTCAATCCTGACCTGAAGATCGCGACACTGACTAAGGAAATACGATTTCGAATGGAACTCGAAGTTGCGCGAGGCCGCGGCTACGTTCCAGCCGAACGCAACAAACAAGAAGAGATGCCGGTAGGAACGATCGCGGTTGATTCGATCTTTTCACCCGTGACGAAGGTCAATTTCACAGTGGAAGATACCCGTGTCGGACAGATCACGGATTACGATCGGCTGATCCTTGAAATTTGGACGAACGGGGCCATGGGTCCTGAAGAAGCGTTGCTTTACGCTTCTAATATCTACCAGCGCCATCTCGACGTATTCGTCAGTTACGGTGAGCTTCCGGAGGAAGTGGAGGAGGAAGAGGAAGAAGATACGGAATTCCTCGATCTCATCCGAAAGCCGATTACAGAGCTTGAGCTTTCGGTCCGAAGCGCCAACTGCTTGGAAGCTGCGAGTATCAGAACCATTGGCGACTTGGTGCAAAAAACCGAAGCAGAAATGCTGAAGTACAAGAATTTTGGAAAGAAATCGCTTTCCGAGATTCAAGGTATTTTGACTAATATGGGACTTCACCTCGGGCTCAACATTCAAGAGCGCGTTAAGAAAAAGAAAGAAGCGACTGTAGCAAAAGAGGTTAGCCTATGAGGCATGGACGGAGACGTGGGCGTCTGGGATTAGTTCAAGAACATCGGCGTGCCTTACTTCGAAACTTGGCGCGTGGTCTGATTTGTAGCCAGCGGATTGTAACGACGCACGTACGTGCTAAAGAAGCGTCTCGCCTCGTCGATCGTCTGGTCACAGTCGCGAAGCAAGACACGCTTCATGCCCGTCGTCATTTAGTTCGTGAACTAGGTTCAGGGTCCGAACATCTCGCGAAACGCATGATCGAAGCCATCGCACCAAAATTTTCAGGGAGAAAAGGAGGATACACGCGAACACTTCATTATCGGATTCGGCCTGGGGATGGGGCATCACTTTCACTGCTTGAATTTTCAGTTCCCGTCACAGAATTGGTAGAGAAAAAACTCAAAAAAAAGAAAAGTGCTAAGGTTGAGCCTGCTACAAAAGGAGAAGCCGAGGGCGAGAAACTCAAGAAGGAAACGCCGAAGAAAGGCGGTTTTTTAAGCGCCCTTCGTCGATTCTTTACGGGGCACGAAGAAGGAAGGTAAGAACCTCTCGGATTGACCGTTTTTTTAAGGAGAGAGTAGAAAGTAGAAAGTGGACAGAGGCTTTCGGGTTCCATCGTTTTTTCTCTTTACGTTCTACTTTTTCCTCTCTGCTTCAGTTTGACAAGACTTAAAAGCGGTCAAACTGACTATGAACCAAGATCCCGTCGTTGCTTCTGTGCCGTACGATGCGGCAGATCTGCCACGATTGTTGTCAAGAGTTTGTGTGCAATGACGCTCTGACACTTGCCATTCCGGTCCCATGCATCTTGCCAAACGGGTTGCAAATATAAGCCCTTCCAAAACACTTGCCATTGAGGCCAAAGCGAAACGCCTGAAGGCTGAAGGTATCGATGTCATTTCGTTATCAGCAGGCGAGCCCGACTTTGATACACCTGAGCCCGTCAAAGAATCCGCTATTCGTTCGCTCCGTCAAGGTTTTACGAAATATACGCCTGTTTCTGGGATACTTGAGCTGAGGCAGGCCATTTCCGAAAAATTGGCGCGTGAAAATAAGCTTGCTTATGATCCTGACCAGATTGTTGTCACGTGCGGGGCGAAGCATGCCATCTATAACGTTTTGCAGGTTCTGGTCGAAGCGGGAGACGAAGTCATTATTCCATCTCCTTATTGGTTGAGTTATCCGGAGATGGTGACTTTGGCCGGTGGTGTGCCGATCTTCCTCAAGACTGATTCAAAAGACGGTTATCAGTTTCACGCTCAAGCGCTCGAGATGCTCGTTACGAAGAAATCAAAAGTACTTATTCTGAATTCTCCATCCAATCCGACAGGAGCGGTCTTGTCGAAAGAGTTGCTTGTTGAAATTGCAGCTGTAGCCAAAAAACATTCATTATTCGTTGTAAGCGACGAAATCTATGAGCAGCTCATTTTTGATGGATTGATCCATTGCTCGATCGGCGCGATCAGTTCGGCCACGTTGGAGCAGACGATTACGATCGGCGGCGCGAGTAAATCCTATGCGATGACCGGCTGGCGCCTCGGTTTCTTAGCCGCACCGAAACCGGTTGCCGCTGCTTGTGCAGCGGTTCAGAGCCATTCAACTTCAAACCCAACGTCATTTGCTCAAGTTGGCTATTTGGAAGCATTGAGGAGTGGACGAGCCGAAGTCAGGAAGATGCGCGATGCGTTCCAAGAGCGCCGGGATCTTATTTTCGGGCTCGTAAGCGATATTGCCGGATTGAAAGCGTTCAAACCAGCCGGCGCTTTTTATCTCTTTGTGGATATCACGGAGACAGGATTAGATTCACTTACGTTTTCGGATCGCCTCCTCGAGGAAGCAAAGGTAGCCGTCGTTCCCGGCGTCTGCTTCGGCGATGATCATGCTGTCCGGATCAGTTTTGCTGCTTCCGAAGACAAGATCGAAACCGGCATTCGCCGCATTCGTGAATGGTTGAAAAAGATATAGCCGAAAGCGTCGTTCGGCTGCGGGTGGGTGAGACGATCGCCCGCGAAGATCTCCTCTCGAGATTTCAATCCTTGAATTACAGCGAAGTGAAGACCGTCGAAGAACCGGGCGAGTACGCGGTTCGAGGGGGGATGATCGACGTTTATCCGCTTTCCTATCGATCGCCCATTCGGATCCACTTCCAATTAGATTCTATCGATTCCATCCGCGATTATTCGCTCGATGAGGGTAAGAGCCTCACGACGTTCGAGGAAGTATTTCTCTTACCTGTCACGGAGGCTTTCCTGAGAAGACGAGACCGCTTAAAGTCATTGTCTGAGGACTTCGAGCCGCAGACGGAGTTCGGAGACATACGCGCGGGAGATTATGTGGTCCATGTGGAGTACGGCATTGCACAATTTTTAGGAACGAAGCCGTTAAAAATCTCTGGTCGAGCGAAGCGTCATCTCGCTTTGGAATTTGCCGACAGAGAAATTCTTTATCTTCCGTTTGACCAACATCAGTTTCTCGAGCGATACATAGGATTGGAAGGGAAAAAACCTAGACTCACACGCCTCCACAGCAAAGAATGGGTCCGGATTAAGGAACGCGCGCGGCTGGCTGTACGCAGTGTGGCGCGGGATCTGGTGGAACTTCAAGCCAAGCGAAAAGTTCGCCCTGGTTTTTCCTATTCCCGACATCCAACTTGGGAGGAAGAATTTGAACGGTCGTTTCCATTTCCTGAAACGCCTGATCAAAGGCGTGCTACGGAGGAAGTGAAGCGGGATATGGAAGAGGCGAGACCGATGGATCGGTTGATTTGCGGAGATGTGGGGTATGGCAAAACCGAAGTTGCCGTTCGTGCTGCCTATAAATCGGTGTTAGATGGGAAACAAATCGCCTTTCTCGTTCCGACAACCCTTTTAGCAGAGCAGCATTACTTAACCTTGAAGCGAAGGTTCAACGATGAAGCAGTAACGGTAGAGTTGCTGTCTCGCTACCGCAGCCAGCAGGCGCAACGGAAAGTACTTGCCGGTCTTAAGATGGGTGCTGTAGACATCATTATTGGGACGCACCGACTCCTGTCGAAAGACGTTGCGTTTAAGGACTTGGGTTTGGTCATCATTGATGAGGAACAGCGGTTCGGTGTCCGCCACAAAGAGCGCTTGAAGCAGATGCGCGAAATGGTTGATGTGCTGACGCTGACGGCAACACCTATCCCGCGAACCCTGTACATGTCGCTCGTGGGCGTTCGAGACATGTCAACGCTTGAAACCCCTCCGAAGCAGCGGCTCCCGATTAGAACCGAAATCCTTGAGTTTCATGAAGAACGAGTCAAAGAAGCGATCGAAAAGGAATTGGAGCGGAAAGGGCAAATCTATTACGTTCATAATCGCGTTGAATCCATTGAAAAAGTTTATGCTCACTTGAAAAAACTGATGCCTCATGTATCGTTCGGCGTGGCGCATGGACAGATGCCGGCACTTAGTCTCGAAAAAGTAATGGCGGATTTTATCGACGGTAAGATCGATTGCCTCATTTCGACAAATATTATTGAGTCTGGTCTCGATATTCCGAACGTCAACACGATTATCGTCAATCGTGCCGATACGTTTGGCCTTGCCGATCTCTATCAGCTGCGCGGTCGGGTGGGGCGCTATCCCACTGTTCGGCAGGCATACGCGTTTTTTTTAGTTCCACGTGACTGGGTGTTGACACAAGATGCAGAGAAACGGCTGGCAGCGATTGAGCGATTCAGCGAGCTGGGTTCGGGATTTAAAATTGCGCTTGAGGATTTGGAAATCCGGGGCGCAGGTAATCTCCTTGGCCACGAACAAAGCGGCTTTATCTACCGAGTTGGCTTTGACCTTTACTGTAGAATGCTCAAAGAAGCAGTAGAGGCAGGGAAAAAATAAATCGTCTCCCGCAACATCTGTCCCCCGGAGAACCGGAACCGCCTAAGATAAAATACTTTTTGTTGGGAGACGAGGAAATTTATGTTATAAATTCGTTGTACAGGGAACAAGTCCCCTATGTTCTTTAGTTACAATCAAGAAGATTTCAAAAAGATGTGCAAGAAATACGGTAACCGTTCAGCCCCACTTACTGAAAAAATCACTCTTCAGGAAATTGATAAAATGGCGACATTAGAATTAAGATGGCACCCATTGATC
>Ga0156289_1107_pt1 | contig 35615 bp, 38 predicted proteins | sample RifCSPlowO2_12_FD_116157 | JGI IMG/M metagenome (GOLD analysis project Ga0156289, IMG submission 116157) | Omnitrophica bacterium RIFCSPLOWO2_12_FULL_50_11
ATTTCCATGACTCTCATACGCTTACTTTCTCTTTTCTCTCTTTACCTGCTTTGCCAAACTTTCAAAGATCAATGATAGTTGGGGAATGTCTGGAAAAGATGACGTCGCTCAATTAAGCAGTTAACTGACGAATGGCACATTGCCACTGACGAATACGTTCCGAACGTTGTGGCACACTCATTTTCGGCGTGAATCGTTCGTAGCGTACCTTTCGGTCCAAAATCGACATGCGCTTGAACACACCGGAAGCTAGCCCTGCAAGTCTTCCAACACCCCAAGCTGTTAGTTCGCCAACACGGGCTCGCAAAATGGGAATCGCAAGCAAATTCGATTGCAGTTGCATCAGATATGCATTTCGCGTCGCGCCTCCGTCAACCTTCAACTCTTGGATCCCAATTCCACCTTCCTGACACATCAGGTCAAAGACTTCTCGAACCTGAAAAGCAATCGAATCGAGCGTTGCTTTAATCACCATCTCGCGCGTAGTACCTCGGGTAATCCCAAAAATAGCACCGCGAACATCCGGCCGCCAGTACGGTGCACCCAAACCTGTAAAGGCAGGAACGACAACAACACCTCCTGAATCTCGCGTGCGACGAGCGATTGCTTCCGTCTCACGTGCCCGCTTGATTAACTTTAAACCGTCTCGAAGCCATTGGATCGCAGCACCGCCGATAAAAATCGAGGCTTCCAGGGCATACACCGGATCACCCTTGTGGTCACAGGCAATGGTTGTTACCAAGCCCGATTTTGAATGCACGAGGCGTGTGCCCAAGTTGACCAAAAGAAAACAACCCGTACCGTATGTGGTTTTGCTTGTCCCTGGAGCGTAACAGGATTGGCCATAAAGCGCTGCTTGCTGGTCACCAAGAAGGGAATGAATCGGAATTCCGTTCGGAAGCGGCGCAAAGTTTTTGGTCACACCGAACCGGCTGTTCGATGGCAACGCCACTGGAAGGACAGATTTCGGCACATGAAAAATTCGCAAGAGATCTGTGTCCCACTTTTTTCGCCTAATATCAAAGAGGAGCGTTCTCGAAGCGTTCGTGTAGTCGGTGGCATGGACCGATTGGCCGGTCAAATTCGCCAGCAACCAGCTGTCCACGGTTCCAACACACAAGGCACCTGATCGTGCCTTACGTTTCATTCCCGGCTCGTGGTCAAAAGACCACCTGAGCTTCGTTCCTGAAAAGTAAGGATCAAAGAAAAGCCCTGTCTTTTGTCGAACGCTGTCTTCATAACCTTCTTTTCGGAGCGCGTGACATAAGGCTTCCGTTCGACGGTCTTGCCAAACGACGGCACGGCCGAGGGGCGTACCTGATTTGCGATCCCATAAAACAATCGTTTCGCGTTGATTTGTAATGCCAATCGCTCCGATCGCTTTCGCAGAAATATTTGCCTTTCGAAGCGCCTCGGCAATCACGTGTTTGATCGATGCCACAATTTCCGCTGCATCGTGTTCCACCCACCCAGGTTGAGGGTAATATTGCCTGAATTCCTTGTACGCAGAACCTTTTATTGTCCCGTGATTCGAGTAAAGGATCGCTCTGCTTCCGGTGGTGCCCTGATCAATGGCGAGGACGTACGGTAGGGGCATGACTCAAGATGATGTCCATTGGGTGCCCACACACAAGGGCGCCCGAGAAACAATGGCTGTTCGAGTCATAAGGCGAAAGAAGATGGTGAGCTTACGTAAGATCGGTAATTTGTTCCGGATCTGAAAAATCGTTGACTTTCGTTTCGAGCCAGTAATTATAAGCGTAATCAAGAACTCGAAACTTGTCCACGGGATCGATCATCATAAATGCCACACCGTGGTCGACGCCCTCGTCGTGGCTGTGGCACGGTCGGCTCCAAATCACTTTTCCAGTCGTCCGAACCGGCTGTGCGTCGTCAGGAAGATGAATTTCAAGTTCCAGAAGATCTCCTGATTCAAGCGACTCGGTCGTGTTGACTTTGATTCCCTCACGAGAGAGATCCTTCGTTAGTCCAGAGCCTTCTCGTGTTTTAGACTCCTGAGAACGAAAATTAACGTTCATGTACGCATTGAAACGTTTAAATCGACGCCTTTCTTTTCCCATTTTGTTACCCTCTTTCATTCCGATCATTCTCCAACAAACTGTGTCACCACACGTCTCTTCCTAGGCCGGTTATCAAAATCAATAAGAACGATTTGCTGCCACGTACCGAGAAGCAGTTTTCTGTCCACAAATGGCACCGTCAGCGATGTTTTTAACAGTGCGGAACGCACATGTGAATGGCCGTTTCCATCGCGCCATGCTTTTTCGTGCTCGTAACGCGCTCCTTGGGGAATCAGCCGCTCAAAGCAAGCTCGTATGTCTTTTACGAGGCCGGGCTCGTATTCGATTGTTGTAATTCCGGCGGTAGAACCCGAGACAAAGACGGTCGCCAAACCCTCCCGGATCGAGCTCTTCCGGAGGTCATCCGTCACTTTGTCTGTAACGTCTAAGACATCGGAATGACCGCGAGTCTGGATATCAAAAAAACAAGTCGATATCACCTAAGTCGTTCAAACCATTAATGTTAGATGTACTTCCTTTACCTATAAAGTAAGTATAGCACATGGTTCGCAGATTGCAAGCACACGGGCCAAAATTACTCAGATTTTTTCAACTGTTTACCAATCCCTTCCAAGGCCGTACGGATCTGGGGATCTTTCATTAACTCAGTAAATCCCTGATGGCACATTAACTTAAAGACGTTTTTTTCCTCAACAGCCCGTTTGAACTCGGGATCCTTCATCAGTTCTCGAACTTTCGCAGTCTCTAAGAATGTACGAAAATGTTCGTCTTTCGCAAGCTTCGCGAGATTTGTCAAGTTGCCCCAAAGATTGCCAAAGGGTGCCCCCATCACTGTCCATTCCTAACGGTAGTTCACAAACTGCAATGGCGACGTTAAATTACCTGAGCGAAGCATCGTGATCACAGATTGGAGATCGTCCTTACTCCGCCCAGAGACACGAATCTGGTCTCCTTGAATCGCAGTCTGTACTTTGAGATGAAGATCTTTGATTTTCTTAACAATTTCCTTTGCACGCTCTTGAGGAATTCCTTGGACCACTTTAGCTGTTTGACGGATCATCCCGTCAAGCGCCTTCTCGACAGGGCTCATCTCGAGTGATTTGATTGAAACACCGCGCCTTGCCAATTTACCGTGCAATACATCTGTTAAGCTCTTCAATCGCAAATCGTTGTCTGCTAAAAACGTAATCATTTGCTCGTCGCGATTAAATTTCAATTCGCTTTTGCCCCCTTTAAAATCAAAACGCGTCTGAACCTCCTTCATCGATTGATTTACCGCATTGTCCACTTCCTGCAAATCAACTTTAGAAACGATGTCAAAGGAAAAACCGTTTGCCATGGAACCAGATGAACCCGTACCCGTATGTGCGAGCAACCGCTAATGGGTTTGATTTTCCGTGAACGTCAAAATCGCGTCTTTGTCTTCGGGCCTTAAGTTTAAGAATTCAATCCCTGTGTCGTACGCTACCTGATGCAAACGGGGTTCCGTGCTTCGTACGGTCCAGACGATCCTACCGTCACAATGAAAGGACGTAGATGATCCAGGAAGCGTCACGCGAAGATGGACTCGCGAAAGCTTTTCGAGCTCCTGTTCAAGAATCACGCGCACCCCGCCGGCTCCGAGATTTTCCGTCTTGGTCCTAATGATACCGCCGGCGCTTTGCAAAATCCGAATATCGCACTTCGCCTGAACGCGTGGAAAGCTTCGCTGATCGAATCCTGACCAGCCCATAGATTTACTTTGCGCCCTTCTTTTTAACTAGAGTGATTGAATAAAGGAATCGGAAAAATCCGTAAATAGATCTGTCCTTTGAAACTTCCTCAAGAGCGACTGAGCACCAGCATAAGTCGGATCTTGCCCTAAGAACACGACGTAATAGGAGGTGCGAAATTGGCGGGAAACCATGCGACGGTAAAAAGGCTTAAAGTTCATTTCTTGAAGCTGCTTCGTCAAACGAACGGCGTCACTTTCACGTTGGTAGGTACAAACCTGAACAGCGTAAACCTTGTTCATGCCGTCGGCGAGCTTTTCTGTTTCATCCGGTGGCGAGAAGTTGACTTTTACAGCAGTCGGCAAAGTCGTATCGGCACTTTCTAAGCCCACCCCTGTTTCTCTGGGCTCGGCTGAGCGTTCTGACGAAACAAGCGCTGCGCCCGTTGCCATCCCTGGTTCCTGGCGACCAGAACGATCGGAAGGAAACCAACGTGAAACAGCAAGAAACAAAATCGCACCGGAAAGAACCACTCCTGCCGCCATACCAGCGGATCGAAGCGGAATCAATTTTGATGAATTCGTCACAGAATTTCGCACACGAGCGTAAAGCGCCTGAAATCGCTTTGCCCAATGATTTGCTTCCCCTGGCGGCGAAAACCGCAGCTTCGGCATCTCGCCTTCCCCTTCGATTGTTCCCCCAGGAGCAGAACCGCGCCCTGTACGAAAACTCCCGTACAGCCGCTCTTGAATTTCTCGCTCATTTAAAACGTGCAGATCTCTTTTTACCGGCGTTTTCAATATGAATTTCACATTCCGTGCCCTGTCACCGCATTAGTTCCTGTTCAAAACCTCAGGCTTTAAAAAAAGCGCCAATTTCAAGAGTTCTATTGGCCCAATCGTGAGCCGCGCCTTGTGAACAAATCCCTTCCTTTCGCAAAGCCGAACCGCGTTCTGCATCGAGGAAGTCGTCTTAATGATCACCTCGTGGTAACCTGCTTCACGGCAAAACTGGATGGCCCGATCTACCAGTCGGCCTCCCAAGCGCTGGCCTCGGGATGCCGAATCCACGTAGAGACGTCTGAGAAATGCGGTACGTGCGTCTTCCTGCTTCACAGCAATGGTTCCCAAAATCTTCCCATCCCGTGTGGCAACAAAGAATCCTTCGCCCACTTTTCCATATGAAGAAGCAATGTCATCTAAATCATCTGTGGGGAAGGCTTCTGCTTCTCGAGGAAATTCGTTTGCGAGTACCCCGTCAATAAGAGCTTTCACACCTTTCGCATCATTCCGCTGGTACTTCCTGATCTCTATTTCGCTCATCTTCCCTGTCTTGCTGCCCCAGAACGACTCCCTTAAGCTTTTGGCTTCTCGGATTTCGGCTTCTGCGCAGTTTTTCCAGCTTCTTCCCCAGTACCTGCTTGAGGCGCTGCTTCAGGCGCTTCCTCTTTAGGGCCTTTCGACTTTTTCATTTTGAGCTTGATCATCTTCAATTTCGGCAGATCGTAAATGGTCTTTCGGTCTCCCCACTTTTCCTGTCTTTGAAGAATGCGGATCCGTTCGTAGCGTTTGAGGACGTTACGGTGTTTCGAACCGACAGAAGCGCTTTTTAAGCTTGAATGTTGGCTCACCATCATCTCCTTGAAGCAAGCACCATTGTATCAAACGATGGAGAATTTTCTACGAAAAACTAGCATGGGGATTCGAGCTTCGCAGAGTTCCTTCTCCGCCGAGAAGGAAGAAGAAACGTCGTAAACCCCGCACCACAGAAAGCCTTGCCTCTGAAGAAGGGGAATGATCCCCCACCATTCATACTCATGAAACCAAATGGTGGGGGATGAATGAGAACGGTTTTCTCGAAAAGCTCTTCCCCAAGCCACACCTGTAAATGCGTGGTGCGGGGTAAAGAAGGTGTGAGCAGGCTAGCCGAAATTAACGAACAACAGGACGAACGTAAGCGTCCGGATAACGACCGCTACCCTGAAAACCCGTTAAGTCGGACTTTGCTTGCGAGCGACTCGCAAAATAGTTAGCACAAACCTGAAAATAACGACCGCTTGGAATCACAAAACTTTCGTGACCTTGTGAGCGCAATCGATCTACTTCTTGGACTGCATCGGCCTGACCGACGTAGGTGACCAGTTGGACGGTAAATTCAGATTTCCGGTTCGGATCTGCAAGTGGAAAGGCGCTCGCTTGCGTCTCAATTTCAGGTACCCCGCTGACCGAAAGCTCAGCCGGTCTTTCCACCTCGGTCTCTTCCGCTTCAGTCTCGTCGACCACCAAGATGAGTTCATCTCTGCCAATCGCAGAGGCTGTCGTTTCAGACTGTGGCAGCCTCGGCTCCATCGGACTCAAGGTTTCACCGTGCATGGGAAGGAGTGACGCAAAACGTCCTTCCATGACCCGTTTTCCTCGCTCCACCCCGAGGGAGTAGGTTAAGAGGAATAAAACCATCAAGGCAATCGTGCCGAGCAGGATCTTGTCAGCGCTAAAGGTCAGCTGCAAGCGCGACAGGAAGGATTGCTTTGCCTCGTTAGGCAAGGTAGCAATGTTCTCGTCTCGAAATAATTCTCCCTGTACCATGGTTTAGAAAATTACTTTTCGTGTTTATTAACGACAAAAATCATACGAAATTGAATCTTTTTCTTTAGTGCAATAGACCCATACGCTCCAAAGGCCACCAAATGAAAAAGGCACGTCCAACGAGATAGGTCTTTGGGACAAAACCCCATCTCCGGCTGTCGCTCGACTGTCGACTGTTGTCCCCCAAAACAAAAAAAGAATCCTCAGGTACATGAACCACCTGGCCTTCTCTCCCATACAGCCAGTCGCTTCGGTTGTCGTAGTAAGGAGTCTGCTTACCCACAAGGTTTTGGAGCTTTTCTCCATTGACGTAAACCTCGCCGTCTCGAATCATTACGTCCTCTCCACCAAACGCAATCAAGCGCTTGACAAAGTCTTTCTTAGGATCATCGGGATATTTAAATACGATGATGTCACCCCGCACAGGCCCCCGGAAACGATAAGTCACCTTGTCCACAAAAATGCGATCGCCCTCCAAAAGCGTAGGCTTCATAGAACCGGTCGGAATCTTGTAGGGCCCCAGGGCGAATGTCCGAATCACCAACGCAATCACTGCAGCTACTACGAGTGGTTCACCCCACTCTCGCCACCACCATTTGAGCCACGCACGGCGATCGGAACGCAGCAACTGCCACTGATACGCAAGAGACCGCCGCATCAAAATAAGCAAAACGATCCCAATTAAAATTCCGCCAATCCACCCTTGCATTAGTCCCTCACCACTTTTTGCGAAATCGTAACGTCCATGCAAGAAAACCATCTCACTCCCCTCCCCCACTTTTTGACGTACCACGTAGCGGTACACGAAAAAAGTGGTGGGGGGATTAGTCCACCTGTAGGATGGAAATAAATGCTTCCTGTGGAATCTCAACTTTACCGATTTTTTTCATCCGCTTCTTTCCTGCCTTTTGCTTTTCCCACAGTTTCCGTTTGCGGGTAATGTCACCGCCGTAACACTTACCCGTCACATTTTTTCCGAGAGGCCGTAGCGAGTCCCGCGCAATCACCTTCGCCCCAATCGCTGCCTGAATCACCACCTCAAAAAGCTGCCGCGGAATTACGTCTTTTAATTTTCCCACGAGCACCTTCCCGCGTGAATATGCTTTCTCGCGAACCGTAATCGTGGACAAAGCATCGACCGGTGTCCCGTTAATTAAAATGTCGAGCCGCACGAGCTGAGAGGGCCGGTACCCCGCGAAATCGTAATTTAAAGAGCCGTATCCGCTTGTTAATGATTTGACCTTGTCGTAGAAATCAATCACGATCTCAGCAAACGGCAACTCATAGGTGAGCATGACACGGCTCGGATCAAGGTACTCGGTACTCTTGTACACACCGCGTCGCTCCTGACACAATTTCATGATCGCGCCTAGAGCAGAGGCGGGAACAAGCAAGCGGCTTTGAATAAAAGGCTCTTCGAAGGATCGGATTTGATTCGGTGGTGGCAACTTACTCGGATTCTCGAGGAGCAGGTCCTCACCATTGGGTTTCACGATTCGGTAGACGACATTGGGTGCCGTCACGAGCAACGCCAAGTCAAATTCTCGTTCCAAGCGCTCCCGAATAATGTCCATGTGCAGAAGTCCGAGAAACCCCGTGCGAAACCCGAAACCGAGAGAGACCGAGGTCTCTGACTCGTAAACAAAGGAGGCGTCGTTTAACCTCAATTTGGCGAGCGCTTCCCGCAAAGCCGTGTAATCCCGGGCGTTCACTGGGTACAAACCGCAAAAGACCATCGGCTTCACTTCTTCGTAGCCGGGAAGGGGCTGGTCGCAGGGAGCATCCGTATGCGTCACCGTATCCCCAATATGAACCTGCTCGACTGCCTTGATGTTCGCAATAACGTAGCCGACTTCGCCCGCGTTTAACTCGGCTACGGGATGTTCGTATGGTGTAAAGTAGCCTAGGCCTATGACTTCTGATTCGTAATGAGTTTGCACCAACCGGATGTGGTCGCCGACGTGCACAACGCCATCCATTAAACGAATGTAGACCACGACCCCTTTGTATGAGTCGTAACGAGAATCAAACACAAGCGCTTTGAGTCGTGTTTCTCGACTTCCTTTCGGGTGTGGAATACGTTCGATGATCGCGTCTAAGACTTCCGTAATGCCTTTGCCTTGTTTTGCGCTCGTCGTTAAGATCTCCTGTTCGTCAATTTGAAGTATTTCGGCAATCTCGCGACGTACGCGAGGCACATCTGCATTCGCCAAATCGGTCTTTGTAATGACGGGAATGATGACCAGGTTCCGACGCCGCGCGAGGTACAGGTTCGTCACGGTCTGTGCCTCCACCCCTTGCGCGGAATCAACGAGCAGCAAGACACCTTCACATGCGGCGAGGCTTTTGGAAACTTCATACGTAAAATCAATGTGGCCGGGCGTGTCAATCAGATTAAGATCGTAACTTCGGTAGCGAACCCGAACCGCGCGCGCTTTAATCGTAATTCCACGCTCGCGCTCCAGTTCCATGTCGTCCAAAAACTGATCGTGAAATTCCCGCGGCGCAATTGCCTTCGTCTCCAAAAGGAACCGATCCGCAAGTGTCGATTTCCCATGGTCGACATGGGCGATGATGGAAAAATTTCGAAGATGCGTTGATGCCATCCAGATAATTTAAGAAATGGACTTGCGCAACTCGGCAATAAACGATTTCCGGTCGGATTGATTAAAAATAGCGGACCCGGCGACAAAAACATTGGAACCCTTACGAGCAGCCAATCGAGCGGTTTCAAGGTTGATGCCGCCATCTACAGAAATCAATTTGGAAAATCTGCTGCGCAACCACCCGATTTTGTCCAGCATGTCAGGCATGAAACCTTGCCCACCGAATCCTGGTTCTACCGTCATCACTAAGACCAAATCCAGAGCATTCAAGTAAGGCTCGAGCGCCGTCACAGGTGTTTTTGGCCGAAGCGAAAGGCCCACGTTGGCTCCTATTTTTCGGATGCGATCGAGCGTTTCAGGGACATCGCGGCAGGCCTCCACATGAACCGTGAGCCAATCAGCTCCGGCGTCGCGGTACGCCTGAACGGTCTCAATCGGTTCGTCGATCATCAAATGAACGTCAAAGGGAAGTTTTGTCACCTTGCGGATTTGGCGAATGACGGGCGGACCGATCGTCAAATTTGGAACAAAATGACCGTCCATCACATCGACATGAACCCAGTCACAACCCGCCCCTTCTACTTCTGCGATCTCTTCGGCGAGCCGGCTGAAATTCGCAGACAGAATGCTCGGCGCAATCAATCGTCTTGGATCGCTCGTCACAAGGCTGTTTCCGCCCGTGTCGAAAATAGGATCGGATCCATGGATCCGATCATTCACAACGCGGTCTCCGCTCGGATCTTTCGTTCGTATCGCCCATTCAGCGGGCCAATGAGCGACAGGTGGATGTACTGATCCCGAAAAATCTGCTTCACAAGCAATTGGATATCCCGAGCCGTCACCTTCTCAATCTCCCGCTGGATTTCTTCCACAGTCGGTAAAGAACCATCGTAGAGAACACGTTCGCCGTACCAGAGAATATTGTCCAGCGTGTCTTCAAGCCCGAGAAGCAGCTGCCCCAAGAAGTACTCCTTTGCCCGCTTGAGCTCCTCCTCCGGAACAAGCTTGCGCTTGAGCCGATCGAGCTCACGCATGATCACACGAATCGCAAACGGCGCCTTTTCAGGCTCCACCCCAGCGGAAATCAATACGGCTCCTGAATCCTCGAAGAAACTCGTACTCGAACGGATTTCATAGGCCAACCCACGCCGCTCCCTCACCTCTTCAAACAGACGGCTACTCATGTTGCCCCCCAAAATGACATGGAGAACAGCCAGTTGGTAGCGCGCCGGATGGGTTCTGGGCAGTCCATGAAAACCAATTACAAAATGAGTTTGTTCTGTTTTTTTCTCCAAAAACAGAATCCGAAGTTCCTTGGGTGAAGCGCTCTTACCGCGCACCGATTTAAATGTCGACGACGGTTTTTTATTGCGTTCCCTAAAAAAACCTTCCGCCAAAGAATGGATTTGATCGTGACTTAAATCGCCGCACGCCGTTACCAATAGGTTCCCCGGATGGTAGTAAGAACCGATGTGATGGGCAAGGTCACTTCGCCTGATTTCGGAAACCGTTTGGATCGTCCCGGCAATTGGCCGCCCGAGCGCGTGATTCGGCCACAACAGTTCGCTCATCAGCTCATGAACGTGGTGAGAAGGCTGGTCCAAGTACATCTTGATTTCTTCCAAAATGACCGTGCGTTCTTTTCCGACTTCTTCTGGTTTTAAAATCGCGTGACTAACCATGTCTTGAAGCACATCAAACGCAGCTTCGAGGTGCTGCTTCGGGATTTTGACAAAGTAGCATGTACTTTCTTCGCCGGTGAACGCATTCATGGTGCCGCCGACCCCTTCCACTTCCTCTTTAATCCGTTTTGTAGAGCGCGTCTTCGTTCCCTTAAAAAGCATGTGTTCTACAAAATGCGAAATTCCGGAAAGGCGTTTTCGTTCGTGTCGGCCACCCACGCGAACCCAGATGGCGAGTCCAATTGAATCGCGACCCTGAATACGGTTGCTCACAATCCTCAAGCCATTTGGAAGCAATGATTCTTCAAGCATCTTTAACGTCTTTCTCACGGCTCATGAAATCAAGGTAACTCTGCAAGGTAATTTGCGCGGCAAGGGCATCCCGTCTCACCTTCCGCTTTGCGCGTGAGACATCCTGAGCGAGAAGTGTCTTCTCAGCTTCTGCACTCGTCAGCCGCTCATCCCACGTGACCACTTCGCAACGAGTTTTTTCTTTCAGGCGATCGACAAAGGCAAGTACCACTTTCGCTTGCAATCCGATTTCACCTCTCATCGTCCGCGGCAGTCCAACCACGATTTTCTCGGCACCATGTTCCTCGACTAATCGGCAAATGGCACCCATCACTTGATCGTCACTCCTGTGTTCCAGAAAGGGCAACGGATGCGCCATGAGCGCAAGTTCGTCGCTGTTGGCCACACCAATTCGCTTTTCACCAAAGTCGAGTCCCAAGTAGGTCATCTCCGTGTCTTCAACGCCCGAACGAGGCGCGAAATATAACCACCGATGGATGGAACACCCGCGCCATTCCGAAGGCGGTCGATAATTGCGCTTCCGACGACAACGCCATCCGCGACGCGCGTAATCGTGCGAACCTGCTCAGGTTGTGAAATGCCGAATCCAACCAGAACGGGCTTTCGCGTAAGGCGTTTCAGAATCTTAACCGTCTTGACTAAATCGCGCGGCACCGCTCGCCTCGCACCCGTGATGCCACGTAGCGAAACGTAGTAAATAAACCCATTCGAACGCCCAGCAATGGCCCGCATGCGGTTCCTACGAGTCGTTGGCGCAACTAAGTACACCATTGAAAGCCTAGATTGGCGAAGCATCGTTTCCAACTCTTTCCCCTCTTCTGGCGGGAGATCCGGCACAATCGAACCGTCAAAGCCCGAAGCCTGCAATCGACGTACAAAGCGACTGGCACCGTAGCAAAGGATCGGATTCAAATACGAAAAAAAGAGAATCGGGATCTCAATCCCTCGGTGCCTTAATCGTTTAACCACCCGAAAGGCATCCTCGAGCGTCACACCGTTACGAATCGCGTGCTCCGAAGCATACTGGATCGTGGGGCCATCGGCCAACGGGTCAGAAAATGGAAATCCCAATTCCAAAATGTCTGTTCCCGCTTGTTCAAGAACACGGACCACCGCTTCTGTCTTCGCCACAGACGGGTAGCCAAGCATCACGTAAGCACAAAAAAGCTTCTCTTTATTTTTCCCGGCGCGGGCAAGGCATCTCGTTAGTCGATTGTTCATTGTCAAAGAACGAAGATTGTAAAAGAAAATGAGAGGGCTGTCACTAACGTATTTTTCCGTGTTTTCTGTTCTGAAAATTTAAGTAGTTGCATCTCCGGAATGAGTGGCGCGTCGCACAATGTCCAAGTCCTTGTCGCCCCGGCCGGAGAGACAGACGATGATTTTCGCACCACGGCGGAAGCGCTGCGCAAGCGCAGGCAGTATCCCAATCACATGAGCAGGCTCCAAGGCAGGCATAATGCCTTCCAGTTTCGTCAGAAGATGAAAACCGCGGATCGCGTCTCGATCTGTTGCTGAGATATACTGAGCCCGTCCGGTTTTTTTCAAATACGCATGTTCTGGACCAACGGAAGGATAGTCAAGACCTGCAGAAATCGAATGTGCCAATCGAATTTGGCCATCCTCATCTTGTAAAACTAAACTGCGCATCCCATGCAAAACACCCACCGAACCTTTCGCAAGCGAAGCCGCGTGACGGCCGGTGGAAAGTCCAAGTCCCGCAGCTTCTACCCCAATCAATCTCACTGGGTCTCTTAAGAAGGGATAAAAAAGTCCGATGGCATTACTCCCACCGCCCACACAAGCCATCAGAACATCTACGGAAGAGCGGAATTGCTCGCGGATCTGTTTTCTTGCTTCACGTCCGATAACGGATTGAAAATCCCGAACCATCATTGGGTAAGGATGGGGACCTACCACAGACCCCAGCAAATAATGGGTCGTTTCGACATTCGTGACCCAATCCCGAATCGCTTCATTGGTCGCATCCTTTAACGTTTTCGAACCGGAATGGACGGGAAGGACACGTGCACCAAGCAATTCCATTTTGTATACATTCAGTGACTGACGCTTCATGTCCTCGACCCCCATGTACACGTCGCACGTAAGATTAAAGAGTCTTGCTGCCGTTGCCGCAGCCACACCATGTTGCCCAGCACCAGTTTCTGCAATGATCCGTTTCTTACCTAGATACTGTGCAAGAAGCGCCTGACCAATTGTGTTGTTGATTTTGTGGGCACCTGTATGACAGAGATCCTCTCGCTTTAAAAAGATTCGCACCTCTTGCCCCACCCGTGCGCTTAAATTGCGTGCTTCATAAAGTGGAGTCGGTCGCCCGGCGTACGCTGACAAGTATTCGGCAAGTTCGAGTTGGAAGCTTCTGTTACGCTTGAGCTTTCGATAGGCCTGCGTCAGCTCATCGAGCGCAGAAATGAGTGTCTCGGGAACGAACCGTCCGCCATATGGACCGAAATGACCGAGCCGATTCGGATTCAGCGCAAAACTTGGTCTGTGCTGACGGCGCTTCATACGAGCGTCACGCCAGATTGAGGCACCCAGCCGGTTTGACGGTCCCGAAGTTCAAGTCGGTACCAGCCGGGCTTCGTGTCCGTGACAAAGACTTTGAGACCCTCGACCATACGAAAAGCGAGGCGGTCACTCGCCGCAGGGCCATAGCGAACTTCTACTGTCTCCTCCGTCACAATGGCCGGTTGTCCCTCACCAAAATTCGTCTGCTTAAGGAAAGTGACCAAGGCACAGACGATAGCGAAACTAAGTGTAGCGACACCAAGCTTTCCGAAAACAAGTCTTCGTTGGATCAGCAAGAAGATGACGGAGACCGAAATAAAAATCATATAAGACACCAATGCGACAAGCCAGCATTCCTTAAGGCTGATGTATCCCAAGGCGCAGCTCACAAGTTTGACGGACCAGTTGCGTTTGTCCTCAATTTTGTACTCGATGAGGCGATTCGCATATGTCAAGTTCGCGCGCACGTCGCGATCCCGCGGCGAGAGCTTGAGCGCACGCTCGTAACTAAGGATGGCGGAACCTAACTTTTGATCCTTAAAGTATGCGTTCCCAAGGTTATAATACACCTCAGGAACCTCCTTTTTTTGAAGCAGATCTTCATAAATCGAAGCGGCTTCCGAATACTTCCCATTTTGATAAAGTTGATTTGCGTCTTGAAACATACTTTCCGCGGCGGCGATAAGGGGTCGACTTAACGCAAAAAAGAGAAGGACGGAAAGCGTGACTCTCATTTTTTCTCCAGCGCATTGACGATATCGCGAATCCTCATGATCATGTCTGTGCGATCCTTGCCGCCAATGTCTATTCGCCCAAAACGGATTTGGTCGCATCGATCAAAGCAGTCGTGAATCTTTGCAATCGTTTCCCGACCCACAACGCGTCTGGCAAGTTCCTGATCCATCACATCGCGTATCATTCCGTGAGCAGACAGATTGAGTTTGTTGGAAAGATAGTGACTCAAAACCTTGGCACTTTCATTAAAAAACGCAGTCACTCCCTCCAGGTTATCCTCTGGGGCTCTTGCCAATCGGTCCAGATGTTTTAACCCTCTCATCGCGTACTTTTTCGCAAGCAAAGTTCGCTTCACTGAAACGTTCCGCTCCAAATAAGCGCTGCGCTGCCGTGCAATTCCAAGTCCGACAGCCGCAAGCGTCAATGCACCGTTGAGCAGTGCAAACCACGGAATAAACATATCGGGCCGAATCGAGCGTTCGCTCGAAAGCCGCTCTTTGATGTAGTAAATATCTTCACCCTCAAGCTGAATCAGTTTTTTCTGCTCTCGAAAATCGGTTTCACCAATTCCTTTCGGAATTGAGACTGGCGCAGCTTGTGAGGGTTCAACCTTAATCACGTACGGTTCGGATTTTAACGTCACATAACGCTCCGAGCGCGGATTAAAAAAACTAAACTCGATCGGGGAAATGATGAGTTCGCCAGGATGAGCCGGAATAAAAATGATTTCAAAGGTTTTGCTTCCAGCGATCACATTCTGCTGACGGAACAGCTGAGTGTGCGTATCGGATTCGTAAATTTTCGTCGCTGGCGGCTCCGGAATATCAGCCAAGGAAAGCGTTTCAATATTGCCTTGCCCTTCAATGGTGATTTTCAGTGTCACCGCCTCGTTTTGATTGATCCCCCGTTTGTCTACTTCTGTCAACATCCGAAAATCGCCTACCGCCCCTTTGAAACCTGCTGGCTTCCCGGCTTCCGGGAGGGGTTTCACAACCACTTGGATCTCTGGAGCAGTCAAATACTTCGTCGCTCGTCTTGAAAACAGGCCCGCACTACCAAAAAAACTGTCGCTAAAGAATTCGTCAAACAAAGAGCTGGTACGTTCCTGAATCTGAACCGATGTTTTAATCGTGCCCGGCTTAATCACATATTGACCGGGTGCGGTGGGAAAAAGAGCAATCTTTTTAATGTCGGCTCGTACGTACCTTCTGCCATCTACAACATCCGTGTCCCTGCCAAGTTCCTTGTAATCCATCGGGAACTCTTCAATCCAGAATCCGCTTGTTTCAGGTTCTTCTTCAAAACCTTCGTAGCGCGTGTCGTAACGCGTGTAAATCGAGTAAGACAAAATTAATTGCTCGTTCGTGTACACCGCAACGCTGCTTGGAACCACACGCAAGAAAATATTCGGATCAGGAGCGGTGTCGCGTGCCAGCGCTGCCGATGACGCTTGAGACCCAGCCGGCGCGCTGGTCGGAAAGGTTGTTGTTGGAAAGCCAGAAGGCACACCGGGCAGTGGAGCTGCCACCGGTTGCCGAGTCGGCTGCGTTGCGGCTGCACGGCTCCCTTCGATATTGATTTCTAGTTGTTCCGTCCGGTAAATTTTTCCATCTAGTTTCAATTCAATCGGCTCAATCACAAACTGTCCGACTATTTTCGGAATGAGGACGTACTTAAACTCTGTACGAGACTCCGTTCGCCCATTGACATAAGTAAAGTGGGAAGCGCGTCCAGAATAAAAAATTTCGAACGCTTCAAGAGGCGGCAGAACCGGCGTTTGAACTCCTCGCGAAGCACCGGTGATCTTAATTTGCAGATGTACCTCTTCATTGACTTGTGCCGTCCGTTTGTCCAAACTGGCAACCAGTTGCGGCTCATCCGTACGCCCAAGCGATCCAACCAAGCCAAACACGACCGCCACGACACAAAGTACCACCCCAGACTGTCTCACCATGCGAGTGTCACAAGTCATTTGAAATCAATTGGTTCCATGAAACCACCATCTGAGATCGCAGATAAAACCTATGCTTCCAACAAATTCTACTGGAAGGATTTCGTGAAGTCAATCACAGCAAGGCTTATCACAGCAACGTTTACCTACCTCAACCATTTCTTATTTTTCTTAAGCTCTTCTAAAATCTTTTCCTGTTCCTCAACGACCTCATGTAACCTTTCCGTCAACACATTGATTTTCTCTTTTTGCTTCTTAACAAGCTCCAGGAGCTCCGCGTTTTCCTTGCTCTCTTCTTGCGCAGACAACTTCATTAACGCGGTCGTGAGCACCAAAGACAACCCTACCAAAAGACCGATCGCTTTCCCCATATTTAAAAAACACCCATACGAAAAGGGGAGAGGTCATTACCTCTCCCCTTCACCGTGCCGAATGACGCTGCCGCAACCGTAGCGCTTACGACGGACAAAGTCATCTATTGATTTTAGGACCTACGTTTCAATTTATGAGAGCCGCTCGGCTTTCATCATGACAAACGTATCGTTCACATCCTGATGCCGCTTTAAGTAAAGGCGGTGTGTTAACAGCTCAGGACGATCCCAGGTACTGATACCAAACGTCTTATAAGGATCAACAACGGCGACTCGAAACCACCGTTTTTCAATGTCGTCGCCAACTTTTAATGGGTCTCTTTTGAACCATTTCTTGAATTGGCTTGGGGTAGCAGCTCTCAGGATTGCCGCCAAGTTCAATCTTGGCAGGGATTTCCTTAAAGGTCGGTCGCGCTTCACGACGTCAAGAACGCGAAACGCCACAATTGCGGTCAGGTCACCGCGATCGGTGACGTTTTCGACCGCATTGGAAAACGATCCAACCTCAATCCTGCTTACGTCTCGAGACATCCCATCAATGACCAGGTCATAGGCGTCGACATCTAAATTGTCCATGCGCGGTGTGGTATGACCACGAGAGTTCGCACACGAGGTCACAGCGATTGCGAGAAGACAAATAAATAATTGGGTCATTTGTTACCTCTTTTTGCCAAATTATAACCGTAAGCAGCCTATAACTGAAGTGCTTTTAAGAAAACACATTTTTCTATGTTTTCTTGACAGGTGAACGTCCGTTCACTATAATCATCCCATGAAGCGAAACGTGAATCGATGGGCGGAGCAACTCGAGCGATTGACCCATTTTTACCACACCCACCGGCGGCTTCCCGCCTACTCAGAAATGTTAACGCTTTTTTCATTTCATTCGAAAAATGCAGTTTCCAAGTTGGTTCAAAAATTCCTTGCCCGCGGGGTACTGACCAAGGATCTACAGGGCCGCTTAATTCCAGAACGGCTTGCAGGGACCGTCAAAATGCTTGGTACCGTCCAAGCTGGATTCCCCTCGCCTGCTGAAGAAGAACTGGTCGATATCCTTTCGCTGGATGAATTCTTAATTGAGAAGCCAGATGCAACCTACATGCTCAAGGTGTCAGGAGACTCAATGATAGAAGCAGGAATTCATCCCGGCGACCTCGTGCTCGTTGAGCGCGGCCGTCCTGTACGTCACGGCGATATTATTGTCGCCCAAACGGATGGGGAATGGACCATGAAATATTATTTCAGGAACGGAAAAAACATCCTCCTAAAAGCAGCGAATCGGAAATATCCGCCCTTGAAGCCGAAACAAGAGTTGGTCATGGGCGGCGTGGTCATCGCTTGCATCCGCAAATATGCCTCGCATTAGTCCGATTACGATTTACACCTGGCCCCGTGCGGTTCTTCACATTGACGGAGATGCATTTTTTGCTTCCTGCGAACAAGCGATTCACCCGGAGCTAAAAGGAAAACCAGTCATTACGGGAAAAGAAAGAAATATTGTCGCTTCCATGTCTTATGAAGCCAAGGCCCTGGGCATCCGGCGTGCGATCTCTATTTGGGAAGCCAAGAAAATATGTCCCAATGTCGTCATCGTGCCAAGCGACTATGAAACTTATTCTCTCATTTCGAAGCGCATGTTTTCGGTGATGCGTCGCTTCACCCCGACCGTTGAAGAATCCTCGATCGATGAAGGCTATGCAGACTTAACGGGCCTCAGACGACTTTATCGAACGAGTTACAGTGAAATTGCGAAACAGATCAAACACCAAATTGAAACCGAACTTGATATTCCCGTCTCAGCCGGCCTCAGCCTTACGAAAACGCTTGCCAAATTGGCATCGAAATATCGAAAGCCGCGCGGTTTCACATCCGTCCCAGGCGACGTGATCCATCACTTCCTAAAAGAAATTCCGATCTGTGAAGTTTGCGGTATTGGGCCCAATACCACTGCCCTGCTCAAAAAGAAAGGGGTCTTTTGGGCACTGGATTATGTCCAAAAAAACGAGTCCTGGGTCAAGCAGTATCTCGGAAAAATCGGCGGCGAACTTTGGAACGAACTCCGCGGAGAACCCATTTATCCTCTCGTCCCGGAGGCGAAAACTACTTATGACTCCATTTCTAAAACCAAAACCTTCTCGCCGCCCACCCACCATTACGAGCACCTCAAAGCGCGTCTCTACCGCAACGTTGAATCCGCATTCATCAAATTACGCCGCTACCGCCTCAGCGCAAAACGTTTCACCGTTTATCTGCGCGAACAAGATTTCAAGGACTACGGAATTCAATCGGATCTGAACCGCGCCACCCCTTCTCCGCAGGAAGCATTCCCGCTCATCGAAACGATGCTCCAAGAGCTCTATCGACCTAACGTTCTTTACCGCCAAACCGGGATTGTGCTTTCTCGTCTCCAAGAAGATCGAGGTCTACAGTTCGAGCTTTTTGAGGATCCAGTTCGGATGGTAAGCTTACACCGCCTGGCGCGGTCAATTGATGAAATCAATGCGCGTTATGGGAAACACACCGTCCACTCAGGAATGGAACTTTACTTAAAACCAGGAACGATAGGCGAGAATGGTCGAAACACCATCCCCTTAAGAAAGACGACACTTCTTTATGGAGAGACCGCGCGACAACGGCTTTCCTTTCCTATGGTGCAAATTAAGGTGTGAGGAAAAAAGATGGAGTCAGAAATACTCAAACATCCAGTTGCGGACAGAGTCCACCGTTCGCAGCAGCCAGTGTTGTTTCTCTGTGGCTGGCAAGCTGTCCTCGCGAATCTTACTCGTGAACTTAATTCCACCCAAAGCTGCAGAAAAGGCTGGGTTCGTAGCAAGTCCCTGAGGTCCTTTAAAACCAATCGGGTACCCAATTCGAACGGTGCTCGGCGAAATGAGCTCTTCAATCCGATCTAAAAAACCATCCAGCTGGGCACCCCCTCCCGTACAAATGATCTGATTCAGCGGCGAGTATTGCCTTTGCAAGGACGTAAGCTCGCACGAGAGAATCTGAAAGAATTGATGAAGCCCGGCATCCAGCTGGGACTCAAAGTCGCTCCGTTGGATATGAGTTTTCTTCCCGCCACTGGAATCAGGAATCGGGATCAATTCATCCTGGAATTCCGCCTTAGGGATTGCAGAGCCGAACGCTTCCTTGATGCGCTGCGCATCGAGATGATCAAGATTTAAATTTTTTCCGATCACGTCCGTGATGCAGTCTGCGCCGACTGGAATGGAACGAACATCGATCAACACTGAATTCCTGTAACACGCAAAATGGGTAGCTCGGCCGCCGATCAACATGAGGATGACCCCAGCCTGCTTTTCCTCCGAACGCAATACCGCTTCGGCTGAGGCGAGCACCGCAGGAACCACTTCCAGAATTTCAAGTTCACATCGCTCAAAAGCTTTGAGTAAATTGCTGTGATCAAAAAAATTGAGCGTTAACAGCCTCAGGGTGACACCGAGTCGACTTGCTTCGAGCCCAATCGGATTCTGAACCCCCGCTAAATCATTCACCAGAAATTCCTGTGGAACCGCTTGTACGATCACTTCATCTAAAGGAATGGTGGCTACGCTTCTGGTCTGGGCGATTGCCTCGCGCACATCTTTAAGTGTAATCGGATGGGGATCGCCGTGGAAATAGATCGAGCTTTGGAACGTATAGGTTTTTAGGAACGTATTCGAAACGACCAGCCGACAGGAAAGCATCTCGTCTGAACCTGCCTCCACCACATCCTTCACGGCATCCGAAATGGTTTGACTCGCCCCCGCTAAATCCTTCACAATTCCCTGGTCAAATCCTTCTGCGATCCTCGCACTTAGGGCTTCAACTTCCGGATGTCCTGAATCGGTCACACGTGCCTTTAAAAAAGCAGTTTTGGTCGTCCCAACGTACGCTACGTATACCGTCTGACTTTTTTTCATCACGCGACCCGAATGCTACTTCCTTTTCACGACCACATCCGGACGTCGTGCGTCCACGTATGCTAAACCTGCTCGTTCTGACGATTGCAAGAGTGCCTTGAGCACCAATCGCTGCCGTTCTGACAAGCGCAATTCCTTTCCGACCTTAATTTCGACTCCATCGCTCAAAATGATCGACCAATTTCCAAGCTGATCGATTGCGAGTCTGGTCACCCGTTCTCCCTGAAATAAAGGATCATTGGCGATAAAGTTGAGGACCTCGGTCAAATTGAAAAAGTGTTTGTTTTGATAAATTCTCCCTACCAAAGGTGATTTCTTCTCATTCGAATAATCCTCGAGAATGATCAGCTCAGGATCTGGTGACATTTGCTTAGCAACCAGCACTTGGTCACGAGCGATTTGAAAATACTCACCCTTGCCACCAAACTGAACTTGGACGAGCGGAAGGCGCGGTGTAATGACAACGCTCAGCTCTTGTGGAAAAACGCGTTTCACTTCTGCCCGCTTCACCCGCGGATTGCGCTCCAAGATTTCCGATACCTTCGGCAGGTCAACGTCCAACAAGCTTCTCCCTCGAGTTGTCTCTTCGAGGAAACGGTATTCGGCATTCGTTAAAACGCCGGTGGGAAATACGGTAACGCGAGAAATCTGAAAATAGGGATCGGCATGGAGCATCTTATGAATACCGGAAACTAAAACCCCTATCATTGCGATCAGAACGAAAGCAGGAATGGCTTTCAGCATGAGCTTGAAGCCTTTTCCGCCCCACATCAAAAAACGCCGCAATGCGTCCCTCTTAGAACGACGCCGGACCATTTCGTTTCCCCCGTTTTTAAAACTTGTCTCGCATAGGCAAGCTTGAGCAATCGAGTGCACAAACCTGTAAAGTCAAGTCCTACGTGTGCAGCTGCTTTTGGAAGCAGGCTCGTTTCTGTGAACCCCGGAATTGAGTTGACCTCCAGTACATAGGCATTTTCGGCTTCATCCACCATGAAATCGACGCGAGATAAATCATTTAACCCCAGCCGCGTGTGCACTTGAACGGCAATTTCTTGAAGACGCACCGATAACTCCTTAGAAATAGGTGCGGGTACGAGATAGTCGGTAAACCCCTTTGTGTACTTCGCTTTGAAATCGTAAAAAGAACGCTTCGGCCGTATTTCAATGACCGGAAGTGCTCTGTCGCCGAGGACCGCAACCGTAAATTCTCGCCCTTTAATTTTTTCCTCGATCAACAGCTCAGGATATTTTTCAAAAAGGCGTCTCATTAGGTCGCGTGCAGGTCGTCCTCTTTCTACCATCACAACATCAATGCTGGAACCTTCTCTCACCGGTTTCAGGACATAGGGTGGGTACCAACGAGCGAGCGCGTTTTTGAAATTTTTACGAGTTACCCGTTGATACCGTGGTGTCGGAATCTGACAGCGCTTAAAAAGCCGCTTTGCTTTCAGTTTATCAAAAGCGAGGAGGCTTGATCGTGAATCCGATCCGACATAAGGAATACGATGTCGCGCAAGGATTTTCTGTATCGCACCATCTTCACCGCCTGCTCCGTGAAGCGCTGGAAAACCAAAGTCGATCTTTTTAGACTTGAGCGTGCGATGAAAGCCATTGACCGTATCGATTTTGGCAACGCGAAATCCAGCTTTTTTCAATGCGCCGTAGATCGCACGGCCTGAGCGCAGCGAAATGGACCGCTCACGCGAACGGCCTCCAAAAAAAACGCCGATCCTCCCAATCCGCTCCACAAAGGACATAAATTTTCTGTTCATGAATCATGACTCGAAACATATCTAACTTCTGGCTCAAGACGAATTCCAAACTGTTCAAAGACTCGCTTTTGCCCAATCGACATAAGTTCTAAAACGTCGTCTGCCCTAGCATGGTCGACATTAAGAATAAAATTCGCGTGTCGATCCGAAACCATGGCACCTCCCACCCGCATATTTTTCATCTGTACACGATCCAGAAGTTCACCACCCGTCATGGAATAACCGACTGGGTTCTTAAAAGTAGAACCAGCACTTGGATACCGGAGATCCTGGACAGAATTACGGTAGCGAAAGTTTGCTTTGATCTCTCCCTGAATCGCGTCCCGTCGTCTGGGCGTTAATCGAAACCGTACCTCTAAAACAAGAACATCCTGCGGAAGGTTGGTATTGCGATATTCAAACCGTACGTCCTCTCGACCGAGCACCTCAACGGCTCCATTTGGATATAGAAGCTCGACCGATTCGACCACGTCTTTCATTTCCTGATACTTGCCGTCAGGCCTTCCAAAACCCGCATTCATGACAAGCGCTCCGCCAACGGTACCTGGAATATGACATAAAAATTCGACGCCGCTCAAGCCCTTCTCTTGGCAAGCGAGATTGAGTTGAATTAAACTCATTCCCGCACTCGCCCGTACCAAACCTTCCTTTTCAAAGAAGATCCGGCTTGATTCCAATCGTCTGAGCGAGAGCACGAGGCCGGGAAAACCAGCGTCAGAAAATAAAACGTTTGATCCTCGTCCCAAAATGTATCGGGGGCAACCCTCCTCACGATGGAACGACAACGCCATAAAGAGATCCTCACAGGTACGGGGCTCCGCAAAGTAACGTGACGGTCCACCGATTTTAAAGGTGGTACAGGATTTAAGCTCTACATCCGTCCGAATAGGTGCTTTCCAATCGACCTGTAAATTCATCTGCAATATCTCCAATGTCGCCTGCACCTAAAAAAGCAACCGTCTCATTCTCCCCCATTTGAGAAGCGAGAAACTCGATAATTTCATCCCGCCGAATGACTCGGACATTCGCATGCCCGCTTTTTTTCACTGCTTCGTAGATCACCTCCACACTCACTTGCTCTCGATTTTCCTCTCCCGCCCCGTAAATGTCTGTCAAGACAAGACGATCAGCGTCGTGGAACGCGTCAGAAAAGGCACCGGCAAGTTGGGCGGTCCGTGAATATCGATGAGGTTGAAAGACCACCGTCAACGTCTCGCGAAGTCCCTCAATGGCAGAAAGGCTGGCACGAACTTCCGTGGGGTGATGGGCGTAATCATCGATCACCAATACTTCCGGACGAGCGAGCTTGACCTCAAGTCTTCTTCGAACCCCGTGAAAACGAGGCAGCAAATGAAGAAACACCTCATAGGGTAGACCAAACGTCCGCAAGAGTGCGATGACACCGAGAGAATTCACCACATTATGGCGTCCTGGAATTGAAAGTTCGACTTCCCCTGTCTTCTTTCCACACTCTTGAAGGCGATAACACGAGTGAAACCCGTCATATCGAATATCGGCTGCTGAAAAGTCCGCGCTAAGGGTCAATCCGTAACTCACCGCTTTCGCCCCGAATTTTCTGATCACTCCCGCGATGCGTGGATCGTCGGCACAATAGACCACACGACCCAACTTCTGAACCTGTCGAACGAAGAGAACGAACGACCGAATGAGGCCGGCCATGTCCTTGTAGGTATTCAAATGTTCCGCATCCAAACCGGTAATCAACGCCAAATCAGGAGAGAAAAAAAGATGACTTCGATCGCTCTCGTCCACTTCAGCGACAAAAAAATGGTGCTTTCCTAAAATCACATTGGATCCATAATTGACAACTTCGCCGCCGACGACACAAGTCGGGTACAGCCCCGCTTCCGTCAGCAGAAAACTTGCAAGCGCGGCAGACGTCGTTTTTCCGTGCGCTCCCGTCACTGCGATAGAAATGGCTTGATTCGTGAGGAACGCTAATACCTCTGCTCGATGAAAGACGGGAATGCCCAACGCTCTCGCCGAAACCAAATCCTGGTTCGTTTCCGAAATGGCAGAAGATATAATCAGAAAGTCAGGAGAGCCAGAAAGCTCACCGCGGTGTCCTACCTCCACCTGGATTTGTTCTTTCTCGAGCAGTGATACCGTAGTGCTTCGCTTCAAATCCGATCCACTGACACGAAGGCCACGCCCCATGAGTACACGAGCAAGGCCGCTCATCCCGACACCGCCAATACCAACCAGATATGCCTTTTTTCCAACTTGTAGCAGTTGAGCTAATTCGCTTTCGTTCCGCATTGTAAACTCCAAGCAACCTCGACGAGCGCTTCGTTTGCTTTGGGACAGACGAACTGACGAATCCGCTCCTTGAGCAAAGACCGTTTCGCCGCATGATCACGCAAGTAGCCAATCGCCTCTCGCAGCGCTCGTCCAGACACAATAGCCTCTGGAATCACATGGGCGGCGCCGCACGCTTCAAGATACGAGGCATTCGTTTCCTGATGGGCATAAGCGTGGGGATATGGAACCAAGATGGAAGCACATCCGATCGCAGCGAGTTCAAAAATCGTCCCTGCACCGGACCGAGCGATCACCAGGTCGGCTGCCTTCAACCTGTCTGAAATTTGATCCGTGAATTCAACCACCTCGCACGTCATCCCCAACTCGTCATAAGCCTTTCGGATCAAATTCAAATCGTCGCTGCCGACAATATGTATAACGGCAAATTTTTGTCTTTCTTCAACGCCCATTGACCGCATCGCGTCTAAAAATACGCGATTCAATCGTCGGGCTCCTTGAGATCCTCCCAACACAAGTAAGGTCCATCGTGTGCGTTCCTTCACGTGACGGATAGGACGCAGCTCATCTAAAAACGTGCGCCGTAAGGGAAAACCAGTCCAGATCACTTTCTCCTGAGTCAACCATTTCATCGTTTCTTGAAAACTAACAGCGATCCGGTCCGCCCAGAAGCACAAAAACTGATTCGCCCGACCCGGAGTGACGTTTTGTTCATGAAGGAGAATCGGCACTTTGACGAACGATGCGGCCAAAACGCCCGGAATAGAACTATAACTCCCGAAGCCAACAAGGAGGCACGGCTTCCAACGTACGAGCAGAATAATCGTTTTACAAAAAGCGACGAGGTAGTCTAACAAAAAACGAGTGGCCTGCAAAGAAAAGAACCGATCGGGACGTGAACAAGGGATCAAATGGTAAAACATGTTTTGACTTTCCAAAGCCCGCGTTGCAAAAGTAGGGACGCGGTTCATGAGAAAATGGAGATCGGCTTCGGGATGACGATCGCGCAATGTGATTGCAAAACTCAAGGCCGGAAAAAAATGGCCTCCCGTAGAGCCGGCGCAAATAAAGATAGGGACTTGATGACCCACGTGACTACCAGGCGTACCGTGTTGCGGTTCGATCGATCGCGACCAAGAGTCCGACCGAGGCCATGTGAAAAATCAGTGCCGTGCCGCCATAGCTAATAAAAGGAAGCGGCAACCCTTTCGTAGGGATCAAACCCGTCGTCACGAGCAAATTCATCAACGCTTGCAACGTCACGAGCAAGACGAGCGAATAGGAAAGCAACCGTGAAAATGGATCTTGACATCGTCGTGCCACCCGATTTCCCAAAAAGAAAAATAAAGCGTACAACGCCAAGACAAAAACTGCGCCAATCAACCCCAGCTCCTCACTTATAATCGAAAAGATAAAATCTGTATGCGCCTGGGGCAAATAAAATAACTTTTGCGTGCTTTGGCCGAGGCCGACTCCCTTCACGCCGCCGAGACCAAATGCCAGGAAGGATTGGATGATTTGAAAACCGCTGCCTTGGGGATCCTTCCAGGGATCCAGATAGGCAACAATGCGGCTCATCCGATACGGCGCAATGACAATCAAACCAACCAACATGGCCACCGCACCCAGGGAGACCACAACAATATACCGAAGCCGGATCCCGGACAGAAAGAACAGAATTCCAGAAATGAGCAATAGAAAAGCACAAGAGCCCAAATCCGGCTGCGCCACGATTAAAGCGCTCATCGCCAACAACAAGATGAACGGCGGCACAAAAACGCGAAGCGACCCCGCTACGATCGTTTTTCTTTTCCGTGACAAGTAATCAGCCAGATAAACACAGAGTGCGAATTTAGCATATTCGACAGGTTGAAATGTGAGGAACGGAAGCCGGATCCATCGTCTCGCGCCGCCAGCGGAATAGCCAACGACTGGAACAAATACGAGAATCAAAAGCAAAACGGCAAGCCCTAAGAATGATCGAGAATGCCGTTTCAAAAAATCAGGTTGGAGTGAATAACAAACAAAGAAGATGAATGTGCCAATCGAAACCGCAAGCAACTGGCGCCACAGGAAATAGGTCGCTTGGTGAAAATGCTGCTCGGCAAAGACAGCACTTGCGCTATAAATCATCACCACCCCGGTCGAAATCAGGGTGTACATAACGATGACGAGGGATCTGGAATCCTTAGTCACCGGCTTCCGGCAGGGCTGAGCGCTTTATGCCACTTGGTCACGATCTCTTTAAACTGAAGGCCACGATCCCGATAATCACGAAAGAGGTCGAAACTGGCACACGCGGGAGAAAACAACACGGTATCGTGCGGTTTGCGCGACGACTCAACAAATTTCATCGCTTCCTGTAGCGTATTTGCCTCTTGGACCGGAACCAAGTCATGAAACGCCTCTATCAGCAACTTCTTTGACTCACCAAAAACGATTAAATGCTTGACTCGTTCATGCACCTGAAGTCTTAAGATCCGAAAGTCACCTCCCTTGTAACGTCCTCCGGCGATTAAAATGATGGGCTTCGGAACTCGGCTTAACGCCCAACCAAGCGACGCGACGGTTGTCGATTTCGAATCATTGATGTATCGTACCTCTTCGAATGTTCCTACCTCCTCCAGGCGGTGTTCAAGACCCGAAAAATTCCGAAAGACAGATTGCGTGACAGCAGGATCGACCCCATAAAGTTCAGCGACTTTCTGGACCGCTGCAAAGTCTAAATTCGCATGATCCCGCTCATCAAAGTACGCGACACGGCAGCCCAAATGTCGTGATCGCTCGAAACATTCGCGATCCGAGCGATTCACGACAGCGACATCACGTTCAGACTGATTCTTAAAAATACGGCATTTTGCTTGCAGGTAATCTTCATAATCCTGATGCCAGTCCAGATGATTCGGACTCAAATTGAGCAACACAGAAATTCGCGGCCTAAATCGGTGGACACTCTTCAACTGAAAGGAACTCACTTCTACAACTGCAATTACCGATGGACCAAGGTCATCCACCACACGGGAAAACGCATTTCCAATGTTGCCGCAGCTCACCGCAGAACGACCTGCCGCATTCAGAACATCGCGAATCAACGTCGTCACCGTCGTTTTGCCATTCGTACCTGTCACGGCAATGATTTCTGCTGTCGCGCACCGAAACGCAAGTTCAATGTCACTCCACATTGGAATCTCTGCCTGCGCTACTCGTCGATAAATTTCGGCCGACGGCGGAATCCCGGGCGATATCACAATGAAATCGGAATCTCGTATCCGATCCCAGCTGTGATGGCCGAACTCACATGAAACACCAGCTGTCCTAAGCGCTTCTCGAGCCGATGCATCCACACGATGATTGTTCAGCTCACTCACAAATACACGTGCCCCTTTTCTCCTCAAAAGCAATGCACTTTGAAAACCCGACTCGCCCGCACCAAGCACCGTGACTTTTTTGCCGTTGAATTTCATCTGCCGCCGTACCACGGAGTTACCTGAGTTTAAGCGTTCCCAAACAAATCAGTGACAGGATAAAGGCAACGATCCACAAGCGAACCGTCACCTTAGACTCGGGCAAGCCCTTGAGCTGCAAATGATGGTGATAAGGGGCCATGAGGAAAATACGCTTGCCGAAACAGCGAAAGGAAATCACCTGTGCCAGGACGGAAATCGCTTCCCACACAAAAATTCCACCTGCGATCAGAAGAGCAATCTCGCTCTTGATCAAGATCGCCACGATGCCCAAAGCACCTCCTAAGGAAAGGGACCCTGTATCACCCATCATGATCGTTGCCGGATAAGAGTTGTACCAGAGAAAACCTACTGCAACGCCAACGAGTGACGCACAAAAAACAGAGAGCTCCCCCGTACCCGCAACAAATGGAATGCCCAGATAGCGTGCAAAGTCGGCGCGGCCGATCACATAGGTGAGGATGGAAAAAGTTCCCGCGGTAAAAGCAAGACATCCGACCGCCAGTCCGTCCAGGCCATCGGTCAAGTTGAGCGCATTGGAGGAACCGATGAGAACAGCGACCGTAAACGGAACAAACCAGAGCCCCAAGGGCAAAGCCAAACCTTTGAAGAAAGGAGCGTACAACACCGTGGAAAACTCGGGATCCAAATAGAAATACGTGCCAAGCAGAACGCCCAACATGAGTTGGCCCGTCAGTTTTACCAACAAAGAAAGGCCCTGCGCACTTTTCGATCTCAATTTCAATAAATCATCAATCAAGCCAATCAAGCCAAATGCAAGAAGGACTCCAAGCGAGAGAAGTAAAAAACGATTCGTCAGGTCTCCCCACAGTAAATTGGCGATTAAAAGACTTCCGATGATCAAGATGCCGCCCATCGTGGGCACTTGAGCCTTGTCCGCGTAAAAAGAATGGATTCGATCCGCATGCAAGCGCTTGACTTCGTTCATCACCTTCATTTGACCCAACCAGCGAATCACGATCGGTCCGAGCAGCACAGCCACAAGGAAAGCGGTCACGCTCGCTCCTACAGCACGAACCGTGATGTACTTAAAAATATTGAAGACAAACCAGTATTCTTTAGCCGGATAGAAAAAATGATAAAACACGATGATTCCTTACGACCAGGCGGCGATCGCCAAATCTGCCCCGAGCGACGTTTCGAGCAGCTTTTCCATCTCATGCAAGTGCAACGCCTGCGATCCCTTGATCAAAACTGAATCTCCCTCTTTGAGGTTCACCCGAAGAAACTCACACGCCCCTCGGAGATCGGGAAACTGAGCCGTCTCACGCGAAGGCTCAGAAGAGTGAAACGCTTCCACCGCATATCGACTCATCTCTCCAACACCAACGACGACATCGATGCCCGCCGAAGACAACAACCTCCCCAAGTCCTCGTGATAGGAAATTGCATCGCGGCCGAGCTCGAGCATATCCCCGATCACCACCATCTTTCTCCGGTCTTGAGCGAGATCTTGAAAAGAGGTAATTGCCTCTGCAAAGGACCTTGGATTGGCATTGTACGCATCATCAACAACTTGGATATCTCGCTCTCGCCAATGCTCAACTCGAAATCGGTGATCCAGCATGGGAAGTGATTGCCATGACTCGCTGAGTGCTTTCAAATCCAATTTAAAATAACTGGCAGTCGCAATCGCTGCAAGTGCATTCATCGCATTAAAAACGCCATAACCTTTCAAACGGAAGTCAATCGCATCATTCACTTGAAAACAAATACAGCCATTACGCGCTGTTAACCTGGATATGAAAAAATCGCACTGTCTTTGCGTTCCGAACGTGACGAGAGAAACCTGACGTTGGCGCAGCTTGCGAATCAACTTCGAGTCATCTCCATTGGCCACGACAAGTCCTGAACGCGCTCGTAAGTAATCCGCAAGTTCCAACTTCGTTTGATAAATGCCGTCCAGGGAGCCAAAACCTTCGAGATGTGCTGGCGACACACCAGTAATCACGCCCACCGTTGGCTGAGCAAGTTCGGCCAATGCACGGATCTCCCCAACATGGTTTGCGCCGAGTTCTATGACGAGACACTCGTCCGAACTTGACAGGCGTAAGAGATTCAGCGGCACGCCAATATGATTGTTCCAATTTCGATACCCGGCGCGAACACGAAACACTTGAGAAAGCGAAATGGCAATACACGCTTTTGTCGTTGTCTTTCCCGTACTGCCGGTCACGGCAACCACAGGGATCGAGAAGCGCGCCCGGTGAGATCGAGCCAACTTCTGAAGCGCTTGTAATGTGTCTCGTACCAGAATGCTTTTTTTCACGTCCGGCGTCATGCGCTCGACCAAAACAACCGCTGCCCCATTTTGGTAGGCTTCGCGAACAAACGAGTGGCCATTCAAACGCCTCCCACATAATGCCACAAATAAGTCGCCTCCCTGAACCTCACGACTATCAATCGCGACAGCACGAATGACGGTATCTGGTGTGACTGAAACTAACGTTCCGCGGCAAATTCGGGCGATATCTTGAACGGTAAACATCTGCGCTTCGAATAAGAACGGGCGATATCTTGATCGCGGAAGGGGAGCTTCCGGTCACCGATGATCTGAACGTCTTCGTGCCCCTTTCCAAAGATGAAGACAAGATCGCCCCGTCGCGCTTCTGTGATCGCGCGGCGGATCGCTCTTTCTCGATCTACTTCCACAACGATTTCGGGCCGACATCTTTCCTGATTGATTCCTTGTCTCATCTCTTGACAAATTTCCATCGGATCCTCGTTTCTGGGATTATCTGAGGTAAGGATCACCAAAGCACAGTAACGCGCTGCGATCCTTCCCATCAGCGGCCGTTTCCCGCGATCACGATTACCACCACACCCGAACACGCAAACGAGCCGATTTTTGCAAGCTTTCGTGCTTGATAACAAAACTTGTTCTAATGCGTCTGGAGTATGAGCATAATCTACATAGACCAGAAAATCCTGGCCTTCATCGATTTTCTCCATACGTCCAGGCACCCCAGGAAAACTTTGGAGCCGACGAATCGCCTCACCACATGAAATTCCCGCCTCGGAAGTAACCGCCACAGCCGCTAGAATGTTGGAGACATTGTACGTCAAACCCAACGGGACCTCGGCATGTAATCGCTCGCCCCGTTGAACGAGATCAAATTCGACCGCATCAAGATGTGCCACAACATGTTCGGCACGTATGTCGCAGTGGGATTGAAATCCGTAACTCGTCACACGATTCCGCTCAAGCTCATCGGCGAGACGAACGCCGTAAGCATCATCACAGTTAACCACAGACCGCTCAGGCGCGGGCTCACGGATAAATAACTTTCGCTTCGCTTGATAATAATGCTCCATATCTCGGTGATAATCCAAATGGTCCTGCGTGAGATTCGTGAAGACAGTATGTGAAAAAATGAGTCCATCCACCCGCTCTTGATCCAAAGCGTGAGACGACACCTCCATCACACAGACCGAAACTCCATGTTCAACCATTCGAGCGAACAGCTGGTTCAGTTCGATGGGTCCCGGGGTCGTATTGGTAAGCGGTCCCTTTCGTTGTCCGTCGTCACAATAAATGGTACCAATGAGACCGGTACATTTCTTCAAGTTCAGGAGATGCTGGATGAGAAAAGCTGTGGTCGTCTTTCCATTGGTTCCTGTGACGCCGATCAATTTCAATCTCTGCGCCGGATCACCAAACGCGGCGCGTGCTATTTTGGGCAGCACGGCTCGAGTGCTTGATACCACAAACTGCGGCAAGTTCATATGATTTGCTTCGGGGTGAAAACGCTCTGAAACGATTGCAAATGCGCCGCGGCGAATCGCATCCGGAATAAATACATGGCCGTCACGGTCCATGCCCGAAACAGCAACAAAGAGGTTTCCACGTTCCAATGTCCGCGTATCGCACGAGACGCCGGTCACGGCTACTTCTAATTCCCCCTTTTGACTCGAGAGGTAAGAAATGCCCTCAAGCAACTGACGTAACGTTTTCATGGCGGCCATACCCGCGGAGATAAAAAGTGAGTTTGACAGTTAAAAAACGCTCTTTGCGGTCAGGAGCCGGTTCCGCCGGAAGCACACCAAAGGGACTTGCCTCCTCGACCGCCGCAAGACAGGAATGAGAAAAACGGCGATCGCCTTCCAAAAAAAGTGTTTTCAAATTCGAGATGGTTCCTGACAAATGAATGCGGTATTGTATCGTGACAACGCCTGGTCGAATATCCTGTAGTCGTATTTTCTCAAGCCACAGCTTCCGAATTTTTGCCCGCATCTCCTTGAGGTAATTCCGCATACGACCTTCACGCCACGCGCCGAGACTTTCCTGTGACACACGTTCCGGATCGGAAACGTAAATACTCGCGACCTCATGTTCCGTCTCCCATGTATTCAACCGAGCCTTGATGGACTCAAGTCTCTGATCCAAATCAGCTTGAATAGCTTCGAATGATTGAATGCCTGTTCGCCATTGGGCTTTTTTGCCGAACCGGTCGTGCGGTACACGCGTTCTTTCCACGGAAGTCTCGTTGAGACGTGACCTATGATCGGGATACTGCCGCTTCGGTCGAGCCGACTCAACGCCTGACTCTCCTTCTGCCGGTTGTAATTCGCCCGTTTCAAATAGGATCCGCGCCTCATGGGGCATGTTGAAACGGATTTGTGTTAACAGCAATGCACCTTCCAGCAAAGCCAAAAACCAGACATGAGCCATCAACGAAAGAATCGTCGCGACTCCATAGACGGAGAAGAATCTGCGATTTCGCTTCACTTAAGGCTCAGACCCTTTTAAGTGAAACTGAATTGTTTTGGACTCGGCATTTAAATAATCGACTTGAATCTGACCTGTGCTGGTAGCAAGCACCCGTGCGGAAACGTGATCAAACACCACATGCTCTTGACCGATCACTTGAGACCAACGCGGACCGAACGTGACCGCCAATTCTTTCGCGTCGACAGAAATCGGTATGTCGCCAAGGAGAGCACGATGAAGAGGATAGCGGACTTCGAGTATCCCAGATTGGGTTCGGAGGCCGTCATTCCATTCGATCGCAGTACCGCTTAAATCAATTTTGCCGGGGTGAAAAGTCAAAATGGGTTTCCGACTCACCTTGATGCCTAAATAGTCTTCAATCCGCCAGAGCACCACATGGGTGAAAAACGATGGCAAAAAAAGCAGCGGCAGGACTAACCCAATAACGACTCGCGGCTTCAAACGGGGATCAAGGCTCTTAAAACTTGCGGGAGCGGCTCGCCCGTCCATTCTAAGTACAACAACCACGTCGCAAAGCAAACGAAAGCAAACGAAACAATCACCAAAAGATAATAGAGGACCCCGACGTGATCCGTCCGAGGCGGCTCGATTCTAATCCCAAGTTTCTCCGATGGCACATCCTCGCCCATGAGCTCATTTCCTCCTGAAGAATCGCAGCTTTATGCTGCCGCTTGCGATGCTGCTTCAATCTGCTTCAACTTCTCCGCAATATCTGGCTCCACAACAATTTTCAAGAAGCTTTCGACGACTCTTGGGTCAAACTGACTCCCCGAATTGGCTTTCATTTCTGCGATCGCGTCCTGGACACTTCGGACTCGCCGATAGGGTCGGCGCGACACCATGGCCATAAAGGAATCTACCACGAAAACGATTCTTCCGCCAATGGGTATTTCTTCTCCCTTCAACTTGCTCGGGTAACCTTTCCCGTCATAACGTTCATGGTGATGCAAAATGGTTGGGATGAGAGGTCGGAGCGAGCTAATTTGGCCTAAAATCTCAGCACCCCGTGACGGATGTCGCATCACCTCCTCAAATTCTTGTCTCGTTAGTTTGTCTCTCTTGTAAAGAATTCGATCTGGCGTCCCCACATGTCCCGCATCGATGAGGTAGGTCGCGCGGTGGAGGTTCGTCAGGTCTGCTTCCGACAGTCCTAAATCACGACCCATCCGATAAGCGATCTCGCCGAAAAGCGGCAAGTGGATATGGTCTCCGGAAAAGCTCAGTTCCAGCAATTCGTTAATCGTTTTGATGCTTCCGATGGTGAGGCGTTCTGTCTCCTCAAATAGCTGGGCATTTTTAATTGCTACAACGGACTGTTCCGAAAGCGTTTTCAAAATTTCTAAGTCGGTACTCGTAAAGGCTGTTGCATCGATCTTATCCCGAAGGGCAACAACACCCACCACATCTTCTTCAATAAAGGGAACGCATACACACGTCCGGCTGCAATGGAACTCGGCCGTGTCTGCCACATGTCCTTCGATACCCTGTCCGACTTTAATCCGTTTTTTCGCAGACTTCCGTTCCCCCAAAGCGAACTCAAGGGTCAAATAACTCCGATCTTTATCGAGTAGATATAAATCGCATCGTCTTGCTTTCAACACTTGGGCACACAACCGTCCGATACGCGGCAGCAACTCAGCCAAACCGGTCGAAGAGGCCATCACACGATGCACAGAATGAATGGTAGAAAGAGCGAGGGCACGAGGGTGAACCGTTTCATAAAAATTGTGAAGCTCAAAGGTCCGATAAGCCAGTTCTACTTCAGACTGTATCAAACGATTGAACAACGATAGATACGGCGCAATTTGCTCTTCCCTCCTCCCGATGCTACTTAAAACCAGAAAACCTTTTAAACGGCCTAGATACATCAGCGCCCATACGGCGCTGGGCGTTCCAAACGCGCGCTCATAAAATTTAGGGAGTTTCTCCACTTCTTCAGCATCAGTCACGAGCCGCTGAACATTCTTCTGGAGGAAAACAGTGCTCGTTTTCTGCCTTTCACGCCACTTGGCGTAAAAAGAGCACCTTCCCTTTCGATCGAGTCGGATGAATCTCGGCCCTTCTTCTTGGAGGACCACAAGCCATCCAACAGGCTTCCCAAAAAAGGAACAAAACTCGCGATACCCCTCCTGCCAATGGATGCTTTCAGAAAGATACCGTTCTAGAGGTGTTTTTTCTCTTGATCGTACCACAGTTGTTGGAAGTTCAACCTCTCAAAAGTGCGGGACGGCTCATCGGATCGGGTCAGACCCGTTCATATGGCTCAAAAAGCCGTGCGTGCTCGTCTAAAGCAAATCGATCCGTCATCCCTGCAATATAATCACAAACTGCCCGATGCAAGCCGTTCTTCTTAGTTCGACTTGCTACATCGGTCGGCAACTGCGCCGGTGTTGAAACATAAACACGAAACATCTCCTGAATGAACCGTTTCCCCTTCTCGGTCATGCGCACAACCCGATAATGATGATACAGCTGGTCCATCAGAAAACGCCTCAATTCTGCTACCTTTTTTTTGACCAAAGCTGAAAAACAAACCACCTCGGCGCCCGCCCGTTCAAAATCAGAAGGCTTCTTGATCGCAAACCGCTTGATATTCTTAGTGGTTTCCGATATGAGGTCCCCAACCAATCGGTTCATGAGAAGCCGGATGCCCATCTTCACCTTGACGGCCTCATCCGGCCGCTCATGCTTGCTTTCAATATAACGGTTTATTTCCTGCCAAAGTTTAACTCTGCCGACATCCCGCATGTCTAGAAGACCAGCCCGTAAGCCATCGTCGAGATCGTGGCAATGATAAGCGATCAGATCCCCGAGATCGACCACATCCGCCTCAATGGATCGGACCCTTTGTTTATCGTGCTTCTTTAATCCTTCCCGCACTTCGAAAGTTAAATTCAA